>Ga0265295_1000133_pt1 | contig 150875 bp, 105 predicted proteins | sample Munlansysbiofilm_FD_192503 | JGI IMG/M metagenome (GOLD analysis project Ga0265295, IMG submission 192503) | Leachate microbial communities from a municipal landfill in Southern Ontario, Canada - Methane capture system biofilm | ecosystem: Engineered > Solid waste > Landfill > Unclassified ... | reverse complement strand
ATAGAGTGACAAAATATGAGCCTATCTATTTTGTCAAGAATTATTTGCAGATTTCAAAAACTACTTTTTGATCCTAAATGCTCTTACTTTTTCACCAGACCCTGAGGATTATGTGCAAAGGTCTTATTTGTATATATGATGACCAGTTTCCCAAAGGGTCGCTCCCAATATCAATACGGTATCAATACGGAATCAATACGGATGAAATCCGTATTGATTCCGTATTGATACCGTATTGATATTGGGAGCCAAGTATGGGTTTTATCTGGGAAAGGCTATCTCAATTCACGCTTCCATGCTCAATTCGCGATCAAGTGATCCCGATAAAATTGGCCTTGGTTTGGGGAAAAATTCAAAAAAGCGCAGATTCTGCTTGACAAGAAAACTGGATGTCATATAAACGGCACAGGATGTCAAAAAAAGTCATACAGTGTCAGAGAGAATCATGAAGGCTGCGGCTGGAAGTCAAATCAGCAGCGGTTTGACGGCAAAACAGAGAGATAAGGAAGCTTAGATGTCAGGACCATTCAACGGTTATTGGGAAAACGCGGTGCACAACCAAAGGGTGATCATCCCCGCCTTGTTCAAGCGCAGATTCAGCGAAGAATCACAGCGCACGGTGGTGATCACGGCGGGTTTCGACAACTCCATCGCGCTATATCCCCTGGACAATTGGTATTCCACGCTGGCGGAGCTGGCGGAAGGCAGCGATGTGGAGCAGGATTTCCGCTCGATGCTGATCCGTTGCGCCGTGGCGGAAGCTGAGCTCGAAGGCCCCGGCCGGGTGCGGCTGCCGGAGCGTGAATTGCGCAAGGCGGGCATCACCGACCGCTGCGTGGTGAAAGGCGACCACCACCTCATTTCGCTGTGGAATCCTGAACGATTCTACCTCGACCTCGACAACTACGAGGCGGAGATACGCAGCAGATTCGACGCCAAACTCTGGCACAAGGGCAGAAGATGAAAGTTTACCACACCCCCGTGATGTTGACCGAATGCGTTGCCTACCTGCAACCGCGGGCCGGCGGGGTGTATGTGGACGCCACTTTGGGCGGCGGCGGGCACGCTTTGGGAATGCTGCAGGCCACAGAGAGGATAAGGGTTTACGGCTTCGATCAGGACGCCGACGCGCTGGCGGAGGCAAAGGAGCGCTTGGCCGCCTATAGCGACAGCTGCGAACTGATCGGCACGAATTTTTCCAGGCTGCGCACGGAACTCGCGCTGCGCGGAGTGAAAAGCATCGACGGCGCGCTGTTCGACCTCGGCGTGTCGTCACATCAGCTGGATGAGCAGGCACGCGGTTTCAGCATCGACGGCAACGCGCCTCTGGACATGCGCATGGACCGCGGGCAAAACTATTCCGCTGCCGACGCCGTGAACACGCTCACGCAGGCTGAACTGACCAGGGTTTTCAAAGACTACGGCGAAGAGCTGAACGCCGGCCGGATCGCGGCGAAGATCGTGAAGGAACGCGTGAAACAGCCACTGCGAACCACTGCCGAGCTTGCCCGCGTGATCGAAAGCGTGGCCGGCACGGGCAGCAGGGAATCGCTGAAGAGCAAAGTCCGCATCTTTCAGGCCCTGCGCATCCATGTGAACCGCGAACTGGAAGTGCTGGCGCCGGCTTTGCAGGACGCCGTGAATCTGCTTAGCCCCGGCGGCAGGATCGTGGTGCTCAGCTATCATTCGCTGGAAGACAGAATCGTGAAGAACGTTTTCAAAACCGCCGCCGACGGCTGCGTCTGCCCTCCCAGGGCGATGCACTGCAACTGCGGCAAACACAAACAGCTGGCCTTGCTCACCAAAAAACCGCTCGCGGCCAGCGACGAAGAGACCGCTTCAAACACCCGCTCCCGCAGTGTCAAGCTGCGCGCGGCGGAAAAAATCATGGGGGAAACATGAGAGCCAAATTCGTGATCTTGATCTTGATCGCCGTCACGGCGGTATTTGCCAACTTTTGGAATGCCAACCAGATGGTGCGCGCCACGCAGAAACTGGCGCGGATGGAAACCAAACTCGCCGCGGAAAAGAACATCAACACCGAACTGAAGGTGGAAAGCGACGACCTGCGCAGCGGACGGCAATTCGCCGAGCTGATGAGCGTTGACGCCAACGGACAGCCGGTGCAGGCTGGCAAGATCATCTACGTTCACGAACCCGCGGACGAACAAGACCGGGAAAGCTATTGCATCATTGACCTCTTCGCTTCCAAAGCGCAGGCGAAGGAAGTTCAGATCCTGCTGGACTAGGCCACGATGCGCTCCCGCTACAAACTGCTGGCAGCGACATTCGGCCTGCTGACCCTCGTTTGGGTGGGCTACCTTTTCGCCCTGCAAATATTTGACCCCTTCGAGCTCGATCAGCAGCGCCTCACACGCTATACCCCCCACAAAGAGATCATCATCCCCACCCGGGGTTCCATCTACGACGCCAACGGCAATCTGCTGGTGAGTTCCATCAGCTATTACCAGCTGGATATCGACCGCAACGCGGTGAAGCTTTGGGGGGATGAGAAAAAACTTGAACTAAGCAAGGCTTACCAGCTGATAAGCAAGGCAATAGGCAACAATTGCAGCGTGAAACCCGAGGCGGTGCTGCAGCGCCTGACTATGAACGACAAACTCAGCTCCATTCAGATCACGAACAAGGTGCGCGAGATGGAGCTGGAAAAGATCGTGAAAGCCTTTGAAACTGACAAGCTGCCGGGGCTCAGCCACAGTTTCGCCTCGATGAAGCGCATCTATTCGCGCAACATTCTGGCCGCGCGGCTGCTGGGCAGCGTGCGCGCTGTCTCGGAAGGCTACGACGCCGAAACAGGCAACCGCTCGCTCTACAAGCTCAGCGGCAGCTGCGGCATCGAATCCAGCTACGACGATTACCTGGCCGGCGAATACGGCTGGCGGGAAGTGGTGTACGACGCCAAACACAGGCGCATGCCCTATCCGAACCTGCATGAAAAAGTTTCGCGCGACGGCAACAACCTGCACCTCACCATCGACGCCAACATCCAGGAAGTAGTGGAGAACGCCCTCTACGCCGGCCTGGAGAAATACAAGGCCAAAAACGGCGGCGCGATCGTGATGGACCCGCATACGGGACGCATCCTGGCTATGGCGGGCGTTTCCGCCGAAGACAGATACATCGATCCGGGGCTGGTGCGCGTGAAGTCCAACATCCCCGTCAGCTTCATGTTCGAGCCGGGATCAACGATGAAGCCGCTCACAATGCTGGTGGCGCTCGACAAGAAAGTGGTGAGCCACAAAGACCTTTTCCCCAGCGGCTCGATCACCATCCGCGGCCGCACCATCTCGGACACGCACAGCTACGGCATGATCCGCCCCGTGGACATCATCTGCAAATCCAGCAACGTGGGCATCGCGCTGATCGGCGACAAGATCGGCGCCAAAACACTTTACGAGAAGTTCATCGCCCTTGGCTACGGCCAGAAAACAGGGCTGGAACTGAGCGGCGAAAGCAGCGGCATGTTCGCCAAACTGAACAATTGGGACGGCTACACGCTGCATTCCATATCCTTCGGACAAGCCATCTCAGTTACCGCCCTCCAGCACGCGGCGGCCTTTTGCGCGGTGGCCAACGGCGGCAGGATGGTGAAGCCCTATTTGCTGGAATCGGTTACCGACAACAACGGCAGGATAATCGAACAATTCGAGCCGCAGGTGCTGCGCCAGGTGGCCAGCAAGGCGGCCGCGGACACCGTTCGCTACTACATGCAGACGGTGGTCGACCGCGGCACGGCGCGCCACATCAAGATGGATTACATCACCATGGGCGGCAAGACCGGCACCGCTCAGAAAGCGGCGGAAGGCGGCGGAGGCTATGCCGGCGGCAAATACAACTCTGTTTTCGTGGGCATGTTCCCCGTGGAAGCGCCCAAGATGGTGATGATCGTTTTCTACGACGAGCCCGCTATCGGCTACCATTACGGCAGCACCAGCGCCGCGCCCACTTTCAAACAGATCGTGGAAGACATCCTGTTCATGCCAAACTGCAACATCCTCGCCTTCGACGAACGCCTGATGCAAAGCTCCAAACGTATGCCCGATCTGCGCGGAAAGCATATCAGCCAGGCGGAGGCCATCCTCATTCAATACGGCTTTTCCTACACCATCGTGGGCGCCGACTCCTCTTCCGTGGTGGTCGACCAATTCCCGAAGCCGAACGTGGCCATCGATCCGGGCCATCCCATCACCGTGAAGATAGGTCGCAAAGCTGGTGACGCACCTGAAACCGCGGTGCATGGCAGCATGCCCGACCTCACCGGCCTCACGCTGCGCAAGGCGATGCAGCTGGCCGCCTGCGAGAAAGTGGCGCTGCGCATCCGCGGCTCGGGCATCGTGCGCTCGCAATCCATCCAACCCGGCTCCCGCGTGACCAAGAACACCGTCTGCCTGCTGGAGGCTTCCATATGAACCTGAGCGAGGTTTTGCGGCTCTTCACGCAACACGATCTGCTGCTGCAAACCCAGGCCCTCGAAGGCATCGAGTGTTTGAACGGGGTGGTGCGCGTGGACAACCGCGAGATCGAAACCGGCGACATCTTTGTTTGCATCAGGGGACAGGTTTCCGACGGTCACCGCTTCATCGCCGACGCCCGCGCCAAAGGGGCCGCCCTCATAGTGGGCGAATACGATTTCACCGACCCTCTGCCAGCCATCCGCGTGAGCGATTCCCGCAGGGCTGCGGCGCTGTTGGCTAAACTTTTTTACAACGATCCCAGCTCTTCCTTCCGCCTCGTTGGCGTTACCGGAACCAACGGCAAGACAACCACTTCCATGCTGCTGTTTAAAGCGGTGCGTGAACTCGGCATCGACGCGGGTTGGATCGGCACGCTGGGCTATTACATCAATGACGAACATTTTGAAACGCGGCACACCACGCCGGACATATTGCAGCTCAACGGCATCTTCGCGCAAATGGCAGCTCGCAAGCTGAACATCGTCTTCATGGAGGTAAGCTCCCACGCGCTTGCCTTGGACCGCGTTTATGGCATCGAATTCGACTACTGCCTCTTCACCAACCTCAGCCGCGAACACCTGGATTTCCACCGCAGCATGGAGGAATACGGTGAAGCGAAGCTGAAGCTCTTTTCTGGAACGCTGCAGGGAAAAGCAGTGGGGCTGGTGAACACCGACGACAGTTTTGGCAAACACATTTATGATGAACTGAAATCGCAAGGGGCATATGTTTTCAGCTTGGGCAGCGCTGAGGCGGACTTCGTGATCCGGGGCGACAACAGCCCCAACGACTGGGAGCAGAGCCGCTTTGCCCTGCAATGCCGCGAAGGGGTGGTGAACATCCGCTCGCCTCTGATCGGAAAATTTAACGTGTCCAACCTTGCCATGGGCGCTGCGACGCTTAATCTGATGGGCTTTGAAAAGCGGCAGATCGAACAGGCGCTGAACCACGTGCCGCCCGTGCGGGGACGTTTCGAAAGGGTCCCAAACAAGCATGGCATAGGCGTTTTCGTGGATTACGCGCACACTCCCGACGCCCTGGAGAATGTGCTCCGCGCCAGCCGCGACCTGCGCCCCAAACGCGTACTCTGCCTCCTGGGTGCCGGGGGCGAACGTGATCGTGGCAAACGTCCGCTGATGCTGAAGGCGGCCCTGCAATTCGCCGACGCAGTGATCATCACCGACGACAACCCCCGCGGAGAAGATCCCGACTCGATCATCCGCGAGATTGTTACCGGCACGGACATGTGGCTGCCATGGTGGATCATCCGCGATCGCCGTGAGGCCATCCACGCCATTATAAGACTTGCCCGGCCTGGCGACGTCGTTCTGCTCTGCGGCAAGGGACACGAGACCTACCAAGATATCGAAGGCGTGCGCCATCCTTTTGACGATGCCGCGATAGCCGCTGAATACATGAACGCGGCTGATTTTGGAAAACAGCCGGAAGGCGAACTCAGCCTGCCCCTCGACCGCCTCATGCTGGAGCTGCTTTGCGCGGCCCCTCCCTCCGAAAGCAAAGGCTACAAAGCGCCCGCAACCTATCCCAGGATCTCCACCGACAGCCGTTCCCTCACGCCGGGATCGGTGTTCTTCGCCCTGCGCGGGGCCAATTTCGACGGCAACGCCTATCTGGGCGAAATCCTGCGCGAAGCGAACAACCTGGGCGTGGGCAGCATCGATGCCAACGGCTGGAATAACTATCTGCGCGTGGAAGAACCGCTGCGGGCGATGTCCACGCTCTGCCGCAAGTATCTTTTGATGTTTTCCGTCTATAAGATCGCGCTCACCGGAAGCACCGGCAAAAGCAGCACCAAAGAGCTTTTGGCTGCCGTGTTCGACGCCGCCGCGCCCACACTGAAGACCCTGGCCAATGCCAACAACATCATCGGCCTCTGCCAGACCATCCTCAACCTCCGCCCCGAACAGCGCTATGCCATCTTCGAGCTGGGCACCAACGCCTTTGGCGAGATCGCCACTCTCAGCGAAATCTGTGCCCCCGACGCCGGTATTATCATCAACATCGGCCCTTCGCACCTGGAAAAGCTCATCGACGAAGACGGCGTCTATCGCGAAAAAACCGCGCTGTTCAACCGGCCGCTGGACATCCGCCTGTTCGATGCCGACGATCCCCGCTTCGCAGCCTATGCCAAGCAGGGAAAGAGCGTTGGCTTCTCGGAAAACGCGGATTTCCGCCTCAGCGATGTGGAATGCGACGCTCAGGTTTGTTCCTTTAAAGTGAATGGCGCAGCCTACACGATCCCTTATCCGGTGCCGCATCTGGCCAAAAACGCCGCCTTCGCCATTGCCGCGGGCAGTCACTGCGGAATTGATGAGGCCGCGATGCAAAAGGCTTTGGCGGATCCCATCCAACTGGAATTGCGTTTGCAGCGCGAAGACCTTCCCAGCCTGCTGTTGCTGGCCGACTGCTACAACGCCAACCCCGTCTCCATGCAAAGCGCCATCGAATACTGGCACACTCTGGAGCCCGCGCGTCCGCACATAGCCATTCTGGGCGACATGCTGGAGCTTGGCCCCGCCGCCGCGGATTATCACGACATGATCGGCGCCATCCTCTGTGAGAAGGGTTACGACGCCCTCTACACCGTCGGCGAGCACGCGCCGCGCTATCATCAGCAGGATTCGCATCTGCAGGGAAGGCATTTCGCCAAGGTTGAAGACATGCTGGCCAGCGGCGTGCTGTCCGGCCTGGCCACAGGCGCGGTGGTGCTGGTAAAAGCCTCGCACTCCATCCATCTCGAAAAACTGCTGCCCCAGCTGAGAGGAGAACGCTAATGCTCTACCATCTGCTCTACCCCCTGGCCCGTTACAGCATCGTGTTCAACGTATTGCGCTACATCACTTTCCGTTCCCTTGGCGCCTTCCTCACCGCGCTGCTCTTCACCCTGTTCGTGGGACCCTCCTTCATTCGCCTGTTGAAGCGCAAAGCGGCAGTGGAAACCATCGACGAGGACGTACCCGAAAAACATCGCGCCAAAGCGGGCACGCCCACGATGGGCGGGCTGCTGATCATCTTCGGGCTGCTGATCGCCTCGCTGCTCTGGAACGACCTTACGAACCGCTCCATCATCATGATGTTTCTCACCACGCTGTGGCTGGGCATCTTTGGTTTTTTAGACGATTATCTGAAAAACTTCCTCAAGCTGGCGAAGGGTCTGGTACCCAAATACAAGCTGTGGGGGCAGATCAGCGTGGGTTTGCTGCTCACTTTGGCCATCTTTTACGGCGGCACCAGCGGCACGGTCACCAATCTGCAGATACCTTTTTTCAAGAATCTCATCATCCCCCTCGGCTGGACGTTCATTCCGCTGATGGTTTTCTACATCACGGGCATCTCCAACGCCGTGAACCTCACCGACGGGCTCGACGGCCTCTCCGCCGGCGTGATGATCTTTTCGGCAGTTGGCCTGGGCATCATGAGCTATCTGAAGGGAAACTTCAATTCCGCCGCCTATCTGCAGCTGGAATTCCTTCCCACCGCGGGTGAGCTGACGGTGTTCATCGCTGGACTGATCGGCACACTGATCGGATTTCTTTGGTTCAATTCCCACCCCGCGGAAGTTTTCATGGGCGACACCGGATCGCTAACGCTGGGCGGCATTCTGGCCGTAATCTCCATCCTGCTGCAGGAGCAGATCTTTTTCGTCATCATCGGCTTCCTCTTCATCTCCGAAACGCTTTCCGTGATCATCCAACGCACGTGGTTCAAGCATACCAAACGCAGATACGGCGAAGGCAGAAGGGTGTTCCTCTGCGCGCCGGTCCACCACCATTTCGAGATGAAGGGCATGCACGAATCCAAGATCGTGATCCGCTTCTGGATCGTGGCGATCCTCTTGCTGGCGGTGGGGCTAAGCACCATCAAACTGCGCTAAGGAGATGTGAAAATTGTTTGACGCGTCCCGAAACTATGCCATTCTCGGACTTGCCCGCAGCGGCATCGCGGCGGCCTGCAAGATCAAGGAATTGGGCGGAACTGCCTTTTTGAGCGATTCCCAGCCGCTGGAAAAGATCAGCGGCGCGGACACCCTCACCCGCGATTTTGCCTGCGAATTCGGCGGCCACAGCGACCGCCTCTTCCAATGCGACACTTGGATCGTAAGCCCCGGCATCCCCTTAAATCTGCCCATCATAGCCAAAGCGCGCGCCAAAGGCATCGAACTCATCAGCGAGATCGAGCTCGGCTTCCGCGTCAAGAGCGGCGACAGCCGGTTGATCGCCGTGAGCGGCTCCAACGGCAAGAGCACCACCGTCTCTCTAATCCACCACATCCTCAAAAACATGGGCTACAACAGCATTCTGGCGGGTAACATCGGCTCCGCCTTCTGTTCCTGGCCGATAGAGAAACCGGGCATAGATTTCATCGTGCTCGAGATCAGCAGTTTCCAGCTTGATCTCATCCAAAACTTCCGTCCCGAGGTGGCCGTGCTTTTGAACATCACACCCGATCACCTTGACCGCTATGCCTCCTTTGCCGACTACACCGCCTCCAAATTCCGCTTGTTCACCAATCAAACGCAAGCGGACACCGCTGTTATCTGCCTGGATTCGGAACCCATCGTGGAACATCAGCACCTGATCAAGTCCCGCCGGCTGCGCTATTCGCTGACCAGTACCCCGCCCGACTGTGAAGCCTGGCTGAACCGCGACGCGATCCAGATCGGCCTCCGCCACAAACTACCCGTGAGCGAACTCAAGATCCGCGGCCCCCACAACCACGCCAACGCGATGGCGGCATTGCTTGCTGTGGACGCCCTCACCCATGACCTCGCCTTCGCCATCGAGGCTGCCAAAAGCTTTGAGCCTCTCACCCACCGCCTCGAGTTCGTCGCCCTCATCAACGGCATCTTCTTCTACAACGATTCCAAGGCCACGAACACCGATTCCGTGAAATCCGCCCTCACCTCTTTCGACGAACCCATCCGCGTGATCATGGGCGGCTCCGACAAAGGCGAGGATTTTTCCGTGCTCACCCCCATGCTGCAGCAGCGTGCCCGCAAGGTTTACGTTACCGGCGGCACCACAGAGCAGATGCGCGCCGCCTGGGAAGGCCAGCTCGAACTTGCCTGGGTGGAGGATTTCGAAGCCTGTGTCCGCGCCGCCTTTGCCGATTCCGTTCCCGGCGACATCATTGTCCTCTCCCCCGCCTGTGCCAGCTTCGACCGCTTTCGCAACTACGAGCACCGCGGCGAGGTTTTCAAGGAGATCGTGCAGCGGATCAGGAGCGAATATGAAAAAGAATAGAAACACCTCCTACATCGTCTCCATCGACAACACCATCCTGGGCTGCTATCTCGCGCTGCTGGTGATCGGGCTTCTGGTGATGCTGGACATCACCTCCGTGCAGAGCACCATGGTCAATTTCTACCGCCACGCCGTCTTCGTGGGCGTCTCTGTACTGGCCGCCATCATCACGGTTTACTTCGTGAAAGTGGACAAATTGCGCCCCCTCAACCGCTGGCTGGTCTATCTCATCATGGGCCTGCTGGTGCTGGTCTTCCTCATCGGCGTGAAAACCAAAGGCGCAGAACGCTGGCTGATGATCGGCCCCGTGGGCATTCAACCCAGCACTATGGCGCGATTGGTGCTGATCCTCTTCTTTGCCGGCTATCTGGATTCCAAACAGGACAAGATCAACCTCGCCAACGTGAAGGAACTCGGCATGGAGTTCATCCCGCTGATCCTCTATACTGTGGTGATCTTCGTGCTCATCTTCCTCGGCAAGCATCTCAGCACGCTCATCATCGGCGGTGCCACCCTTCTGGGCATGCTTTTCTACGCCGGCCTGCGTAAGCGTTTCGTGCTGGGAGTGCTGATGCTGGGCCTGATCGCCGGCACCGTGATCATCGCCAAAGGCGATTCCTTCCGTTCCGACCGCATCAACACCTACAAAGTCTATTCGCTGCTGGTGCCAAACCGTCCCGCGCCCAGCAATTCGGCCGAGGAATATCAGGTGAAGGAAAGCCTCACCGCGCTCACCAGCGGAGGTTTTCTGGGCACGGGCATGGCCCACGGCCGGGCCAAACACTATTTCCTGCCTGAAGCCCGCACCGACTATATCTACACCATCATCGGCGAGGAATTCGGCTTCCTTGGCGCGGCCCTTGTGCTGCTGCTGCACGCCCTGCTCTTTTTCCGCATCCTCAAGCTGGCCGAAACGCAGGAAAACCGCTATCATAAGTATCTGATGGCCGGCCTTGGCATGAACATCTTTTTCAACGCCCTCATCAACACCGGCGTGAGCATGTCCATCATCCCCGCAACCGGCAACACGCTGCCCTTCGTTAGTTATGGCGGCACGGCACTGCTGGTGGATTCCGTCTCCATCGGGCTTGTGCTCAATCTCACCGCCAAACGGAGGCAGATGTGATCCGTATCCCGAGCGGCTACCGTTTTCTCAGATTGATCAGCTTTGGGGCGATCAGAGCCCCGGGGCCGGGCATGGCTTATTACCACCTGCTGAGGCCATTTTTACCAGCCCCAAGCAACAAGGACATGGAAAGTGAACGCTAAGCAAGATTTGAAGCAGACAGGCGGCCTGAGCTTCGTGCTGGGTTGTGGCGGCACGGGTGGGCATATCTTCCCCGCCATCGCCATCGCGCAGCAGTTGCAAACGCTGGGCCATCAGGCCAGTTTCATCGGCAACCGCGGAGGCATGGAAGAAACGCTGCTCACGGCAGAGGGATATCCTTTCCACGGCATCCACGTGCAAAAACTCCACCGCAAGCTCAATCTGGCCAATCTGCTCTTTCCCGTCTTTCTCGCGTCCTCCACTTTCGCCTGTCTGAAAGCGTTGCGCAAGATCAAGCCTGCGGCGGTGATCTGCACCGGCGGTTTCGTTTCGGGTCCCGTGGGCATCGCCGCGGCCGTGCTCCGCCTTCCCCTCTATTTCCACGAATGCAACAGCTATCCGGGCCTCACCACAAAACACCTGGCCAAATACAGCCGGATCGTTTTCACGGGTTTCAGCGGCACCGCCAAATACCTGCCCCAAACGAAGCTGCGCCAGGTCGGCATCCCGCTTCCGCGGCGGGTGGACCAACCCCAAACCATCAGTCCCGAAGAGATCGGCCTTGATGCCGGCAGGCCGATATTGCTCGTTACCGGCGGCAGTCAGGGTTCGCTGGCCATCAACACTGCCGTGGCCGCCGCATTGCCCCGTCTCACGCAGCAGGGCTGGCAGATCATCTGGCAAACCGGCCAGACCGGCTACGCAGAGTTCTCTGCCCGTTACCAACACATAGAGGGAGTGCATATCTTCGCTTTTTCACCCCAACTGAAGGATTTTTACAAACTCGCCAAGGTGGCCGTGACCCGCGCCGGCGCGATGACCATCACCGAACTCACCGAAAACCGCCTTCCCGCCTTGCTGGTGCCGCTGCCCACCGCCGCGGAAAACCATCAGCACTACAACGCCCTCGAACAGCAACGCAAGGGCCTGGCCCTGCTGCTGAAACAAAGCCAGCTTAGCGGTGACACGCTGGCTTCAGCGGTGTTCAAAATGGGCAACGAGCACCAAGCTTATCTGCAAAACCTGAGCCGGATTCCACCCAACACCGCGGCCGAAGACATGGCGCGAGAGATTTTGAGCGACCTCAACAAGGAGCAACACAATGCTGGGAAAAACTAAGAAGATCCATTTCATCGGCATCGGCGGCATTGGTATGAGCGGCATCGCCGAATTCCTGTACAACCAGGGCTTGGAGATCAGCGGTTCCGACCTCAAAAAGACCGATGTCACCCGCCATCTCGAATCCCTTGGCATCAGGATCGAGGAAGGCCACAACCCCACGCTGGTGAAGGATGTGGACGTGGTGGTAAAATCCTCCGCGGTCAAGGACGACAACCCCGAGATCCAGGCCGCCAAAGCTATGCGCATTCCCGTCATCCGCCGCGCCGAAATGCTGGCCGAGATCACCCGCATGAGTTTCTCCATCGGCATTTCCGGTACGCACGGCAAAACCACCACCACTTCCATGACCGGCCTGGTGCTTGAAGCCGCTGGACTCGATCCCACCATCATCGTGGGTGGAAAGGTGAAAAACTACGGCTCGAACAACGTGATGGGCTCCGGAAAATACATCGTGGTGGAGGCCGACGAATATGACCATTCCTTCCTCTCCCTCACCCCCTGCATCGCCGGCATCACCAACATCGACACCGATCACCTGGATTGCTACCGCAATCTGGATGATATCAAAGGCGCTTTCATCGAATACGCTAACAAGGTGCCATTTTTCGGCAGTGTGATCGCCTGCCTCGACGATCCAGGCGTGCAGGCCGTTCTGCCCCGCATCAACAAAAAGATCGTCACCTATGGCTTTTCCCGCCAGGCGGACATCCAAGCCCTGAACATCAGCATGAAGGACTTCGTGAGCGAGTTTGACGTAAGCTACAAAGGCTACCGCCTGGGCCGCGTGAAGATGAACGTGACCGGCCGCCACAACATCCAGAACTCCCTGCAGGCAGTGAGCATCGGCCTCGAACTGGACATTCCCTTCAAACACATCCGCGAGGGACTGCTGCAATACAGCGGAGTTTACCGCCGTTTCGAACTCAAAGGCGAGGCCCGCGGCATCACCGTTTACGACGATTACGCCCACCACCCCACCGAGATCTCCGCCACCCTCGAAGGCTTCAAGGACAGCACCAAACGCCGCATCGTCACCTTGTTCCAACCCCATCTGTATTCCCGTACCAGGGATTTCCACGTGCAGTTCGGAAACGCCTTTTTCTCTTGCGACTGCCTCCTCCTGGCGCCGATCTATCCCGCGCGGGAAGAGCCCCTGCCCGGCGTTTCCTCCAAACTCATCGCCGATGCCGCCATCCAGAGCGGACACCACAACGTTGTGCTGATCGAAAACAACGCCGATATTGTACCCAAAACCCTCTCCCTGCTTGAAGAAGATGACATTCTGATCACCATGGGTGCCGGCAACGTCTGGCAGTATGGCGAAGAAATTCTGGCGGAACTGAAAAAATCAGTTGACAAAAACACTAAACCTAAAAAAGTTAGTGACTTAGAGACTTAACACAGGATTACGCGATAGCGCACAAAAGTATGCTTCATTATGAGAGACAATAAGATACCGACCCAGCACAACACCCGCAAGAGAAGGGGAAACAGCCGATATTTCGTCTTTTTCGTCCTTGTTTTGCTTGGTTTTGCCGCCCTTGGTTTCGGCGCTTATCATCTCCTGTCCAGCCTCGATGTGCTTAATGTGCGCAAAATTGAGATCAGCGGCAATTCCGCTGTGGCGGACAGCCTCCTGCGCAGCGCGCTGCAGCCCTATATGGGGCAGAATCTCCTCAAAGTGGACAAAGCTGAGGTCCACGCCGAGGTGAGTGGTTTTGCCCGCGTGAAGACCGTGAAGGTGCGACGCAAGCTCTTCAGCACCCTGCAGATCAAGCTCACGGAGCGCAAGCCCAGCCTCTATGTGAAAAGCCTCGAAGGCGACCTCTTTCCCGTGGATGAGGAAGGCGTGGTGTTGGAACGCTACGGCAAGGTTTACACGGAAAACCTGCCCTTGGTGAATCTGTTGGTGAACAACGCCCACCTCAGAAGCGGCCGGAAACTCAAGAACGCCGCGCTGGACAAGGTATTGGCCACCCACCGCAGGATAGTGGAGGATGCTCCGGAATTCGCGACCAACATCTCTGAATATTACACCATCGACAACACCGTCTACATCATCGACGCGCGCAACGGCCTGCGCCTGATCCCCAGCGAGAAGAACCTCGCCAAACAGCTTTCGCGCTACGAATTCGTGCGCGACAACGGCAATGTGAGCCAATCCTCCATCCTCGACCTGCGCGTCGACAACCAGGTGGTGGTGAAGGCGGGAAACTGATATGCGGCACAATCTGATCACCGCCCTCGACATAGGCTCCGCCAACATCCGCTGCATCCTGGCCCACGCCAAGGCGAAAGGCCAGCTGGATATCCTCGGCATCGCCGAAACGCCCTCATCCGGCCTGGAAAAAGGCATTGTAAAAGACATCCAGGCCGTGGCCGAAGGCGTGAAAAAAACGCTTAAGGAAGTGCACACCGCCGCCGGCACCAAACCCGCCAACATCTTCACCAACGTAACCGGAGACCACATCCGCACCCAGGTGGGCGGCGGCCGCATTTCCATCCCCACCTCCAACCCCAACGAGCCGGGCGAGATCGTGCAGGAACACGTGGACCAAGTGATCGCCGACGCCCGCAACAGCGTCAAGATCCAGAAAGGCTTCGAACGCTCCCAGATCCTCCACGGCATCCCGCAGAGCTTCGTGATCGACGGCCACAACGACATCCGCAATCCCCTGCGCATGACCGGCTTCCACCTCATCACCAAGGTGCTCACTATCTTCGGCGACGTCACCCAACTGCGCAACCTGGCCAAAAGCATCCAACTGGCCGATTTCGACATCAGCCCCGAAAACTTTGTGCTGAACCACATCGCCATCGCCAAAGCCGTGCTCAGCGAGGACGAACGCCGCCTCGGCACCATCCTCATCGACATCGGCGCCGGCACCTGCGACATCAGCCTGCATCACCGCGGCACCCTGGAAAAGATCCTCGTGATCCCCATGGCCGGCTCCTCCATCACGGAAGACCTCGCCATCGGGCTCAAGACCACCCTCTCCAACGCCGAATACATCAAGACCCACTACGGTGTGGCCCTCGCCAGCAGCGTCGATCCCGAAACCGAGATCGTGGTGGAAGGCATCAGCGGGCGCGACAGCCAGGTGAAAACACAGCATCTGGTGAGCCATGTGGTGCAGCACCGCGTGGAGGAAATGCTCTCGCTCTGCTACGACCGCCTCAAAAATTTTTACACGCCGGAACTCGTGACCGCGGGCATTGTGCTCACAGGCGGCACCGCCAAACTCCAGATGATCGACGCCGTGGTCAAAAACTCCTTCAACCTGCCGGTGAAGATCGCCCAACCGGACCTAAGCAACCTCAACGGCGATACCGAAATGCTGAAGGACCCTGCCTTCACCACCTGTGTCGGACTGCTCCGGCACGCGGCCGACCAGGAACCCGAAAGCAAAGCTCCCGCTCTGCGTCTGGGCACGTTCAAAGCGGGCAAGACACTGGACAAAATCAAAAACATAATCAAAGACTTTACGAGTACGTAAAGGGGGAAAAAATGATCGAATTTGACGAAAAACCCACTCAGATCGGCACCACCATCAAGATCGTGGGTGTCGGCGGGGCTGGCGGCAACGCCGTGAACACCATGATCGAAAACGACCTTTCCGGCGTGGAATTCATCGCCGCGAACACCGACATCAGCGACCTCGTGAAAAGCAAGGCGAGGATGAAACTGCAGCTGGGTAAGAAACTCACCCGCGGGCTCGGAACCGGTGCCAATCCAGACCTTGGCTCACGCGCCGCGGAGGAATCCAAGGACGATATCCGCTCGCACATTGAAGGCGCGGACATGATCTTCATCGCCGCCGGCATGGGTGGTGGCACGGGCACTGGCGCCGCTCCCGTGGTTGCCAAGATCGCCCGTGACCTCGGCATCCTCACCCTCGGCATCGTTACCATGCCCTTCCCCTTTGAAGGCAAGAAACGCCACAGCAACGCTGAGGAAGGCATCCGCAACATGGCGGAGTTCGTGGACACCCTCATCGTGATCCCCAACTCCAAGCTCTGCGAGATCTACGCCGACCTCACCCTGCTGGAGGCTTTCCAGCGTGCCGACAACGTTCTCTTTGAATCCGCCAAGGCAGTTTCCGACATCATCAACGTGAACGGTCTCATGAACCGGGATTTCGCCGATGTTCGCACCGTGATGCAAAACATGGGCTACGCCCTGATGGGATCCGGCGTGGCCGAAGGCGAAAACCGCGCCGTGAACGCCGCCAAAGCCGCCATCAACAATCCCCTCCTGGCCGACATCAATCTCCACGGCTGCCAGGCGCTGCTGATCAACGTCTCCGCCGGACCGGACATCAAGATGAACGAGTTTGAGGACGTTTCCAGCGTGATCGTGAACGAAACCGGCACCAACGCCAACATTTTCATGGGCCTCGTGATCGAGCCCGACCTTGTGGGCAAGATCTCCGTCACCATCATCGCCACAGGGCTGCAAAGCACCGCCCAGATCGTTGATTTCCCCCCTGCCCTGCCTGTCTCTCAGACCAAACCTGCGCCGCAGCCCAAGCCGACGCCTCCCAAGCCCACCAAACCCGAAGATGACATTGAGGACATCTTCCGTGTCCTTAATATAAACCAGCCTGCCAGTCAGGAAGCCGATCCCGATTCCCACGAGGAGGAAACCCGGCAGCTCAGTCCCCGCACCGATCTGCCTTCCTTTCTGAAAGCTCTGGATTGATTTTTCCCATCCTTCCTGCTTAGGTCTCTCAACGGACAGCCCTGTCCGAACAAACCGTCGGCGCTCCCCCTTGCCGACGGTTTTCTTTTCCCTGCTGGATTCCACTGCCCTAGCTTTCTGTTCCCCCGCACCCACGCCCCGCTTATGCCTCCCGCGTGATGGCCGCACTTGATGCGGGGAGTATGCGGGAGGCGCTAAACAAGCGGATGTGGGGAAAAAGGAGGCGCTCTTTCAGACCAAGTGGACACAGCCCGTGAGGGCGGCAGAATGATAGCGAGGGTGTGAAGAACCGGCTTAAGACGGTTCGGAACCCCTCGTTGAATGAACAGATCAACCAATTTATCAGGCCTCCACCCCTCCCCGGAAACGTGCCACGTTTCCGGGGAGGGGTGGAGGAAATTCCATTATTGGTCCCATGTTGCCTTACGAGGGCTCCACTGCGCTGCGCTCCCTCGTCGTGATCTGTCGCCCTCCGGGCTGCTGGCTGGTTGATCACTTCCACCCACTCGGTTTGAATGAGAGCCAAAAAAGGAAAGCCAGGGTGCGTGCACTCAAGATTTCCGCATAGTCAGTTCAGGTCACCGACCCCGCCTCCCAATTGATGGATGCTCCGTTCATGCCCGAGTGACGTCCGGCTGATGGCTCCGTCAGGTAGTTGCCTGAAGTTGGTTTCAGTATGAACTGCCGGCCTTGGCTTGGGGGGACTGATGCTGGAAAAAGAAAAAACCCGGCAGTTCCCCGCCGGGCTTCTGAAAAAAGTACTGGTTTTTTTCTGCGTTACTTCATCAGGACCGCTTTCACCTGATAGCTTTCCTTGCCTGCCTGCATCCGGATGTGATAGATCCCACTGGCAAGGGGTTGCCCGCCGCTGTCGCGGCCTTCCCAGCCTATCTGGTGATAACCGGGCTGCAGATTCCCCAGCTCAAAGCTGTTCACAACCTGGCCGCGGTTGTTGTAGATCTTCAAACTCACCGCGCTGTTTTCCTTCAGATTGAAGGGGATAGCCGTGTTGGGATTGAAGGGGTTGGGATAGACCGGGCCGAGTGATGTGACCTGGGGAGGCTCGGGTATGTCGCTTCCGGGCAGAGAATACTGGATCGAGCTGGGTCCGTAGTAATAATCATGGCCATCGAGATCGCTGTTCAGCAGCCAGTAGTAGTAGGTCCCCTCTTCCTGCAGTTCCTCGTCAGTAAAGACGTAGCTCGTGGTTTGGGAAGTATTGGTGGCGGGGATCAATTCGCTGATGGTGGAGGCCATTGAGAGTTCGTCCGTGTTGTTGCGCAGGATGTAATAGCCTCGTACCCCTGTCTCGGATTGGGTGATCCAGGTGAGGCTAACGCAATTGTCCGCCGAGATGGCAGCTGTAAAACTGGATAGCTCGATGGGCACTGTGGGACCGTTGATGGAACTGAATATGATCCAGCCATCTTCAGCCTCAGGGGCCACATATGCGGAGGTCGGCCCCCAAGGGCCGTAGTCTTCCAATTCCACTGTGTATGTGCCGTACCAAACGGTATTGGGCTCAAACTGATGGGGTGTGTAGAATCCTGTGAACACTCCGTTGCAATTGATGCGGGCCGCTACAGGAGTGTAACCCCCGGGAATCACTCTTAGAGCTTCAATGTAAGTAAAATAACCGAACGCCATACTGACCGAGGCAATGAATAACATCGCAAACAGCACTTTTTTCATGGTAACCTCTCTTCTTTTGCAAGAACTTATCTGAATCTAATTTCTCATGGCCTCCAAGGGTGTCAAGCTATAATTTACCGTTTTTGGCTTTTTAGCGATGGAAAATTATCCACAAGTCTAGGTCAATGTTGATTAATTTCATGTTAGACAGGTAGTATGCCCTGATAATTGTCATTTTTGCAGGCAAGCTGCCGGCCCTTGGGTATCTCCGTGCGATCAGAATTATGGGGCATTAACAGATTGACAGCCTGAAGCCTTTGGATATTTTGACTCTGGGAGATATGCGATGAACAAGATCGGACTCACAGATCAGGACATAGTTGCCTTGGTGGATTGCAACAACTTCTACGTGTCCTGTGAACGCGTGTTTGACCCTTCCCTGGAGGGCAAACCGGTGGCTGTGCTGTCCAATAACGATGGCTGCCTCGTTTCCCGCTCCAACGAGGTCAAGGCCCTGAAAATCCCCATGGGCGCTCCCGGCTTCAAGCATGAAGCGCTGATCCGCAAATACGGCGGCACGCTGCTTTCCTCAAACTACGCGCTCTATGGCGACATGAGCCGGCGGGTGATGGATGTGCTGGGCAGATTTTCGCCGGAACTGGAGATCTATTCCATCGACGAAGCTTTTCTGGGCCTGAACGGCTTTCGCATCCGCGATCTGGAGGCATACGGCCGCAAGATCCGCGACACCGTGCGCAGATGGACCGGCATCCCCGTCTCGGTGGGAATTTCCCGCAGCAAGACCCTGGCCAAGGTGGCCAACCATTACGCCAAGCGCTATTCCGGCTATCGCGGCTGCGTGCTGATGCTGGATGAAGCCAGGATCCAAAAGGCTTTGGAGCGGCTTCCCGTCGCGGAGATCTGGGGCATCGGCCGGCAGTATGACAAGTTTTTGCGCCAGAACAAGATCGAGAACGCCTGGCAGCTTCGCAACGCTCCCGAGCAGTTCATCGACCACTACATGACCAGCGTCGGGCACAAAACCGTGCTGGAATTGCAGGGTTTTTCCTGCATCAACATGGACGAAGCGCCCTCCCCCAAGCAGAGCATCGTGGTCTCCCGTTCCTTTGGCAAGCAGGTGTCTGACCTGGCCGAACTGGAGGAGGCCGTTTCCACCTACATCACCCGCGCCGCGGAAAAACTGCGTGCCCAGAACAGCGTGGCGGGTCATCTGATGGTGTTTCTGAACACCAACCGCTTCAAGGAAGGCCCTCAGTACAACAACTCCGCCCAAGCCACGCTTTCGCCGCCCACGGCCTATACGCCGGACCTCATCAAAACCGCTTTGGAATTGCTGCGCGACCTCTATCTTCCCGGCTTCGAATTCAAAAAGGCCGGCGTGATGTTCGCGGAGATCATGGATGAGAACGACGTTCCGCTGAACCTGATCGAAACCAACTACCTGGACGACGACCGCAAAAAGCTGATCGACACTGTGGACAGGATCAACCGCCGCTGCGGCCGCGACACTGTGTTCTTCGCCAGTTCCGGGATCAACAGGGAATGGCAGATGAAGCGGGCGAAGCTCTCGCCCTGCTACACCACCCGCTGGTCGGATCTGCTGAAAACGAAGTAGCGCCATGGCATTCAACACCATCTCCGCCCCCCTTTCCTGGCAGCAAAAGATCCGCCGCAGCACCTTCATCTGCTTCCTCCACCCCATCGCCAGCGCGGATGAAGCCAAAAGCCTGCTCAGCGCGCACAACAAGGAACATGCCAACGCCACTCACAATTGCTTCGCCTACATCTGCGGCTTTGGGCAGGAAACCCAGTACCACAGCGATGCCGGGGAACCGCACGGCACCGCCGGAAAGCCCATCCTGAACGCCCTGCTGCGAGCCAACCTGACCAACGTCCTCGCCATCGTCACCCGCTTCTACGGGGGCGTAAAACTCGGTGTTCCCGGATTGATGGAAGCTTACGGCAGCACCGTGGAGAAAACGCTGGAACTGGCGGAATTGATCCCCGCCACCGCCTTCACCGAGTTCATTGTCCAGACTGAGTACGGCAGCGTGGACCAGCTCCTTGGCCTGCTGAGATCGCTGGCAGGCAGCTTGGCGCGGGAAAGCTGGACAGACAGGGTGGAACTGGTTTTGCGCGTTCCCGCGGAAAACACCGCCGCCCTGCGGGAATTCCTGGCTGGCCAGGCAGCCCAATCCCGCTTACAATATCAAGAGGAGAAAGATTTTGCTTAGAAAAACCACTCACGCCGGGAGTTTTTATCCCCGCTTCGGAGACCAGATCTCCACCCAGATCCAGCGTTGGACGGAAGGCCAGCCCACAGCCAGAAGGGAAGAAAATTGCCTGGGGCTGATCGTCCCCCACGCCGGCTACGTCTATTCCGGCGCCTGCGCCGCGAAGGGCTTCCACTACATCGGTGAACAGCACTTCGACAGTCTGCTGATCCTGCATCCCAGCCATCAGGGCATCAATTTCGACTGGTCCGTTTCGCCCTTCGACCAGTATGACACTCCTCTGGGCATGGTGGAGCAGGACCCCCGGCTTTTTGAGCTGCTCACCCGCAACACCGAGGACCCGAACCGCGAGAAGCGCCTGCACGAGCTGGAACACTCGCTGGAGATCCAACTGCCGCTGATCAAATATTTCTTCCCCGCCACACCCATCTGCCCGGTGATGATCGGACGCCCCCATCCCGAGGTGGCGATGCGTTTGGCGGAGCAGATCCGCGAAGCTGTCGCGGCCAGCGGCCAAAAAGTGGGCATCATCGTTTCCACGGACCTTTCCCACTATCACGATTCCGACCGCGCGGAAAAGATGGATTCGCTCATCATCCGCTACATCATGAGCCTGGACGCCGACGCCCTCTGGCAAAGCGTGATCTCCAAGCGCTGCGAGGCCTGCGGGATCGGCGGCCTGCTCGCCCTGATCATGTACGCGGGCATTCACGACGATGCCAAGGCCAAAGTGATCGAATACACCCACTCCGGCAAAGTGAGCGGCGACAACCAGCAGGTGGTGGGATACCTGAGCGCCCTCGTTTACCGCTGAGAAGGTCGTGATGACGGACGCACAGAAGCAAACGCTGCTCCGCCTGGCCCGGGAAGCCATCCTCTCCCGCTTTGAACCCAGCCAGCCGGAACTTCCTGCAGAACCGGAGTTTCAGGCCAAACGGGGACTCTTTGTCACCCTGCGCCTGGATGGCGACCTGCGCGGCTGCATCGGCCTGATCCAACCCCGCCGCAGCATCGCCGAGGAAGTGGTGGAAATGGCCCGCGAAGCGGCTTTCGGCGATCCCCGGTTCCCTCCTCTGCGCCGGGAGGAACTGCCGCGAATAGAGATCGAGGTCTCCCTCCTCAGCGAAATGATACCAGTTAAAGACATCTCCGAGATCGTGATCGGGCGCGACGGACTGCTGCTGCGGCAGGGATTCCGTTCCGGAGTTTTTCTGCCCCAGGTGCCGGTGGAATGGAACTGGGACCTTCAGACCTATCTCAGCCAGCTCTGCCGCAAAGCCGGCCTGCCGGACAGAGCCTGGAAAAGGGACGACGCGGAACTCTTCCGTTTCGAGGCCGAGGTCTGCGGCGAAACGCATATTTTGCCTTGACAAAATAGACCCACCCAAATTTTTGGAGCTTCGAAGTCATGAGCGGGAATAGCTCAGTTGGTAGAGCGCAACCTTGCCAAGGTTGATGTCGCGGGTCCGAGTCCCGTTTCCCGCTCCATTTTTTAAACTGGCGACATAGCCAAGCGGTAAGGCAGAGGTCTGCAAAACCTCCATCCCCGGTTCAAATCCGGGTGTCGCCTCCACCCTTTTCCAGGCCGGAGTGGTGGAATTGGTAGACACAAGGGACTTAAAATCCCTCGGGCTTACGCTCGTGCCGGTTCAAGTCCGGCCTCTGGTACCAAGCGGGAATAGCTCAGTTGGTAGAGCGCAACCTTGCCAAGGTTGATGTCGCGGGTTCGAGTCCCGTTTCCCGCTCCATTTTTTTATACCTCTGAAATCCTCATCCTGCCTCCGTTTGACAGTTTTCCCCACGCTTCCGGATAAAACTTTTCACAAAAAATATATGGCAACCTCGCATCGTTTGGAACAAAACTTGCTGCTCTTAGCCAACAAGTCAACAATGACTAAAAGGGAGACAGAAATGAAGAAGATGTTTTTGATCGCGGCATTGTTAATGGCGGTTTTGGGCTTAAGCGCGCAGGAAGTCGCCCTGCGCCAGGCTTGGAAGCTGGACTTCAGAGGGATCCAGGCCCGCACCACGGATGATTGTGTGATCGCCCTCTGGGAAGACACCGATGCCGGCGACACCGACATCTACGCGCAAAAGTATGATCCCTCCGGCCTGCCCCAGTGGCCCCAGCCGCGGATCATCGCCGGCGAACCCGGCGTGCAGGAAGCCGTGGCTTGCGTGCCCACCTCAGACAACAATTTTGTGTTGCTCTACCAGCAATCCGGGTTCGGCTACGAGGACGGCATTTGGCTGCAAAAGTTCAGCTCCAACGGCCAGCGGCTTTGGGGCGAAAGCGGAGTGCAGATCCGTAGCGGTTCCTACTTCCCCAACTTCATGCTGGTTCCCAATTCCGTTGGCGGTGTGTACGCGATTTACAAAATTTCCTCCGGGCTATCCACGGTGATCGGCCAAAACCTGGACAGCTTTGGCAACCAGCTTTGGCCGGCTGGCGGGCTCACTCTGGCCAGCCATACCCAATATCTGACCCTCGATTCTGTTGTCAGCGACGGCGAAGGCGGGATCATTGTCGACGTTGTCTCCCAAAATGGGATCTCCTCGCTCACCCGCTGGTCCCACCAGGGAACGGTGATCGGCAACAACCCGCTGCTGCCGCCCTCCGCGTTTCCCAGCGGCCAATACTCCATCCTGCCGGACGCCAATGGCAATTTCGTGCTCTACAGCTTCAGCGGCGGTCTCAGGCTGCACCGGATGAACAGTGTGGGCGAACTGCTACTGCCCGCGCCTGTGTACATCAGTCTCCAGATCGGTACAGACCCGATCAACAGGCCCCATCTGCAGCCGGTCTTTGATGGCGGCCTGATGTTTGCCTGGGAAGTAAGCGCCACAGACGAAAACAGACAATTGCGGGCGATCCGGTTGAACAGCGACTTCGCTTCCCAGTGGGGTCCGGATGGTGTGCAGGTCGCCAGCGGATATTCCCAGTACCGGTTTTACCAGGGGCTCGATCTCGCGGTCACAGACGCTGGCGCGGCCTGGTTGAGCTGGATCGAAACACCTCAGGACGAGCCACCCCATTCGCTCAAAGCCCAGTATGTGTCACCGCTCGGCGCTGTTCCCTGGGGCGTAAATGGCATCACCATCAACGCGGACGGATACATCTCCGGACGTCCTGCTGCAATGGCTTTTTCCGACCGGGGAATGTTCCTCTGGCAGGACCGGCGCGAAGCGAGCGACGACCTGCGGCTGCAGGTGCTGAGCACCGGCGGAGCGGCGTTCCAGGACCTCGGCGGCGAAGCGCAGGTAAGCCGCTTGGGCGGCCTGGCCGACATGTCGGAAGTGATCGCCCTGCAGGACAGGTATCTGGTGCTATGGACTGACTTGCGCAGAGGCCACTACGAGATTTATTACCAGATCTGCGATACAAATATGAATCCCTTGCTGGAAGAGGGAGGCCGGCCGCTCTGCCCTCCGATGGGATTGCATGTCACCAATATCAAAGCCCTTGCCATGCCGGACAACAGCGTGGGAATCCTGTACGCCGCCAACTATGATGGCACCCAGTGGTATCCGCTGCACCTGCAGAGGCTGGATTCCACGGGCAACCTCATGTACCCCGGCATGGGCCTGCAGGTCACCGACGACCTGAACGCCCAATATCCCCAGATCAGCCAGAGTGGCAATGACATTTACGTGGCCTGGACTGCTGGCAGCTATCCCCAGTATCAATTGATGGGGCAAAGGATCTCCGGCGGCCAGACCCAGTGGGGTCCTTCCGGAAAAGTCCTCTATACCCCGCCCCAGGAATTTGCCCTGGGCCTGGGCGGCCTGAAAGACCGCTATGTGATCTTCAACACCACCGATTACAACACAGATGCGCATAGCGCCAGAGTGCTGAGGATAGACCCCAACGGCGATCCCGCCCCCGGCTGGCCGGCAGAGGGGATCGCGGTGGTGAGTGGAAATGCCGTTATCGACAGCTATAACCCCTCTTTGGCCTTGCTGGGAGATGATCTGGTGGCTTTCCCCGTGATCTATCTCGACATCACTGTCAAAGCCCAAAGGATCTCCCCCGCCGGAACCAAACTCTGGTCCGAAGCCGGCATCCAGCTCCCCTTTGGCGGTATCCAGGGCCTGGTGGCCGCGGACGACGCCATCACCCTGCTCTATTCCTCACAATGGGATCCCGACCAGGACCTGCGCCTGCAAAAGCTGGCCGGCGACGGCAGCCTGCTTTACGGAGACGGAGGCCGGCTCATCGCCACCGGTTTGCACAACGCTTACGACGCCACTTTGGTCCGCTTCGCCAACGGCAACCTGGCCTCTATTTGGAGTACACTCCCCAACGACCAGTACGGATACCGGGACGTATTCATCCGCCACATCAACCCTCAGGGCGAAGCTCTGGGCGCTGGACCGGAGGTCCTCTGCGGCGCCTGGCTGGAACAGGAACACGTGCGGGCCGCCGTGATCGGCAATTCTGCGTTGGTCTGCTGGGATGACGCCCGAGCGGGCATCCTGGACAGCGAATACTTCGTGAACTCCATCTACGCCACCCGGGTGAACAGCGGCGGCGTGGACAGCTCCGATCCCGAGACGCCCGCGCTGGACGCTCCGGCGCTCAGCCAGAACTATCCCAATCCCTTCAACCCGGAAACCACCCTCAGCTTCAGCCTCCCGGCCGGCGGAGAAACGCATCTGGCCGTGTACAACCTCAAAGGCCAAAAGGTGAAAAGCCTGGTCTCGCGGATCCTGCCCGCGGGCGATCACAGCGTGGTCTGGAACGGCCGCGACGATCAGGGCCAGCCCGTGGCCAGCGGCATCTACTACTGCCGCCTGGTCTCTGCCGGACAGACAGTGATGCGGAAAATGGTACTGGCGAAGTAAGCATTCATACTCCAGTCTATAAGAAAGCGCCGAGGCACAGTGTCGCGGCGCCTTTCATTTTTCCTGTGGAATTATTTTTATGAAATTGAGTGGGTACGGGCGCTCACCCAGCCAGAAACCCGGAGGGCGACAGAACGATAGCGAGGGCGCGTAAGCCCCTCGAAAACGCCCCCCATCAAAGCCTCGCAGAGGCGGCAGAATATGGCAGGGGCGACAGAACATGGCGATGGTGCCGAACATAGCCAAAGCGGCGAACATGGCGAGGGTGCCGAACATAGCCAGAGCGATAGAACATGGGGAGGGTGTGAACCGAGCTCAAAGACGGAAGGCGGTGGCTTCAGCCACCGTGCCCCGAAACATCTGCGCGTGATAAAGACGATGTCCGGTCGGCTTCAGCCACCGGAGGAGGGATCAGCCTGCCCAGGTGAAGGTAAACCAACCGGCGGTTGAAACCGCCGGAGATCGTTTCCTGTACTGCTGATAACCGGGAACGGTGGCTGAAGCCTCCGCCTTCCGTCTTTCACATCAGGGCAACCTACTTTGCCTGGCTCCCAATATCATTACGGTATGAATACGGAATCATTGCGGATGAAACCCGTATTGATTCCGTATTCATACCGTATTGATGCTTGGGGCCAACCTGGATATGGCGAGATGGAAACTATTTCAGGTGTTCGTGCAGGAAGTCGTGGTATTCGGTGTTGTTGAACACCAGTTCGTCGTGGGTGCCCTGGTGGGCGCGCCCCCGCGAATCGATGAACAGCACCCGGTTCACGTAGTGCAGGGTGGACAGCCGGTGTGAGATCACGATGGCGGAAATGCCGGGATAGTGGCGGTCGATGTCCTGCCAGAGTTTTTCCTCGTTCTCGGCGTCCAGCGAGGCCGTGATGTCGTCCAAGATCAGCAGTTGAGGCTTCTTGATCAGCGCCCGGGCGATGGTGACGCGCTGTTTCTGGCCGCCGGAAACGCCCAGCCCGCGGCTTCCCACGCGGGTTTCATCCCGGTCCGGAAAATCGGCGATCTCCTCTTCCAGTTGCGCGGCCCGCACGGCGGTGCGGTATTCCCCGTCGGAAGCCCCGTCCACGGCGAAGAGCACGTTTTCCTTCACGGTGCCGGTGAAGAGCAGCGGGTCCTGCGGCACGTAGGCGATCAGGTTGCGCAGGGAGGTGAGGTCGATATCTTCGATGGGGATGCCGTTCACGGTGATCTGGCCGGAATCCGGGCGCAGCAGGCCCAGCACCAGATTGGCCACGGTGGTCTTGCCCGCGCCGGTGGAGCCCAGGATCAGCAGGCGTTCGCCATCCTTGAGCTCGAAGCTGCAGTCCGTGATGGCGGGCTCGTCTTTTTCCGGATAGATGCAGGTGACCTTGTCGAAGCGCAGTTCGCTGATCCTGTTTGGGCTGGCGCTGCCCTTCCAGCTTGCGTTGAAGCTGGGAAAGTCTTTCATTTCCTCCAGGCGGTCGATGTTCACGAAGGCCTGTTTGCCGCTCACAAAGAGCTGCGGCAGGTCCAGCAGCGGATAGATCATCATGCTCAGGTAGGTGTAGAACATGTAGAAGGTGCCCACGCTGATCTGGCCTTTCACGGCCATGTAGCCGCCGAAGATGATCACGCCGATCTGGGCGAAGTAGTCGATGTACTGATAGATCAGGCTCAGCACGGCGTTCAGCTTCACCACGCCCATCTCGGTCTTGAAGCGCCGGGCCAGGGCGAGGTCGAAAAAGCGGTTGTATTTTTCCTCGCTCACAAAGGCTTTCACGATGCGGATGCCGGAAAAGCTCATCTCCAGCTGGCTGTTGATGTCGCTGATGGCCTGCTGGTTGAGCTCGAAATTGCGGTAAAGCTTGTCCGCGGTGAAATAGAAGACCACCATCATCAGCGGCAGCGGCGCGATCGAAAGCAGGGTGAGGCGCGGGCTGATGCTGAACATCACCACCAGTGAGAACATGATCAGGGAAAAGGAATTCACCGCGCGGAAGATGCCGGAACACATGAACCAGCTGATCTTGGGGAAATCGCTGAGGTCGTCCGTGAGCCGTGTGACCACGTCGCCGGTGCGGAATTTCTGGAAGAAGCGGAAGTCCTTGCCGAGGATGAACTTGAAATAGAACATGCGCAGCATGTTTTCAAAACGGATGTTCACCCAGCCGCGGAAGGCGGCGTAGAAACCGGTTACGAACTGCGCCGCGCCCAGCCCCAGCAGGATCCAGATGATGCGGTCCACTTCCGCCATGGGGTCCGGATATTTATCCGGCGTGGCCAGGATGTTCTTCAGCAGGTCGATCAGCCGGCCAAACACGATCGGATGGGCGATGGCGACCGCGGAGCTGCCCAGCGTGAACAGCAGCATGATGATCAGGAACCATTTCTGGGTCATCCATTTCCGCACGATCCAGCGCACGTGCTTATTCAACCGCGTCCTCCGTTCCGATCAACTGCAGTTCCACCAGCTTGCGGTATTCCTTCGAGCTTTGCATCAGCTGCTGGTGTTTGCCGCGGTGGATGATCTGGCCCCCGTCGAAGAAGAGGATCTGGTCGGCGTCCAGCACCGAGGTGAGGCGATGGGCCACCACCACGGCGGTCTTGTTCGAAAAAACTGTCTGCATGCTGCGCTGGATCTTGGCTTCGGTTTGCGGATCGATGGAGGCGGTGGCCTCGTCCATGATGATCACCTCCGCTTCGAAGGCCAGGGCGCGGGCGAAGCTGATCAGCTGTTTTTCGCCCTGGGAAACGTTCTGGCCGCGTTCCGCCAGCTCGGAATCCAGGCCGAGGTTCTGGTTGCGGATGAATTCGTCCAGCTGCACGATGTTGATGGCTTCGCGCACCTTGGCTTCCGGAACGGCATCGTTGTAAACGCGCACGTTTTCCAGGATGCTGCCGGGAAAGAGGAAGATGTCCTGCAGGATCAGCCCGATCTTGCGGCGCCAGGCGCGGAATTCGATCTCGCTCAGGGGCACGCCGTCGATCAGGATGCGGCCCTTGTTCACGGGATAGAAGCCGCAGAGCAGGCTCACCGTGGTGGTCTTGCCGCTGCCGGAAGCGCCCACCAGAGCTATCTTTTGCCCTTTGGGGATGGTGAAGGAAACGTCTTTGAGGATCCAATCCTCGTTCTTGTAGGCGAACCAGACGTGCTCGAAGCTGATCTCGTGCTCGAAGGAGGGCAGCTCGGTTCCGGTGAAGAGCGCTTCCTCGGATTGCATGTCAGTGAGTTCCAATATGCGTTTCAGGCTCACGAAGGCCCGCTGGATCTGCATCACGTTTTCGGAGATCTGCATCAGCGGCCAGATCATCCGGAAGATGTAGTCCACAAACACGATCAGGGTGCCCAGGGTCACCGCTCCGGTGATGATCCGCGGCGCGGTGAGCTTGATGATCACCACCAGCAGCAGCACCTCGAAGATCAGCATGAAGAGGCTTTGCGAGCCGTATTCGGTGAAGGAGGTGCGCGTTTCCAGCTTGTATTTGTCGTCCGAGGCGGCCTTGAGGTCCTCGTAAACCTTGTTTTGCTGGTTCAGCGCCTGGATGATCGGCATGCCCTGCACGAAATCCGTGATCTTGGCCGTCACCAGCGCGTTCTTTTCCCGGATCATCCGGTAGAATTTGGAGAGGTATTTGATCAGGAAGTAATAGCCCACGATGGCCACGGCCATCATCGGCAGCACGTAGATGGCCACATGCCAGTCGCGCAGGAACATCACCAGGAAAACGCCCAGGAAGAAGAGCAGGTTGCCGATGATGCGGATCGAAAGCTCTGAAAACAGCGCCTTCACGCGCTCCGCGTCGGATTCCACCCTGGCGATCAGCTCCCCCACCTGCTGGTGGCTGAACCAGTCCACCGGCAAAGTGAGCAGATGGCGGAAAACCTGGGCCTTGAAATTGGTGATGATCTTCACGCCCAGCTTGGAAAGCAGCACGATCTGCAGATAGGAAAGCACGCCCGCCACGATCACCGCCGCCACGAAGAACCCGCCGAAGCGATACATCTGCGCCACGTCGGCGTTGGGGATGCTTTTGTCGATGATCTCGGCCAGGATGAGGGGATAGAGCAGTTGCAGCGCGGAGGTGCAGAGCATCGCGAACAGCCCGAAGAGCAAAAGCCCCATATCCTTTTTCACAAAAGGATAGAGGAGCTTGAGATAATACTTCAGGTTAATTTTTTCTTCAGGCATGTTTCCTTCGCGGAGGCCACTTAAAAACAATGGTCGGGATGAGAGGATTTGAACCTCCGACTTCTCGGTCCCGAACCGAGCGCGCTAACCGGACTGCGCTACATCCCGACCGGTCTGGATCAAACTTTGTTGAGCCGGGTTTCTGTCAAGATTTTATTCTCGGCCGATGGCCTTCAGCAGGCGCTCCGCCTCCTCCGCGGTGATCTTGCCGCTTTCCAGCATTTCCAATATCTTGGCCCGGCTGCGTTCGTCCACGGCCTGTTTCTCGCTGTCGCTGAGGTCCTTTCCCTGGGCTTTGGCGAGGGTGGATTCCACCGTTTTTCTAATGAATTCTTTCAGAATGCCCGGTTCCGAATAGTCTTCGTCGCTGGCGTGGTGTTCAGGCGCTGGTCTGCCCTCGGTGTCCTTCACCTTGCGGAACACGCTTTTCAGCGTGTCGGTAACCTCATCGCCGATCTGGTCCACGGTTTTCACCACCTTATCCGAGGTCTCCTTGAAATCGAAGTCTTCCACAGCTTTTTGCAGCTTGCCCAGCGCGCCGCTGAGTTTTTCCTTGATCTTCTCCTCGTTGATGGAGCCGATGGCCTTTTCCACGGCCGCTGTGGCGGATGCGAGGGTCTTTTGAACTTTTTCCATGTCCTCCTCCCCCACCGCGGATCCGATCGCGCCTTTGAGGTCCTTGAGCTTCATCTTCACGAAGCTCATGTCGTTGCTGCCGTCCGCGCTTAGCTTGATCACGCCGTTTTCGGTTCGGATGCTGATCTTGAGGCCGCCCTCGCCGCGCCGGATGACCTTGTGGCCGTCGGCCGCGTTTTCAACCGCTCCCAGGGAGCTGGAGATCGCGCCCACATTGGTCTCGGCGTCCAGCTCGAAATTCTGCTCCTGGGCCAGCACGAGGTTCACGATCCCGTTTTCGTTCACGAAGTCCATCTCGCCGCTGTCCAAAGGCAGGCTTTCATAGTAGATCACGCCGTTCTCGTTGCTGATCTTCACCCGGGGGAAGCTGGCCAGGCGAACCTTCACGGGGCCGTTCTCGGAGGTGATCTCGAGGTTGCCGCCGCTCAGCTTTTCCGCGACGAGGGGGCCGTTTTCAAGGCGGATCTCGAAATCCCCCGCGCAGGAATGCAGCTTGATGGGTCCGTTTTCGTTCTGCAGATGGATGTGGCCTTCGCAGCCATCCAGCTTCAGAGGCCCGTTTTCGTTGTGCAGCACCAGCGCGCCGGCGATTCCCTCCGCCTTGATGGGCAGGTTGTCGGTTTTGGCGATCACCGCCGCGCCGGAGGGAACCTTCACCCACACCTGCGAACGGCCGGTTCCCAAAAAAGCCTCGTTGAGCTCCGGAATGCGCTCCAGGCCGATCTCCAGGGTCTTGCCGTCCTCATCCACGTGAAAGTACTCCGCGAGGTCCGTTCCCGGCGCGAAAGAGGGGATGCTGAGTTCGGCCCGGATCTCCACCTGGCCGCTTTCTGAACGCCCGATGTGCAGCGGCGCCATGCTGTTGGTGATCTCCACTGTGTCTTTGCCCCCAAAGTCGTAGTTCAGATCGATCTTTGCCGTTTTCATGATTTCCTCCTTGTGTCTATCATGCTGATGGCTTCCTCCACGGAGATGAAACCCTGCTCCAGATCGCTCAGGATATCGCCGAAATCCTCCACGGAAGGGCTTTCGTTCACGATCAGGCGGATGATCTCCGCCAGCCGGTTCTTCACCGTGGGATAGGATATGCCCAGGCGCTTTTCCATCTCTTTGATGTTGCCCTGGACAATGATGAATAGTTTCACGAATTCCAGCTGCCGGGGGTCGAGGCCGCCCAGCCAACTTTGGCTGAAATTCCCTCTGTAACTGATCTCGCAGGCCGGGCAGCGAAGCTCCCGGATCTCGAGGGCATGCTTGCAAATCGGGCAGGATGTGATTTCCATGATCTACTCCTTGATATTCTCAAGGTCAGAATTAATTATCTTGAGATTACGTCAAGTTTTATTTTCATTTCTCTGAGGTTTTCTTCTGTTTTCCCGATGTCTTCACTGATTCTCCCTTTGCCCCAGCCTACTCACATCCCGGTAACAACCCGCTTAGTTCCCACTTGACAGGCGGGAACTAAGCGGGAAGTTCAGGGGAGGCGGATGGGAGAAGAAAATGGGCGGTTCGTCATTCCAGACTCGTCATCTCAGCGCTGCCGTCATCCCAGCGAAGGCTGGGATCCAGACAAGTTCGAACCCGTAGCGCAGGATGCCGATCCTGCGGGATGCCAGGACGCAGCATTGGCATGCCGCGCTACATAGTTCTGGCGCTGGCGTCGAGCTACGCAGGAGCATCGACGACAGCAGAAAACAGGAGTGGCAGACGTCCCCGTCTGCCAAGGCCCGCAGGGGCTTTCAGAACCCAAAAACAAGACCCGCAGGGGCTTTCAGAACCCAAAGACAAGCTTCTCCGAAGCTTTGCAAACGAGGACGTTTGCGGCTCCTGTGAAGCGACGCAGGAGCATCGACGACAGCAGAAAACAGGAGTGGCAGACGTCCCCGTCTGCCAAGGCCCGCAGGGGCTTTCAGAACCCAAAAACAAGACCCGCAGGGGCTTTCAGCACCCAAAGACAAGCTTCTCCGAAGCTTTGCAAACGAGGACGTTTGCGGCTCCTGTGAAGCGGCTGATTCAGGCTGGGGCCACAGTCAAGACGGAAGGCGGTGACCTCAACCACTGATTCCCCCGGAAACAAACCAAAAAAAGACGGAAGGCGGTGGCTTCAGCCACCGTTCACCGCCCAAGACAGACCGACAATAAAGACGATGTCCGGTGCTTTCAAGCACCGGCCCAAACACCCCGGAAATCCGCCCCCACGGCCTCCTGAGAACGCGTTTGCGGCCTTTTCACCGGATACAGGAGGATGGCGTCAGCCGGCGGTTGAAACCGCCGGAGATCGTCTCTAACGCGGCTCCTGAAAGGGTACGGTGGCTGAAGCCACCGCCTTCCGTCTGGCCAGGCCTGAAGTTAGAAGCGACCACCATCCTGAAGTTAGAAGCGACCCCCATCCTGGAGTTCAAAGGGACCACGATCCTGGAGTTAGAAGCGACCCCCAGCTGATCCCCAGAATTGGTTTTTAACAAAATTACCGATTCTTACGGCTATATCTATTTGCTGCATATGAAGTTGCAAGAATGCAAGAATAAATCGCAGTTATTTGTATTTCTTGATTTGCAGAACTCCAGCTAATATAAAAAAATTCTTACATTCTTGCAAGTATCTATTTTTCATCACGTTACAGGCGTTAAGATTCTTACGGATCCTTACATTCTTGCAAGATTCCAAAACAGAGGGATTTACAAAGATTGTAAAACCGCTAACTTCACTTTTTACACCCCCTGTTTTGAGCGGTTTTTGCAACTACCTACCTTGCAGATGCTTGCGGATAATTTTGTCCAGGCGCAGGACGCGAAGGTCCATCCCCCTCTGCCTCAAGCAGATAGCCATCCAAGGGCCTGTTTCGGACCGGGACAGCCTCCAGGGCCGGGAAAACCGGCAGGGGCTACGGCAGCGTGTTTCCCGCGGTCACGCGGTAGAATTTGAAGGTTTCGGTCCCGGTCAGGTCGAGGCGCACGATGCCGTCGGCGGGATCGGGATCGTGGGCTTTGACGGGGGCGTCCCAGCCATCCGGAAACAGGGCGCAGGGATCGGAACTGGCGTAAACCTTGTAGTAGATGGCTCCCGGCACCTGGTCCCACTGCAGTTTGGGTTCGGTTCCCAGCAGCAAGGCTTGAAAGTTGGCCGGGGTGGCCAGCTCCGTCACGCCGCTGCCGATGGTGATCAGGCGCCCGAAATTCGCTCCGTCAAAAGGTTGCCAAACGCCGAGGGTGTTGGGGTTGATGATCCGGTTGAGCAGCACCTCGGCGTTGTAGAGGCTGCCGTTGAAAAACCACTGGGCGGGGCCGAGCTCCGAAACCAACTGGAAGCTGGAGACGCTGATGCTACCGGCGTTGAAAAGATACTGGTCCGCCGTGCCGTCCAGATAGACATTGCGGTTGTAGATCCCGCCGTAGTTGCTGATGTTTCCGCGGCAATAGAGGTTCAGGGTCCAGTTGTTGATCAGCCGGATGGTGCCGTAATTGATCAGCTGGCCGTTGATGGTGAGCTCCACCGGATGGGTCCTGGGTTCGATGTAACCGTAGTTCACCAGATCCTCGACAGAGCAGTTTCCGCTCAACCCCACCGTGCCGTGAAAGCTCAGATCCTCCGCCTGGATGGAATACAGGGAGACACCGGAACCGGTGAGGGGGCTGAAACCGTCAGTCTGCAGGATGGCATCGCCAAAAAAGCCGTTGGTGAAGGTGATCCCGTGCACACCACGGCCGCTGTGCAGGATGAGGGTGGCGCCGTTGAGGTTCGTGTTGCCGCCGGCAAAGCGAAGGTCGGAACGCAGCTCGTGGGGAGCGGAACCAGCTTCGGCGATCAAGTTGGCGCAGCTGATGGGATCGGCTGTGGCGTCCTGCCAGAGAGAGGCAGGCTGAGTGTTGTTCAGTACCGTCCACTTGTTGCTGAGGGTGCCATAATGCTCAAGATCACCGCCCAGATACAGCCAGAGGTCCCAATTGAGGGGGTTGTTTTTGATCGTGCCGTGGTTGGCCAGCAATTCGGTGACGATCAGGACCGGCGCGTCCGCGTTCGCGCTCTGGACAACCGCTTGATTGCTCAGGATCCCCACGGTCACCTGGTTGGCGATCTCCACCGTTCCCGTAAACACGCATTCGTCGATGGTCAGCTGATCCAGGTCCGCTCCGCCGCTGAGGGCCAGGGTGGCGCCATCGCCGCCGTGGATGTTGCCCTGGATGATGTAGCCTCCGGCCAGGCTGAGGGTGTAGCCCGCTGCCAGATAATTCAGGTCCAGGATACCATGATTCAGATCGATCCGGGAATTGGCCATATTGAGATCGGAGAGCAATCTCACCGGGCTGGCTGGCGCCAGGTCTTTCAGGAAGAGGGGAGAGAAGCTGCCGCTGCCAGAGAGAAACTGGTCCGCGGAGCCGTCCAGATGGAGAACTTCCGGCGTGAACAGGCCGGCGTTGCTGATGTCGCCGAAACAGCGGAGCCGCAGCAGCCAATTATTGGGATGGTTTCTGATGGTGCCGCTGTTGCTGAGGTTTCCGTAAACATAGAGGTAATATTCGCTACCGCCGGTGTTGCCGCCATAGAGGAAACGCTCGGCATTGACCGTCAGATCCCGGCAAACGCAGTCCTGGCCGTCACAGGCGATCACCGGCCCGTTGATCACCACGTCGTCGTAAGCCGTGGGAACGTTGCCTCCGGCCCAGGTGGCGGAATCGTTCCAGTTGCCTCCGGTTTCCGTGGAAAGGATCGAAGCCCAGCCCGAAACGCAGACCAAAGCCAGAACCGCAAAGAAAAGAAAGTTTCTCATGACCTGTCTCCCTGCATGATTTGTCCCTCAGGATGATCCATTGGGATAATGGTCAAGAAATATTTATAATAAAATTAGCCACCTTTGTAGATTATTTGCCACAGATGGCGGAAAAGGGAGCGTTGGCGCGGATCAGATCCCTTTCAGGGCGAGGCCTTCCCAGGGTTTTTTGAGGGTGTAGGCCATCACCAGGCGTTCTTTGCCGCCGAGGCCGGCGGGAACGATGTCCGCGTAGGCGTCCAAAACGAGGTAGCGCCTGAAAGGCAGGCCGGTGAGGCGCCCGCATTCGGCCAGGATGTCGATGCCCTGTTGGACCACCTCGGGGGTGGTGTACTCCATCAGGTTGTTGTTGCAGACAAACTCGGTGATCTTCAGTTTGGAGGCGAATTCCAGCTGGTCCTTCATCCGCAGCACCTCTTCCACGCTGGAGGTGAAGGGGCGGAAGGTGTTCACCACGAAGAGCATCTCGTAGCCGCGCAGGCTGGCGGCATCAACGAAGCGGCCCAGAGTGCGGCAGCCGGCGAGATCGCCGCCGACGTCCAGGATCACGGTTTTGGCGGGGTTTTCGATGGCGCCTTTGATCCGCGGCGAGAGCATGGGCAGATCGGCGTGCTTGAACTGGCCTTCGGGCGCGATGACTTCGATGCCCAGGGCGGCGAATTCCTCCTGCACGTCGCGGGAACGGAAATAGGGATTCACCACGTCCATGTCCGCCAGCACCACCTCGTGCTCAGGGGTGTTCAGGCTTTGGGCCAGGTGGAGGGAAAATTCGCTTTTTCCGCTGCCATAGGCGCCGATGACTATGTATAAGGGTTTGTTCATATCTCAAGTAACTCGCTTAATTCTATGTAGTTGTGGGCGAAGGCATCGGCCATGGCCCGGATCCGGGGCTGGAATTCCTCGCTGTCGGGGTCGTAAATGGCCACAGCGCGCATTCCGGCGGCTTTGGCGGCCTGGATCCCGGTGAGGGTATCCTCCACCACGATGATGTCCGCGGGCTCTAAATCCAGCTCCTGAGAGCCTTTCAGATAGATGTCCGGCCAGGGTTTTCCCAGCAGCTGCTGGTCGCCGGTGACCACAGAGACAAAGTAGTTCCAAATGCCGGTCTGGACCAGCACTTTTTCCGCCAGTTCGCGGGAATTGCTGGTTCCGAGGCCGAGAGGGACCCCTTTTGCGTTCAGCTTCTCCACCAGCTTTTTGGCCCCGGGTTTTAGTTTCACGGAGTTGGCGTAGTGCCAGCCCACCATCTGGGTCCATTCGGCCATGATGGCTTCGGCGCTGTCGGGCAGGCCAAAGCGGTCCTTGAAATACTGGGCGGTCTGGATGAAGGAATTGCCGGAAGGCAGATGGTGAAAGAGGTCGCGGGGGACGGCAAGGCCTCGTTTGTGGAGGAAATCACGGTCCACCTGGCGCCAGAGTCCCATGGAATCGATCAGGGTGCCGTCGAGGTCGAAGATAACCGCTTTATAGCGCATTTTAGTTCAGGAAATACCAGCGCAGGGCGGCCTGCAGCGACCCGGGCAGGGGATCCGCGCCATAGATGCCGGAATTGAGCAGGTTTTTGTAGGTGATCTGGAACTCGAAGGGCTTGCCGATCCGCACTCCGGCCCAGAGATCGATGATCAGCGCTTCCTCTCTGAGGGTCCAATCGCGGTCGGGAGTGACGAAGGAACTGTGGCCGAGCAGGGAAAATCCGGCGAAGAGAGCGTTGTGGTGGGAAAGCAGGCGGCTGAGGTTCAGGTGGCTCTGCCAGCGCAGCTTCGGCTCGTTGAAAAGATCTTGATAGCCACCCTGCCAGACGATTCCCGGTTGCCAGTCCAGGTTCCAGTTGTTCCAGGTTTGATCGATGCGGGCGCTGAAGCGGAGATAATTCACGGGCTGAGGACTGGGCACCAGAGCGATGGTGGGCTGGGTGGAAACCACGCGCCGGCCTCCGGAGATGTTCAGCAGGGAGTTTTGGCCCCAAAGCCAATTCAGATAAAGGCCCAGATGGGCGTTGTCGTGGATATCCACCTGGACCAGCGAATCCTTGGGGCTGAAGGGGTTCGGCGCCCACAGCAGCGGCGCGGGAAGGGTGTTGCGGTAATATCCCAGCAGCCCAAAGCGGAACTGGCCCAGGCGATAGCCCAGATCGGCCAGGGCCCGGAAGCGCTTGAAGTCTTTCAGTTCCAGCTTCGCTTCCGCCTTGATCCGGGCTGTGTCAAGGCCGAGGTCCAGGCCCAGCAGGTCGGTGTGGTCGTCTGTAGCCAGGCTGAAACTCCGCCAGACGAACATCCGCTCGTAGAGGGGTGTGAGGCTCAGGCCGCCGGTCCGCAGGGTTTTTGAGGCCCGCAGGCGGAGGGCGTCGTCGCGCAAAGTATCCGCGTAAACGGTCTCGATGGAAAGATCGTGTTCATGCAGCAGGGCCAGATCCAGCCAGGGAGAACGCCAGGCGGCGAAGATGTCGCGGTGGCGGCGCTCCACGCGGTATTCTGGGTTCGACCAGTATTCAGGGCGGAGATAGAATTGCGAAAGATCGGCGCGGTGATCGGCCACAGCCAGGTCCAGCGTGGTTTTGCCCAGCGGCAGGCTGAGATCGAAAAACAGCGCTTCGCGGCCGGAATCCCGCCCCAGCCAGTCCCCGTCCTGGATCAGGAAGCCGAACCCGGCCTGGAGGCTGTCCACCCCGAAGAGGCGGTTTTTCCTCAGCAGCCCGCGCGCGAACAGCTGTTCATAGTCCCCGATGCCCACCTCGATGGCGCTGAGGGCCACCGGATAGGGATAACTGATCTGTCCGTAAGCCTGTTCCAGAGAGCTGTTCCGATCTCTCAGAAAGCCCAGGGCGAAAAGGTCCTGATAGACCGGGGAGTAGAAGGAAATCCGCTGCTCAAAGCCATGCAGGGAACGGCGCACAGAGTTATCCGGCAGTCCATAAAAATAAAACCCGGAGCGGTAGGGCTCAGTGGCACCGTTCAGGGCCGTCTCCGTGGCCGGGGAATGCGCCGGAGAGCGGAAGTTGAGGCTGGCAAAATCTTGCTGGATCCAAGCCTCGATCTCCTCCAGCAGCTGGTCCTGCTCCTGCTTGCTTTGGAGGGTGGGCGCGTCAGGCGGGGGCAGGATATCCAGGATGGCGTCGAATTCGGCCAGGGAATCGCCGCAAGGAATGTACGCGAAGGTAAGCAGATGCTGCCTGAGCAAGGATTCCAGTTCCGTTTTGCCGTCCAGGACGCTCACCAGGCCCAGGGTGCTGTCGGCATTCACCTTCACCCGGATCAGCACTTCCGGCGGCTCGTAGCTTTGGGACCAGCCTGAAGGCAGCACAAAGGCCCTGCCGCCCAGGCGGAGGGGGGTCGGCTGGGCCGTCAGCATTCCCGCGAGGATGATCAACAGCAGCCCCAGAAACCAGTTCTTTATAGCCATCCGTGCTCCCTGTACCAGGCAAAGGTCTTGCGCAGATTGGCCTCCAGGTCCGGCCGGGGATCCCAGCCCAGCAGTTCGCGGGCCTTGGCAATGCTGGCCACCCAATTCACGTTGATCAGCTCTTTCATCTTTTGCTTATTCACCAAAGTCACTTTGCCGGTGAGGGTTTCGAACAGCTCTCCGGCATAAAAGCCAGCCATGGCCAGGGGTATCGGGATGGCGATATTCAGGGTTTTCTTTCTGCCCAGAGCCTGAGCGCAGGCGGCCATGAACTCGCGGTGGGTGTAAGTTTTGCCATTGGAGGCGAAAAAGACCTCGCCCTCGGCTTGGGGATGGGTGCAGCAAAGCTCGATGAACAAGCAAAGCTCTTCGATGTAGATGAGGTTCAAATACTGTTCACGGGGGCCGATGTGGAAACTGAGGCCGGCTTTGACGGCTTTATAAAGCTGCAGAAAGTCCTTCTCCCCGGGACCGTAAACCGGCACGGGACGCGCCACCACCCACTCTTTGGCACACCCGGCCCGGATGACCCGCTCCGCCAGCAGCTTGCTGCGGCCATACCAGTCCACCGGCGCGGAGGGTTCGGCTTCGGATACCTCTTCATTGCTCCGGGAAGGGTGGGAAGCAGCCTGGGAACTGATGTAAACCAGCCTGCGCGCTGTTTCCAAGCGGTTGAAGGCTTCCATGAGCTGCCGGGTGGCGCCCACATTCGCGGCCACCATCTGGGCGAAGCTGCGCGTGCGGATGGCGCCGGCGTTGTGGATGAGGACTTCCACGCCTTCCAGAGCGGGGTCCAGATCGGTCTGATAATCCGTCCGGCGGATGGCGACGTCGGGATCGAGCAGGTCAACAGGAGATTTTGGACGCACGATCGCCACCACTTCATGCCCCAGGCGGTGGAAATGGTTCGCGAAGTTGCTGCCCACAAAGCCATTGGCCCCGGTCACGGCGATTTTCATTGTCCTTCCCAATTGCTGTAATCAAATGAATGGTGGGCGCTAAGGGACTCGAACCCCCGACATCATGCGTGTAAGGCATGCGCTCTTCCAGCTGAGCTAAGCGCCCACGTGGCAATACTTAAAGTGGTCGGGGTGAGAGGATTTGAACCTCCGACTCCTGGTTCCCAAAACCAGTGCGCTAACCGGGCTGCGCTACACCCCGCAGACTTGCCATGAATTTACGCGGCCTGTTTCTGTCAAGCGAATTGCATGGCCGGATGGTAACAAGGCGCCGGGCAAGCTCTTCCCGCAAATCCAGCTCAGTTGGCAGCAATCTGCCGGTTCTGATGCGGTCGTCTTTACGCCAGAGCAGGAAAACCGGGCCTGGACACCAGCCGTGGAAAAGTTCCATTGACAGAAACCCCTGCCAACGGGAAGTTGCGAACCGCAGAGGAGATGGTTATGAAAAAGCCAGTCTATTTGTTGTTGCTGATCGGGCTGATGTTCACCGCGGCCTGCAGCGTGCCCCAGGAAGCAATTGAGGGCAGGGCGCCGGACCAGGACCGCCCCAGGATAGTGGTGGCCGTGCTCAAGAACGCGGATACCCCCCACAAGAAAGCCCTGACAGAGATGATAAGGGCGGATTACTCTGAGTTCTACGATGTATCGGTGCTCGAAGTAGCCAAACCGGAGGACATCGCGGGCCAGACCTATGATGCCCTGGTGGTGATGGAAAGCCTTAAAGCCTGGCTGTTGTTCAACCGGGGTTTGAAGCAATTTACCGAGCTTCCGGACCAAAGCAAGATCGTGTACTTCGTATCCTCCGGCGACGGAAAATGGCGCTGGAAAGGCAGGGACATCAGGATCGTGACCGGTGCCTCAAGCAAGGCCAGACCCGAGGATTCATACATCCGGCTGAAAGAGGAATTGGACAGCATCCTCTGTCCCTGATCACCGCGCCGCCGGTCCCGCCGCGCGCGGAAGTCCGGAAAGTTTTTGTCTTGACAGAAAAGCCGGCCCTCAGGAATTGTCGCCAAAGCTATCCAGCATGTGGGGCATTAGCTCAGCTGGGAGAGCGCATGACTGGCAGTCATGAGGTCAGGGGTTCGATCCCCCTATGCTCCACCAAGCTTTCAGGCGGTTTGCTCAAAAGTCCTGTGGGACAGATATGGGGGAACCGCCATTTCTTTTTTGGAGAACCACTATGACCGACAATGAGACCATTATCCGCCTGCAAACCCAGGCCAACCAAGCCCGGGCCGCCATCCTGAGCATGACCACCCTGGCCGCCTCCGGCCATCCCGGGGGCTCGATGTCCAGCATCGATCTCCTCCTGGCACTCTACAACGTTATCCGCCACGACCCCTCCGCTCCGCAAAAGCCAGACCGGGACAGGATCGTGGTGAGCAACGGCCACATCTCCCCCGCCGTCTATGCCGCCCTGAGCCTCAACGGATACCACGACCTGGACGAGGCCGTTTCGCAGTTCAGGCTGGCGGGCAGCAAATTCGAAGGCCATATCGAGCGTGAGGTGGCGGGCGTGGAATGGAGCAGCGGCAACCTGGGACAGGGGCTTTCCGCCGCGGCCGGCATGGCCCTGGCTTCACGCATAAACAAGGTTCCCTACATGGTTTGGACCCTGATGGGCGACGGCGAGCAGCAGAAAGGCCAGATCTCCGAAGCCCGCCGTTTCGCCGTGAAGTACGGCCTCAACAATCTGGCCGCCATCGTGGACTACAACCGCCTCCAGATCAGTGGAAACATCGACGCCGTGATGCCCCAGAACATCCGCCGCAACTGGGAAGCTGACGGCTGGAAAGTGCTGGAGATCGACGGCCACGACTTCGGCGCGATCTTCTCCGCCCTGGCCAGCGCCAGCGAAGCTGACCTGCCCACCATGATCCTGGCCCACACGGTGATGGGCAAAGGCGTTCCCTGCATGGAAAACCTGGCCAAATACCACGGCTCAGCGCTCTCGGAGGAGCAGCTTGACGAGGCTCTGAGAGTTTTGGACCAGCCGAACCAGATGGACAAATACCGCCAACTGCGGGAAAGTTTCCAGGCTCCGGCTCCAGAGGCGGACACCGGCAGCTTTGAGCTGAACTGCTCGCTGCAACCGGGCCAGCCCACGGTTTATGAGCAGAGCACCGACAACCGCAGCGCCTGGGGCGCCGCCATCGCCGATCTGGCCAGTCTCAACCGGGAAAACCCCACCCCCATCGTGGTGGTGGATTGCGATCTGCAGAGCAGCGTGAAGACCGGCGATTTTGCCAAAGTGAGCCCCGACCGCTTCATCCAGGCAGGAATCATGGAACACAACGCTGCCGTGCTCAGCGGAGCCCTCTCCAGCTGCGGGATCCAGACCTTCTGGGCGGATTTCGGCATGTTCGGCCTGGACGAGGTTTACAACATGCAGCGCCTGAACGACATCAACCACACCAACCTCAAGGTGGCGCTCACCCACGTGGGCCTGGATGTGGGCGAAGACGGCAAAACACACCAGTGCATCGACTACATCGGCCTGCCGCGCAACCTCTTTGGCTTCCGCCTCATCTGCCCCGCCGATCCCAACCAGACCGACCGCGTGGTGCGCTGGCTGATCGACAAACCCGGAAACTACCTGATCACCATGGGCCGCTCCAAACTGCGCATCATCCGCGGCGAAGACGGCCAGCCCGTTTACGGCCTGGGTTACAGCTTCGAATACGGCCGGGCGGACATCCTCCGCGCCGGCAACAAAGCCACCCTGTTCGTGACCGGAACGCCGGTTGGCAATGCCGTGGAGGCCGTGGACAGGCTGCGCGAGGAAGGGATATTCCTGCAACTGGTTTACGTCTCCAGCCCTCTGGAGATCGACCTGGAAGCACTCTCCCAGGCAGCCCGCGCCGGCCAGATCTTCAGCGTGGAGGACCACAACGTCCACAGCGGCCTGGGCTCCATGATCGCGGACCGCCTGGTGGGGGAGGGGCTCAGCGCCCGCCTTGTCAGGATCGGGGTGGAAGGCTACTCCAGCAGCGGCACTTCCCAAGACCTTTACAAAGCGGCGGGGCTCGATCCCGTCTCGATCGCCGCGCGGGTCCGCGCCGAACTGCGAAAATAATCATTGACGCCGGACCGGGAAATACAGAACATGCTTTTACAAAGAGAATATATGCCAAGGAGTGGATCATGAAGAAGTTTCTTCAGACTTATCCGGAAAACTGCATCGCCTGCCACGCCTGCGAGAGCTCCTGCTCCAGCACCTACTTCAAGGTGGACGATCCCCAGCTTTCCCGCATCCGCATCAGCGAGGCGGGCGGGGCCATCCAGATGAACACCTGCAACCAGTGCGGGATCTGCGTTCAGGCCTGCCCCACCCAGGCCCTGAGCATCAATGCCCAGGGTGTGGTGATGCTCAACGCCAGGCTCTGCATAGGCTGCTACATGTGCGTGGCCGCCTGCCCCACCGGCTCGATGTTCATCAGCCAGGGCCAGACCGTGCCCTTCAAATGCGTCGCCTGTGGGATCTGCACCCAAAGCTGCCCCGCTGACGCCATCCGCATCGTGGAAAAGGAGAATTGACATGAAAGACAGGAACCTACTGGCGGAATTCAGATATGAGCTCAAGCCTGTGGACAAGGGCTACAACCGCCGCACCCTCTACGTGAACGTGGGTTCGAACCAGATCGAATCCAAGCCGGTCAGCCAGCAGATGATCGACAAGTTCGTGGGCGGCAAGGGTTTTGACCTCTGGCTGATGTGGCACGGGGTGAAGGACAACACGAAGTGGAACGATCCCGAGAACGAGATCTGCATTGGCTTTGGCCCGCTCTGCGGCAACACCAGCTATCCCGGCAGCGGCAAATCCATCGTCACCACCATCTCCCCCCTCACCGGCATCCCCGTGGATTGCAATGTGGGCGGCCATTTCGGCCCCTACGCAAAATTCTCCGGCTGGGACGCCATCGAGATCCAGGGCAAGGCGAACGAGGAAGTGATCGTTTTCATAGACGGAGACAAAGGCAGCGTCAAGATCCTCACCGCGCCTGACGAAGACACCAACAGCCACATTTTGGCAGAAGAACTGATCAAGGAATTCGCCGACAGCCCGGACGCCCACCAGTTCGTCTCCGTGGTCTCTTCCGGACGCGGCGCGGAACATGTTCCCATCAGCTGCCTCAATTTTTCCTTCTGGGACAAGCGCCGCCAGGTGGCCCGCCTCAAACAGGCCGGACGCGGCGGCACCGGCATGGTCTTCCGCGACAAGAACATCAAGGCCCTGGTGGTGAAATACAGCGGCCTCAAGGGCGACACCAACAACCCTGAAGACCTCGAAACCTTGCAGAAGACCGGCCTCAAGCTCCACCGCGAGATCGAGGCGGGCGACTCCAGCCAGTGCCACATGCGCGAAGTGGGCACCGCCCACCTTGTGGAGATCATGAACGACTACGACCTGCTGCCCATCAAGAACTTTAAATACGGCCAGGATGAGGCCTCCAAAGGCATTTCTTCCTGGGAATTCAAAAAACTCTTCACCCAAAACATGCCCGACGGCTGCTGGTATGGCTGCTCGCTTTCCTGCTGCAAGGCGGTGGACGGCTTCATCCCGCGCACCGGGCCCTACAAAGGCCAACCCGTGGTGGTGGACGGCCCGGAATATGAGACCGTGGGCGGCTGCGGCTCCAACCTCTGCATCTGGGACGCCAAGGACGTAACCGAACTCAATTTCTACTGCGACACCTACGGCATCGACACCATCTCCTTCGGCACCAGCTGCGCCTTTGCCATGGAATGCTTCGAATACGGCATCATCAACCAAGAGATCACCGGTGGCATCGACCTCAGTTGGGGCAACGCCGACGGGGTTTTCGAGCTGATCCACCAGATGGCCCGGGGCGAAGGTTTCGGAATGGTGGTCGGCCAGGGCGTGCGCAAGATGAAAGAGATCTTCGCCCGCGAATACGGCGGAGATCCAGCGCTGCTGCAGGACATGGGCATGGAAGCCAAGGGCCTGGAATATTCGCAGTACATGTCCAAGGAATCTCTGGCCCAGCAGGGCGGCTACACCCTGGCGCTTAAAGGGCCCCAGCACGACGAGGCCTGGCTGATCTTCATGGACATGGTGAACAACCACATCCCCACCTTTGAGGACAAGGCCGAAGCGCTGCACTATTTCCCCATGTTCCGCACCTGGTTTGGACTTCAGGGCCTGTGCAAACTGCCCTGGAACGACATCGAACCCGCCAACAACGCCGAAACCGACGAACCCGCCAAGGTACCGGAGCACGTGGCCAACTACGTGGACATCTATACCGCCATCACCGGCAAACCGCTGGACAAGCATGAGCTCATCCGCCAGTCCGAGCGGGTTTACAACTTCCAGAAAGTGTTCTGCATGCGCATGGGCAAAGGCCGCCGGATCGACGACGTGCCGCCCTACCGCGCCGTGGGCCCCGTAACCGAAGAGGAATACCTCTCCCGCCAGGAGCGCTACGACGGCCTGCTGCAAAGCAAACAGGGCATCGACCCCGCCGGCAAGTCCACCGCCGAAAAGATGGCCCTGCTGCGCGCCTATCGCGAAGACCAGTACCAGCAGCTCATCGACGCCGTGTACAAACGCAAGGGCTGGACCCCCGAAGGCGTTCCCACCCTCGAACACCTCCAAAACATCGGCATGGACCTGCCCGAGGTGCTGGAAGTGGTGAAGCGCTTCCTCTAGATCACCAATCCATCCAACGATAAAGACGCCGGGAGCGATTCCCGGCGTCTACCATTTCATGCCGATGGCGAAACCGTATGTGCCAAATATCTTGATCCCCTGGTCCTTGCCGTCGGCAACGCAGATGCCGATCTCGGGGATCAGATAGAATACACCGTATGTGGCCTCCACGTTAATGTTCACCTGCCCGTGCAACAGCGGTGAGAGCTCATACTCCAAAACGGTCTCACCGGAGTCAGTGTCCGTCCTCCAAAAATCCGTCCACTCGCAGTTCACCCCGGCCGAGGCGTTCAGGCTCAGGTTTCGCCAGGTATCCAGCGAATAGAGCACCGGGAGGCTGAACCCCATGACTTGGCAATGGTCCGTGGCGTAGGATCCCTGTTCCACCTTGCCTTGCGAAGCGATCAGGCTGGGCTTCACATTCAGGTGGTGCGGGCCATCCTGCCAGCACAGCACTTTGGCGTTCAGATCCCCGCCCAGATTATTGGCACCGATCAGTATGCTGCCTCCCAGCGCCAGCCTGGGATTGACCTTGAAACTCAACATCACGCCACTAAGATACCCAGCCACATTACTATTGCTCGAGGAGGACGGGACCATGATCATATATGTCGAGATCGCCGAGCCACGGATCAGGCACCAGTGTGTCTGCGTCATGGCGGAATCCAGGGTGAAGATCCCCACCTCGCCCAATGCCTGCAAGCCAACAGAGGGGATCGCTGCTGCGAGGCTCAAGCAGATGAGGATTAATGCTCTGTTCATCACCCACCTCCTGTGCTGGCGGCAAACGCGTTGATCCGGTTGCTTTCGAGCAGAGACTGGAATAATTCCCGGGAGAATCTGCCGAGGCCGCCAGGTTTCCTGATGGCGTTTATTCTGGCCAGGCTGGGAAGCCCGCCGCTTTCGCGGATGATCTTGTAATGACCCTGGCTGTGCAGGAATACCGACCTGTCCCAGCCTTCCCGGGCCGCGGGCGCCGCGAAGCTCAATTGCGTGGTGTCGCCGATCCTGGGCTGGACCAGATAGCTGTCGTCGCTGCTCAGCAGCATCCCGCTCACATCCTGGCCATCCTGGTCGGTGGCTTTGTCCAGCCTGAGGGTGGTCTGATGGAATTCCTGATCGGGCGAGAAGTCCAACCCCGCGTAGTCGATATACCAAAATCCAGCGCCATATTCCAGCTTCACTTCGATCTCATCGCCGCGGATGCCCCGCAGGTCCAGCGGCACCACCATATCCCGGTCCGCCATGGGCCCTGGCGCGGGGATGCGCTCAGCCAGTTGCCAGGCCCCGTCACGTTTTACGTACACAGCCAGGGGGATGTTTTGATCTGCGATCCACTGGGGGGCAAAGTCCCCGGCCTGCCGCGATTCGTACCAGCTGTCATAGCTGTCGCCGAACAAATCCAAACCCTCGCCGATGGTGTACTCCAGCCAGAAGGAGTTCCTGCCTCGCAAGACCAGTTTCGCAGAGCTCACGTGGCTCTCGTTGGCAAAACTCAGTTCCACGCCGTCCACGTTCATGTCCTTGCTCAGCAAATTTTCTCCCATGAATCTGGCTTCATCCCTTTCACTCAGCAGGGGCAGAACGTTGTTATATGCCAGAGACAACGCGGCCAGCGGCTGGGCGGCTGGTCCGATGGTGTGGAAGTTCCCCGCCTGATCGGCCAGAAGTTTGGTGCCTTGGGGATGGTCCACCACCTGCAGCTCAGCCAGGTTCGTATGCTGGATCTCCCGGGCTTCATTGGCCAGCTTGAGCAGATACAGACCGTCCTGCGACCGCAGGCTGGGCAGGGCGAGCCAGTCCTCGCGTTCCAGGCTGGGAAACACGGCCCCACCGTAGATCTCCCCCTCGAAGGCATAGCCCTCGCCGTCATAGGCGTGAACAAAGGGACAGGAGCTTGATAATGCCGCGATCACAAACAGAATGGCCAACACAAATACCAGGGCGTAGATCACACCGGCCACACCCAGGCCCACCAGGGTGGAGTTGAAAACCGATCTCCCCAGATCGAGGTCATACACTTCCAGTTTGCTGATCTGCGAGATGGGCAGCGCGAATTCCGAGGGCAGCGAGTCTGGAAAAGCCGCCTCCGGTTGCAGATAGGCCCGGATCATGTTCTTTTCCTGGGCGTATTGCTCGTTACCTCCCTTAAAAGCGGTGCCCTTCAGCGTGGTGCCGTCAAACTCGATCTTGGTCATGAAAGTGTGTTCATGCAGATTGTCGGGGTAGATCAATTGCAGCATTTTCCCGCTGAATTTGGGCGGATGGCTGATGGGCTGCTCAAACCAGCCATGATGAACACAGGAATTGATCAAGCTGGCTGTCAGGATGACCGCCAGCAGGCGGAATAGTATCTTGGACAGGCGCATGTCACCTCCCGCTCTGTCTGCCACTGGTCCCGCGCCAGCCTAGCCAGCGCTGCCAGTCCGGATCCATGCACCGCCGCGGCCAAGTCCCCCGCTGTATTCATCAAAGCTTTATCTGATGCGAGTTTCCAGCCCCAGCGAATCATACAGGGTTATTATGCACTTCCCACAAAATAGTGTCAAGGTATTTCTTCAGTTAATTTACATATTTTGTAGATTTTATGCCACACCACATGTGGCGGAATAACATCCAGATCTGCAAATCAGCCGCTGGTGAACAGGCTTGCCCAGCCCTTCCGAAACTACGAGGTGGAAATATCTTGACAGGAAGAGCGGTTGCGAAATAGCTTCAGCGCATAATCAGTTCAGGAGTTTTACATGCGCCGATTGTCATTGCTGCTCTTGGGAGGCTTGCTGCTGCTCGTTCTGGCCTCCTGCGACCTTCTCAACCCCGATGGGGATGATCCACTGCCCTACACCGGCGGAACTGTTTCCGAAGTCACTTTCGAGCTTCTGGGCCCCACAGAGGTCCGCCTCAACTGGGCGGAGAATTTCCCGGATGAAGACGGTTTTTTCGTGGACCGCAAGCTCTGGGACGGTGCCTGGGAACGCAAGATCCAAAGCGTGGCGGCCAACGCCACCACCGTGGTGGACACCACCGCGCAGCTGGGCAAGGTTTACTATTACAAGGTTTACGCCTTCAAGGGCGAGCAGGAATCGGTGGAGGAACAGCAGCAGTACAATTGTTACCTCCCCGCGCCCGCCGATCTGGATAATGATTACAGCTGGAGCCAACCCAACCGCGTGCGCCTGTTTTGGCTGAACAAAGCCGCCTGGGCCGACAGCATCGTGGTGGCCAAACGCCTCTCCGGCGAGCAGTGGACAGCCCATCTGGCCGCGCTGCCAGGCTCCGCCACCGAGTGGACCGATCTGGGCTATAACCACAGCCAAACCGTCACCTGGGGCTTCACCGCCTATTTCCAGGATCAGGTTTCGCAGCAGGCCACGCTCACCCTGATGCCGCCAAAATAGTCACAGCTTTGTCATTTTAGCGCACGCTGAAATCCAAGTCTTATGGAGGTTGCGCCAGCCGTAGCGCAGCGTTCCAATGCTACGTCCCGGCCTTCCGCATGATTGGCATCATGCGCCACGCGGTTCGAACCTGGCAGGGCGGACAGGACCACCCGGGTTTCCCCACCATAAGTGAACTTGAGCCTTATCTTTTCATCTGCGTTGATCCGCGTTTTCTTCCGCGAAATCTGCGTGAACCCTCTCTTTTGTCCCCATCATCGCTGAGCCATTACTTCTCAGTCCTCTGTGTCTCCGTGTCTCCGTGTCTCTGTGTTTACTTCATGCAAAGTTTCCTAACCGAACAAATCCCTTGACGAAAACTTCCCCGCCGTGAATCTGCTTCCGCTTGGAATATCCAGGCACCCAAAACACGAAGCTGATACAGGGAGACAAAATGAAGACCTTTGTGATCACAGTGTTTACCATGCTCCTTAGCGTTGCGCCCCTGGCCGCCATCGGCTATACCAGCGCCCTGGTGGAGACCGACCGGCTCTATGCCGAATGGCTGCTCGATTATATGGCCGAAGAGGAGGAAGCCAGCGGCGGCTGGAAATCCGAAACGGACGTCGTTCCCCGCCTTCCCGGAGCTCCCGGCGGCTACTACGCTTATCCCCAGGCGGAACAGCTCCAGTTGTCCATGCCGTCGCTCAACCCCCTGTCCGACACCACCACCAAGCTCATCTACAGCCTGATGGACACCATATTGCTGCGCTTCAAGCAGCAGCTTTTCATTTCCACCGTCTCCCAATGGCGCGACGAACTGCTGGTCTCGGATTACCGGCATCTGTTCCCCCATCTTTCCAGGTTGCTCACCAGCATCGATTCCGCCAGTTTCCTTTCCACCTACGACCTCTGGAAATCCGCCATCGACCGCGACCTGCAGGAAGCCCCGCTGGGGGTGCTCAGCTATTCCGTGGAACTGCTGGATGAGGCCGGGAACGTCCCGCCCGCGGAGATCTCTGTGCTGCGCGAGCTGAGGGACCTCCTCGACGACGCTTACACCTACCACAACGTGAGCAATCTGGACGAATTCATCCTCGTCTCCACCGCCAGCCAGACCCAGCGTTCCCAGCTTTTTCGCCTCATCGGGCTCATCGCCAAGAACATGCTCAACGCCGAGGGCGAACTGGCCCTGCCGGAGCTCCGGGAGCGCCTCTATGAGCCCGGCTGGAAAGAGATCTATCTGCAAACCATCGCCCGGGATTATCATAACCTCCACCTCAACGGCGATTCCCTGCGCGTTACCGAGGCCAATCTGCGCTATTATCTGGATTCCTGCGCCACGGTCTCTGAATTCTTTGCCGCCCTCGATCCCGCCGCCAGGACCGGGGAAATGGATTCCGAGGATTGGCTGGGCCTCTATCTTTCCACCGCCGACAAGCTGCTGGTGCAGTGCTCGAACCTCATCCCGCCTTCCCAGAACGACTGGAACGATTACTACCGCCTCTTCACCCGCCACCGCTTCGAGATCGTGGGATTGGCCCGCCTCATCGACTCCCATGAATACAAACCGCTGCTGAACTCCGTGCTCACCAGTTCTGTGGACATTGCCCGCGAACAAGGCCTGGTAACCGCCTCCCAGAGCCGCTTCATGAACCTGATCTCCACCCTCGCCCTCACCGGTGAAGCAGACAATGTGAACTACCGCGACCTCATGAACTCCGTGCTCGAGCCCGTGGGCAGCTATGCCTACAAACGCCAGGCCAGCTTCACCGTGGCCCTCAATTCCTATCCCGGCCTGGCCGGCGGAGCGGAAACCCTCAGCGGCGATATCCGCGATTCCAAAGCCGTGGGCGGCCTCGCCTGCCCCATCGGGCTCGAAATCAACTGGGGAACAGGCATCGCCGGACTGCGGGGCATCTTCATCTCCGCTTTCGACCTCGGCGCCGTGGCCACCTACCGCTTTTCCGCCACCGACGCCTCCTATGCCAATTCACCCCAGATCGGTTGGAAACAGCTCGTCTCCCCGGGCTTGTACCTCCTCCTCCAGCAAAAGAGCCACCCCGTGACCCTGGGCCTGGGCATGCAACTCACCCCCGAACTCCGCAAGCTCACCAGCGATTCCACCGTGTCCGCTAAAAACGCCCTGCGCATAGGCGCTTTCATAAGCATGGACATCCCCCTCTTCACCCTCTATGTGAAGCACGACTGGCGGACAAGGCCCAGACGCGGAGCCACTGCCACCATCCGAAACGAATGAACACCTGGCAAGGGAGAAAGGGGTTGGAGTTCTTGGAAAATGGAAGATGTACCTAAATCCGGCTCATTCCCGCACCGCCTCCTCCGCCGCATGCCAGCATCCGTTTATGTTGATCCCCCCATATATAGTGGGTAACAACTGATGTGTTTGCCAGGAATACTTTCGCCGCCCAATGCCTCTACCTCTGCGATTTCTACGTTGCCAACACCATCCCCTTCCTGGAGATCGTAAGCGAGCAGGATAAGCTGTCCGGAGAGAGGAAGATAGTTGAGATCCTCGTGAACAAATACAGCGGCAAAGCGCTGCATTCAACCCTGCTCAATTCAAGCCATATGAAGAAGAGGGAATTCAACGAGTGCATATCCTGCCTTCTTGAGAGGGAGGCGATAACCGTTGAAGCATACAAAATGAACAATGGCAGATCAGGCAAAGCCCACTTACTGTCTGACTTAATCAAGAACTCGTGGTGTAATTAAATAAGAACAGGGAGGGGAAACCCTCCCTTTTTTTATACCAACTGCAGTTGGTATAAAGTTGGTATAATGCCCTGTTATCCTTTCTGCGTAAGGGATACAGGCCTATTCTTTCACAATTCACCCCCCTCTATTACATGGAAATGATAGGGTAGCCAAAGTAATAATATAATATATAATCATTATATATTATATATTTATATCTATATATTATGTATATAGTTAGCATATGCTATCCCCTGCACTAGGTGCCACCCCCTCCCAGATATATAAGAGAGCCCCAATTTGTGAAAGAACTCCCTGTAATGCAGTCCCATAAAGAGTTTCAGGTGCTTATACCAACTTTATACCAACTGCAGTAGGTAGAGTATTTGGAAAAGTAATTCGTGCCGGTTCGTGTCATTCCGGGGTGGGGGCCCCGGAATCCAGAAACAACCTTCACCCGGCCCCGCCGTGTCATTCCGGGGTGGGGGCCCCGGAATCCAGTTCTTGTCTCGTTATGGATCCCGGATCAATGTCACCTCGCGGGCTCGGTGACGTCCGGGATGACGTATGTTCGGAATCCAGCCCCTTGAGGGCGCCAGAACGATAGCGAGGGTGTGAAGTGACCGGGGCCCCCGCGGAGGAGCGAAGCGATGCCGTGGGGTGGGAACGCAACCCCTCGAACCAGTACCAAATCCAATATCTGAGCCCCTTGTGGGCGACATACCCCAAATCACCTGTTCTGTCGCCTCTGCGAGGCTTTTTTGTGGCCATATACGAGGGGCTACGCTTCGCTCCGCGCCGTCGCTATCGTTCTGCCGCCTCTGCGAGGCTCTTCTCTGCCAACCACCCGCCCCAAACTGTCATTCCGGGGAAGTCGCGTCAGCGACATGGGCCCCGGAATCAACCCCTTGCGGGAATAGCCCATCCCAGACCAAGTATGAAGCGGGATCGATCCAGACGCAGTCTGAATCGACACCCTCCCAGGGCATTTCCCGGACCGCCTGGATTCCGGGACCCCGCGTGCTGGCGCACGCCTCCCCGGAATGACACCGCGGCAGAGCCATCTAGTATAAAACCCCCGGAAGGTCGACCTCCAGGTCGACCAAAAGCCCGCAGGGCTTTGTGAAAGGGCAAAAGGATCGCTACACCGGAGCGGGGTTAACGGGGACGTTAACCTTCCAGCCCCGCGTGCTGGCGCACGCCTCCCCGGAATGACAAACGTCCACATCCCTCATTTTATCCTGCTGATCCTGTCGATCCTGTCATCCGCGTTCCTATTATTCTCTTTTTTTCTGATCCCATTTTCTCTTTTTCCGCGTTTTTCCGTGACCAATCCTTCGTGCCTCGAGATAAATCTCGGGCACCCAACAAGCTGAAGCTTATGGTACATAACTCTGTCCCTCTGTCTCTCTGTTTTTATAAATCCCATTGATCCTGTCGATCCTGTCATCCGCGTTCCATTCAATCCGCGTAAATCATAATCATCCGCGTAATCCGCGTTCTATTATTCTCTTTTTTTCTGACCCCATTTTCCCTTTTTTCGCGTTTTTCCGTGACGAATCCCTGTTTTGTTACCCACTATTAGTAGAGGGAATCTTTCGCGTATCCGGCAAACATCCCCTTAACAACTCGTTTACTTCCCACTGCCGCAATGGGATGTTAATGGGTTGTTCCTGAGATGTGAACAGGCCAGACCCCAGGCTGAGATCATCGGCGTAACGCAAAACAGCATAATCCAACACTGAGGCACGGAGACACGGAGAGAAGAGGAAAAGGTGGTGGTTGGTCTGCTCACAGCGAACGCAGCGAGCATGGACGACAGGCCTCGGGGAAGGATTGTTGGGGGGATCTGCTGGCGTCGATGGTCCTGCGTCTCTCGACGCCAGCGGGAAGCTGATGTTTCAATCCGTAAATCCGTTCAATCCGTAAATCCGTATGAAAATGCGAGTACCCAGCTATGCTGTTGTCGAAGCCGTGCCTTGGTCGACGAGGACGTCGACCTTCCGGGTGCGTCCGGGGGTAAGAGATGGTTGTTTCTGGATTCCGGGTCAGGCCCGGAATGACGTTGGGGGATGGATGCTATGCTGTAGTCGATGCTCCCGCGCCGCTCGACTCCAGCGTGTTTTGGGGGCGTTTCAGCAGACGCGAGAGGGTGAGTCCAGCCACGATCACGAGGATGGCCGCGAGCTGGAGGGGGGCGAGGGTTTCGCGGAGTAGGAGCACCGCCAGCAGGGAGGCAAGGACGGGCTTGAGGAAGAAATACATGGAGGCCGGGGCGGCGCCGAGGCGTTTCATGCCCTCGAAGAACATCAGGTAAGCCAAGCCGGAAACGATAGCGCCGAGGTATAGCATGATGGCCGCCGAGCTGATGGAATGGGGGATGAGCAGCGGTTTGCCGGCCACGGCGCTGTATAGGAAGAGGACGGCCGCCCCGCCGAGGAAGGAAACGCTGTTGGTGAGCGGGTTGCCATGGCTTTGGATGAGGCGTTTGGTGAGCACGGTGTAGAGCCCGAAGGTGAGTGAACATCCCAGCCCAAACACGATGCTGAGCGGGAGGTTCAGGTATCTGGCGCTGCCGAAATCGCCTTCGCCGAGGATGAGCAGGGCGATCCCGCCCAAAGCCAGCCCGAGGCCCAGAAGCTGGGACAGGAAGAGCCTTTCCCGCAGGAGAAGGAGGGCGAAGAGGCTCACGAAGAGGGGGTTGGAACTCACCAGCACGGCGCTCACCGAAGCTTTGCCGTAGTAAACCGACATCTGCAGGAATAGCATGCTCACGCAGACGTTGAGCACGCCCAGCAGCACCATTTGGCCGAGGTCCGCGGGCCGCGGCCGGCGTGGAGCGGCCTTCAGCGACCGCAGGGCAAAGGGGAGGATCACCAGCCCGCCGATCAAAAACCGCCAGGCCGTGAGCGGATAGGGCGAAACGCCGGGGCCGAGGGCTTTGCTGCCCAGTTCGATGGTGGACCAGAACAGGATGGCCAGAAAGGTGAGCAGATGAGCGGAGGAGCGTGAAGGCATGGCTTTGTCAAAAAAGGCCGGGCAACCCGCCGGGATATCCGGCTGGCCGTCCGGCCCCTGTATCAGTCACCTTGAGGGTGGCTGGTTTGACTTCTTATTTCATCAGCACCATTTTGCGGGTGGATGAATAGGTCCCGGAGAACATGCGGTAGAAATAGACGCCGCTGCTTACGGCAAGTCCGTTGTTGTCACGGCCGTCCCACTGGACGCTGTGATTTCCAGCAGCCTTGGTTTCCAGGTTCCAGGTCTTCACGGCCTGGCCCCTGTGGTTGTAGATGGTGATCTGAACCGGATCGGCCTTGGCGGTGGAGAAGGAGATGGTGGTGCTGGGATTGAAGGGATTGGGATAGTTGCCCAGCAGCTGGGTGGGGGTGGCGATGTTGTCGTCGTTGGCCACTCCGCTCCAGTCGGAAAGGGCGCGGGCGGTAACCTGCGGGGTCTGGTTGTACTGGTTCACCAGCACCCAGATGTTGAAATTGCCGGTGGGGATGGCTTCGCCGATATAATCCACATCGTAGAAAGTGGTGCGGAACACAACGGAGCCGGTGCCGTCTTCCAGGGTGTAGTTCTGGCCGGTGGCGAAAGTGCCGGTCTCCACGAAATGGGCGTTGGCGATCTTCACCAGGCGGGCCTGGTAGGAGGCGACGTTGGCGTTGATCTGGGCGATGGTCACCACAGGCGGGGAGATATAGTTGTTGGTGGAGCTGGCAGGGCCGGGATCGGCCACGGGGGTGAACTGCAGCATGTTGTTGTAAAAGGCGATGGTGCCGGTGAGCCCGGTGATGCCGTCCATGAGGTTGTAGGTGGTGGTGATCACACCGGCGGTGTCGTCGATGAGGATGCCGGCTTCAAAGTCCTGCACGTATTTCTGGTGGCGGAAGCTTTGCTGGAAAGTGAGCATCACTTCGCCGGCCACCATGTAAACGGTGCCGTCACCGGCGGTGGCGTTGCGCAGTTGGGTCATGTTCTGCACCACCTCGGGGAAGATGTAGCTGGCGGTGGCCACATAGCTGGGGTCGAACCCGGTGGCAAAGGCGATGGCCTTCAGGGTGGTGTTCGTGCTCAGCGGGATGGGGTTGGTGTATTGAGTGGAAGTTTCGGTGGGGGTGCTGCCGTCGGTGGTGTAGCGGATGGTCGCTCCGGCGGTGGCGGAGCTGATGGATACGGATATCGCCTGGCCATAAACTCCCGCGGGGGGATCAAAGGTGGGGGTGGCGGCATTTTCGGATCCGCCGGGATCGAAGGTGTGGGCTCCCAAGTCTTCAATGTAGTCGATGGGATGCACGATCCATTCGGAGTTGTCCATGTTGGTTCCGGCGCCGGCGATCCAGTCGGTGTTGCCTTCGGCGACGTCAGGTTTGCGGATGAGGGTGTGGTTGAGGGTGGCGCCGTCAGTGCCGGCCACGGGCCAGGCGGTGCCGGGATCGGTTCCCAGAACGCCGATGATGTCAACGAGGGTGTCGCCGTGGAAGAGGCCCAGGCAGTCGTTGCCGTTGAAATAGGTAACGGTGTGGGTCATGTCCGCGACGCCCAGGATGGTGGCGTTGGCGGCGGAGTTGGCGATCACGAAGACGTCGTTGTTGGCCAGGGTTCCGGAGAGGGTGACGCTGTTGGTAGTGGACCAGGTGGCGGACCCGTTGGAGGCCAGCTTCATGGTGTAATTGGCCAGATCGACCGCGGCGCCTGTGCCGTTGTAGATCTCGATGGCCTTGTTGTTTGAGCTTCCCTCCACATATTCGGAGATGAAGAGGTCGGCCGCCTGGGCGAACATCAGGGAGATGAATCCCAGCATCAGAAGGGGCAGTAGTGTTCTTTTGGTCATGTTTTTTACCTCACTTGTGTTAAAATCAGCATGGCGCAATATAAAAAGGACCCAGCCAGCAAAATGCTGTCGCTGCGATCCAAAACTCCGCCGTGACCGGGGATCAGATTCGAACTGTCTTTCACCTGGCAAAAGCGCTTCAGCGCGCTTTCCGCCAAATCGCCAAGCTGGCCGACGATCCCGGCCGCGAAAGCCGTAAGCAGCAATACTGCCAAATCGTCGTACAACCTCGCAAAATATAATATAATCACTATCACAAAGGGGGCAAGCGCTCCGGCGATGAAACCCTCCAGCGACTTGTTGGGGCTGATCTTCACGAGACCGCGCCGTTTTCCCCATTTCATGCCCACAAAGTAGGCCAGGCTGTCGGCACACCAGATGAGGACCACCAGCCCCAAAAGGAGGCGGGGCTGGCTGTGCTCCAGTCCCAGCCTCACGCAGAGGGCGGGCAGGAAGGCGGTGTAGAGCACACCAAGGATTTCCAGGGTGGCCAGGGGCACGGAAGTTTGGGGGTCCCAGCGCAGCAGGATCTCCAGCCAGGCCAGCAGCAGCAGCGCCCAGAGAGTGATCAGCTCAAAACCCGGCAGCAAAACGATCTGGGCGTATGAGGCCAGCGCGATGGCGATCCACAGCCAGGAAACGGGATATTTGGCCCGGCGCAGCATGGAGATGTATTCACCGGAGCCCAGCAGCACCGCGGCCGCGAAAAAGACGATCAGCCAGGGCCCGCTGAACCACAGCGCGGCCAGGATCAGGGGGATGAAGACCACCGAAACACCGATCCGTTTTTGCAGCTCGGTCATGAGCTCTGAACCCCTCCGAAGCGGCGTTTGCGGCCCTGATAATCCAGCAGGGCGGTGATGAAGGCGGCTTTGTCGAAATCCGGCCAGAGGGTTTCGGTGATGTAGATCTCGGCGTAGGCGCTTTGCCAGAGCAGGAAATTGGAAATGCGGCTTTCGCCGCTGGTGCGGATGATGAGGTCCGGATCGGGCTGGCCGGCGGTGTAGAGATAGCGGGAGAAATCCTCCGGAGTGAGCCTGGTGACGGCGGCCGGGTTGTTGGCGTTTTGCTGCACAAGCTTTTGGATGCCCTCCACGATCTCGGTGCGGCCGCCGTAGTTGAAGGCCATGTTCACCGTGAGGCCGGTGTTGTGGCGGGTGATGGAGGCGATCTGCCGGATCTCGGCCAGATAGGCGGGATCGAGGCGCGCTTCGCTGCCCAGGATGTTCACATGGATGTTCTGGCGGTGAAGTTCGGGGATCTCTTTCACCAGAAACTCCTTGAGCAGCTTCAGCAGGCCCTGCACCTCCTCTTCCGGGCGGCTCCAGTTCTCGGTGGAAAAAGCGTAAAAGGTGATGCAGCCCAGTTTCAGCTCCACCCCCAGCTCCACCACCTGGCGCACGGCCCTGGCGCCGGCGCGGTGGCCATACATGCGGGGATGGTGTTTGCGGGCAGCCCAGCGACCGTTGCCGTCCATGATGATGCCCACGTGGGCGGGCAGGCGGTCCGGGTCGAGGCGGGGCATCAGCTTTTTATAGTTCACGCGGCGCTCACTGCATCCTTTGCTGGGCCTTGTATTTCAGCCAGGCGTAGATGAAGCCGTCGAGGTCGCCGTCCATCACGCGGTCCACTGTGCCCACCTCATGCTTGGTTCGCAGGTCTTTCACCATTTGGTAGGGCTGGAAAACGTAGGAGCGGATCTGGTTGCCCCAGCCGATCTCGCTTTTGCCCGCCTCCTCCTTCTTCTTCTCGGCCTCGCGCTGCTCCTCGTAATATTGGTAGAGCCGCGAACGGAGGATGGCCAAGGCTTTTTCCCGGTTCTGGATCTGAGAACGTTCGTTTTGGCAGGAAACCACAATGTTGGTGGGCAGGTGGGTGATGCGAACGGCGGAATCGGTGGTGTTCACGTGCTGTCCGCCGGCACCGCTGGAGCGGTAGGTATCGATCTTGAGGTCCTTGGCGTCGATCTCCACCTCGATGTCGTCCTCGAACTCCGGATAGACATAGACAGAGGCGAACGAGGTCTGGCGCTTGCCCTGGGAATTGAAGGGTGAGATGCGCACCAGGCGGTGGATGCCGATCTCGGCTTTGAGCATGCCGTAGGCGAAGCTGCCGGCTATCTCCACGCTCACGCTTTTGAGGCCGGCCTCCTCCCCGGGCAGGGAGTCGATGATGGTGGCGGAAAACTTGTTCTGCTCTGCCCAGCGGGTGTACATGCGCAGCAACATCTCGGCCCAGTCCTGCGCTTCCGTGCCTCCGGCCCCCGCGTGGATGGTGAGCAGGGCGTTCTCTTCGTCATACTTGTCGTTCAGGTAGCACTCGATCTCGGCTTTTTCGATGAACAGCCTCTGATCCGGCAATTCTGCCACGGCTTCAGCCAGCAGCTGGGGATTGGGGTCTTCGTCCAGCAGCATCAGATAGGCTTCCAGATCGCCCTTCAGGGCTTCCAGGGCGCGGATGTGGGCGATCTCTTCGTTGGCCCGGCTGAGCTGGCGGGTTACCTTTTTGGCCTGGTTCTGATCATTCCAGAAATCCGGCTGGTTCATCTCCTCCTGGAGGCGGGCCACCAGGGCCTCTTTCTGCTCCAGGTCAAAGTAACCTCCGGATCTCGGATATCTGAAGGATCAGGGCGTTTGCTTCCTTGCGGTAGTCTGTATATTCCATGAATGTGTTTCCTGCTTGCGTCGAAATAAAAAAATCTGTCGAGGCATTAAATCTTATCGGGCCGATTTTGTCAAATCTTTTGTTGGAACTCAGAATTTCATTGACAAATAGGCGGCATCCCGTAAAAAAAGCGCGTTTCTCGAACAAGAACGGATTTTTCCGCAAACCACAAACCAGACTGAGGTGACGAATATGATTCCTGTCCTATGGTATCTTGCCCCGGTGGGGGCTGTATTGGCGCTGATCTTCGCGGCAATATTCTTCTATCAGGTGAAAAGGGCAAATCCCGGCAACGCCCGGATGATCGAGATCGCTTCCTACGTGCGTGAGGGGGCCTTCGCCTACCTGCGGCAGCAGTACAAGGGGGTGGCATTTTTCTTCCTGGGCGCTTTCCTGGTTTTCCTGTTCATGTCGCAGGTGCTGCACGTGCTGCACTGGCTGGTGCCTTTCGCCTTCCTCACGGGAGGTTTTTTCAGCGCCCTGGCCGGTTTCGTGGGCATGAACATGGCCACCCTGGCCTCCAACCGCACCGCCCAGGCCTGCTCTGAAAGCCTCAACAAAGGCCTCAAGATCGCCTTCCGGGGCGGCGCCGTGATGGGCCTCACCGTGGTGGGGCTCGCCCTGATCGACATCTCCGCCTGGTTCTTCATCCTCTATAAACATCCCGCTTTTGAACTGCACCAGATCACGGTGATCATGCTGAGTTTCGGCATGGGCGCCTCCACCCAGGCCCTTTTTGCCAGATTGGGCGGCGGCATCTTCACCAAAGCGGCCGACGTGGGCGCGGACCTCGTGGGAAAAGTGGAAGCCGAGATCCCTGAAGACGACGTGCGCAACCCCGCCACAATCGCCGACAACGTTGGCGACAATGTGGGTGACGTGGCCGGCATGGGCGCGGACCTCTATGAAAGCTACGCCGGCTCCATCCTGGCCACCGCGGCTTTGGGCCTGAGCGCCGTAACCACTTTGGGACCGGCATTCAAGGACCAGCAGATAAACTTTGTGATCGCGCCGATGGTGCTGGCCGGGATCGGGGCGCTGCTCTCCATCCTGGGCGTGTTCATGGTAAGCACCAAGGAAAACGCCGGCCCCAAGGAACTGATGTTCGCCCTCAATAAAAGCGTTTACGGAAGCTCCATCCTGATCGCCATCGCCTCCTTTTTCATCACCCGCGAGCTGCTGCCGCCGGATTACTGGTTCGGGGTCTTCATCTCCACCGTTATTGGCCTGGTCTGCGGGATCCTGATCGGCCTCTTCACCGAGCGCGATACCTCACACAGTTACAAGCCCACGCGCGACATCGCCGCCCAAGGCAGCTACGGACCCGCCACCGTGATCCTGGAAGGGATCGCTGTGGGCATGCGCTCCACTTTGGGGCCGGTGCTCACGATCGTGGCCGGCATCCTGATCGCCTTCATCTGCAGCCACGGCTTCCAATCCATCGAAATGGGGCTCTACGGAATCGGCTTCGGCGCCGTGGGCATGCTGGCCACGCTGGGCGTAACTTTGGCCATGGACGCCTTTGGCCCCATCGCCGACAACGCCGGCGGCAACGCCCAGATGTCGCACCTGCCGGACAACGTGCGTGAAATGACGGACAACTTGGACAGCGTGGGCAACACCACCGCCGCCACCGGCAAAGGCTTCGCCATCGGCTCCGCCGCCCTCACCGCCATGGCCCTGCTGGCCGCCTACCTGGAAGAGGTGCGGGCAGCCCTGATCATGGCCGGAGGCAAGGTGGGACAATTCATGCAAATCCACTACACCAGGGACATCGTGGAGCACGTGAAGGTGGAAAGCGCCACGGTGATGGATTTCATCAACTTTTACCAGATCCACGTGCTCAATCCCAAATTTCTGCTGGGCATTTTCATCGGCGGCATGGTGGTCTTCGTCTTCGCCGCCCTCACCATCAAGGCCGTGGGCAAAGCCGCGGGCAAGATGGTGGCCGAGGTCCGGCGCCAGTTCCACGAGATCCCCGGCATCCTGGAAGGCACAGGCAAGCCGGATTATTCCAGCTGCGTGAAGATCGCCACCATCGGCGCCCAGCAACAGATGCTGCTGCCTGCCGTGGTGGGGATCGTAACCCCCATCCTCACCGGTCTGGTCTTCGGCGTGGCAGGCGTTTTGGGCGTTCTGGCCGGAGCCATGGTGAGCGGCTTTGTGCTGGCCATCATGCTCAACAATTCCGGCGGCGCTTGGGACAACGCCAAAAAATACGTGGAAACAGGCGAACACGGCGGCAAATCGTCCTCCGTGCACAAAGCCACCGTGGTTGGCGACACCGTCGGCGATCCCTTCAAGGACACCGCCGGCCCCTGCATCAACATCCTCATCAAGCTGATGAGCATGGTCTCGATCGTTTTCGCAGGGCTAATAGTGAACTATTCCCTGCGCGTGGAAAACATCCAGCCGCCCTTCACAAAACACGGAGTGGAGCTGGACACGCGCAACCAGATCGTGCCTGCTGGCGCTGACGGCCAGGCCGCCGACCCCTGCGCGGATTGCCCCGAAGACTGTCTGGACCGCCAACCCGCGCAACAGGCCAACTCAGACCCTGTGGCTCTGCCGCAACCAAGCGAATAAACCTGATACCATGGAGATAAGAACATGAAAAAACTAAGCCTCTGCCTCGTTTTGATCGGCTTCGCCCTGCTGGGCGGACTCTTTGCCCAGAACCGGGAAGTCTGGATCGAGGAAGACTTTTCTTCCGGAACCTTCCCTCCCGCGGGCTGGACCATCAGCAACAACGCCGGCAACTGGAGCCTCTTTGCCGGAGCCAACGCCGGCGGAACCACTCCGGAACTGCGTTTGAGCTGGAGCCCGCAGTTCAACGCGGCCTCCTACTTCATCTCACCCAGCCTGGACACCAGCGGCGAAACCACCATGTACTTGGATTTCCGCCATTTCGTGGACCACTACAGCACCCCCTACACCATCGGCGTGGCCACCCGCTCCAATCAGGGCGCTTGGAACGTGGCCTGGAGCATGAATCCCACAGCCAACGTGGGACCTGAGCTGCGCACCGTGGCCATCGACAACACCGACGTGGGCTCCACCGATTTCCAGTTCGCCATCTTCTTCAGCGGCTCGTCTTACAACATCGATTACTGGTATATCGACAACATCAAATTCTATACCCCCTTCTTCAACGATCTGGGCATCACAGCAGCCAACCTGCCCGCCCAGGTGGACGCCGGAACCAGCATAAATCCCTCCTGCACGGTGAAAAACCTCGGCCTCAACCCCCTCACGGCAACCGTCTCCCTGAACATCTACCGCGGCGATGAACTCCTCCACAGCCAGATTGATTATTTCTCTGCCTACCTGCAGTCCTTTGAAACAGCCACCGCCAACTTCACGGCTTTCATTCCGGCTCTTGCCAATGAGCTCTACCGCTTCGAATTCGGCGTGACTTCGATTGAAGACGTGGTGGATGACGATCCGGGCAACAACGCGCTGACGGCCTTCGTGAACACCTGGACCACACCCCGCCAGATGGTGGTGCTGGAGATCGGCACCGGCGGCTGGTGTCCCTATTGCCCCGGCGCGGCGATGGCAGCGGATGATTTCATCGACGACGGCTACAACGTTGCCGTGATCGAGAACCACAACGGCGACCCCTACGCCAACGACACCTCCAACAACCGCAATGACTATTACGGCATCAGCGGCTACCCCACCGGCTTTTTCGACGGCGTGCTCAGCCATGTGGGCGGCAGCAACAGTTCCAGCATCATCGGAAGCTACTTGCCGCTCTATAACCAGCGCAATGCCATCAAAACCCCGCTCAACCTCCATATCTACGGCGAAGAAACCCGAGAAAACTACGAGATCACCATCCGCGTGGAAAAACTGGCCCCGCTGCCCTATGAGAACCTTGTGGCTCATCTGGCCATCACGGAATCCGACATCGCCTACAACTGGCAGGGACAAAACCACTTCAATTTCGTGAACCGCATGATGTATCCGGATTGGAACGGCACCACAGTCGATCTGGTCAACGCTCCTCTGGGCTTTACTGACGTGGAGCTCTCCATCGTGAAAGACCCAAGTTGGGTGGCCACCAGCTGTGAATTGGTGGCCTTCATCCAGAATCTGGACACCAAGGAGATCATCCAGGGCCAGAAGATCATGATCTTCAACCTCACCGCGCCGCCCGTGGCCAACGATGATCCCGGCCTGCCCGCGCTTCAAACCAGCCTGGCTGGCATCGCCCCCAATCCCTTCTCCGAAAAAACCAGCATCAGCTACAGCGTGAAGGAAAGCGCTCCCGTGAGCCTGGGCGTGTACAACCTCAAAGGCCAGCTGGTGAAAACCCTGGTGGCCGAAACCAAGGCCGCCGGCACTTACCAACTCAGCTGGGACGGCCTCGACGCCAGTGGAAACCAGGTTGCCAACGGCGCTTACATCCTTCGCCTCAGCAGCGGCCAGGATGTCTCCACCCGCAAACTCATGCTGATCAAATAAGCCCGACAGCTGTTTTATACAAGGCCGGAGCGACCCTCCGGCCTTTTGTTTGGCTCTCTTTCAAATCGGGTGGGTAAAGCCCCATGCGTAATACGTTGGCGTGAGAGTGCAGCGCCTGGGACCTTGTGGAGGTGCGAAACGGTGCCCTCTGGCCATCAAGGCCATTTCCCGGGTCCCGGACGCGCCTCCCGCCTGATCGCCGCGTTTGATGCGATGATCAGGCGGGGGGCGTGGGAGGGGGATGGAAGCAAGCGCTCAAGGCGTGACTGACAGGACATGGAGGTGGGTAGGCATTTCTGTTGCCCCCAGGCTTTACCCACCCGGTTTGAAATGGAGCCAAACAAAAGCGCGGAAGAAAATTCCGCGCCTTCTGATATCATGGGCCGGCGGCTTACTTTATAAAACGAGGAAGCGCCGGCGGGATGCTACTGCTGCTGGCCGATCTCCATGCCGCGCTTGATGGCGATGAGGTTTTTTTCCAAGAGGTCGGGGTCCTTGGCCTTGAGGAAGGCATTCAGGTCCTCCTCCATGGTCTCGTATTTGATGAGGCCGGTCTTGCCGATCACGATGCCGATGGCCAGCATGTTCATCACCCGCATGGAGCCTATCTCCAGCGAGATGTCGCTCATGGGGGCGGCCACGATCTTCACGTCTTCACGTTTGCAGCCATGGGGACAGGCGTTGGTGTTGATTATCACCACTCCGCCGGCGCGGACGCTGGGGCCAAACTTGTCCAGAGAAGGCTGATTCAGGGCCACCAGAACGTCTGGGTAGCTCACGATGGGAGAGGCGATGGGGCCGTCGGAAACCACGGTGGAGACGTTGGCCGTTCCGCCGCGCATTTCGGGTCCGTAGGACGGCAGCCAGGAAACGTTCTTTCCTTCCTTCATGCCCGCTTGGGCGATGAATTTGCCAATGGTGAGAACGCCTTGTCCGCCGAATCCGGCGCAGATCATTTCAGTGGTCATCATTCCACCCCCTCGCCCTTGTCCCGGAACACACCGGGTTTGAAGAAGGGCAGCATGTTTTCCCGCGCCCAGTCGCGCGATTTAACGGGATCGATGCCCCAGTTGGTGGGGCAGGTGCTCACGAATTCGATGAAGGTGAAGCCGCGGCCTTCCTTGTTATAGCGGATCGCTTTGTCCACGGCCTTCTTGGCCTTGATGATCTCGGCCGGGCTGAGCAGCGACACCCTTTCGATGTAATAGGGCGCCACCAGGGTGGCCAGCAATTCGCAAACGCGGATGGGATGGCCAATATCGTCCACATTGCGGCCGTAGGGACTTGTGGTGGTCTTCATTTCGGGCAGGGTGGTGGGGGCCATCTGTCCGCCGGTCATGCCGTAGATGGCATTGTTGACGAAGAAGACGCTGATATGCTCGCCACGGTTGGCGGCGTGAACGATCTCGGCGGTGCCGATGGCGGCCAGGTCGCCGTCACCCTGATAGGTGAAGACATGCATGTCCGGCCGGGCGCGTTTCATGCCGGTGGCAACAGCTGGAGCGCGACCGTGGGCTGCCTCGGCCATGTCGAAATTGAAGAATTTGTAAGCGAAGACAGAGCAGCCGACCGGGGCGACTCCAGCCATGGAATTGATGAGGCCATGTTCGTCAATGGCTTCCGCGATGAGGCGGTGGGCAACGCCGTGCAGGCAGCCGGGGCAATAGGTGAAAGGTGTTTTGGTGAGGGTTTCGGGTCTATTCGCGATAACTTCCATTGATTTACTCCTTATCAAAACAGGCTTCCAGCTTGGCCTGGATCTCCGCGGGGGTGAACACGATCCCGCCAACCTTGCCCCAGAACTTGACCGGGACCTTGCCATTCACAGCGATCTTTACGTCGTCCAGCATCTGGCCGGTGTTGAGTTCAAACACATAGACTTCCTTCACCTTGGGCCCGATGGCGGCGGCGACAGCCTCGTAGGGATAGGGCCAGCAGGTGATGGGACGGATGAGGCCAACGCTCTTGCCGGCAGCGGTGAGCTCGTTGATGGCGGATTTCACCACGCGGGAGGCTGTCCCCCAGGCCACGCAGAGCACCTCGTTGGCGTCGGAGAGGTTGTAGGTGTCGTACTGGATCTCGTTTTTCTCGATCACGGCGTACTTTTCGTAGAGCTTTTCCACGTGCTTTTCCAGCATGGCGGGGTCGATCTCCAGAGAGTTGATCTCGTGGTGGTGTTTCCTGTCGCCGTCTTCATTGGGGCAGATGCACCAGGAGTTGTGCTGTTTCCCCAGGGCGTCGATCTCCGCCTGGGTCTTGGCTTCCCGGAATTCCACCGGTTCCATCATCTGGCCCAGCATGCCGTCGGCCAGGATCATCACGGGGTTGCGGTATTTATCCGCCAGATCGAAGGCCTCGGAGGCCATGTCCGCGAATTCCTGCACGGAACTGGGAGCGAGCACAATGAGGCGGTAATCGCCGTGGCCGCCACCTTTGGTGGCCTGAAAATAGTCCCCCTGCGCGGGCTGGATGTCGCCCAGGCCCGGTCCTCCGCGCTGAACGTTCACGAGCACCGCGGGCAGCTCCGCGCCGGCGATGTAGGATATCCCCTCCATTTTAAGGGAGATCCCGGGCGAGGAGGAGGAGGTCATCACGCGTTTTCCGGCCCCGGCAGCCCCGTAAACCATGTTGATGGCCGCGACTTCGCTTTCGGCCTGGAGGAAGGTTCCCCCCACCTTGGGCATCATCTTGGCCATGTATTCGATAAGCTCGCTCTGAGGGGTGATCGGGTAGGCGAAATAGTGCCGGCAGCCAGATCTGATCGCCGCTTCGGCCACAGCTTCGTTGCCTTTCATCAATATTTTCGACATCTCAACCTCACTTCTCGACCGTGATCGCCACATCTGGGCAGGTCATGTAACACATTTTGCAGGCGATGCATTCATCCTGCTTGAAACACTCAGCGTAGTGGTATCCTTTCGCGTTGATGTCCTCGGAAAACCGGATGATCTTCTTCGGGCAGGCCGCGATGCAGAGTCCACAACCTTTGCAATAATACGGGTCAACCGTCATTCTGGGCATGGCCGTACTCCTTTTCCACAGTAATTTTCTGATGCTGCGATAGAGCCGGAAACAGGTGATTTCTGTCAAACTATTTCTTCCGCCGCCCGCTGGACCGGGGTTTTTGGGGTCGGAGGAAAAATCCGGCTTCAGGGAGGATGGCTTCCGGGTTCCCAAGTTGGCAAAGCTGGTCTTGGACCACCAGCTCAACATGCTGCCGCACAGTTGGTTAACCCAAAAATACAAAAAAAAACCTTGACAGAAATGAGCCCTCCAAAAAGTTCAGCGGCGAGACTTAAGCAAAACATGGAACAAAAAAAATGAGAAATCAATCTAAGAAAATTCTCTCCACTGTTTTCGCGATCTGGGTGATGTTCATCGCTCCGATAATCGCGCAGACCGTGGCGGGACAACCGAGCACGGAAGAGCTCACGATCCCTGAGTCACAGGCGGTGGTGATCGATTCCCTGCACACCCAGGAACCTCCGGGAGTGGAAGAAACACCGCCGGGCGAGACCTGGGTGGCCTCCTACTATGGAAAAGGCTTCCACGGTCGCCGCACAGCCAGCGGTGAAGTTTACAACCAGTACGCGATGACCTGCGCGCACAAAACCCTCCCCTTCCAAACCCTCCTTAAAGTTACCAATCCCAAAAACGGCAAGAACGTGATCGTTCGCGTTACCGACCGCGGTCCCTTTAAACGCGGACGGGATATCGACCTCTCCTTCGGCGCGGCCAAAGAGATCGGCATGATCGCGGCCGGCGTGATGAAGGTGGAAGTGGTGAAACTTCAGGACAGGAAAGAATACACCGAGCTTTAGCTCAACAGTGCCTGAAACAAAACACGGAATCAATCCTTGCCCTTATGCCAGAGTAAAGATTGATTCCATTTTTGTATGTGGAGGAAATCATGCCCAGATCTATGGATGATTTGGCCCTGTCCCCGGCGGTAAGTTCCGCGCTGGCGAAAGGCCGGCCGGTGGTGGCGCTGGAATCGACGGTGCTCACGCACGGACTGCCCTGGCCGCAGAACCTGGCTGTGCTGAGGTCTCTGGAAGAGATATTGGTGAACGCGGGGGTGACCCCGGCCACGATCATTGTATTGAACGGTACCGCGCGAGTGGGAGTGGACGAAGAGCTCATCGATAAGATCACTCCCCTGCTTAAGCGGCCGGGATCCTTTCTCAAACTTGGCGCGCGCGATCTGCCCCTGGCCTTCAGCCTCGGCCACAGCGGCGGGACCACGGTTTCCGCCACCATGAAACTGGCCGCGCTGGCCGGGATCCGGATCTTCGCCACCGGCGGGATCGGTGGCGTGCATCGCGGCTGGGAGAACACCCTGGACGTGTCCAGCGATCTGACCGCCCTCGCGTCGATTCCCGTGGCGGTGGTTTCCGCCGGCTGCAAAGCCATCCTGGACGTTCCGGCCACGCTGGAATATCTGGAAACCCTGGCCGTTCCTGTGCTGGGCTGGCAAACTGACAGCTTTCCCCTCTTCTACACGGCCCAGAGCGACCTCGGCATCGACCGGATCGACAGCGCGGAGGATTTCGCCCGGCTCTGGAAAAACCATCTGGACCTGGGTGGCCAAGGCCTGCTCATCGCCAATCCCATCCCTGCCGCGGACAGCATTCCCGCCCCGCAAATGGAAGCGTTCATCGATCAGGCTTTGGTGGCAGCCCGACTTCACGAGATCGGAGGAAAAGCGCTCACGCCTTTTCTGCTTGACTTTCTGGCCCAGGCCACGAAAGGTGGTTCCGTAAGTGCCAATCTGGCGCTGCTCCGCGCCAACGTGAAAGTGGCGGCGGAACTGGCCAAGGCGATCGCCAAAAAGGAACAAACATGAGAATTTACATCTCGATCGACATGGAAGGCATGCCCGGAACCTTCAACTGGGAACAGGAAAAAACCGACCGCCCGGCCGTGCGCAAATGCATCACCCAACACGTGACCACCGCACTGTCAGCGGCTTTGGGCAGTCCCCAGGCTTCTAAAATTGAAGAGATCACCATTGCCGATTCCCACAGCGCGGGCGACAACCTGGACTATGGGATCACCGAGCTGGATGCCAGGATCAACCTGATCTCCGGCTGTCCCCGGCCCCGCTACATGATGCCGGAGCTCAGCGCGGATTACAGCCAGGTTTGGCTGCTCGGCTACCACAGCGGCACCGGTGCCCTGCGCGGCAACATGGACCACACCTATTCCAACAGCCGCATCCACAACATCTGGATCAACGGCCAGAAGATGAGCGAAGCCCTCATCAACGCTGCCTTCGCGGGTTACAAGAACATCCCCGTGACCCTGGTTTCCGGAGACGAAGCCCTGAAAACCGAACTGGCAGGTCCCCTGCCCTGGCTGGAATTTGTGGCCACGAAGCAGGCTGTGGCGAAGTTTTCCGCCAAGAACTATTCACGCCTGGCCGTGGATGAGTGCACCCGCGCGGCCGTTTTGAACACCCTGGCCAAAGACAGTGCCAGCCTTCCACTGTACAGGTTCGAAGCCCCCATCACCCTCAGGATCGAGTTCAACCACACTTCCATGGCCGACCAGGCCGCCCTGATGCCATACACAAAACGCCTCGACGGACGCACCCTCGAATTCACGGCTGACGACTATGAGATCGTTTTTGAGACCATCATGGTGCTGGTCTATCTGGCCTCAACCACCTCAATGTAAGGAGCAACAATGGATCCCGTGCTCGTAACCATCGCCAGGTTCAGAGATAACTTTGAAGCCGACCTCGCCCGCGAATTCCTCGCGGACAAAGGCATTCAGGCCTTTTTGCAAAACGAACTCGTTTACTCCATGCTGCCGGGCATCCTGCCGGGAAAATTCGACATCGAACTGCAGGTGGGCTCCGGTGACGAGACCCGCGCCCGGGAACTTCTGGCCGAACAGCAGAACACGCCTGAGGTTAGGAACATTCTCATCGCCAACGGCGCCATCCTTGAAGGCCACTTTCTGCTCACCTCCGGGAAACACAGCGGCACCTACGTGGAAAAGATCAGGCTGCTGCAGGATCCTGCGGCCACCCTGAAAGTTTGCGAACTGCTGGCTGAACTCCTTGAACCCTATGAATTCGACACCGTGGCCGGCCCCGCTTACGGCGGGATCGTGCTGGCTTTCGAAGTGGCCCGGCTGCTGGGCAAAAACTTCGTCTTCAGCCAGCGCAAGGACGGCCAGATGACCATCCGCGGCGGTTTTGACCTCTCTGGGGTGAAACAGGCCGTGGTGATCGAGGACATCATCACCACCGGCGGTTCCGTGCGCGAGGTGATCGACTGCCTCAGCCAGCGCGGGATCAAGGTCCAAGCCGTAGCCGGGATCGTGGATCGCTCCGGCGGCGCGGCGGATTTCGGCTGCCCCTTCGTATCATTGCTGAAGATGGACGTTCCCGTCTTTAACGCCGATGCCTGCCCGCTGTGCGCGGCCCAAACCCCGCTCACCCGCCCCGGCGCCAGCGACAAACTGCTCTGAAGCCTTGAACGACCTCGCCGTGATCGCCCTCACCCGCTGGGAGCGCCAGCAACTTGCCGCGATCTGGCAATTCTTTCCTTTTCGCGCCGGATCGCGCTGGCACTATCTTTACGCCGGACAAGAGGACTCGGAAGAACTGCCCGAACATCCGGCCTTCCTGCCCCAAGCTTTTTCAGGGGCGGATCCTGTTGCCGCGATGGAGGAATTTGTCGCCACGGCAGGGATCACGGAGCTCTGCTTCGCCAGCTTGGGCACACAGCAGCGCTGGGCCCGTGCCACCGGAACTTCATCCATTACGCTCTACGACAGCGCCGGCCTCTCTTTGGCCGATCTGAGCGCGCTGGATGAGGGTTTCACGGCGCGGATCGACGAACTCTGCCAGGCCCTGGATCGCCATCCGGCCATCCTCCGCGCTGAGGTTCCCATTTTGGGCTCACCGAAAGACGGCAGCATCTACGTGGATTTTGACGCTTACCGCCGCGCCTGCTACGGTGAGCTGCTCTGCACCCGCAACCACGATCTGGTCTCCGCTGTCTGCCACTCCAGCCTGGCCTCGTTCACGGTCCGCCACCACTGGCGGGGACGGCAGGCGCTAAACCTCGCCCTGGATGAAGAAAAGGTGGACTTTCTGGCCGCCCTGAACCGTCTGCGCCAGGCCGGGGCCGAAGCCGCGGAAAACACTGAAGGAAACAGTCCCGGAACTCCCTCCGCGTATCAGGCCTCCTATTCCCTCTTCGCGCAGTATTACGATTCTTACATGTCCCACGTGAATTATGAGCAGTGGGTGGACCTGATCCTGTCCTGGCACAAGCGCGTGACGCGAACAGCCCCCAAACGCATTCTGGAACTGGCCTGCGGAACTGCCAACGCGTCTGAGATCCTGGTTTTTAGAGGCTTTGAGGTGGATGCCTGCGACCTTTCGCCCTACATGCTGCACATCGCTGAAAGCAAGCCCTTCAAACCCTCCCTCTTCCTCAATTCCCTCACCGATCCCATCCCCGGTGGCGGCTACGACCTCGTCTTCTGCCTCTTCGACAGCTTCAACTACCTGGTGAAAAAAGCCGAGGCCGCCCAACTGCTAACCAACGCGTATGCTGCCCTTAATCCCGGCGGGACCTTCATCTTCGACATTTCCACCCTCCACAACAGCCTGGAAAATTTCTGCGACACCACTTCCTTCAACCGCGTCCGCGACGGTTATCTGATCCAGATCTCCAGCTACGAACCTCTCACCTACCGCCAGATCACGCATTTCTTCCTTTTCCGCAAAAACCTCAACGCCTATGAGCGCTTTGAGGAACGCCACGTGCAGCGTGTGTACAGGACTTCAGAACTGATTGAGCTCTGCGCCGCCTCCAAACTGCAGCTCAAGGCCATCTTCGCCCCGGATACCAGGCCCAATCTGCTTTCCCGCGACGGCAACGACCTCGACAACCGCTACTTCCGCCTCTTCTTCCTGCTTCAAAAACCGCTGTGAGCGCCCTCTTCGCCTACGACCTGGCCCTGCCGCGAACTCAAGGCCGCCTGATCGGGGTGGACGAAGCCGGACGCGGCGCCCTGGCCGGACCGGTGGTGATCGCCGCCGTGGCGCTGGATTACTCGCGTCCCATCGAAGGAATCAACGACAGCAAAAAACTCTCACCCAAACGCCGGGAGCAGTTGTTCGCGCAGATCACCGCCACCGCTGTGGCCTTCCACATCGTGGAAGTTGACGCCGCCTGGATCGACGCCCACAACATCCTCCTGGCCACGCTGAAAGGCATGCGGGAAGCGGTTTGCGCCCTCGCCGCGCCATCCGGTCTTTGCCTCGTTGACGGCAATCAAATGCCGTCTGGCCTGCCCTGTCCGGCCAGGTGCCTGATCCGCGGAGATGCTCTCTCAGCCTGCGTCGCGGCCGCTTCCATCCTCGCCAAGGTTCACCGGGACCGCCTCATGGCCGGCTACGATCCCCAGTATCCGCTCTACGGCTTTGCCCAACACAAAGGTTACGGCACCGCCGCGCATCTTCTGGCAATTTCAGACCACGGACCCTGTCCCCTCCACCGTAAAAGCTTCGCGCCCATTTCCCAAATGTGATTGGGCGTTTAGCCATTTTCCAAAGATCTCCCTCCCACCGCTCCCAATATCAATACGGTATCAATACGGAATCATTACGGATGAAATCCGTATTGATTCCGTATTGATACCGTATTGATATTGGGAGCGGGATGGGAATTCTGGGCGGATTTGGCTGCGGAACACCGGATTTATCCGGTCGGACCGCCGGATTTATCCGGTGCGCATCGGATCTCACAAAGCGGAGCGCGCCACACATGAAACAAGTTCCCTCAATTCGAAAACCAGATGAATCTGGTGGACCGACCGGATGAATCCGGTGTTCCGGTGTGAGGATAAATCTGGTGGACCGACCGGATAAATCCGTTGTTCCGGTATTAGGATGAATCCACTGTTCCGGTGTTCGATCAATGCTGCGTTCCGGTCATTCCTCCTGCCATAGCTCGGGATTCAGCCAAGTCCAATGCCACTGCCGGGCCTCCTTCACCAGACCAGCCCTCACCGGATTGTTCCTGATATACTCGATCACATTGATCAGTTCCTGCTGGCTGCGCACCCAATGATCATGGTATTCCCGGAACCAGAGCTGTCCTTCGCGGTGCATCGACAGATTGATCAGGCGGGCGGTGGATCCTTTGAATTGTTTGATGATGTTCGACATGCTGACCTGCACTCCCTCGCGCAGCAAAGGCCGGATCAGCATATGCACATGATTGGGCATGATCGTGAAGGCATAAAGATATAAGAGGTCACCGTTCATCTCCAGCAGTTTATTCTGGATGATCCCAGCCGCTGGATCATTGGTCAGTGTGACCCCATCCCCGCATTTGTCAAAGAGATCGTCCTCAAAGGCAAAGACCTTCTTCTTGATGATTTCTTTGCTTAGGGCCACATCCTCAGGCTTGGCATGGTTTTTCCGCAGCGATTCGCGGTATCTGTTCAAAGCCTGCAGATACTTTTCCGGAATGTCAAACGCCAGACGCAGCGTGATGAAGAATGTGCCGCCTCGGGGTTGGAAGTGCGGCAGTTTGCGTTTGTAAAGTAGGGTGTATTGCATCTGTCACACCATAGCACAGGCTATTCCTGAGCTGCCAGTCCCCGGAACACCGGATCTCACAAAGCGGAGCGTGCCAAACATATGATAAGCTACCTCTCAACGGAACACCGGATTCATCCGGTCGGAACGCCGGATTTATCCGGTCGGAACGCCGGATTCATCCGGTGCGGATCAAATTTCGCAAAGCGGAGTGCGCCACACATGAAACAAGTTCCCTCATTTCAAAAACCAGATGAATCTGGTGGACCGACCGGATGAATCCGGTGTTCCGGTATCAGGATGAATCTGGTGGACCGACCGGATGAATCCGGTGTTCCGGTATCAGGATGAATCTGGTGGACCGACCGGATGAATCCGGTGTTCCGTAAATGCGGAGGGCAGGGGAAAAATCCCCCTGCACCCCCAGGTTCATTTCCGCCTCGGATCTGCTTCCCTGCGCTCTGTAGCCTGCAAAAGGCAATAAGGGAAAAACCCAAAAATCAAGGGGAAACCCTGCAGATGCGGAAGCCTATGCTGCAGCCGCTGTACGTAGCGTAGTAGTCGATCCGATACGAAACGGTGCAGCCGCAGGCATAGTAGCTGAAGTTACCGCCGCGAGGCACACGGCCGGAACTTGTTGGCGAGTAGCGATCCCAGCACCATTCCCATAGGTTTCCGCTCATGTCGTAGGTCCCCAGTTCGTTGGGAGCAAGCTGTCCCACGGGATGTGATGTGTAGCTGCTGTTGCCAGAATACCAGCCCACCAGATCGAGGTCATTGCTACCGCTGTAGGTGTAGCCATGCGTCTGCAATCCACCCCGGGCAGCATACTCCCACTCAGCTTCAGAGGGAAGCCGGTAGCCGATGGCGGTCCAGACGCAGGAGACGTTCAGATGATTGTTGATGTCGGTGTTCCATCCGGAAGGCCAGTCGTCGGGGTTGCTGCCGTAATCCAGATAGCTGTAGCAGGGAGGCAGGTCCTCCATCAGGCTGCGCCGGTTGCAGTATTCGATGGCGCCAAACCAGCTTACATAGGCATGGGGATAATCGTCCCCTCCGCCGGTTCCCATCACCGCGTTCCACTCGGCGTTGGTAAGCTCGTGTTTGCCGATGTAGAATGATGGAACAGTGAGCCCATCGGTGTAGATGCCAGTTGTAGGATAGATGGTGCCGCCGGGCACAAAGACAAAATTCTCAGGTGGAGGTGGCAGTTCGATGGTGTAGTTCGCTGTGGCGATGGCGCTGTCCTGGAGGCCGCTTCTGTAGGCTTTGGCTTTCAGGGTTGTGGTTTGTGCAACGTGGATTGGACCACTGTACACGAGAGAATTGGAGTTGGGATCGCTGCCGTCGGTGGTGTACAGGATGGTCGTGCCCAGAGTGGCTGTGGTTATAACAACTTCAACCACATTATTATAAGTTCCTCCGGGAGGACTGAAGACCGGCTTGGACACTTGTTCTGTATCCGTCAGCAGGTGGCAGCCTGCCAACACAAGCCCGGTTAACAATGTGACCAGGATCAATACTCGTAACTTGCTTGATCTCATTATCTACCTCCCATTATCAGATGCATGAAAATCTGTGCTGTTGTCGCATGATCATATCCATGGTTTGCGTCCTGATATGATAAGATCCATCCTAATCTGGGGCATGAATTGTTGTCAAGCGAAAATTTGGCTTGGCTGAGATCTCTCAGAATTGCCGATATAAATGCAATGTGTTTGGATCGCCACAGGTTGGGACACGAATTATTGCTTGACTGATTTGGCGTTTCCAAACACCATGGCAAAAAAGACAAGATGCTCACGCACAGGGAGTTGCCTATAGTTCCAAGCGCTTTGCCAGCCAAGATTTGAGATCAAAAACATAAGATAAAGGAGTTCCAGATATGGAAAAACTGATGCTATTGGGCGACGAAGCCCTGGCGCAGGGCGCTCTGGATGCCGGGATCAGCGGATTCTACGGCTATCCGGGCACGCCCAGCACGGAGATCATCGAATACGTGCAGCGCAGCAAACAGGCCGAGGCCGGAAAGGTACACCGGAATTGGTCCTCAAACGAAAAAACGGCCATGGAAGCTGCGATCGGGATGAGTTATGCCGGCAAACGCGCCCTGGTTACGATGAAGCACGTGGGGTTGAACGTGGCGGCGGATCCCTTCATGAATTCGGCCTTCACCGGCGCCCACGGCGGCCTGGTGGTGGTTTCGGCGGACGATCCCAGCATGCATTCCTCGCAGAATGAGCAGGATTCCCGCTTCTACGGCAAGTTCGCCATGATCCCGGTTTTGGAGCCCTCGAACCAGCAGGAATGCTACGACATGGCCTTCCACGCCTTCGTGCTCTCCGAGAAATACCATCTGCCGGTGCTGCTGCGTCTCACCACCCGGCTTTCGCACTCCCGCAGCGGGGTGAAGACGCGTGAACCCCTGCCCCAGAACGGGATGAAGAAACCGGAGGACCTTTTCCAGTTCATGCTGCTGCCGGCTTTCGCGCGCCGGAAATACAAACACCTGATCGAGATCCAGCCTGATCTGGTGAACGAAGCGTCCGTCTCACCCTTCAACTCACTCAATCTGAAAGCGGATGACCATTCCCTGGGGATCGTGGCCACCGGCCTTGCCTACAACTATCTCCGTGAGGTATACGGCGGCCAGCCCATCCCCCATCCCGTGCTGAAGATCTGCCAGTATCCGCTGCCCACGGAAGCCTTGCACCGCCTCTATGAAAGCTGCGGCAAGCTGGTGGTGTTGGAGGAGGGCATGCCGCTGGTGGAAGAGAGGATCAAAGGCCTGGCCTGGAGCGGCACAAAGCCCATCCACGGCCGTTTGGACGGCACCATACCGCGCGATGGCGAACTGAATCCCAACAAAGTTGCGCAGGCCCTGAATCTGCCGGATACCATCGGCGCCGCTGTTCCGGAAGTGGTAAGCCCCAGGCCGCCCGCGCTCTGCGTCGGCTGCCCCCACGCGGACAGTTATCAGGCCCTGAACGAAGCTCTGAAAGAGTTTGGCCGCGGCCACGTGTTTTCGGACATTGGCTGCTACACCCTGGGCTTCATGCCGCCTTACAACGCCATCAATTCCTGCGTGGACATGGGCGCCAGCATCACCATGGCCAAAGGCGCCGCGGATGCCGGGCTGTATCCCGCCGTGGCCGTGATCGGCGATTCCACCTTCTCGCATTCCGGGATGACCGGGCTGCTGGACTGCGTTTACGAAAATTCCAACGTGATGATCGTGATCCTGGACAACTCCACCACCGGCATGACCGGCGGACAGGACTACACGGGCTTTGGCAAGCTGGAACAGATCTGCCTGGGCCTGGGCGTGGCCAAGGAACACATCCGCGTGTTCACACCCTTGAAAATGAACTGGGATGAGATGGTAAGCGTATATAAGGAAGAGCTTGCCTACGAGGGCGTGAGCGTGGTGATCCCGCGCCGCGAATGCATTCAGACCCTGATGAAAAAGAACAAACTGGAGAAGCCGCAATGAAAAAGGACATCATCCTCGCCGGAGTGGGCGGACAGGGCATCCTGACCATCGCCACCATCCTGGGTGCGGCCGCCCTCAATCGCGGCTGGCACCTCAAACAGGCCGAAGTGCATGGCATGAGCCAGCGCGGCGGCGACGTCCAATCGCACCTCCGACTCTCTGACGCGCCCATCTGGAGCGACCTCATCCCCCTGGGCAAGGCAGACATGATCCTCTCCGTGGAGCCGATGGAAGCCCTGCGCTACCTGCCCTATCTGGCTGCCGACGGCTGGCTGATCGCCAATATGACCCCCTTCAAAAACATAAGCAACTACCCGGACGCCGAAGCTGTTTACGCCGAGATCCGCAAGGTGCAAAAGCACGTGCTGATCGACGCAGACAGCATCGCCAAAGAGGTGAAGGCGCCCCGGGCCATGAATATCGTGATGCTAGGAGCCGCCGCCACCCATCTGGGTTTCAGCGCGGAGGAACTGGGCAAAGCCATAACGGACAGCTTCAGCCGCAAGGGCGAGCAGATCGTGGAAGCGAATCTGCGGGCCCTGGCCGCGGGCCTGGCTGCCAATTAGCAACTTGCGGGGAGCGTCGGAAACGGGGCTCCCTTTTTCAAACAAAGGAGGTGTGGCATGAATAACAGGATCAGAACGGGCATTTGGACGCTCCTGGCCATTCTGGCCTGGATGCCGCTCTCCGCACGCTTTTCGGTGATCGAGGATTTCGACAGCGGAAGCGTGAGCCTGCTTTCCTGGCTGGATGAGGACGTTAACCCCAGCGCCTGGCAACTGACCAACAGCGACACCCATCAGGGCAGCGCCTGGGCCCTCCAATTGACCGGCAACACCTGGAAGCAACAGCTGATCACCCCCGTGGCGGTGGATTCCGGCGCGGTCTGGCAGGTGGCGGCCAAAACCTCCTCCGGCGCCAAAGTTCAGGGCATCGGCTTTTCCGACGGCACGCACACACTCTTCTACTCTTTTTCCGGTACCCTCACCCTGGATATCGAAACCTGGGTGCCAGTCTATCAGGGCGCTTTCCCCAACGGGGTCTGGATTACTTTCCGCCTTCCCATCGCCGACGACTGGTATGCCTTTTTTGACTATCTGCCCGTGATCACCAGCCTGGTTTACATCAACGATCTGGACGGTGTGGCCAACCGCAGCCTGTGGCTGGATACCATTTGGAACATCTCCGACGAGCTGGGGGCTGCCCCCGCGGTGGTGGTCTCGCACCAGATCACCTGGCAGGGGGCAAACGCTTACGGAGCAAGGGATGTGGGCGTGCAGTTCACATCCCAGGTGAGCGATCCCGACAGCGACAGCTTCCTCTATCACTGGGATTTCGGCGACAGCCTAGGCAGCACTGAGGCCAATCCCTACCATCTCTACACCGTGCAGGACGGGCATCCTTACCGGGCAACGCTGCGCGTAACTGATCCCACCAGCAGATGGGGGCTGGGCTCCACCTTGGTGGGAGTGGACCCCGGAGACGACTCCCTGCCGCTGCGCATCAACTTTGTGGGTGACATCATGCTGGCCCGGCGCTATGAATATGCCGGCGGGATCATCCCCACCCAGGGCGTGAACGCGATCTTTGAACCGACTTTGAACCTGCTGGGCAACGCGGCCGACCTCACGGTGGCCAATCTGGAGGTGGTGCTCACCAACCAGGGCAGCCCGCATCCCACCAAGAGCGTGGTTTACCGTGGCAGCCCGGACAACGTGAGCGGCCTGGTTTACGCAGGCATCGACAGGGTGAGCCTGGCCAACAACCACGTGCTCGATTACGGCTGGGCCGGCCTGGACCAGATGCTTGGCGTGCTGGAGCAGAATGGCATCGTCCACAGCGGGGCGGGCATCGATTCCTACCAGGCCTACACCCCTTCCTTCATCAACCGCAGCGGGCTCAACCTCGCCTTTTTGGCCAGCAGCGACCGCACCGGCCAGTACAACAACGCCCAACCCTATCTGCAGGCGGGCTACAACAAACCCGGCTTCGCCTACATGACCCCGTATTACATCCAGCAGCAACTGAACGCCGTGGATGACGTGGCCGACCTGAAGATCGTGGAAATGCACGGTGGAAGCGAGTATTCTCTGACTCCCGGCTCCGGCTACGACAAAGCAGCCAATCCTTTCCTCGGCGACGACCAGGATGAAGACTACGCGCCCAAAACAGACGTTCCGCACCTCTGGGATATCGCCATACGCCACTGGGCTGTGGATGCCGGCGCGGACCTCGTGGTGGTGCACCATCCCCACATCATCCAGGGTTTCGAAGTTTACCAGGGCAAAGTGATCGCCCATTCCCTCGGCAACTTCGTTTTCGACCTCGATTATCCCGAGACCATGCCCTCGCTGATCTTCTCCGCTGACGCCGATCACAGCGGCTTCTCGAACTTTCTGGTCCACCCCATTTACATCGACGGCTACATCCCCAAACCCGCCACCGGGCAGTTGGGGATCCACATCCTGGACTATCTGGCCATGCGCAGCCGGGAACTGAACACGCTGGTGATGGTGGACAACAACCGCATGTCTGCCAGCGTGGTGGTCGATGACAGCCAGCTGCAAACCAGCAGCCACCCCTACACCTACAACCTGCTGCTGGAACCGGTGACAGGCCAGGGCAACGTTTCCAAACCGCTGAAACTTCCGCGCTACGGCAGCATCAGCGCCGTGAACGCCATCGAACCCGTGGGCAGCGCGGATTACAGGCTGGGCGCCGAAGCCATCTGGTACGGCAATTTCGAGGACGAGGGCTCCTCCCTCTGGGATGTGGAGGCATGGTCCACCACCGACGTTTTTGACGGCGCCCGCAGCGCCCTGATCGCCCCGCCCGCCGGCCAGACCAGGACGGCCACCATCAAAAACCGCTGCAAGCTGTATGACAATACAAAAAAGTACATCCTCCACGGCTGGATCAAGACGGTGAACGCCACCGCCGCCAACATTCTGCTGCGCTACTACAACAGCCGCACGGGATACCTGCTGGGCAGCGTGTCCCTCACCGCCGACATCGACGGCAATACTGACTGGGCCTGGTATCACCAGGAAGTCACCTTCCCCGCCAACGCCTGGTATTACGACATCCGCCTCACCTGCACAGGCTCCGCCTCCGGTCAGACGCAGGCGCTGTTCGACAACGTGGGCCTGATCGAATGGACGCCCTGGACCACCTGGGAAGCCAATTCCAGCGTCATCAATCCCAACGACTATTACTGGCTGCAGGTACGCACTCCGGAAAACCCGAAGTCCGTGAACGTTCATCTCACCGAGCGGCGCTACAACCCGCTTCCGGACAGGTCCAAACCCCTTCCCCCAGCCAGTCTGGAGCTGGCCGTTTACCCCAATCCTTTCCGCGACAGCGCCCAACTGGTTTTTGATGTGGGCGGCAAAGGCCCGGTCTCGCTGGCCGTGTACAATCTACGTGGCCAGAAAGTGGCCGTCCTGGCGGAAGGCGAACTTCCCGCCGGCAAACATCAACTGGCCTGGAACGGAAAGGACCGGCAGGGGCACAGGGTGGCTTCCGGCCTCTACTTCATCCGTCTGGAGCAAAACGGAAGAGCGGTGAACAGAAAGGTGGTGCTGCTGCACTGAGCACAGCCGGGCATTGACAAATATCCGCGCCCGGATTTAATGGCTTTTCATGGATGATCTGATCGTATTCAGCGTTTTTGAGATAACCCGGCACTTGAAGCAGGTGGTGGAAACGCAGATCGAGCCGCTCTATGTGCGCGGCGAGATCAGCAACTTCACCCGCCACGGTTCCGGCCACATCTATTTCAATCTCAAAGACCCCAACGCAACCCTGCGCTGCACCTATTTCCGCTACGCCAACCTCAACCTGAGTTTCGCTCCGGAAGAGGGGATGGAGGTGGTCTGCTTCGGCCGCCTGACCGTGTATGAAAAAGGCGGATATTACAATCTGAACGTCCAGAGCATGGAACTGGCCGGCAAAGGCGACCTCGCCCGGCAGTTCGAGCTGCTGAAAACCAAGCTGCAGGCGGAAGAGCTCTTCGAGGCGGAGCATAAACAACCCCTGCCACCTTTCCCGCAGCGGATCGGCATTGTCACCTCCCCCACCGGGGCGGCTTTGCAAGACATTCTGAACATCCTCGCGCGCCGCTGGCCGGCCGAAGTTTGCGTTTATCCCGCTCTGGTGCAGGGTCCGGAGGCGCCCCCGCGCCTGATCGAAGGCCTTGAGTATTTCAACGCCGGCAACGAGGTGGACCTGATCATCCTCACCCGCGGAGGCGGCTCGCAGGAAGACCTTTTCTGTTTTAACGACGAAGCCCTGGCCCGCGCCATCTTCGCTTCGCGCCTGCCGGTGATCTCCGCCGTGGGGCACGAGATCGATTTCACCATAGCGGATTTCGTGGCCGACCTCAGGGCACCCACACCATCCGCCGCCGCCGAACTGGCCGTGCCCGACAAGAAGGACATGCAGGCCCATCTTACAGCTTTGGCCGGCAGGCTGGGCCTGATCTTATCCAGGTCCACCGAAAGCAACAAGCGCCGCCTGGGCGAACTGCAGCTCAGCCTGGAGCGCTATCACCCCGAAAAGCTGTGGCAGAGCCTGCAGATAAGGGTGGACACCGCGGCCATGGACCTGCTCCGGTCTAGTTCCCGCATCCAGAGCGCCATCCAGCGGGCCCAATTGCGCCAAAGCCAGGCCCTGCAAGAGATGCAGGGCCAGCTGAGGTTGAACTTTCAGATCCTCCGCCAGCGCCTGGGTGAATTGCGACTCACCCTTGGAACCGAGGGCCAGGCCCGGCTGATGGAGGTCAAAAACCGGCTGGAAAGAGCGGAGCTGAATCTGCGCAACCTCTCTCCGCTGAGCGTGCTGGAGCGCGGCTACAGCCTGGTCACCCACGGTAGCCGGATAGTGAGCTCCGCGAAGGAACTTAGCCCCGGGGACGAACTTACTCTCAGGCTCAAAGACGGAGCGGCGGACGTGGGAGTGAGAACAGTGAGGCCTGATGGGGAACCCGGTGCGTAAGGTAATGCTGATTCTGGTCCTGGCGGGCCTGGCGCTTTGCCTTGGCGCTCAGGTTCCGGAGGTGCGCGCCATCTGGGTGCTGCCCTGGAGCATGAACACCCCGGAGCGGGTGGACGCCTTCATTGCCAGCGCCGCCGCCTCGCAGCAGACGGACATCTATGTCGAGGTCCGCTATCGCGCGGACGCCCTGTATCAAACCAACCGGCGACGCGACGCCTATCCCAATCCCGAATACCGCAGCCACGTGCTGGACGAAGCAAGCTTCGATCCCCTGGAGCTGATCCTGCGCGAAGCCCACAAACGCAACCTCCGTGTGCACGCCTGGATCGTTGTGCTGAACGCCACCCCTGCCGATCCGGAACTGATGCAGCGAAACTATGTTTACCGCAACCACCGTGACTGGATCACCTTCGACCGCAACCTGATGCGCCCCTCCGCCGCGGAAAACTCCGGCCATTTCATCGATCCGGGCATCCCAGCGGTGCAGGAGCATATTTTGAACGTGGCCGGCGACCTGCTCAGCGGCTATCCCGAGCTCGACGGGCTGCATCTGGATTACATCCGCTATCCCAATTCCAGCCTGGGCTACCACCCCATTTCCATGAGCCGCTACAACGACGTCAAGGTCCCGCAAAACCTGGACTGGAACGAGTGGCGCGTCCTGCAGGTGACCTCCCTGGTGGAAAAGCTCCGCCAGCTGGTGGATGAGGTCTCACCCAGCCTGATCTTCAGCGCCGCCGTGATGCCGGACCCGGCCAGCGCCGCGCGCTATTACGCCCAGGATTGGAAAGACTGGCTGGAACGCGGTTTGGTGGATTACGTCTGCCCCATGAACTACGCCGCGGATATCGCCAAATTCCGCGATAACCTGGACGCCGCGGCTGAAACCGACCTCAGCGAGCGGATCGTGATGGGGGTCCGTGCCTGGAACGACAACGGCGCATCGCTGGCCCCGAGCACCCTGGCCTGGAACTACAACATCCTGGACGTGGCGGAAAGGATAGGAGAGATCCGCAGGCGCGGCTTTGCCGGCATCGCCCTCTTCAGTTACGACGGCCTGCTCAAGGACAGCGCTCTGCAGCATCTTTCCCGGGTGGCCTATTCCGATGAGCTGGTCGCTGAACTGGCCGCGCTGGACCCCCTGGGCGAAAGCACCGCCAGAACAAGGTTCGCGGCGGACGTGAAGGTGCACGGCGAAGGCCGGCTCTACTCGCTGGAACTGCTGGTGCCGCTGGAAGGCAGATGGACGCTGGAACTGAGGGATCCCTTCGACCGGGTGCATTACCGGCGGGAACGCTTTTACCTGAAAGGGCTGAATCAGGACCACTGGAACGGAGTGCTGGCCAACGGCGCGCAGATCGTGCCGGGCACCTACCTGATCAGCCTCTACCGCGATCTGGACCGCTTTGAGTATGTGATCCCGGTATCGCTGCCGGAGTTGGTGCCATGAGCACGGACCGCAGCAAACAGGCCGGCCTGCTTACCTCTGTGGAGTTCATCCGCTTCGGCCTCAAATCGCTGGTGGGAATCATTCTCGCCCGGATCCTGGTGCCCGCGGAGCTGGGCTCCTACCGTCAGCTCTTCCTGATCTACAGCACTTTTTCCACCCTGCTGCTGCTGGGAATTCCCCAAAGCGTGCTTTACTTTCTGCCCAAACTGCGGCATATCGATTCCAAGCGCGAATTCATCAGCCGCGCGGTGAATCTGGTGAGCGCCCTGGCCTTCGTTTTCGGCCTGGCCATCTTTCTGCTGCGGGGTTTCATCGCGCGGGTCTTCAGCAATCCCCAGCTCGAACTGCTACTCATCCTTTATGCCGTCTATCCGCTGTTCATGTTCATCACCCAGATCTACAGCCAGATCATGCTGGGCCTCAAGCAGCCGGGCAAAACGGCGGTGTTCACCCTCTTCAGCGTGGCGGCCGATTTTGTGCTGATCCTGGGCGTGGCGCTACTCACCCACAACCTCTACCACATTGTTCTGGCCCTGATGGTCTCCGCCCTGCTCCAATGGGGCTTCGCGCAGTTCCAGCTGCGGCACTGGCTCACCAAGGCCAGTTTCGATCCCGGCTTTTACCACGAGGTTTTCCAGTATTCCCTGCCTTTGGGCCTGGCCTCCATCATCGGCATGCTCTCCGTTCAGCTGGATAAACTGGTGATCTCCGGCTTTTTCACTCCCGCCCAATACGCCGTGTTCTCCATCGGCGCGATGGAACTGCCTTTCATCGCCATCCTGAACAACTCCGTGAACGCCATCCTGCTGCCGCACATCAGTTCTGAACCGGCCAAAATGACCGAGGTCTATCGCGCCGCCGTGCGCAAAAACGCCCTCATCATCTTCCCCTTCGCCGCCCTGGGACTGATCTTCGCCCAGCCGCTGATCACGCTGCTTTACACCGAGACCTACCTCGGCTCGGTGCCCTTTTTCCGGGTTTATCTGCTCAATCTGCCCCTGCGCGTGGCCACCTACGGCATTATCTTCATGGCCCTGCACAAAACCCGCTACATCATGCTCAATTCGATCATCACGCTGGGGCTGAACCTGGTGCTGAACCTGATACTGGTGCGCCTGATCGGGATGATGGGGGCGGTGATCGCCACCGTGATCGTCACCTGGATTTCCGTGGCCGTTTACCTTTACTGGATGCGCCACAAGCTGGGGCTGGATCTGAAGGAACTGTTCCCGCTGAAGGCCCTGCTGAAAACCGCTTTGGTGGCTGCAATTTCCGCCCTGCCGGCCTATGCGGCACTCTGGATCTTTGGCCGCGGCTGGACCCTCCAGTTCGTCGCCCTGCTCTGCTATCTTACGGCGTTCGTGATCCTGGGAAAACTGAGCAATGCCATCCTGCCCTATGACATCGCTTACGCGCAAAAGCTCTGGGCGCAGCTCAAAACGAGGTTTGTGAAGGCGCGCTGATGGACATTTTCGCTGCTGAAACCTGGGCCGCCTACGATCCCGAAGGACTGATCACCCTGCGCTTGGAGCAGGTGCTCAAGACCATCCCTGCGGGCGTGGAAAGCATTCTGGACGCCGGCTGCGGCAACGGTGTGATCACCAACGCCCTGCATCCCGGCTTATGTCCAGGCTCCCAAAGTGACTGCCTCGGTGACCGCCATTCCCTTTCCAGACCGCTCTTTCGACCTGGTGATGTGCAACGAGGTGCTGGAGCATCTGAACGACGCGGACCTCGCCCAGGCCCTGTCTGAGCTGAAAAGATGCGCCTCCGGATATCTGCTGCTCTCCGTTCCGAACCGGGAACAGCTGAACGCGGAGCTGGTGCGCTGCGCGAACTGCGGCCAGATTTTCCACGCCTATGGCCATCTGCAAAGTTTCAACCTGGCCAGATTGGACGCCATCACCGGCTGGCAGCGGCTCTGGAGCAAGGAGTTGGGACCTGCCCACCGGAACTTCTCCCCCGCTCTGTTGAAATTCCGCCAGCAGCGCTTGCGGCAGTGGTTCAAGCCCGATGTGCCGCTTGCCTGCCCGGCTTGCCAGGGCCGGGATTTCCTGGTGCGAAGAAATCTGCTCACCAAAGCCGTGAACGCGCTGGGACAGCTGGGACGGGCTGCCCGGCCCTACTGGCTGATGGCGATGTACGCGGCTCCGGAAGGACCGGACCCAGGCCCCGCGAGGTCTTGACCGCCATGCCAGAAGCTGCCAGGCACATCCTGTTCATCGCCTACTATTTTCCGCCTCTGGGCGGCATCGCCTCCCTCCGCAGCCTTAAACACGTTAAATACCTCACCCAGCTTGGCTACCAGGTGCAGGTGCTCACCGTGCGCACCGGCCTCATTCGGCATCCCAAGGATCCCACCCTGCTGGCGGAGATTCCTGCTGGCGTGAAGGTTTGGCGTGCTTTTTGCCCCGACGCCACCTGGCTGTTCAAGCTCATGTGGGGGCTGAAACTCAACTCCCTGGTCCGCTTCCTCCAGCAAAGGGTGCTGATCCCCGATCACGAGGTGCTGTGGCGGCCTTTCGCGAAAAGGATGCTGCGCCGGGTTGTCCGCCGCGATCCGGAGCTCAGCCTGGCCGTGATCTCCTCCGGCCCGCCTTCCTCACTGTCGCTGGGGCTGCTGCTCAAACACCGCTTCCGAGTCCCCTTCATCTGCGATTTCCGCGACGAATGGACCAACAACCCGGAACGGATCAACATCGCTTTCCCCGCGGCCACCCAGAGCCGGGAACTGCTGATGGAATCGCGCGTTGTCTCAGCCGCCGCGGGAATCTCCTATTTGAGCCAGTTGATGCGGGACAACTTTTGCCGCAACTACCCGTTTCTGGAAACCAACCCCTCCGCCATCATCCCCAACGGCTTTGACGACAGCGATTTCGAAGGGCTCACGGCCTCATCCGACACTGATGTTTTCCGCCTCGTTTACTGTGGCAGCTTCTACGATCGGCGGCAGCCGGACCCTCTCTGGCAGACGATCCTGGGCCTTGTCAAAGCGGGAAAGCTGGATCCGGAGAAGTTCCGCGTGGACATCCACGGCAGAAACACCCCCGCTTTCGTGTTGGGCAGCTACGCTTCCGATCCGGTTCTGGCGCGGATATTGAGCCTGCATCCCTTCCTGAGCTACCGCGACAGCCTAAAGGAACTCATGCGCGCCACGGCCCTCCTTCTCTACATCCCCTCGGGGAAAAATACCGCTTCGGTGCTCACCGGCAAGATCTTCGACTATCTCCGGAGCGGCAAACCGGTGCTGGCGATCGTCCCACCCCAGGGACTGGCGGCGGAGCTGCTCACCCAGGCCGGAACCGGCTATATCGCCGATCATCAGGACCTTCCGGGTATCGCGGCAAAACTGCTGGAGCTGTACCGGCAATGGGAAAACGAGGCCCTGGGTGAATTGCGCGTGGATCATGGCTTCATCGCTGAGTTTTCCCGCCAAAGCCTGGCCCGGAAGCTGGCCGGGCTCATCGACGAGGTCGTTACCGGACAGTCTGCCAGCCCCGCAAGCACTCCGGAAGCGCAACCGTGAAAGTTCTGTTCATCCCTTCCTGGCTGCCATACAGGGGCGACCCCCTGGCCGGCAAGTTCTTTCTGGATCAGGCCAAAGCCCTCGCTGCAGCTGGCGTGGCCGACATTCTGCTGCTTGATTGGGGCCAAAACGAATATCAACTGGCCCTTAGGCATCCCCTGGCCAGCCTGCAAAAGCTGTTGCGGTCAGTGGGACAGCGCCGCGGCCTGCGCGACCTCGCAGCCGGCCTGAATGAACTTCGCGTTCCGCACCTAACCTGGACCAGTCTGGTGGCCAAAGGCAACATCGCCTCCCTGATCCCCAGGATCGAGCTGCCGGATAAACCCGACCTCATCCACGCCCAGGTCACCTTTCCCGCGGGATATGTGTCCATGCGGCTGGCGGAAAGGCTGGGAGTTCCCTTTATCATCACGGAACACAGCGGCCCCTTTCCCTTTCCCGAATTCCTGAAACGAGGCACCATTTCACCGCTGATAACGGAGCCGCTGCGGTCCGCGCAAAGGATCGTGGCTGTAAGCAGCCACCTCAAACAGGAAATCAGGGCCCGAACCGGTTTGGAAGCGCTGGTGATACCCAACCCTGTTGACACGGATTTCTTTGTGCCCCCGGTGAACCCGCGTCCGGAAGGGCCTTTGCGGCTGTTTACCCTGTCCACGGTCAGCACGAACAAAGGGGCCACCGATCTGCTTCAGGCGCTGAAGCTTTTGAAATCCCGCGCGCGGGACTGGCACCTGTTCTGGGGCGGAGCGGGCCCCCTGCTGTCCCAGGCCCGGAAAACGGCGGAGGATGAGGGTTTGCTGAACCACATCACGTGGCTGGGAAGGCTCACCCCAACCCAAGCCCGGGAGCAGTATCAGCTCTGCGACTGCTTTGTGATGCCCAGCCGTTTCGAAAGCTTCAGCCTGGTCATCACGGAGGCGCTGGCCTGCGGAAAACCGGTTGTCGCCACCAACTGCGGAGGGCCCAGGGATATCCTGAACGAGCATTGCGGCATCCTGGTTCCCAAACAGAATCCTTCCGCCCTCGCGGAGGCTCTGCTAAAAATGAGCTCCAGTTATACCAGCTATGCTCCACAGGCCATCCGCGAACATTGCGTAAGAAATTTCGGCCACGCCAGCGTCACCGCCCGGATCGGAGACCTTTATCGCTCTGTTTTGAACGTAGAAGTAACTTCATAAACCGTTCCCAGCCATCTCCAAATTTTCCCGGTTGACCCGCCCTTAGCCTCATCCCATTCACCTCCCTTTCGCCTCCCGTTGAGTTCCCGCCCTTTCAACGGGAAGTGTGCGGGAGGCGAAAGGGAGGTGAACAGGAAGGGGCTAAGGGCGGAACAAGGCGGTATCACCCTGCGGAAAAGAGGGTTGCGCGGGAAAATTCATTGACGGATATGGCGGATCTGAGAGCATGCGAAAAAGTTTTCAATATGGGAGAACGAGAAGTGAACAGATTTGCCCAGCTTGCCGCCATAACCTTCATTGTGGCCTTTCAGGCCCTGTCCTGCGGATTGCAGGCGGCCTACATCAACAAGATCGCGGTAAAGGTTGACCAGCCTGACGGAACCACGTTGGAGCTCTTTGCCAGCGGCGACGAATTCCACAACTGGCTGCACGACGCGGAAGGCTTCACCATCATCCGCGATCCCCAGACCGGCTGGCTCTGCTACGCCGTGAAGAACGGCGACGACGTGGCCGCCGGAACGCTGATCGCGGGCCGGGACGACCCCCGCGGCCAGGGACTGGAGCCCGGGATCAACATCAGCGAGTCTCTTTACAAACAACAGCGCCAGGAACGTTTTGCCATGCCGGCCGAGCGGGACGCCCCCACCACCGGCACCATCAACAACCTCGTGATCTACATCCGCTTCTCCGATGAAACCGAATTCGGCCAGCTAAACAGCGTTTATGACGGCTGGTTCAACTCATCCACGAATTCCCAGAAAAACTACTATCTGCAAGCCAGCTACAACCAGCTGACGGTGAACACCCACTTTTATCCCGCCCCCTCGGGAGGTTATGTGGTCTCCTGGCAAGACAGCCACCCCCGGGCCTATTTCCAGCCATACAACGTGACCACCAATCCCACTGGCTACGATGGGGACACGGAAAGGAGGCTTAGAGAATTTACTTTGTTGCAGAATGCCACAAACGGCGTTTCCGCCCAAATCCCCAGCAGTCTGACCATCGATTCTGACAACGATGGCCGGGTGGACAACGTGGTCTTTGTAGTCAAAGGTACCGCCGGAGAGTGGGCCAGCCTGCTCTGGCCGCACCGCTGGTCCCTCTACGACCGCTATGTGTACATCAACGGCAAACGGGTCTATGACTTCAATTTCCAACTTCAGGATTTTCTGGCCGATCGCGGGGTGGGCGTGATCTGCCACGAATTTTTCCACACCCTGGGCGCGCCCGACCTCTATCACTACACCAGCAACGGGATCTCCCCCGCCGGGGCCTGGGACCTGATGAATTCGGACCAAAACCCGCCTCAGCACATGACCGCCTTCATGAAATACAAATACGGTGATTGGATAGCCTCCATCCCCACCCTCAGCGCCGACGGGGTTTACACGCTGAATCCGCTGACCTCGGCCACGGGACAGGCATACAGGATCAACTCGAACAACCCGAACCAGTATTACGTGGTGGAATTCCGCAAGAAAACAGGCACCTTTGAAAGCTCGGTCCCGGGCTCGGGAATCCTGGTTTACCGCATCGACACCTCTTGCGGAAACGGCAACGCGGACGGGCCTCCGGACGAGCTATACATCTACAGGCCGGGTGGAACGACCACAGTTAATGGCACCGTAAATTCAGCAAACTACAGCTTGGAAACAGGCCGCACCGCGATCAACTCAACAACCAATCCGACGCCATTTTTACAAGACGGGTCGGCCGGAAACCTGTTCATCTGCGAGATCGGCTCCAGCGCCGGCAGCACCATGAGTTTCCGGCTGGGGCCGCCTGTATTCGATTTCGCCGTGAACCCCCATCTGCAGAGCTTCGACGCCACCACTTTCCCACCCCTGGGATGGACCAGCGCTGCCCAAACCGGAAGCTACACTTTCACGCGGGTTACCTCTGGAACCAATCCCACCTGCAGTCCCCAATCCGGGGCCGGAATGCTGCGCTACTACAGCGACATCGCTCCCACGGGGAGTTCAGCGCTGCTGGTTACGCCCAAGATCGTGGTCAGCGATGCCGTCAACCACGCCCACGCGGTGAATTTCTGGATGTACCGGGACGGAAACCAAAGCACGGCGCAGGACAAGATCGAAGTGTACCTGAACTCCAGTTCTGGCCTGAGCGGAACGCCCACTCTGCTGGGAACCATCTTCCGCTACCGGCTGCAGGAACCAGCGGAAAGCTCTCCCGCCTGGAGAAACTACTCCTTCGCCCTGCCGATAAACGCCGCGGGCGACTATTACGTGATCTTCCGGGCCGTGAGCGCGGCTGGATACAACATGTTTCTGGACAACATCAAAGTGGCGCAGGTTCCTTTCCCGGCCAGCTACCTGAGCCCGGCAGATCAGGCCACCCACGTGGCCACCGATTGCCAGTTCAGCTGGCAGCCGGCTTCAGGATCCCCCAGCGGATACAAGCTTTATCTGGGAACCAACAACCCTCCCACCAATCTGCTGAACGGGCTGAACCTGGGCGTTGCCACCGTTTATGAACACTCCGCGCCGCTTGCTTCCGAAGCCACATATTATTGGAAAGTGGTCCCTTACAGCTCGGGTGGAGATGCTGTCGGCTCCGCTGTGTGGAGTTTTGGCACCCTGAGCTCCGCCCCGCCGGAGGTGGCGATCTCCGCGGGAACAGCAGGTCTGAACCTTGTTTGGTCGGCACTGCCAGGCTACAGCGGCTACCATGTCTTTGCCAGCGACGATCCCTCCGACTGGCCGGAAACCCCGGTGGCTACGGTCTATGAGACCCACTACAGCATCCCCGCTGGCACGGCACGCCACAAATTCTACAAGGTGCAAGCCTTCACGGAATGAGAGCCGCGTGAACCCTGGCTTCGATACCGGAAAAATGCCAAGTCCACAAATCAGTTGACAAACAGCCAATTGCCAAATTTGGTGGCCTGACGATATAATTACTGTAAACAAGGGGAAGACATGAGATTAGCGATAGAGCAGAAAGAGCTTGTCCACCACATCCAGCACTTGGTGGGGATAGTATCCGCCAAGACCACCTCTCCCATTCTGACCAACTACCTGATCGAAGCCAACGCCGACAAAGGCGAGGTGAAGATCACGGCCTCGGACCTGGAGATAACCGTGGACGTGCGTTTCAACGCCGCCGTGAGCGAAGGCGGCACCATCGCCGTTTCCGCCAAGCATTTCAACGAGATCATCCAGCAGATGCCTCCCGCGGTGATCGACCTCTGGAAAACCGAGGACCTGCTGATGATCCAGTGCGCCAAGATCGATTTCAACATCCTCTGCGCCGACCACACCCTGTTCCCTATCCTGCCGGAACCCAAGCTGGAAAACGCCACGACCGTGAACGCTGAGACCTTCAACCGCATGATCGGCAAAACCTCTTTCGCCGTTTCCACCGACGTGAACCGCGCGGTGCTCACCGGCGTCTGCTGGAAGATCATGGAAAAGACGAACCTGATGGCCGCCACCGACGGACGCAAGGTCGCGGAGATCGTGGTGCCGAACACCGCCCCGGTGAAGCAGGAAAAAGCTGAAGGCGAGGAATCCCTCTTCCAGGACACGCCTTCCGAGCAACTGCTGGAAAAGGTGATCCCGGTGAAGACTTTGAGCTTTTTGCAAAAGGTTTTCGACTCTTCCATAAAGGAAATGAAGGTGCTGATGGAACGAAATAAGATCGTCTTTGCCTACGGCGCCTTCACCATCGTTTCAAACATCATCGAGCATAAATACCCCGAATATCAGAAAGCCTTCATGGCCGATCTGCCGAACCAGATCCTGGTGGACAAGAAGAAATTGCAGGAATCCATCCGCCGCGTGGCCCTGGTTGCACCGGAAGACAACAACCGCATCCGCTTTGAGATCGATTCCGAACGCTTCGAGATCAACACCAGCGACCGCGATACCGGCGACGCCAAGGAATTTGTGGAAACCTTCAAATACACCGGCTCCGAGACTTCCATCTCCTTCAATTTCCGCTATATGCTGGCGATCCTGGACGCCATCGACACCGATACGGTCTGCATCAAGCTGGGCGGCGCCAAAGAACCGATGATGGTTTACAACGAACCGCTGCCTGAAAATCAGAAGATCACCTTCCTGTTGATGCCGCTGCGGTCGTAGCGCTTGATCCTGAAACAGCTCAGCCTGGCCAATTTCCGAAATTACGCCAACGCCAGTTTCAGCCTCCGTCCAGAGGGGAATCTGGTGATCGCGCCCAACGGCTGGGGCAAAACCAATCTGCTGGAATCCATTGCCTATTGTGGCCTGGGCAAATCCGTGCGCTTTCACCGCGATGACGAACTGAAGCGGGAAAACACGGATTTCTTCAGCGTGCGCGGCGAGTTTGCGGATGACGCCGGTCTGGACCTTAGGGTGCAGATCAGCTGGCAGCAAGGCAGGAAACTGCTGAAGATAAACGACAATCCCGTGAAGCAGCTGAGCCGGATCTTCGAGAACGTGAAGGTGATCTACGCCGCCCCGGAAGACATGAACCTGGTGGGCGGATATCCCCGCTTCCGGCGCCAGTACTTCGATCTGGCCATTTCCCAGATCTACCCGCCCTACATCACCACCCTGCGCGAATACCTGCATGTGGTGGAACAGCGCAACAGCCTGTTCAAACGCCCCTACACCCGGGAGGAAAAGCTGGCCTGGGACACGAAGTTTTGCGCCCTGCTGCTGGAGGTGCTGGAATACCGCAAGCGCTATCTGGACCTGGTGAACGGGGCCTTCGCGCAGCACTACCCTGCCGTTTCCGAACAGGTGAAGGACATCCGCGTGGCCTATCTGCCCCACCATCACGAAGACTACCCCGCCACCGCGGAGCACCTGCTCGCGACCCTGGTGGCCCTGGAATCCCGGGAAAAGCGCTATCAGCGCAGCCTGGCCGGTGCCCACATCGACGATTACGAGTTCCGCCTGGACGGCCATAACCTTAAAAGCTACGGCTCCCAGGGCCAGAAACGCATCACAGTGATCATCCTCAAGCTGATCCAGGCCACCCTGATCCAGAACCTCACAGGCATCCGGCCCATCCTGCTCTTCGACGATGTTTTCGCCGAACTGGACAAGGACCACGCCCACCGCGTGGCGGAATACGTGGATTACCGCTACCAGATCTTCATCGCCAGCCCCAGGGAAGACCTCTGCCTTCAGTGGCCAGGCCTGCAACGTTTGGAACTTAGGGAGGATACCGCGTGAAACTGAGTAAAAGCTCACTCGGCTGGATGTTCTACGACTTCGCCAATTCCGCCTTCACCACAGTGATGGTGACGGTGGTGTTCAGCGTCTTTTTTGTGAACAGCATCGCTTCCGGACGTCCCGAAGGCGGTGAATGGTACTGGTCGCTGGCAGTTTCGTTATCCATGACCCTGGCCGCGATCGCTGCCCCCATCCTGGGCGCGATGGCCGATTATTCCCACTCCAAAAAGAAATTCCTCTTCGGCTTCACCTACCTCACCATCACCTCCACGGCCCTGCTCTTCTTCGCCGGCAAAGGCGATTACCTGCTGGGCATGATCCTCTTCATCATCGCCAATTTCTCCTTCAACAGCGCGCTGGTCTTTTACGACGCCTTTTTGCCGGAGGTGAGCACCCCCGCGACCATCGGCAAAGTCTCCGGTTTCGGCTGGGGCCTGGGCTATCTGGGCGGACTGGTTTCCCTGCTGGTATCGCTGGTTTTGGTGAACAAAGAGGCCTACCGCTGGATCTGGCCGATGATCGCCGCGCACATCCTCCTCTTTTCGCTGATCACTTTCATCCTGCTCAAGGAAAAGCAGGTGGCCACCCCCAAGACCAACTACGTGAAAGTGGCGGTTGAACGCATCGTCTTTTCCCTCAAACACATCCGCAGGATGCCGGACCTGCTGAGCTATCTGCTAAGCTATTTTCTCTATAACGTGGGCATTTACACGGTGATCGCCTTTGCCGCCATCTACGGCGGTGACCAGTTCAAAATGAGCCAGCAAAGCCTGATCATCTTCTTCATCATCGCGCAGGTCACCTCCGTGATCGGCGCCGTGGCCTTCGGCTGGCTTTCGGACAGATACAACGTCCGCCTTTCCCTCAGCGTCTCCATCCTGGTCTGGATCGGGGTGGTGACCTGGGCCTTTTTCTGCCGTTCGGCGATGGAGTATTACGCCCTCGGCCTGGTGGCCGGCCTCGCCATCGGCAGCAGCCAGGCGAACAGCCGCACCATGCTTTCCGTGCTTACCCCCCTGGACCGGCAGGCGGAATTTTTCGGCTTCTACACCCTCGTGGGCAGGATCTCCGCGATCATCGGGCCTTTCGTTTACGGAAATCTGTCCCGCGTTACCGGAAACCAGCGCTATGCGATCGTTTCGCTGGGCGCTTTCTTCATCCTGGGCTGGTTTCTCCTGCAGCGGGTGAATCTGGATCGGGGCAAAAACCTCAGTAAAACATACACATTCAATTAACTGGTATAAAGTGGAACATTATGTTGGACAACTTAAGTAACCTCAAGAGAACACATTATTGCGGTGAGCTTTCCGCCCTGAACGTGGGTGAAACGGTGACCGTGATGGGTTGGGTAAATAAACGCCGCGACCTGGGTGGGCTCATCTTCATCGATCTGCGCGACGTGAAAGGCCTGCTGCAGGTGGTGATCCGTCCCGAGGCGGAGACCGTCTTCCGCAAGGCGGAAAAACTGCGCAACGAATATGTGGCGGCGGTCACCGGCACGGTCTCCGCCCGCGAACCCCACAACCTGAATCCCAACCTGCCCACCGGCGAGATCGAGCTAATCGCCGGCGATATTCTGATCCTGAACGACTGCCAGCCTCTGCCCATCCAGCTCACGGAAGCCGCCATGGCCGAGGAGGACCTGCGCCTCAGCTACCGCTATCTGGACCTGCGCCGTCCCGCGCTGCAAAAGGTGATCCTCACCCGCCACAGGATCGTGAAAAGCATTCGCGATTTTCTCTGTGACGAAGGTTTTTACGAGATCGAAACCCCCATCCTGATGAAGAGCACCCCCGAGGGCGCGCGCGATTATCTGGTTCCCAGCCGGGTCCAGCCTGGCAAATTCTACGCTTTGCCACAGTCGCCCCAGATGTTCAAGCAGCTATTGATGATCGGCGGTTTCGACCGCTATTTCCAGATCGCCCGCTGCTTCCGCGATGAAGACCTCAGGGCCGATCGCCAGCCGGAATTCACCCAGCTGGACATCGAACTGAGTTTCGCCACCCAGGAACAGATCTTCGACCTCCTGGAACGCATGCTGGCTGTTCTGTTCAAAGAGGTGCTGGATATGGAACTCCAGCTTCCCTTCGCGCGTTTGGGCTATCAGGAGGCGATGGATCGCTTTGGCTGCGACAAACCCGACCTGCGCTTCGGCCTGGAACTTAAAGACCTCAGTGCCAGCCTCAAGGGTTCGGAGTTTCAGGTCTTTAAATCCGCCCTGGAAGCGGGCGGAGTGATCAAGGCCCTGGCCATTCCCGGCGGCGCCGAATACAGCCGCAAACAACAGGACGAGCTGGTGGAACTGGCCCGCCACAACGGCGGCAAAGGCATCGCCTTCGCCAAGGTGGCAGAAACAGGTCTGGAAGCCGGGATCAGCAAGTTTCTCACCCCCTCTGAGACAGAGGAGATCATTCGCGTCACGGAAGCCAAAACGGGTGACTTGATCGCCATCGTGGCCGATTCCCCAGACATGACGACCAAGGTTTTGGCCGCCCTGCGCAACGAAGTGGCTTTGAGGCAAAAGTTGATCCCGGAAAACATGTTCGCCTTCGCCTGGATCACCGATTTCCCGCTCTTTGCCTACAATGCCGAGCAGCAGCGCTGGGAGCCGGCCCACCACATGTTCACCCTGCCCCGCGAGGAACATATTCCCTGGCTGGACCAACCGGACAAATATGGCCAGATCATCGGCCAGCTCTACGACCTGGTCTGCAACGGCATGGAACTCTCCTCCGGCAGCATCCGCTGCCACCGCCACGACCTCCAGAACAAGATCTTTTCCATCCTCGGCTTCAGCGCGGAAGAGCTGAAGGACCGGTTCGGCTTCTTCCTGGAAGCCCTCAAATACGGGACCCCGCCCCACGGCGGCATCGCGCCCGGCATCGACCGCCTGGTGATGATCATGACCGGTGCCGAATCCATCCGCGACGTGATCGCCTTTCCCAAAACCCTGAAGGCGGCGGACCTCATGAGCGGAGCGCCTTCTGAAGTGCCCGAAACCCAATGGCAAGAGCTGCATCTGAAGCCCGGAAAATAGCAGTCCTCACCAGCGGACACGGCCGCGGCTCCAACCTGCGGGCGCTGCATCAGGCTTTTGCCCAAAACAACTGGCCACTGCGGATCGCCTTTGCCACCGCCTCCAGAGACCAAGTCCCGGTGGTCCGGCTCTGCGCGGGACTGGGCCTGCCCTGCCATATTCTCAACCCGTGCTGCCAGGAGGCCTTTGAGGCCCGGCTGCTGGAGCTTTGCCGGGAGGAAAGGATCGAGCTGATCGCCCTGGCCGGCTTCATGAAGCTGCTCTCACCCACTTTTCTGGACCAGGTGGGCGTTCCGGTGCTGAACATACATCCCGCCTTGCTTCCCGCCCATGGCGGACCGGGCATGTACGGGATCAGGGTCCACGAGGCAGTTTTTGCCGCCGGAGAGCGCTTTTCCGGCGCCACCGTGCATCTGGTGGATCCTCTCTACGACCATGGTAAAATCATCGCCCAGGCAAAGGTTGACATCTCGGATTGCCTCTCGCCGGAAGCCATCGCCGCCCGGGTGCTGGAAGTCGAGCACCGCCTCTACGCTGCGGCGATCCACAACTTCCTTGGCCCTGGATGGCCATGATCCGCGTCGCCATCGCCACCCTGGGCTGTAAAACCAACGCCTATGAATCCGCCGCCATCTCCGCGGGTTTCGCCTCCGGGGCTTACCTCGCCGTGCCTTTTTCCGCCGAGGCGGACGTCTATGTCATCAACACCTGCACGGTCACCGGACGGACGGATTTCAAGAGCCGCAACCTCATCCGCAAAGCCCTGGCCCGCAAAGCCCAAAACCCCGACGTGAAGATCGTGGTTACCGGCTGCTTCGCCCAGCGCAACCCTGATGAGATCAAGGACCTTGGCCCCGTGGACCTCATCGTGGACAATCAGGGCAAGCCCGACATCGCCCGGATCCTCGAAACCAAGGACTACCAGTTTCAGGACATCATGCTCTGCCAGGACTTCGTTTACCGGCCCGTGACCCGGATGGTGGAGCACAGCCGCGCCTTCCAGAAGATCCAGGATGGCTGCGATTTCCGCTGCGCCTACTGCGCGGTGCCCCACGGACGCGGCCACAGCCGTTCCGCCAGCTTTGCCGACGTACTGGATCAGGCCCGGTTGTTCGTGGCCAACGGTTACAAGGAGATCGTGCTCGGTGGCGTCAATCTGGGCCTCTACAAAGACGGAAACCAAGGATTGGCCGAGGTTGTGGAGGCATTGCAAGAGATGGATGGCCTGGAACTGATCCGCCTCAGTTCGCTGGAGCCGATGCTCTTCACCGCGGAACTGACCGAACGGATCAGCCACTGCGACAAGCTTTGCCCCCACTTCCACATTGCCCTGCAGAGCGGCTGCGACAGCGTGCTGAAGCGCATGGGCAGGCAATATGAAACCGCTGCCTTCCGCGCCCTGATCGACACTATCCTCAAAACTTGGCCGGACGCGGCGATCGGGCTCGACGTGATCGCCGGATTCCCCTCTGAAACGGAGGCCGAGTTCCAAACCACCCTGAACCTCCTCTCAGAGCTGGATATCGCCTATCTCCACGCCTTCACTTTTTCCCGCCGCTGGGGCACCCCCGCGGACACCCTGCCAGGCCAGATACCCAATCTGGCCAAGAACCGCCGGGTGAGGCTGCTCACCGCTCTCAGCGATGCCAAGAAGCTTCTTTACACCCAAAGGCTGTTGCGGGACAGGATCCCCCTCCGCGGCGTTTGCGAAAGCGCCGAAGCCGGCCTAGCCACCTGCCTTTCCGACCATTTTATCCGCGCCTACGCTACCGGCGGATGCGCTCCCGGCTCTCTGATTACGGGCATCCCCAGTCAACTGGAGCGGGATGGGATCTTGCTGGCCCCCAGCCCTCAGCCAAGCTGACCCCAGGATGGCTGACATCCCTCAAACCCTCTTCCATATTGCTTTCTAACCCCTGCCGCGGATAATTGTCTTGACAAAATCACGGCCATAAAAGTTTATGCCTTCACTTGTGGCGAGATAGCTCAGCCGGTAGAGCAGAGGCCTGAAAAGCCTTGTGTCCCCAGTTCAATTCTGGGTCTCGCCACCAGTCACTTTGCGGCGCTTGATGAAAGCGCCTTTTTTATTTGGGGACCATATGAAAACATTCACCTTGCGCAATCTTCGCTTTCCGGCCCGGCCGGAATTCTCTCTGGCTGAAGAAACCGGCCGCAAACTTGGCCTGCCTGCCTCAGCCTTTGAGATTGTCAGGATAGTCCGCCAAGCCCTGGATACCAGGCGCCGCGGCCATCCCGTCTTCGATTTTACGCTCCAGCTCAGCTTCAGTGGCGAGGTTCCGCGGCATAAAGACCTTACCCCCCTGGAAATGTCTCCCCTGCGGGAATGCGCGCCCATCCAGGCCCAGGATCCGCATCCATTCATCATCGGCATGGGTCCAGCGGGATTGTTTTGCGCCCTGGCGATGGTGGAAAATGGGCTTCAGCCCTTGTTGTTCGACCGCGGCGACGCCCTGGAACGGCGGGCGGACAAGGTGAACTATTTTTGGCGCCACGGCTCTCTGGATGAGGATTCCAACGTGCAGTGCGGCGAAGGCGGCGCCGGCGCTTTCTCCGACGGCAAGCTCACCGCCCGGGGTGGCGATCCCGCTCTCCAAATGGTTTTGGAACAGATGCTGCGTTTCGGCGCGCCCGCGGAAATTGCCTGGTCGGCCCTGCCCCATCTGGGCACTGACGGCATCCGGGCTCTGGTGCGAAAACTGCGTGAGTATCTGCTGCTAAAAGGCTGCCGCTTCTTTCACCACCACACTTTGGAGGACCTGGAACTCTCAGGTGGAAAACTCACCCGTTTGAAGCTGAATTCCGAATGGCACTCACCCGAGCTGGCGGTGCTGGCTTTGGGCAACTCCGCCCGCTCCACCTGGCCTCTGCTGCAACGGCGGGGGGTGGATCTGGAGCCAAAGCCTTTCGCCCTGGGCTTCCGGATCGAACATATTCAGGCCTGGATCAACGCGTTGGTTTACGGGCAGGGGAATTGGGCGGAATTCCTGGGGCCGGCCAGTTACCGGCTCACAGCCCCAACCGGTTTCACTTTCTGCATGTGTCCAGGCGGTCAGGTGATCGCGGCCGCTTCGGAACAGGGCGGAGTGGTGACCAACGGCATGAGTTTCGCCGCCCGGGCTGGAATTTATGCCAACAGCGCGATCGTAACTCCGGTGAGCGCCACCGATTACGGAGCCGGGCTCTGGGACGGGGTGGAACTGCAGCGCCGTCTGGAAAAGTTATCCTTCCGTGAAACTTTCCTGGCCCCGGTCCAGTCCGCGCGGGCCTTTCTCTGTGGAACAGAGGATCCCGAAGCCCCCCAATCCACCTATACACCGGGAACCTACGCGTCAGACCTCTCCCGGCTTTTCCCGGCGGAAATCTCTTCCCGTCTGCGTGACACCCTCATCCGCTTCGACCAGGTGTTGCCCGGTTTCAGCCAAAACGCCGTTCTGATCGCCCCCGAAACCCGCACCTCGTCACCCATCCGGATCACCAGGCACAAACAGGGATTGCACTGCGTGGGGATCGAAAATCTGTATCCAGTGGGCGAAGGAAGCGGTTACGCGGGCGGGATCAGCAGCAGCGCGGCCGATGGCTGGAGGCTGGGAACGAGGATCAGACAGGGCAACGCCCTGATCAACTGAAACTTCTCGCCCGCTCCGGTCAGTCGTTCTGGATGCAGCGGCGGATCACGTTCAGGATCACGATGATGGCCACCACCAGGCCCCAGGAGGAGTTCTTTTTGGCGGTTTGCGGCCTTCTCGCGCCGCCGGAAGGTTGCTGGGGCGGAACGCGAAACACCGGAGGCTGTTTTTCGGGGATCGAAACCGGCTCGCCGGGCTGCTCCACCGAATAACCGCTGTCACCTTCCCTGCTCTTCACGTGAATGATCTCTTCGGCGGTGTTCTGCCTGCGCCTGATGATCATCAGGATGAAATAGTAGATCAGCAGCGCGATGCCCACCGTGAGGATGATCTGCAGCCAGGGCGGGATCTGCGCTCCGCCAGCGGCTTCCGCTTCTGTATCCGGATTGGTTGGCGCGGATGCGGCGTCTTGCGGATCAAAGCTTGTTTGCAGCAAAAAAGCCGAGCCCGGAACAGGATTCCCGCCGGAACCCAGAACCATACTGGCGAAACCGGCACTGGCCACAACAAGCAGCAGCAACACCAGACCCCAACGCGGTGCGGGCCGCAGCCTGAACTTGAAAAGATCCATTCTCATTTTCATCCTCATTGTTTCAGAATGCCACCATTTTCCGACTGCCCCGGTGCTGTCAAGCTAAATCCTCCCCAAGGCCGCGTGAGACCTTCCAAGCCTTTAATGAACGAGCTGGTGGCGCTAATTAGCCGGTTTTCCCCCAGCCAGCGCTCCCAATATCAATACGGTATCAATACGGAATCAATACGGATTTCATCCGTAATGATTCCGTATTGATACCGTATTGATATTTGGAGCCGGATGGGTTTTCGCCGGTGTAACTTCACCAAAGAAATTGGGATCCATCTGGATCAGTTAAGAAGACCAGAATCCAACCCTGTGAAGAAAACACTGGACGGATCATGGGTTGAAACCCTCTCTCGTCCGTTGGGCGAGAAAACCGAAAAAAATCCTTGCCATTTTTCCAGACCCGCTTAGATTGGTTAGTGAATACTCACTAACATTGAGGCTGGAAGATGGAACTCACTCCGAGACAAGACGATATAGTGCAGGCGGCGATCGCCCTGATCGCCCGCAGGGGTTATAAATTCCTCACAACCAAGAATCTCGCCCGGGAGCTCAAGCTCACCGAAGCCGCGCTGTATCGCCATTTTGCCAGCAAAGACGACCTGATAGTAAAGATCCTGGATTATTTTGAAGCCCTTTCCTGCCGCATCCTGGCCGAGATCGAGAATTCGGAACTGCCGCCGATGGAGAAGGTCCGCCGCTTCGTTCTGGACCGCTACCAGCTATTCAGCACCCATCGCGATCTGGCCAAGGTGATGTTTTCAGAGGAATTGTTCCAATACGATCCCGCCTGCGCCACCCGCATGGACCGGATCTCAGGCACACACAGGGATTCCGTGCTCTACTACCTGCGCGAGGCCCAGGCCAGAGGCGTCGTCGATCCCAGCCACGATCCCGGCCAGTTGTTCCGGGTGATCGTTGGCTCCATGCGTTTTTTGGTGACCCAGTGGAATCTGAGCGGGCAGAACTTTGACCTGGTGGACGAGGGCGAAAAGCTGTTTGCAACCATCAGGAAGCTTGTGGAATTGCGGTCATGAACTTTCCTTCACCGTCCCCCGGCACAGGGGAACCTACTTTGAAAAACAAACCACAGGAGATGCACATGAACAGCAGAAGCTGGAAAGACAACAACCCCGTCCTGGACCGGGAAGGGGTTACCGGAACCAAGATCTACACCCAAACCGAAGGTGAGATCGTGCACATGCGCCTGACCCCGGGCGCCCACCTCAAATCCCACATCACCCCCGTGAACGTAGCTTTTTACGTGCTGGATGGCGCCGCCACGCTCACCATTGGCGATGAAGAGGAAACCTTTCCCAAAGACACCATCATCGACAGCCCGAAGGACATCCCGCACGCGGTTACCAACAAAGGTGACAGCGATCTGCGCCTCCTCGTGATCAAAATGCCCAAACCATAAACAAAGGAGAACAACATGAGCATGTTTTGCTACCAATGCCAGGAAACAGCCCTCAACAAAGGCTGCACCATGCGCGGAGTCTGCGGAAAATCTCCCGAGCTCTGCCACCTTTTCGACCTCTACATCCACGCGCTGAAAGGCATCGCCTACGCCTCGGTGCAACTGGCCAAGAAAGACGTCTATCATCCCGAGGACGCCCTGGTTGTGATGGGCGGCCTCTTCCGCACCATCACCAACGCCAACTGGGATCTGGACCAGATCACCGGACTGATCACCGCAGCCATCGCCCTGCGCGACCAGCGCAAACTGGAGCTGGGCTGGGAAGCCGGCACCATCTGCCCCACCTGCCCGGATGCCGCCACGTTTCAGGTGAAACCTGAGGATTACGATGCCTATGGCCAAAAGGTTGGCGTGCTGGCCACCGAGAACGAAGACATCCGCTCCCTGCGCGAAACCGTTATCTATGGCCTCAAAGGCATCTCCGCCTACGGCGAACACGCCTGGATGCTTGGCTACTCCAGCGATGAAGTGAACAAATTCCTCATGGAGGCGCTGGCCGCCACCGTCGACAACAAGCTCACAGCCGAAGAACTCACCGCCCTCGTGGTCAAAACCGGCGAATACGCCGTGAAGGTGATGGAGCTTCTGGACAGGGCCAACACCGAGACCTACGGCGTTCCGGAACCCACCGAGGTGGATCTGGGCGTGGGAACCAGGCCCGGCATCCTCGTCAGCGGACACGACCTCAAGGATTTTGAGGAACTGCTGCAGCAGACGGAGGACCAGGGCATCGACATCTACACCCACAGCGAGATGCTGCCCGCCAACTATTACCCCGCCTTCAAGAAGTATAAACACTTCCACGGCAACTACGGCTCCTCCTGGTGGCACCAACTGGAGGATTTTGAGAACTTCAACGGACCCATCCTGATGACCACCAACTGCATCGTGCCCCTGCGCGGCGAACAGACCTATCTGGACCGCTTCTTCACCACCGGCATGACCGGATATCCCGGCGCCACCCACATCCCGGAACGCAAACCCGGCCAGCAGAAAGACTTCAGCGCCATCATCGCCAAAGCCAAAACCTGCCAGCCGCCCAAGGAGATCGAGACCGGCACCCTCACTGGCGGATTCAACCACCGCACTGTGATGGCGATGGCCGACCAGGTGGTCGAGGCCGTCAAATCCGGCGCCATCAAGAAATTTGTGGTCATGGCAGGTTGCGACGGACGCATGCCCAAGCGCAAATACTTCACCGAAGTGGCGGAAAAGCTGCCCCAAGACGCCGTGATCCTCACTGCCGGCTGCGCCAAATACCGCTACATCAAACTCCCCCTGGGCGACATCAACGGCATCCCGCGCGTGCTCGACGCCGGCCAGTGCAACGATTCCTACTCTTTGGCCATCATCGCTCTCAAGCTGAAGGAAGCCTTCGGCTTGGACGATGTGAACAAGCTTCCCCTGGCCTTCGACATCGCCTGGTACGAACAAAAAGCCGTGGCCGTGCTGCTCGCCCTGCTCTATCTGGGCTTCAAGAACATCCGCCTCGGGCCCACCCTGCCCGGTTTCCTTTCACCCAACGTGGCGAAAGTGATCATCGATACCTTCGGCCTCCAGCCCACCACCGACGCCGATTCCGACGTCGCCGCCATCATGGCCTGATCCTCAACCCAATAATCTAGCGGGACCTGCCCTGGTCCCGCTTTTTTTAGGCTCTTTTTCAAACCGGGCTTTTTTATGGTTGAGCGCCCGTACCCACCCGGTTTGAAAGAGAGCCTTTTTAATACCAACGTATAAAGCAGGGCCCGGCCAGAAGCCGGGTCCTGTCAGTTCAGTCTGCCGGAAGGAACCATCCTTCCAAACAGGGATCAATCGGTGCCGCGCACCCGGAAGAACCGCCTCGCGTAGCTTCCGGGGGTGGTGAAGCTGTTGTAGCCGCGTCCGATGGGGCTGAAAGTCCCGTCGTACATGTCGGCGTCCTCGATGATGTAGTCGTTGGCACCCTCGATCTTATCCCAGGTGAGGACCACGTTGCCGTTGCCGTCGGCGGAAATTTGCACTTCGGCGGGGTAGTCGTTCTCATCCAGATAGGGCCAGGTGGAGAAGATGCGGATGTTGTCTATGGCCGCGGGAGGCTGGGTTCCCCCGCCGCCGTCATTGCGCCAGCTGAAGATCAGGCGCTTGGTGAGGCCGGCGTAATCAGCGGAAAGCGGAAGAACGGCCAGCTGCCAGTCGCCGATGGAGTGCAGCGGAGCGCCGATCTGGCCTTCCGTGAAGGAGGTCCCGGCCGTGGGAATGAAGCTTGTGTCGGTGATGTGGACGGTCAGGTAGTCGTAGAGGGCTTCGCCCACGCCCTTCCACTGGAATTTCAGCGTCATGCCGGTCATGTCCGCTGGGAAGGTGACGTCGTGGTAGAAATGCACGTAGGAGCTGGCGCCGGGGTTGTAGCTGTGAGTGGCGCCGCTGTTCGTGCTGATGTAGGCGGCGTAGCCGTTGCGGTAGGTCATAGCGCTGCCAAGTTCCCATTTGTTGGGTTGGGTGCCATTCACCGTGATCCAGTCGATCCAGCCGTCCTCGAAATCCTCCACGCAGGGCGGGACCAGTGGCCCGATTCCCCTTCCGGAGAGGGGGACCTGGTGCACCGCTTTGCTGCCAACGTTGTCGATCACCACCAGGTTCGTGGTTTTGGCCCCGATGCTTTGAGGGGCGAACAGCACATAGAGGTTGGCGGAATTGCCGGGTGTGATGGTGAGGTCGTCAGTGAGTTCGGTGAGGTCGAAATCATCGATGTCCGCGCCTTCCAGGTACACGTCATTCTGCATGATCACGAGGTTGGCGTCGCCGGTATTGGTGATCACGAAGGTTTTGGCGGGTGTGGCCTCGCCCACGTTCACCATGCCGTAGTTCCAGGAGGCGGGGTTAATGGAAAACTCGGGGTAGGGCTCGTAGTAATCGATGCTGATGTCGTCGATGGAGATGTAGTTGGTGGTTCCGCCGCAGGTGCCGTGGATGCCCAGATACCAGATGCCGGTGCTGGGGGCGGTGAAGGTGCCGGCCACGCGCTGGTAATCGCCGTTCACCACTTCCCTGTAAGCCACGATGGGATTCGTCATGCCCGCGATGGTGGCAGCCGTGCCATACTTGATCTCCAGGATGGCCTGGCTACCGGAAGTGGTGTATTGCCGGCCCCAGAGTTCCAGCCCGTAGCTTTGCCCCTGCTCCAGATAGATGGGCCGGAATAGCCAGGCGTTGCCGCCGTCGTGCAGAGTGAGGTTATAGCTGCCGGTGCGCGGGGCGCGGTTGTAGGTGATGTCGGTATTTGCGGTCCAATAGTAGGAGCCGGCGCCGAGGGCCTTGGTCCAGCGGTTGATGTCGGTGGAGCCGCTCGCGTTGCCTTCTTCGAAACTCTCCACAAAGGGATATTCCATGATGGTGTCGTCGGCCCGGGTGTCGAAACTCCAAACGGGGCCGGAAGCCGAGTCAAAGCCGTCCTTAACCGCCACGATCTTCCAGTAATATGTATGCTCGGGCAGCAGGAAGGGGTAATATTCGGTGTCGGGCCAATTGCCTTCCATCAAGGGAGGAGTGGTCGTTTCGCCGAAGTAAACCATGTAATAATCCGGATCGCCGCCTCCACCGGGAGCCCAGGCGAGGGGAATGTTCAGAGCCAGGTCGATCGCTTCGTTGGCGGGGCTCAGATAGACCGGGGGATTGGGCGGCAGCTGCACTTCGGTGAAAACGCCCTCATCCGCACCGATATCAGGGGATTCGGAGTCACGGGCATCGCCGTCAATATCCATATCCACGGAGGCCACCACCAGGGCGTTGCCCTCGGCATAGGTCTGCACCTGCGGGTCCAGATGCAGGTTGTAGGGCGCTGCCTCGCTTTGGAAAGGCGGGTCTTCCGAATAGGAATTCTGGTCCTTGCCCAGGTTGGCTGTCTTGTAATCATTTAGGGTCTGGCAGCTGATGGCGCCGTACTGGCAGATCAGGTTCTGCGCGCCGGGTGTTCCGGCATACCAGATGTTCTTGTCGCTGGCGGCGTTGATATCGTCGAAGTGTTCCACCGCTTTCCAGAACGCCGCCGCCTTGCCGGAAGCGCCGGGGCTGGAGAGGTTGGCGAAGATGTTGTTCTGCAGCGTGATCGATGTGGCGCTGTAAGTGTAAAGCACCGCGGAGGAGAAGCTTTCGCCGCCGCTGCCGGTGATCAAAACGCTGTTATAGTAGAGGTTCGCGGTCCCGTTATGAACGTGGATGCCCCGCACGGACGGGGAGCCGCTGGAGGTGGGGGCGCGCAGGTCGCAGATCATGTTATTGTGATAGGTTGAGGTGCCGGTGGAATACAATCCGATCACGGTGGTGGCGGCGCCATTGGTCTGCAAGTTGCGGATGTCGTTGCGGTAAGCAGTGCCCTGGATCATGTAGATCCCCTTCACGTTGCCATTCGAAACCAGACCGGAGATGTTGTTCTGATAAGCGATCGCGCGATTTTCCAAGATCCCGATCACGTCATAGTTTCCCGTGCTGGTGAGATCTGTGATCGAGTTTTCGTAAACACTACGGTTATTGGCGCCGTAATCGGTGTTGATCCTTATTCCGTACACGGCATTGGCGGAAACCACATCGAAGATGGAGTTGTGATGGATATCGAAATCGGGGTGAGAGTGGTAGATGCCGGTGAAGGTCTGGGTGGTGTTGGACCCAGTAATGGTGTTGTGGTGGATGAGGCCAACCCCGTTGTCGTCATAGCAATTGATGCCCGTCGCAGCCACGGTGTTGCCTGCAGCCATCGATACTTGGTTATGGCTGATGTCGATGTTGGTGGATGCCCGGCTGTAGATGGCGTTAGCGCTGAAATCCGTGATCTGGTTGCTTTGGATCACCGGTGTCTGGGAGGCAGTGGTATTGTATAGATAGATGCCATAGCGCACGTTGGAGATGGTGTTGCGCAGATACTGGTTGCGGTGGTTCACCCGGCCGGAGGCTGAATCTTCGCGGATGGCGTAGCATTCCACGCCGCGGTCCAGGGTGATGGCGCAGGCGCTGACTGTATTATCGGTGCAGCCGTTGCCGGTGGGGGCTTCCAGCCAGATGCCGTAGTTCATGTTCGTGGAGCCGCTGGCGTTGGCGATGTCGATGTGGTCGACCGTGAAGAAATCGCCTCCGGCCAGCTTGAAGGCGAAGCTGCCGGTCCCACCGGTGGGCGTGATCTTGGGGTTGGTGGCCAGGGTGTCCGTGCTGGTGAAGACAACTGGATTCAGCTCGGTCCCGGTGGCGGTGATGGCGGGTGGATTTTCGGCGAAAACCTCACCGGCCACTGCGGTGAAGGTGATCCCTCCGGTACCCACCCCACTGGCGTTCAGGTATCTGATGGCGTGGGTGAAATCCGGATAGAAGTGGCCTGTGCCGATCACCCAGCTGCCGGTGAGCGGTTCCTTGTGGGTGGAATAACTCCAGACGGGGCAGTCCAGCGAATCGGGGGAGCCGTTGTCGTTATAAGGAACTATGCGCCAGTAATAGGTCCGCAGGTAGTCCAGCGTGGTTGTGCAGTTGTAGCTGAGCTCGATTCCCAGGTCAGTGCCGCCTTCAATGTATTCCAGCGGGTCTTCCGCCCAGAGGCTGAGCCGGTAACCGGTGGGGACGTCGCCGGAGGAGGAGGCATACCAGGTGAGGGTGGGTTGCAGCACTACCGCGTATTCACCGTCATAGGGGGAAACCACGATGGCTGGATCAGGGATCAGCAGCGGAACGGTAAACTCACCCTCGTCCGCCCCGATGTCCGGCGCTGTGCCAGTTCCCGCGTAGCCCATCTCTCCAGCGCGGACCTCTTCATCGTAGTCCGTGCTGATCCCGGCGATGGCGATGCCGTTGCTTTCCGCCTGGGTGGCGGCTCCGGGAGTGATATGCAGGTCGGTCGCGCTTACGAAGGGAACTTCCTCGGTGAAGCTGTTCTGGTCGGAGGTCACCGTCGCCGCTTTATAATCGTCATGGATCTGGTAGCTGGCGGAAGGCGTCCAGCAGACCAGGTTCTGCGTTCCCGGGGTGCCGGCATGGTAGATGTTCCGGTCGGTGGCGGCATTGATGTTGGCAAAGCCGTCCGCAGTTTTCCAGAAGGCCACGCTCTTGCCGCTGCTTCCAGGGGTGCCGGCATTCATGAAGATATTGTTGTTCATCAGGATTGAGCTGCCGCCGGACACATACAGGGCGGCGCTGGAGAAGTTGTCGTTGCTGCCGGAGGCGTTCAGGTACACGCTGTTGTAATGCAGGCTGGGAGAACCTCCGCTAACCTGCAGGCCAAACACCTGGGGCGCCGTGCTGCCGCCGGGATTGCGGATGTCGTAGATCAGGTTGTTGTGGACCAGGTTTGTGGTGGTGCCGCTTACGATGCCGTAGGCTTGATAACCCGCGGTGGAGTTGGACTGGAGGTTGTGCACTTTGTTGCGATAGAGTTGGGCGCTGCCTCCGCCTTCCAGGTTCAGATCGATGCCGAGAATAGTCTGATTGGAGCTGAGGGCGGTGAACTCGTTGTCATGGATGTCGAGGGTGCCGCTGTAGATGTCAAATCCCTCCATGGTGTAGTTGCTGTGCAGATTGCTGACCAGGTTGCCGAACCAGGAGTTGGTGCCGCTCCGGTTGTACAACGCGTAACAGGTGGAGGTGGTGCTGCCTCCGCTCACCGTGTTGGCCGACACCTGCGTGCCTGTGGAGGAGTAAAGATAGATGCCGTAAAGGGCTGCCGTGGCAGCGGCGGGGAAGGAAATCTGGTTATCGTGGACCAGGCTGCCGTTGTCTGTACGCAGATAAATGCCTTGGATGGCATTGCTGATCACGTTGCCCTGCACCAGGCTGTTGTAGGCGGTCGTGGTGGGATAGAGGTAAACGGCACGGTTGGCACTGTCGATCACGTTCTCGAGCACCTGGGTGCCGGTGCTGCTGCTTCCCCCGCTCAGGTAGATCGCGGTGCTGGTTACAGCCAGATCGAGGGTGATGCCGCAATTGCGGATGGTCACGTGATCGCAGCCGTTGCCGGAAACCCCCTCGATCCAGTAGCCATTGGCCAAATTGGTGGCGGCCGGCAGGTTCCCGACGTCGATGTGGTGGATGGTGATGTGATCGCCGCCCTCGATCTTGAGGGCATAGGTGTCGGTTCCTCCGGTTGGGGTCAGCAGGGGATTCACCGCCGTGGTGTCCGTGCTGGTGAACACGATGGGATCGGCGGCGGTGCCGGTGGCTGTGATGGGGGGCGGATTTTCGGTAAAGACTTCTCCGGCGATGGCCATAAATGTAACTCCTCCGCTGCCCACCCCGGCCGCGTTCAGATGGGTGATGGCCGAAGTGAAGGTGAGGTAGTAGCCGCTGCTGCCGATGATATAGTTGCCGGTGAGCGGAGCGGCGTGGGTCTCAAAACTCCAGTGGGAATAAGCGGTGGAATCAGCCGGGCCGGTGGTGTTGTAGGGCACCACCTTCCAGTAGTAGGTGGTGAGGAAATCCAGGTCCGGATCTGGATCGTAGCTGGTCACGTTGCCCAGGTCCATCACGGTGAGCGAGTTCAGGTTGGTGCCAAAATGCAGCCGGTAGCCAGTGGGCGCGCCTCCGGTGTCAGCGGCGGCCCAGGAGAGGGTGGCGCTGGGCTGTACCACTATGGCCCCGTCAGCCGGGCTGATCAGCACTGGCGGGTCAGGAACCACGGCGGGTACGGTGAAAGCGCCTTCATCCGCTCCGATGTCCGGAAACTCGTCATCCCGGTTGTCGCCGTCAAAGTCGAGATCCCAGCCGGCAAGGGGCAGGGCGTTGCTCTCGGCCAGGGTGGAAGCGCCGGTGGGGATATGCAGGTCGTAGGGTTCCACCGTGCTGGTGAAAGGCACGTTTTCCGTCAGCGAGCCCAGTTCGCGGGTCATGATCGCGGCCTTGTAGTCGCTGAGGGTTTCGTAAGCAGCCCCGTTGTCATAACAAATCAGGTTCTTCGGCCCCGGCGAGCCGGCGTAGTAGATATTGCGGTCGCAGCTGGGGTCGAAATTGGCAAAACCAGAATAGTTATTCTTCCAAATGGCGGCCGCCCTTCCCGTGGTTGCCGATCCCGGGGTGCTGAGGTCCACGATGATGTTGTTGCGCAGGTCCAGGGTGGAAGGGCCGGTATAAACGTAGATGCCGGCGGAACCGAAGTTGGTGTTGCTGTTGCCGCCTTTCAGATAGACGGTGTTGTAGTAGATCCTGAACGTTCCGCCCGTATCGGCGGTGATGCCCCGGATCATGGGAGCTCCGTCGCCCACACTGCCGAGGTCGTAGATCAGGTTGTTGGCCACTGTTACATCGCTTCCATGCAAAGCTATGCCAGAGGCTGTGTAAGCGTTTCCGGGATTCCCCACGAACTTGATATTGTGGATCTCGTTGCCGTAAACATTCACGGCATCGGTTCCGCCATCGAGGAAGATCCCCCACACATGCTGGTTTGAGGAGCTGAGGGCATGGATCTCGTTGGCGTGGATGTCGTGGTTGCCGTTGTAGATATAGACGCCGTAAACCTGATAGGTACCGCTGAAATCCCTTATGGTGTTGTGATGCCAGTCGATCAGGGTTCCAGCGCGTCCGTAGAGGCCGTGGACGGTTATGCTGCCGATGGTGGTGTTGCCGATGATGGTGTTGTTGTCCACCTCGGCAGTTCCGTTGTAAGCGTAGATTCCGTGGAAAACCACAGTGTTGTCGGCTTTCATGGTTATGGTGTTGTGGGTGACCCTCAGGCCGGTAACGTAACCGAAATAGATCCCGTAGTCTGTGATGTCGCTCAAGTCGCAGTATTCCACCAGTTCCTGGAGATTGTAATATGCCGCAGTGCTGTTTCCCAGCAAGTGGATGCCGGTGTCGCAGTTTGCGATGTCCAGGTGGGAATAGCTGTTGTTGGCGTTCCCGGCTCCGCTGGTTCCGGTGGAATAGAGCCCCTTGCTGTTGGCGTTGCTGTTGTCCAGGGTGATGCTGCAGTAGCTGATGGTGTTGTTGTTGCAGGGATCGTAGCTTTGCGCGGCCAGGTGGAAGCCGATCTCCAGGGAGGTGGAGCCGTCGGCGTTGCGCAGGTCCAGATGCTCAAATCTGAACCAGTCGCCGCCGTTGAGTTTGATGGCCGCGTCGGTGGTGGCGGTGGTGCCCATCACTTTCAGGATGGGGTCGTCCCCGGTTCCGCTTTTCCTGAAGGTTATGGGGCGGTTGGGCCCTCCCGTGGCGGTGAGGGCGGGCAGCAGCTCCGCCTGGCTGAAAACCTCTCCGGCCGCTACGTTGAAGCTGGTTCCCCCTTGCGGGATGCCGGAGAGCGGGTAGTTGGTGTTGAGAAAATTGAAAGCCGCCGCGAAAGTGGTGAAGTCCCCGCCGCTGCCGATGGTATAACTGATGTTGATCGCTGCCGGCGGGGCCCAGGTGAAGGTGGTGCCGCTGGCCGGATAGACCGCGCTGCTGAGGGTGCAGGTGCTGTTGGCGGCAGTGCCGGCGGTGGTGGCGTTCCAATCAGTGGTGGTGCTGCGGTTGGCATAGTTGGTGGCGAGATTGGCAGGAACCCCACGCAGACCCACCTGCCCCGTGGTCGCCGTGGCGTTGTTGGTCACTGTTCCATAGATGATCGTCACCCAGTTGGTGGTTTCCTGCAGCCGGATCTGGAAATTGAAGTTATCCCCGGTGGCGCTGGTTTTGCGGTATCCTGCCCACTGGGCCACAAACACCCGGTAGGGCTCGCTGCCAATTGTTTTGATCTGCAGCGTGGCGCCGGGTTGGGCAGCCAGATTCAGGGCCAGGCCTGCCACCCGGTTCACCAGCCAGGGAGGGTTGATACCTGAGGTGGTGCTGAGCGGAGCAATGTAACTGCTGCTTGACATATTCACCGGAACCGGTTCCCAGGACTGCCCCAGCCCGATCCAGCCGTCGGCGCAGATGCCCACCCGGTCGAACTCCTGGCCGCCAAAATAGAAATTGAAGCCCAGCGGAAAGCCCACTCCCGTGTTGGTTGTGCCGCCCAGGGGAACGATGGGGTCCACAAAGCGCTGGGCGTCGGTGCTTTCATTGCCCAATACGATTCCGCCCGTGATCTCAGTGTAAGTTGCGGAACCGGTGGTAAAACTGTAATTGCCCATGGTCTAGGCAAAGCCAAAAACACAAAGGAAGGCGAAAATGCCGAGCATAAGCGTTCGTTTCATGGCAGTCTCCTTGTTATGGACCTTAGTTAAAATCTCTGCCGCGGCCTTTCCCGCGGATAAAACCCCACGTTCCCAATAAATGGCGGGGATTGGATTGATGTCAAGAACAATGTTACAATTATTAATCATCCCATGATTGTCTGTTCATGCCTGAACCTGATGATGCCATTATCTCCGGTCTCACGTATATCGATTTATATGCCATAGAGTTACATTCTATTCATGAATATCAGGCCGGTAAAAATCCCGATCGTGATGGCTCTCTGCCGGCTGGCGCAACGCCCATCTTTTTTCGGCTTGCCTTGGGATAAATCCTTTACAGGTGATGTGTTTGAGCATCCAGGCCCGGCTGTTGATATTTTTCAACGCGGAGCGAAGCAAAATGTTGGGATTCTTTGTCCGGACCTGTTGGCGTCAAACCTCCAGGTTTTCGCCCTTAGCCTCCTCCCGTTTGCCTCTCACTCACTTCCCGCTGAGTTCCCGCCTGACAGGCGGGAAGTCAGGGGGAGGCGGACAAGAGGCGAAGGGGCTGAGCTAAAGGGCGAAACACGGAAGGGAGAAGCTGATTCCGTTGGGGTGGGGCGACCCGGGAGCTTCGGCTGCGGCAAGGAATGTCTGTGCGCTTCGAAAAGAAGGAAGCCGGTGGCTGAAGCCAAACGGACATCGTCTGTTTACAAGGTTGGGGGCTCATCCCAGTACGGTGGCTGAAGCCACCGCCTTCCGTCTTGAGTGTGGCCCCAGCCCGAACCTGTCATTCCGGGGTGACGTTTTAACGCCGGGGTCCCGGAATCCAGACCATCACCGCCTCGCTCCAACCCTGCGTCATTCCGGAACGCAGTGACGGAATCCTGGCCATTCATCCACCCTCTCACACCCTGTCATTCCGGGGTGGCGTTTTAACGCCGGGGTCCCGGAATCCAGGCCATCACCGCCTCGCTCCAAATCTGCGTCATTCCGGAACGCAGTGACGGAATCCAGGCCTTCCGGCTAATGCCCCTGAGGGAGTCGATACAGCGCAGTCTGCATCGATCCCCGCTTGGACCGGAACTGGGATTGGCTATTCCCGCAAGGGCTGGATTCCGGGTCCCCGCGTGCTGGCGCACGCTTCCCCGGAATGACACTCTGGGGCTGGGTGGAGAATGTTCTGCTGTAGTCGATGCTCCTGCGTCGCTCGACTCCAGCGGGGTGGGGGATGTTTAAATCCGTAAATCCGTTCAATCCGTTAACCCGTTCAATCCCTAAACCCGTTCAACCCCTAAATCCGTTCAATCCCTAAACCCTTTCAATCCGTAAATCCGTTCAATCCGTAAATCCGTATGAAATGCGAATGCCCAGCCCGTTCTGGTCCTGTAGTCCATGCTCACAGGCTCGCTGGACTCCAGGCTGCCGGACCCCGGCTCAGGCGAGGGGCGCCAAGAAGATCAGCCAGGCCCAGTTGAGCAGAAAGAGGGCAAGGAAGAAGGCCAGGAGAAGCTTGCGTTCGCGGGCGGTGGCCTCAAGGGCCAGGCGGCGTTTGAAAGCCACGGTGGAAAAGAGCTGCAGTAACACCAAGAGGGTGAAGGACAGCATGAAGGGATTGGAGAGAAAAGCCTGGAGGAAGCGGCCGCGGAAGAGGGCCAAAAAAGCGCGGGAGAGCCCGCAGGTGGGACAATTGATGCCGGTGAGGGCGCGGAACCAGCAGAGCCTCAATCCGGCTTCCAGCAGCAGATGCAGGGCCACATAGCCGCTCAGCGAGAAAAGCAGGATGAGGACAGGGCCCCGTCCGCCGGGGAAGCGGGTGGCGGTCCTTTCCAGACGAAGGCGCATCGGGCCGGCGGCGGGCTCCGCCGCCACCAGTCAGATCAGAACAGGCCTTTCATTCCGGCCATGGTGAGGCCGAACATGAAGATGGCCCCCACCAGTCCGGCCAGGAGGCCAAGCACGTTCAGGGCCACGCCGATGATGCCCAGGATGCGTCCGGCGTTGGTGGTGTCGCGGCCGGCGGGGTCCATGCGGCCGGATTCCATCTTTTTGAGGTCTTCATTGCCGAAGATCCAGGCCAGGATGGAGAAGATCGCGCAGGTGAAGAGGCCGATGATCCCAAAGATGAGCACCAGCATGCCGCGGTGGGGTTCCGGGCGCTGAGGGTGGGTTTCAGGCTGCTCAGGCTGCGGGCTGGGGATTTGGTCGTTGGTGTAGATGTCCATTTTTATCTCCCGGGTTAAACGAACGGGACAGGGAGCGCGGGGCCCCCTGTCCGGATAGGTTCAGCGTTCAGATCACATCGGCAGCATGCCGCTGATGAGGAAGCAGGCGGCGAAGGCGATGATGGCGTAGAGCTCGGGATACACGCCCAGGATGAGGGTGTTCGAGAACACGTTGTTGCCGTTGCCGATGCTTTCGATGCCGTTGGCCACGATGCGGCTCTGGAAATAGGCGGAAACGAGGTTGGTGATCCCGGAGATGAGCCCGGCGCCGAAAATGGCGGCGGCGGTGATCATGGTCATTTCAGGGTTGATGTGCTCTTTCAGGATGAAAAAGGCGCCGAAGCCGTAAAGGCCCTGGGTTCCGGGCATGGCGGAAAGGATCATGCAGTTGGCGAAGATGTCGTCGCGTTTTTTCATCGCGGCCACGGTGGCGGAACCGCCGTTCACCGTTCCCCAGGCGCTGCCGATGCCGGAGAGGGCCACCATGATGAAGATCCCCACCCAGGCCAGGATATAGGCCGGGTTGCCCCCGCCGATGGCGGCGACGGCTTCAGTGACAGGTTGTAAGAGAATGTAAGGCATGTAACCTCCAGGTTATGTATTTATCTTTTTTGTTTTGCCAAAGGGTTTGTATTCGAGGCCGGGTCCATTGAAGCCGGCGTTTTTGTAAAATTCCACAAAGGTGAGGCGGAGGGGATGCACGAAGCCGCTGAGAGCGCCGAGGGCGATGTTGAGCCCGTGGCCGGCCACCATGAAGAGGAAGAAGATCACGGGGCCCAGGATCTTGATGCTGAGGAACTGCTGGCCGATGGAGTTGATCACGAAGCCCAAAATGGCGCTGGAAACGCCGAGGGCGAAGAGGCGGATGTAGGAGAGGATGTCTCCGAAAAAGCCGGTGACCACGTTGTAAAGCAGCCAGAGCCCGCCCAGGACGTTCTTCAGGATGCTCTTGGCGGGGTTGTTGAAAAGCAGCAGCAAGGCCAGGCCTGCCCAGATCAGGTATTTCACATAGGGCTGGACCCGCGAGATGTCGGCATCCAGCAATCCCGCCCCGAGGATGATCAGCCCCAGCAGGAAAAGGAAGGTGCCGAAGGGTGCCAGGAAGTATTTGAAGCCACCCTGGCGGGACAGCTTGACCCCGTTGACGAGGGTGCCGAAGAGGATCTGGATGGCGCCCAGGATCAGGGAAAAATTGAAGATCTGGTCATAATTGCGGACCACCACGAACTTGTCCAGGGAGGTTTCTTTGAGGTCAAAGCCCAGCACCGAGCCAAACACGGAGCCCATCACGATGGAGGCCGCGCCGAAGAGCGCCACCAGGGTCATCATGCTCTTCATGGCTGGGTTTTTGGCCCTGAAGCGCAGGAATAGGGCAAGCAGGATGAAGATCACGCCATAGGCGATATCCGCGTTGCAAAAGCCGAAGAAGAGCATGAAGAAGGGCGCGAAGAAGGGTGTGAGGTCAAATTCGTTGTAGTTCGGCAGCATGTACATCCGGCTGATCGGCTCGAAGAGGCGGGCGAACCAGCAGTTGCGCAGGCTCACGGGGGGATTGTCCTCGACGGTGGCGTCGGCGGCGAAGTGGATGATGCCGTTCTGCTCCAGAAAGCCCTTCAATTCAGGCTCCAGCCGCTCGGGAATGTAGCCGCCCACCACGCGGACATGGTCGTCGGCCGCGCTGAGGCCCTGCAGGGTGGCGTCCTCATATTCGCAGGCCTCGCTGAGCCGGCCGATCTCCGCCGCGAAGCTCTCGATCGCCGTGGGAGCCGTGTTTTGCAGATACTCGTCGATGTCGGCGATCCTGCTTTCCACGCCCTTAAGCTGATCTTCCAGCTCCTGGATGGTGTGCTTGTGGAAAGTGAAACTGTCGGCCTCCAGAACGGGCTTTTCCCCGGTGTGGAAAACCACGAAGTAGAGGATGCCGTTGACTTCGCTTATCTTCTTGATGGCGTAGTCTTCTTCCCACTGTGACTTAAAGTGATTTTTGAGGCAAGTGTGGAAATCCACCTGAATGCCATCGGCTTCCAGCTTTTTCTCCAGCTCATAGTCGAAATGGCCCCAGGGCTCCAATTCGCGGATCTGCTTGCGCAGGGTTTCGGCCTGCCTCCCCAGCCGGTCTTTCTCCCCGCGGGCTTCCGTGATCTTGTTCAGCAGCATCTTGGGCGTGAGGGCGGTGGCGGTTTTCTCCGCTTCCGAGGCCAGCTTCTGCAGAAATGAAGTGGCTTCCGCGAAGTCCCCGATCAGTTCGAGGTTCTTCACCAGCGATTCGGTCTTGGCTTCCGTGTTACGGATCAGATGGAGCACGCCCAGTTTCTGCAGCTGGGCCAGGAAGGCCTCGTAATCGCGGTGATAGAGCACGAAGCTGTATTTGCGCATCTTCTCGATCATGCCACGGCCTCCTTGGCGGTGCGGCCCTTAAGGATCTTCTGCGCGGCCTTGGAGAGGTTTTCCTCGTCCTCCAGGAAGCGCTTGATCTTCAGGATGGCGTCTTCGAAGGCCGGGATCTGCACCTTTTCGTAGAGATTCACCTTTTGGGTGGTCTTCTTGCGCACATATTCCAGGATCTGCATCTTGCGCCAGAAGACGTCCCGCTCCACCTGCAGCGTGGCCAGGCCCTTCACCATTTCGATGCCGTCCAGATACCAGGAAGGCGCGCTGAAGAGGTCGTAATCCCTCAGCTCAAAATCGATCCGGCCCAGCACGGGAACCTGCGTTCCGGCGATGTTGCGGGTGAGGATCTCCACTTGCTTGATCTGCACCAGGGTGGGGTCGAACTCTGCCCAGAGCTTCATGAACTGGTCCAGTTCAGCGGTTTCCCGCCGGATCCGTTCATCCAGTTCGTGGGCTTTGTCGCGGGCGCGTTTCACCTCCATGCGCAGGGCGGATTCCTTGTTTTTCAGCGTGGGCAGGGCCTTGGCCCTCACCTTGAGCTGTTTTTCCAGCATCAGCTGCGAGATCTTGTTATATTGGAACTTCATCCTTGGTCCCAGTGGAGTTGCATGAATTCGTCTTTGATGGCCACTTCTTCGCGGGTGAAATATTTGCGGAAGAGGGCCCAGGTGGTGTCCAGCATCTCATCGGTGTCGATGTTGACGTCGATGGCCAGGATCTGCATGGCATAGTCGCGGGCGAAATCCATGGTCCGCTGGTCATAATCGGAGAGGTCAAAGCCGTTTTCCATCTTGGTTTTGGCGTTGGTGGCGTCGGCGTTCAGGCGCACGGAGGCGCTCATCACCTGGGGGTGGTCGGCGCGGGTGCGTTTGCCCATCACCTTGGTTTTCAGGCGGGAAAGGCTTCTGGCGGGGTCGATCACCACCTTGCCGATGTCGCTGTCGCGGCGCAGGTAGAGCTGGCCTTCGGTGATGTAGCCGGTGTTGTCCGGGATGGCGTGGGTGATGTCTCCGCCGGAGATGGTGGTCACGGCGATGATGGTGATGGAGCCGCCGGCGGGGAACTGCACGGCCTTTTCATAGATCTTGGCGAGGTCCGAATAGAGCGAGCCCGGCATCGAATCCTTGGAGGGGATCTGGTCCATGCGGTTGCTCACGATGGCCAGGGCGTCGCAATAGAGCGTGAGGTCGGTGAGCAGCACCAGCACGGATTCGTTCTTCTGGATGGCGAAATATTCCGCCGCCGCCAGGGCCATGTCCGGCACCAAGAGCCGCTCCACGGGCGGATCGTCGGTGGTGTTCACGAAGGAGATGATCTTGTCGATCACGCCGGCGTTTTCAAAGGTGTTCTTGTAATAGAGGAAATCGTCGTTGGAGAGGCCCATGCCGCCCAGGATGATCTTGTCGGCCTTGGTGCGCAGGGCGACTGTGGCCATCACCTGGTTGTAGGGCTGGTCCGGATCGGCGAAGAAGGGGATCTTCTGCCCGGTGACGAGGGTGTTGTTGAGGTCGATCCCGGCGATGCCGGTGGCGATCAGTTCCGAAGGGTCCTTGCGGCGGACTGGATTCACCGAGGGCCCGCCGATCTCCACTGCCTCGCCCTCGATCGCGGGGCCGCCGTCGATGGGGTCGCCATAGGCGTTGAAAAACCTTCCGGCCAGTTGTTCGCCCACTTTCAGCAGGGGCGGGTGGCCGAAGAAGACCACTTCGGCGTCCGTGCCGATCCCTTCCGTGCCGGAAAAGATCTGCAGCGTCACGGTCTCGCCCATGATCTTCACCACCTGGGCCAGGCGGCCGCTGACGGTGGCCAGTTCTTCATTGCCCACGCCGGTCGCGGTGACCGCGCAGGTGGCCTTGGTGATCTGGGTGAGCTTGGTATATATCTTATGAAATGCTGTACCGGCCATTACTTAGCCCTCCTTTCCTCAAGTATCTTCTGAAGTTCGGACTCGTATCTCTTAAAATCATCGCTTTCAAAGGGCTGATAGTTCATCTGCCGCAGGGCGTTGATCAGTTTGGTGTAATAGGGCTGGAGTTCCTCATAGTTGTCGAAGGCCAGCGGGGTGTCGCAGGTCTTGAGCACGAGGTTGAGCATATAGGCCTGGCGCTTGATGGGGGTGGATTTGTCCACGGGGTCGAAGCCGTCCTGCACCAGGATGATGCGGTCCACCAACTCGCTTTTCCAGAAGCGGCCGTGGTACTCCAGGGGGACGCCGTCGTCGCCCAGGATGTTGATCTGGTCTTTGGCCTCTTTGCCGCGCAGGAGGATGTCCTTGGCCTTGGTGACGCTCTCCACCCAGCCGGGCGCGATGTTGGCGTTCAGATATTCGATCACCTCGTCGTATTCGAGGTATTTGGAGTAAGAATCGATGGGATCGACGGCGGGGTAGCGTTTGCTGTCGGCGCGGTCCTGGGAGAGGGAGTAGAAGCAGCGGGCGGCCTTTTTGGTGGATTCCGTTACGGGTTCCTTGAGGTTTCCGCCGGCGGGCGACACGGCCCCGATGAAGGTGATGGAGCCGGCCTGGCCGTTGTTCAGATAGACGTAGCCCGCGCGGGAATAGAAGTTCGAGATGATGGCCGGGAGGTCCATGGGATAGGCGTCCGGGCCCGGAAGTTCTTCCATGCGGTTGCTCATCTCGCGCAGGGCTTGGGCCCAGCGGGAGGTGGAGTCCGCCAGCAGCAATACTTTCAGGCCCATGCTGCGGTAATATTCGGCGATGGACATGGCGGTGTAAACCGAGGCCTCGCGCGCCGCCACCGGCATGTTCGAGGTGTTGCAGATGATGATGGTGCGTTCCATCAGCTTGCGGCCGGTGCGGGGGTCGTCCAGTTCGGGAAATTCGGTGAAGAGCTCCACCACTTCGTTGGCGCGTTCGCCGCAGGCGGCCACGATGATGAGGTCGGCCTCGGCGTTTTGGGAAATGCTGTGCTGGAGCACGGTCTTGCCGGTTCCGAAGGGGCCCGGGGTGAAGCCTGTGCCGCCCTCGGCGATGGGGTTGAGCGTGTCGATGGTGCGCACGCCGGTTTCCATCATCTTGAAGGGCCGCGGCTTGGATTCATAGGCCCGGATGGGCAGTTTCACCGGCCAATACTGGATCATGTTCAGTTCCTGGTCCTGCCCGTCGGCGTCGGTGATCACGGCGATGGTGTCGGTGAGCTTGTATTTGCCCGCCGCCGCCACGCTTTTCAGCCGGAATTTGCCTTCCAGCTTGAAGGGTACCATGATCTTGTGGTTGATCCAGTTTTCCTGAACGGAGCCCAGCCAGTCGCCGGGGATCACCTCGTCGCCTGCCTTGGCAAGCGGCTCGAACTCCCAGCTGCTGTCTTCGTCCAGCGGATCGGTGTATTCGCCGCGGGTGAGGAACATGCCCTCCATCTTGTTCAGGTCGTCCTGGAGGCCGTCGTAGTTCTTGGAGAGCATGCCAGGCCCCAGCTTCACTTCCAGCATGCGGTCGGAAAATTCCACCGGGTAGCCAGGCCTCAGGCCGCGGGTGCTCTCGAACACCTGCGTGTAGGCGATCTTGCCGGTCACCTTGATCACTTCGGCCATCAGCTTCGTGCCTTCCAGGTCGATGTAGCAGATCTCGTTCTGGGAGACCGGGCCGTCCACCTCCACCTGAACCAGGTTGCTGATTATTCCTTTAACGGTGCCTTTGGTCATACGTTTTAACCTTCTATGATTTTATCGATTTTACTTTGAAGATATCCGGAAAGACGAAGCTGCCGGACAGCGCGTCCATCGTATCCTGAAACATTTCCCTGCCATAGCCGGGATCCAGGTTCAGCCAGCGTTCCACGATGCGCAGCTGGGCGTAATAGCCCAGCACGCGGTCGGCGTTGAAATAGTTGAAGAAATTGTGGTTTTCGATCCATTTCCAGCGCAGGATGTCGTAGCCGCGTTCGCGGTAGAGGATGTTGTTTTGCTCCCAGACGCGCTGGACGCTTTCGAAGAGCTCGTGGCCCTTGCCGAGGCCAAAATCCGCGGCGTTGCTTTTCGCCAGCTTTTCCACCAGCTCGCCGCTTCCCACCAGCCAGCGGGAATAATCCACCTCGTGGGCGCGACCGTTGATGGCGGTGAGGATGTTTTGCAGGTCGCGGTTGAATTCGAACCACTGGCTGAGGAATTTGTTGCCCAACCCCGCGCAGTATTCATAGGAACCCGCCAGCAGCCTGTGCCGGGTGTCCAACTGGGGAGGCATTTCCTCGGCGGAATAGGCCGCCAGGACGGCCTCGTGCCAGAACTCCGGATAAACCCTGTAATCTTTGGGCAGCGCCTCGCTGGAACCCGCCGCCCGGGCCTTCATCCGCTCCAGGTAGCCCTTCCAGAAATCCCGGGAACCTTCCCCCACCGGCCGGCCCTCGTTTTCGCTACCATGCATGATCCGGGCCAGGTCGTCGGCGTCCTCCGGCAGGCAAAGCAGCAGCAGCAGCCGGAAATCCTTCGCCGTAAGATGGTTTTTGGCCTCGGCGAGGAATTGCGCGGTGCTCAGCTGGCTCTTGCTGTCGTCGATGGACAGCGCCGGCAGACCCGTCACGAAGTAGTAATACTGGGTGCGCATGGGTGTCAGGATTTGAAGAGGATCTTGCTGCTGCGGGGTCTCAGGTAGGATTTGAAGAGGTTGGCGAAATCCTCGTCGGTGAAGCTGAGTTTATAGTCGTTGCCCGCGGGCGAGATGGCAAAGCCGTTCTTCATCTGGGGCGAAAACTCCACCTTCAGGCCCTGGCCCGCGCTGGCGCTCAGGCTCTGCGCGAAATGCTGCTCCAGCTTGCCTTCCAGGCTCTTGCTGATGCTCACCGTCCCGCCGGATTCCTTCCAGGCGGCCACCATTTCCAGGATCAGTTTCTTCACGAAATCCGCGTCCGTCGCGGCTTCCTTCAGTTTGGGGTCGAAAGCCTCGCTCAGCAACACTTCCGTGAGCTTTTGCTTCACCGCGCTCAGGGTGTTTTGCGCGGCCATCTTGAGGTCCGAATCGGTGTTTTTGGCGATGTCCGCCGCCTCTTTTTGGGCGCCGGCAACGGTCTTGGCCGCTTCCGCCTTGGCATCTTGCAGGATCGCCTCCGCCTCGGCTTTCGCTTTGTCCAAAATCGCCTCGGCCTCCGCTTTCGCCTTGTTCACGCCCTCGTCATACACGCGCTGTAAAAGGTCTTGCAGCTGGTCGCTCATCATTTCTCCAGTGAGTTTTTGACTTTGTTCACACATTTTTGGGCCGCCCGGTTTTGTCAATGAAAAGTGCCTGAACCCTCTGGTCGGAACAGGTGAGTTGTGTTTTTTCCACAGTTCCCGCCTGATTCACATCAGATTATCATTGACAGATGAATCGCGTACCATGAATATTGACCAAAGTTGCAAAGTTCATCCGGTTCGGCCCGGAAACATTTTCAAACCGGGCCTTAAAAGGAGTCTCTGATGAAGAAAGCCCTGCTGCTGCTGGTTTTCTGTTTTGCCGCCCTCTTGGCCGCCCAGGATACCAATACCTGGACCGGCGCTGAGGACCTGTATTGGAATCATTGGCAAAACTGGTCCCTCGGCCATGTTCCTCTGCCGTCCGAACACGCGATCATCCTCGCTGACGGAGTTGACAGATTCCCGATGGTGATCTACAGCACCGCCTGCCAGTTTCTCACCGTGGGGTCCGGAACATCGCTGTCCATCCTGAACGGGACCCTCACGGTCACCGACGTCTTCTACCAATGGGGCGAAACCACGTTGTCCGGAAGCTCCGGACTGAACGTCTGGGAGATGAGGTGTTACGACGGCTCCCTGCTCAGGTCGGCTGCCACGAACACCCTCGAGCTACAGAAGAATCTCCTGGTTTATCCGGGGGCTGCGATAAACTTCCCCGGCGCTTTGCTGGTCTCGGGAGTTTCCACCTCCACCTTCACCGTGCAAAGCCCGGTCAGCTTCGGGCAACTCAGCCTGCAAAAAAGCGCCAGTTCCCTCACTTTCGGAGTCACTTCCTCCGCCCCCGTCACCGTTACGGGCAGTATCTTTGTGGCTGCCGGAAATACTTTCTACCACGGCTATTCCGGCTCCACCTTCTGCGGTGGCAACCTCCAGATCGAAGCCGGCGGAAGCTGTTCCTTCGACCACGGCACCCTCGTGATGACCGGCGCTCAAGGCAACTACATCACCGATACGGGCGGCGCCAGCCACCTGCACAACCTCACCGTGGACAAAGGCCCCGACGGCACGCTCGAGACCACGAACCTGGACCTCCGCGGCTCCTTCACCCTCCAGTCCGGAGAATTCTACGCCCCGCCCCTGCTCTCCCTGGCCGGAAACTTCAGCAACAACGCGGGTCCGGAAGCCTATTATTATGGAGACACCATCTCCTTCACCGGCAACGGCGTCACCCAGGAGGTCTTCGGCCAGACAGGCTTTGACAACGTTCTGGACAACTTTGCCGCCGCCGGCCGGAACCTGGTTTTCCACGACGAAACCTGGATCTGGGGAACCCTCACCGTCCGCAACAACGTCAGCTTCAACGCCTCTTCCAGCCTTAACGAAGTGGACAACGCCCCGCCCTCCGCGCCGGGAACCCTCAGCTTCAATTCCGACCAGGATTACAGCATCCAGTCCTACGCCTCCGGAGGGACCCTGAACTGCGGCTACGCCAGCAACGTTGATGTCCTCGACCTCGCCAACGACGCCCTCTACGGGATCATAAACGTCTCCGGAGGCCAGCTCGAGATCCATCAGGATCCCGCCCAAAGCTTCGGCCTGGAGGGCTCCCTCACCATCTCCGGCGACGCTTTGGTCGATTTTCAGGGCGGAACGGGACCTTTCACCTTCGGCAACCTTTGCGCCACCCAACTGACCATGTCTGCTGGCGTGATGTTCATCGACAGCGGGGTCTTGATCTCAGACGGGGCCCCAAGCTGCGTGTTCAACCTCAGCGGCGGAACCATCTCAGTCAACGGCGGCTGGGTGGACCAGCGCGGAAACTTCCAGCCCACGGGGGGCCGGGTCCGTTTCACCGGCGATGGCGATGACAACGTCGTTTCCCCCGCCTCCAGCTGGTTTTGGGAGCTCGAGGTCCTCAAGGCGATCTCCCGTCCGGAGGAACCCCCGGACCGCTGGTCCAGCCTATCTTTGAACGATGTCACCGTCAAAGCCGGATTCCTGATTTCCGAGGCCAACCAGGTCAGCCTCGCCGGGAACCTCAGCTCTTTGAACGCCGCGCCCGTCAACATCCTCTGCGGCACCCTGGAAACCAACGGCCACCACATCCTCTGTTCCGGCAATCTCACCGTCTCGGGCAGCGGACGCCTGCTCCTGGAAGCGGGTTCCCAGCTGAAAATGGGCATGGCGAAAATGTTCCTCGCCGAAGCCGGAGGCCAGCTGCTGGCTTTGGGAACTGCTGAGCTGCCGGTCCTGGTCTCGCGTCTCGACAGCGGCTATTACAATTTCTGGATCGACGACGGCGGCTTCATCAGCGCCGAACACACCATCTTCGAATACATGAACACCACGGGGGTCTCGATCCGCGGAACGGCTGTCGTGGACGTGGATCATGCCCTGGATTACTGCGTCTTCCGCGAGGGGATCCCCGCCACCGGAAGCGCCCTCCTCACCGTGAGCAACGGCCAGTCGTTCATCGTCACCGGTGCCGTCTTCCCCGCCAACAACGGCGGCGCCACCTACAACGTTAAAAAGGGCACCGTGGCCCCCATCGGCTCCACCTATTTCAAAAACTGGTCCGGTGAGTTCGGCGGGGCCTTGCACGAGTTTGACCTCTCGAACCGCGTCTTTTGGGACGGCGACCCCATCCCGGGGGTCACAGCGCTCACTCTCAGCTATATCGAACCACCCGCGAACGCCGTCCGCCTCGAGTGGAGCTATCCCTTCGCCGAAGCCACCTACAAGATCTATCGCTGCGCCACGCCCCACGGCACTTTCGTGGAACAGGCCTCGACCGCGGACAAATTCTGGGACCAGACCGATCCCCCCGGCCAATATTTCTACAAAGTGAGCGCCGTGATGCCCTGACCTTTCATTGTCTCGGTTTTAGGGGAAACGGAGCCTGGGCCTGGGTCATTTCGGGGGTGAGGCTGGAGTAAGACGACGCAGGGGCATCGATGACAGCGAAACGAGACCCTGAATCCGCGCCTGTTCAACAAAGTGTCGTCATTGGCGTCATTCTTGGGGAGGGGCCCCGGAATCCAGGCCTCGCGGGAATAGCCCTCGGAGGGTGTCGAGGCAGACTGCGTCTGCGTCGAACCCGACTTGGAGATGAAGTTTTTATGGTTTGACCGTCTGGATTCCGGGACACCGGCGTTAACACGCCACCCCGGAATGACAGATCGTGGCGTGGCGGCTGTACTTTCCGTCATTCCAGCGCAGGCTGGAATCCAGGTCTTTTGAAGAGGGTTAAGGCGTTGCCTGAAGGTTTGGCATTGGTGCATGAGCGGAACTTCTCTGGATCCCAGCCTGCGCTGGGATGACGGTCTGGATCCCAGCCTGCGCTGGGATGACGGCAGCGCTGGGATGACGGTCTGGATGACGGCAGCGCTGGGATGACGGCCAGCGCCAGAATGGATAAGTGGCTTTCCGCAGGATCGGCATCCTGCGCTACGTGGCTATCCTGCGCCACGTGGCGCTCCCATTTCCTTCTCCCATCCGCCTCCCCTGAACATCCCGCTGAGTTCCCGCCTGTCAAGTGGGAACTAAGCGGGTTGTTACCGGGATGTGAGCAGGTTGGGCTCAAGGGGGATGGCGGATGTAAGAAAAGAAGTTGTGAATAAATAATCTTTGACATCTATGAAAGAGTGATTAAGTTGATAATATAGGTTCCGTTTCCCGGAACCGGACCCGAGATTAACGCCAGGGCCTGAAACAGGCTTGGGCAGGATAAATTCAGTCAACCCAGATTTTTAGGAGAGACCATGCATACAGGCAGATTGATGATTTTAGTGGCTCTGGCGGCCTTGGGCGCGCTGGCCGGCGGGCTCTACGCCCAGACGGCCCGGCCAGACCTTGACCAGGAGCGCTCCGCCGGCGCCAGCCCGGAGGAGAATCCGAACACCCGGGTTACCGCCGTCTGGACCGGCGCCATATCCAGCCTCTGGAACGAGGCCGGCAACTGGGGCACGAACCAGATCCCCACCAGTTCGGTGGACGTTTTGATTCCGGCCGGAACAAGCCGCAAACCCGTCACCACCCTCACCACGGCCTATTGCCGCAGCCTTACCCTGGAAGGCGGAAGCTGGCTCACCCTGAGCAGCAGCAGCCTGGTGGTCGCGCAGGACGCGAACATCACCGGCTGGCTTTACATAAACGGCAATTTAAACCTGGATGTGAACGGCGACCTGAACTGGAATTCAGGCTCGGCGGCCCAGATCTCCCACACCGGCGCCGAGATCTTCTGTGCCGGGGACATGTGGTTCCACCCCGGCTCGAACGTCCAGATGGCCATGGGCACCGTCGAACTCGACGGCTTGAGCGATTCCACCCTTTACAACTACAGCCCGAACACCCGGCTGTTCAATCTCCGCTCCGATGTGGAGGGGACCTATACCTTCTATCTGAGCGGCTCCGAGGATTTCCACATCAACGGCAATTTCTACAACTATTACGGGTGCCGCAACGTGTCCACCCTGGCCGGGACCATCCATTTGCGGGGGGATCTGAACGATTACAACGCTACAGTCAACCGGGGGGTGCAATGGGCAAACGGGACCCTGAAGACGACCGGCACGGACCAAAGCATCAGCCTGGCGGGGGCGGACGCCTATCTGAACCACCTCACCATCACTTCCAGCGGCAGGGTGACCCTGAACAGCAACCTGCGCCTCAAAGGAAGCTACGCCATTTATGACGGCAGGTTCGACGCCCTGAACAATCGGGTGACGGTGGAGGGAGACTGGACCAACTATGCCCAATTATCCTATCTGGACGGCAGTTCGCGCGTGGTCTTCGCCGGAATAGGCAGCCAAACCGTGTACGGCGACGAAGGGTTTCACATCCTGGAAGTGGCCAACGGCGGGGCGCTGCGGATCGACGGCGGCTCCTACGTGGCCTGCGCGGTTTACGACTGGACCTCCGGCGGGATCGAGATCAGCGAGCCCTACGCCTGGTTCGACGCCCGGGACCTGGCTGACAACGGCATCGCCGGCAACTGGTGGCTGAGCGCGGACGGCACCATCGAACTGGCCAATCCGGCGCCGGGCGACAACATCGGCCTGAAGGGAAACCTGTTCATCTCCGGGGGCAACTTCGCGGTATACGGGGGCAGCGCAGACTCCTACTGGCCATCCGGGGGAAACGCCTCCATCTCCATGAGCGGCGGCGTGCTGGAATTCCTGAACCAAGGGGTTTACATCGTTCCCTCCTCCTCCTACGGCTTCTCCGCCAACATCAGCGGAGGGACCATCCGTTCGCCCAAAGATTTCACGGTTCTCCGCAACGATTTTCAGCCCAGCGGAGGCACCATCGAGCTGGTGGGGCTGGCCGACGCCTCTGTGAGCCACTTCAGCGGCAGCTGGTTCCACAACGTGAAAATAAACAAGGGCGGCGCGGCCTACAACAGGCGCGGTTCTGACCCTGATGACGGCGGCAACGTCACCCCGCTGAACAACAACGGCATCCTCACCATCATGGGCAACAGCATGATCATGGGCCAGCTGAACATAGCCTACGCCAGCTCCGTGAACGCCAACGGCAACCTGACCATCGATGGTACGGGGGACAACACCATCGCCAATGCGACCCTGCACCTGAACGGCGGAACCCTCATCTCGGCAGGCAACCTCCAGGTTCTGGCGGGGGGAGAGCTCCTCTGCGAGGCTGGCTCGGAGGTGCGGATCGGCGGCGGCAAAGGCCTGTTCGTGGGCCTCTCAGCCCGCCTGACCTCGCAGGGCAGCGCCTCCAGCCCCGTGACTTTCAGAGGTCGCGGAGCCGGCTACTTCGGCCTGGAAGTGCTTTCCGGAGGCACCATCAACGCCGCTTACACGAACTTCCATAACCTGAACGGCAACGGGCTCAAACTGGCCCTGGGCAGCTGGGCCGAAGGCAACTACGCCCTCCCCAACTGCGTGTTCAGCGACGGCGCTTTCGGGGGGACCCTGCTCTGGATCGACAGCGAGCAGAATATCATGTTCGCGAACAATAGCTTTCCCACCCACGCCGGCAGCAACGCCAAAAACGTCTATAAGAGCCGTGACGCCGGGCACGTGCGTTTCTCCGGCTGGGACGGCGCCTTCGGCGGCCCGGGCTTCGAAAACGACCCCCACAACCGAATCTGGTGGGAAGGTGGCGGCATCCCGCCGGTGGAAAACCTCACGCACAGCCGCGACCCCCAAAGCAACCTGTTCATGCTGAATTGGGACTATCCCTTCTCCAGCGCCAGCTTTGTGGTGGAGAGGGCCACCACGCCGGACGGACCTTGGTTCGAGGCGGGATCCACCACCACTCACAGCTGGGGACATTCGGTTCCGGGAAACAGCAATTTCTACCGCGTGACGGCCGTGATGCCCTGAGGCGGCTTGAAAGAATCAATTCACAGGGGATCGCCCGCGCGGTCCCCTGTAGTGTCATTCCGGGGAAGGTTTGAAACACCGTCCCGAGCGGTTTCACCTGAAGGTTCAGCCGCTCTGTCATTCCGGGGAAGGGGCCCCGGAATCCAGACCTTTCATTCACCCGGTCACGCCTTGTCATTCCGGGGAAGGGGCCCCGGAATCCAGACCGTTCATTCACCCGGTCACGCCTTGTCATTCCGGGGTGGGGTATCGGGCACCATTTAGGAAATGGGATTTGTCCGGAGAACAACAGACGGAAGGCGGTGGCTTCAGCCACCGTGCCCTTTCGGGAGCAGTGTTAGAGACGATCTCCGGCGGTTTCAACCGCCGGCTGACGCCATCCGCATATAGCCGGCCAAAAGGCCGTAAACGATCCCTCCGGAGGCCGTGGGGGGCGGATTTCCGGGGTGTTTGGGCCGGTGCTTGAAAGCACCGGACATCGTCTTTATTGGTGGTCTGTCCCGGGCGGGGAACGGTGGCTGAAGCCACCGCCTTCCGTCTTGAAGCGCCAGCCACTGTGTCATTCCGGGGTGGGGGCCCCGGAATCCAGGCCATCACCGCCTTCCGTCTTGAAGCGCCAGCCACTGTGTCATTCCGGGGTGGGGGCCCCGGAATCCAGGCCATCACCGCCTCGCTCCAAATCTGCGTCATTCCGGAACGCAGTGACGGAATCCAGGCCTTCCGGCTAATGCCCCCTGAGGGAGTCGATACAGACGCAGTCTGCATCGATCCCCGCTTGGACCGGAACCGGGATTGGCTATTCCCGCAAGGGCTGGATTCCGGGTCCCCGCGTGCTGGCGCACGCTTCCCCGGAATGACACTCTGGGACTTGGTGGGGGATGTTCAGCTGGAGCCGATGCTCCAGCGTCGCTCGACTCCAGCCTCACCGCCCGGGAGGTTTTGGGCAAATTGAAAACGGAGAGCGAAAAAATATTGACATATTCTGGCGAGTGGTACACATGGTAAAAATAGGTCCGGTTCGCTGAGAAGCGGCAGGAAAACGAGGTCCCGGCAGCATTTGAGCATGGCGGGGGACCTTTGAGCTTTTTGAACCTTACAAATACCGGGAGAAGATCATGAACCTTCGCAAAACATTTTGGGCGCTCCTGCTCATTGGCCTCGCGGGCTGGGGCAAGCTCCCCGGCCAGGCCGGCCAGCTCACTTTTTCCCCAGCTCCAGCCTCCACCCGGCTGGAAAACAATTCCGACCTGGGCTTCGAGCTCAGTTTCAGCATTTCCTCGGCCAGCCTGGAAACCGTGGCCAGCAAAGGCGGGGACTTCAGCCGGCTTTCCCTTGAGGGCTACGGCCCCAGCGGGCGGATCGGCGAGCCGGAGCTACCCGTCCTGAGCAAACTGATTGCCGTTCCCCTGGGCGCCAGTGTGAGCTTTGAGGTGATATCCAGCCAGGAAAGGGTGTTCAGCCGGACGGAGTCGGGCCTGGAACATCCGCTGGCCCCCTCCCAGCCCTCTCTGGCCAAAAGCCAGGACCCGGACAAGGTTCCCTTCGAGCAAAACCTGGCCAGCTACAGCCGGGATTCTTTCACGGACAATCCGCTGTTCCGCCTGGAGGAAGTGGGGATGATGAGGGGCGTGAGGGTGTATCAGTTCTACTTCGAGCCCGCGCGCTACAATCCGGTGAGCGGCGAGCTGAAGATCACCCATCAGGCCAGCATCCGCGTGGATTTCAGCGGAGGCGACCCGGCCGCCACGGAAGAGCTGCTGCGCAAAACCGCCTCCTTCGAATTTGAAAAACTCTACCGCGCCACCCTCTTCAACTGGCGCGCCGACGACCGCGACTGGGTGGTGCGCACCCCGGTGAAGATGCTCATCCTCTGTCCGGCCAGCTACACCAGCTACATCCAGCCTTTCGTGGACTGGAAAAACCAGCAGGGCATCCAGACCAGCGTTACCACCGTGGGCACCGGCGGAACCGTGACCAACAGCGCCGCCAGCATCAAAACCTATCTCCAAAACCTCTGGAACAACGCCACGGCGGGGAATCCCATGCCCACCTACCTCCTGATCGTGGGCGACGTTTCCGGTACGATCGGCATAGTGACCAACACCGGCGGCACCGGCACCCATCCCACGGACCTCACCTACGCGCGGCTGAACGGCACGGACTATCTGCCGGAGCTGTATTACGGGCGCTTTTCGGTTGCCTCCTCCACCGAACTCCAACAGGTGGTTTCCAAGACGATCATCTACGAGAAAACCGAGATGCCGGACCTCAGCTATCTGGGCAAAGCGGTTTTGATCGCAGGGGCTGACACTGGCCACGGACCAGTGGAGGGCAACGGCCAGGTGAACTACGGCACCACCCACTATTTCAACGCCACCAATGGAGTGACCACGAACGCCTATCTCTATCCCGCCTCGGAAACCAGCGACGCCGCCATCATCGCCAACGCCAACGCTGGCCGGGGCTTCATGAACTACACCGCCCACGGCTGGGAAGGAGGCTGGGGAGACCCCAGCTTCACCACCACCGACGTGGCCGCCATGACCAACCTGAACGAATACGGCGTGATGGTGGGCAACGCCTGCCTCACCGGCAAGTTCGACTACGGCGTCTGTTTCGGGGAAGCCCTCATCCGCCGCGCCTCCCGGGGTGCCGCGGGCTACATCGGGGCCAGCAACAGCAGCTACTGGGGTGAGGATTACTGGTGGGCGGTGGGCTATAAAACACCCCAGGCCGCGGCCCATCCCTACGATGCCGCCAAACTGGGCGCCTACGACGCCATGTTCCACACCCACAGCGAAACCCAGGACGACTGGGCCACAAACCTCGGCCAGACGGTTTACATGGGCAATTCCGCGGTGCAGCAGAGCAGCAGCGGGCTGAAAGACTATTACTGGGAGATCTACAACATCATGGGCGATCCCTCGCTCTCCACCTATCTGAAGGTTCCCAGCGCCATGAGCGTTACCCACACCGAATATATCAACCCCGGAACCTCCACCGCGGTTTCCGTGAGCACCGGCGTGGCCTACGCCTATGTGGGAATAAGCTGGAACAACCAGTTTCAAGCAGGCGGATACGCGAACTCCTCCGGAGTCTTCAATGGCTATCTGTATCCCTCCACGCCGCGGGAATACACACTCACCGTCACCGCTCAAAACAGGATCACCTACACCGGCACGATCTACGCGGGCCACATCTGGACCGGCGCCATCTCCACCACCTGGAACATCGCGTCCAACTGGAACTACGGCACGGTGCCCGGAGCAACGAATTACGTTTCGGTCCCCTCCGGCCTTTCCCGCTATCCCGTGATCGGCACCGCCGCCGCCATCTGCCATACTCTCAGCGTGGACACCGGAGCCAGCGTTCACCTTTACACCAATAGCCTCACGGTGGCCAACAACGTTTGCATGGGCGGCTATCTGATCATATCCGACGCCGTTGATCTGAACGTGGATGGCTCTTTAACCTGGCAGTCCGGCTCCACCGCCGATATCAGCAACGCCAGCGCCGAGATCTACTGCGCGGGCAATATGACCTTCCAGTCCGGTTCGAACGTCCAATTCGACATGGGCTACCTCGAGTTCGACGGCCCCAGCACATCCTACCTGTACAATTACAGCGCCAGCACCCGGCTCTTCAACCTCCGCTCCGATGTGGAGGGAACCAGCAATTTGTACTTCAGCACCAACAGCACTTACGACATCTACATCGACGGCAACATCTGGAACTATGACGGCCGCAGTCTGATCTGCAACTACCCGGGAAACGTTTATCTGAAAGGAAACCTGAACGATGCCAACGTTACTGCCGGCAGAGGGGTGATGTGGACCGCGGGGACCCTGGTGACCAACGGCGCCAGCCAAACCATCAGCCTGGCCGGAGCCGACGCCTACCTGAACCACCTCAGCATCAATTCCACCGGAGCCGTAACCCTGCTCAACAACCTGACGGTGAAAGGCAATCTCAGCCTGGTCAGCGGCAGCTTCAACGCCTGGGAATACACCCTGAAAGTGGCGGGGGACTGGACCAACCCGCTTGGCCCCACGGCCTTTAGTGAAGTAACTTCCCGGGTTGTCTTCAACGGCACCGCCCACCAATATGTGAACGGCAGCGAAACCTTCAACATCCTGGAAGTGGCCAATGGCGCCGCTCTGCGCTTCTCCACCGGCTCCGCCGTCAGCTGCGCCGTCTATGACTGGAGCTCCGGCGGGATCGACGTCAACGCCTCCGGAGTCACCTTCACGGCCCAGGATCTGGAGGACAACGGCATCGCCGGCGGCTGGTGGCTGAGCGCCGCGAGTGCCATCAATCTGTACAACCCCTCCCCGAATGACTGGGTGGACCTGAAAGGCACACTGTACATCAGCAACGGAACCTTCAATGTCCACGGGGGCAGCACAGCCTCCTACTGGCCTTACAACGGCAACGGCTCCATCACCATGAGCGGCGGTGTGCTGGATTTCAAGGACCAGGGGGTTTACGTCTATGACCCCGGTTCCTACACCTTTTCCGAGAACATCACCGGGGGTACCATCAGGGTGGCCGGGGGTTTCAATGTGGAACGCTACGATTTCAACCCCAGTGGCGGGACGGTCGAGCTGGTTGGCTCCATCGATGGCAACCTGAGCCATTACTCCGGCAGCAACTTCCACAAGGTGACCATCAACAAAACCGTGGCCAGGACCGGGGGGCTCCAGCTGCCTGAGTTTGAGACCGACCGCGAGGGCAATGCCGTGCCCGTGACCAGAACCGCGGGCGTGAACATCACCGACTGCCTGATCAACAACGGCCTGCATATCATAAGCGCGAACCTGGTGAACATCAACGGGATCGTGACCTGCGCGAACGCCATTAACAACTATGTGGCCAACGCGACCCTGAAAGTGAACGCCGCCACCTTCAGCTCCACCGGCAACCTGTACATCCAGAGCGGCGGGACGCTGGAACTGGTCCCCGGAGCTAATGTCCAGATCGCCAACGCCAAGTCGGTCTTTGTCCAGTCCGGCGGAAGGCTGCAATCGATCGGGGACGCCGCCGCCAACGCCACTTTCAACGTATACATCTCCGGCCATTACGGCCTGCAGGTGCTTCCCGGGGGAACCATCGCCGCGGCCTACACCAGCTTCCAAAAACTGAACGGCTACGGCCTGTATCTGGCCCAGGGCAGCACTGTGGACACGAGTTACCCCTTCGACAACTGCGAGTTCCGCGACGGCGCCATCGCCGGTTACCTGATCTGGATCGACAGCGACCAGAGCTTTACCGTGACCAACGCCTCCTTCCCCACCAACGCCGGCAGCAACGCCAGAAACGTCTATAAGAGCAGCAACGGCGGCCACGTCTATTTCTCCAACTGGAGCGGTGTTTTCGGCGGCCCGGCCTATGAAAACGATACCTACAACCGCGTCTGGTGGTCCGGCAGCGGGATCCCGCCGGTGGAATCAGTCTCCATCAGCTATATGTCCAGCCTGAACGCTGTCCGGCTGAACTGGAGCTATCCCTTCCCCGCCACTCGCTACAACATCTACCGCAGCGCGGCCCCGGACGGGATCTACGTTTACCAGGGATACACCACCAACCTCACCTGGAGCCAGACGGTGCCGGGAGACCGCTACTTCTATTTCTTGAAGGCCGTCGGACCCTGAAGAAAGGGCCACGGAAATGGCATTCCGGGATGGGAGCCCCGGAATCCAATAACCATCACCGCCCGGCCCTGAGCTGAAATTACGGGGTGGGGGTATCGGGCACCATTTTGGAAATGGGAGCTGTCCGAAGAACAACAGACGGAAGGCGGTGGCTTCAGCCACCGTGCCCTTTCGGGAGCAGTGTTAGAGACGATCTCCGGCGGTTTCAACCGCCGGCTGACGCCATCCGCAAATAGCCGGCCAAAAGGCCGTAAACGATCCCTCCGGAGGCCGGGGAGGCGGATTTCCGGGGTGTTTGGGCCGGTGCTTGAAAGCACCGGACATCCTCTTTATTGGTGGTCTGTCCCGGACGGGGAACGGTGGCTGAAGCCACCGCCTTCCGTCTTGAAGCGCCAGCCACTGTGTCATTCCGGGGTGGCCCCCCCCCCCGTCATGCGGGACTTCACCGAGCCCGCAGAGCGACATTGGTCTGGGATCCAGAGACAGGAAATGGATCCCAAGCCCCCGGGGCGGGGGTGGTTTTCCTTTCAGGATCTTAGTGTGGCAGATATTTTCAAGAATAAAGAAAGAAAAAACCGGTTGACATGTTTCCCTATCCAAAAAATATATCCAAAACAGGACCTTATCAGTTAGACAATGCCTTGCTTCCGCCGGCTGAGAACGTTCAGGGGATGGGGCAGGCGCGCGCCGAAAAGACACACAGGAGGAAAACGTGTCTCTGAAAAATTTGATCGTTGTGGCCAGCCTCAGCCTGCTGGGAGGCCTTGCCCTCCACGCGCAGGCAGGCCTGACGCTTGACGCGGAACGGCCCGCCGCCAACGGGACTGAGCGGACCAACCACTATTGGACAGGCGCGGCTTCCACCAGCTGGAACTACGCCGGCAACTGGAATCCCGCCTACGTTCCCAACAGCGACAGCGATGTCTGCATCAACCCCGGTCTCACCAATTATCCCAAATTGAGCAACCTGGCGCCCACCGTCCACACTTTGTGGATCGCAGAAGGCGCCAGCCTCACCCTTTTAACGGGCGGCAACCTCCATGTTTCGGATTGGGCGGACATCCAGGGCCAGCTGAGCATCAGCGCGGCGGTGGACCTGGACGTGGAGGGCAGCATCAACTGGTACAGCGGGTCCTCCGCCAACATCAGCAATTCCAGCGCTGAGATCTATTGCGGCGGCAACATGTTTTTCTATTCCGGCTCCAACGTTCAGTTCTCCACCGGCTATCTGCAATTTGACGGAAACACAGATTCCCAACTTGTGAACTACAGCGCGAACACCCGGCTGAACACCCTCAAGATCATGAAAACGGCCCCGGGGATCTTCTCTTTCAGCGGCGACAGCACAGCGGACTTGACCATCGCGGGGACTTTTTACAATTTCGCGGGCAGCAGGGCTGACTGCAATTACACCGGCAACCTGATCCTGCGCGGAGACCTGAACGATTCCAACGCCGCAGCCGGCCGGGGCCTGAGATTCGGCAGCGGGACCCTGGTGATGGACGGAGCAGGCCAGGCGATGAGCAGCGTAGGCTCCGACGCGTTTCTGAACCACCTCACCATCAGCCCTTCCGCGCAAGCGTACCTTTCCACCGACCTCACAGTGAAAGGAAACCTGAGGCTGGAAAGCGGCGTCTTCAGGGCCAACGGCCTCACCCTGAAAGTGGGCGGCAACTGGACGAACGCCGTCGGCCCCGGCGGTTTCAACCCGGGGACCGGAACGGTGGTGTTCAACAAAGCCCTAGGTTATCAGGATGTGGATGGCGAAACTACTTTTTACAACCTCACGGACGCCCATAGCGGCGATTACCTGAGGATCAGGGCCTACGTGAACGTTCTGGGCACCCTCACCGCGAACCACTGGATCCTCTTCAACAGCGGCGCGAATCTGAACAATGTGACCAACTCCAATAGCAACGCCCTGATCGTCTTCAGCTACGTGGTGGGATACACGATCAACTCCTACACCGGTGGCGGAACGTTGAAAACCCAGGCGGGCTGCCAACTGACCATCCTGGACCTGACCCAGCCGGGGATCCACGGCTATTGGAACATCGAAGCCGGCAACGTGGTGGTCCACCAGGACAGCGGCCAGTTCTTCGATATCAACGGCCGGATGAACGTCCAGGGCAGCGTGGATTTGTACGGGGGCGCGGACGAAATGTGGATGGCCTCAACGGAGGACGCTGAACTCATGATCGGCCCAATTGGCATCTTCACCGTGCGCGACCTGAACATCAGGATGGAACTCACAGATTACGACTTTAGCTTTTTTGGCTCTGGGACCATCCGCTGCTACCACGACTGGATCGACCATCGCGGCGTTTTCAATCCCTTCGGCGGGGCGGTGGAATTCCTCGGCGACGCGAACTCCACCATCACCGCCCATCCCAACAGCAATTTTCGCACGCTGAGGATTGCCAAAACCCTTTCTAGAAATGGATCCGGAGCGCCGGAATCCTTTCGCCTCAGGAACGGAGCCGTGATCACCAGGCTGCGGAACGCGGAGGTGAGCCTCTCCGCCTGCGTGATCAAAGGCGGCTTGGATATCGTTTCAGCAAACACCGTGACCGTCAACGGCGACGTCCAGAGCCTGAATCAGGGCACCAACGTGGTGTCCCACGCCACCCTGGTCCTCGCCGGACACACCTTCACCAGCACCGGCATGACCTACGTGGGCGATGACGGGACCTTCATCTGCCAGCCCAGCTCCACCATCCAGGTCGGGGCCGACGAGCAGTTCGTGGTCTTTCGCAACGGGATCTTCCGGGCTCCGGGAACGGTCTCGGGGCCGGTGACTTTCACCGTTTTTGGAACAGGCGGATATCATTTCATCGTGATGGAAACATCCACTTTCGCTGCCTCCTACGCCACTTTCCAATATCTGGGCTCCACCGGGATCGCCTTTCTGAACTCTCCCACCCTGGAATACTTTGACCATTGCGTGTTCACCAACGGCACCCCCGGCGGCAGGTTCATTTCTTTTTACGGGCCCGGATCCTATACCATATCCAACGCGTCTTTCCCAACCAATCCAGGAAGCAACGCTTATGGCACAGCGGCCAGGAACGTTTACAGGGCAAGCGAGGAAGGCCACGTCTATTTCTCTGGCTGGAGCGGCACCTTCGGCGGTCCTGACTTTGAGGATGATGCCAATAACCGCGTCTGGTGGTCCGGAGGCAGCGGGATCCCGCCGGTGGAGGATATCTCACTGAGCTATGTTCCCGCCCTGAACGTGGTACGGCTGGACTGGAGCTATCCCTTCCCCGCCACTCAGTTCATCGTTGAGCGGAGCCCTTCTCCGGACGGGCCTTTCAGCTTCTACACCAACACCACTTTGCACACCCTCAGCCAAACGCCTCCCGGCCCGCGCTACTTCTACCGGGTGAAGGCCGTCGGACCCTGAAGAAAGGGCCACGGAAATGTCATTCCAGGGTGCGGGTTTCAACCCCCGGGCCCCGGAATCCAATATCAAGCACCGCCCGGCCCTGAGCTGAAATTCCGGGGTGGGTGTATCGGGCACCAGTTTGGAAATGGGATTTGTCCGGAGAACAACAGACGGAAGGCGGTGGCTTCAGCCACCGTGACCCAGATCCGGGGATAGAGATTGACGATGTCCGGCGGTTTTAACCACCGGTTGAGGCATCCAGCCCAGGACCGGACCGGCGGTTGAAACCGCCGGAGATCGTCTCTAACGCGGCTCCTGAAAGGGAACGGTGGCTGAAGCCACCGCCTTCCGTCTTTCGTGTGCGTCTGTCCTGGGCGGGGAACGGTGGCTGCAGTCACTGCCTTCCGTCTGGAAGCGCCAGCCACTGTGTCATTCCGGGGTGGGGGCCCCGGAATCCAGACCTTTCATTCACCCGGTCAAACCTAGTCATTCCAGGGTGGGGGCACCGGAATCCAGACGGTTGGGGTAATGCCCTGGCAAGGTGACGATCCAGGCGCAGCCTTCATCGTCCCCGCTTCCGTTTCACATTGGCTATTCCCGCCAGGCCTGGATTCGAATCACCCCACCGGCCAACAAGTTGTCCGGCGAGAACCCCAACAGAGCCCCGCGTGATGACGCACGCCTCCCCGGAATGACAGTTCGGGGCAGGGATGACGGATGGTTGGTTGCTGTCGTCGCTGCTCCTTCGTCATTCAACCCCAGCGCAGGAATGACACCAGCTCAGGGATGACGGGCTGCCGCAGGATGACGTACCTGTGAGGGCGGGCGGTGGGATGAATGTGGCGGGGAGGCAAATAAAACCGTAACTCAGTTCAATCCGTAAATCCGTATCAGGTCCAAAATAAAACTCACAATCATCCTGGAGTCCATGCCCGCAGGCTCGCTGGACTCCAGGCTCGCCCGATGCCGACAACTACTGGAACACGGAAACCGGGAGTGGTCAGAGAGACAGCAGCAGCGAGTCCGGATCGTGCGGGAGTACTGGCAGTGAATCCAGGGTCCTTTTTGCCCTGGTGGTAACTTCTGGCACAAGCTTTGGCTCCACCAGTGGCGAAGCATCGCAATAGTTGTTATAATCCTGCTCTCCGTAAGCCTGCCGGACGCCGTTGGCCGAGGCCACAAGCAGCCAGTGGTAGGCCTCGACGGGATCCTTGATGACGCCCAGGCCGTATTTGTAGCACCAGCCAAGATTATACTGGGCGGCAGGCACTCCGGCCTCCGCGGCCTGTTTGAACAGGCGAAAGGCTTTCCTGGCTTCGATCATGGTGCCCCAACCCATCATCAGGCAACAGGCATAATCGTTAAGGGCATAGACATTACCCAACTCGGAGGCGGAAGCAAGCCATTCCGAGCCATTCCACAGATCCTCTTCATGGGGCGGCAATTCTACAGGCTGCTGCCCTTCCTGGCTGTACAGGGGATAAGAAGCTACCGCCATAGTGTCCACACATACAGAGCAGCTGTCCCAAACGGTATAGTCCTCATAGACATACTCATGATAATCCAGCCCGTACCTGATGTAAGCCCGGCCCAGACGCAACTGAGCCTCAGCGTCACCCCGCATGGCCGGTAAAAGCAGATCGGCTTCCGGAAACATCTCAGCCGCTAGAGCCAGCGTGAGAGCCGCCAAAACCAGTAATACAAATAGTTTTTTCATGGTTACCTCCATTTCGGCAACTTTAACCGGGGGCTGAAGTTGTCAAGAATTTCGTGCTCTGCTTATGCCAGGTTGGCTGGATGGAAAACTGGAGGTTTACGCGCCTGGACCCGGGAGATGTTAAACAAAAAGATTGACGCCAATCGCCGCCGGACAAATCCTTGTCCGCAGTCTTTAAAACAGAGTGTAGCATGGAAAAATACCAAGATATCCTGGACAAACTGAACATGATGCCCCATCCCGAGGGCGGTTTCTACCGGCGCAACTGGCAATCGCAGATCAGCGGCGACCTCAGGGACAGCACCGGCAAGGTGATCTTTCCGGAGCGGCTGGCGGGATCGTCGATCCTCTATCTTTTGCCCCACACGATGGTTTGCAGGTGGCACCGGGTGCAGTGTGACGAGATGTGGCACCACTACCACGGCACGCCGCTGCGGCTCTACCTGCTTTCGGCCCAGAAAGGGCTCCAGACGCAGATCCTGGGCGCGGACGTGAGCGCCGGCCAGCTGCCCCAGTTCATCATTCCGCGCCAAACCTGGTTCGCGACCGAGCTGGAGGAATCCGCGGGCTTCGCCTTTTGCGGCTGCACGCTGTGGCCGGCTTTTTCCTACACCGATTTTGAGATGGCCGAGTCCGGCGCTTTGGCCGACGAGTTTCCCGCCCAGCGCGAGTTGATCGAGCGCATCCAAACCCACCCCCAATAAGGAGCAAATATTCTTGGCTGACAAAATTTTCATCCTGGACACCAACGTCCTCATTCACAACCCCCAGGCCCTCTTTTCCTTTGAAGAAAACCACGTGGTGATCCCCATCGTGGTGATCGAGGAGATCGACCAATTCAAGAAAGGCGTGGACGAAAAGAGCCGCAACGCACGCCAGATCGGCCGCTACCTGGACGCCCTGAGAACGCGGGGCAGCCTGCAGGAAGGCGTGACCATGGACAACGGCGGCACGGTGCAGGTCTCGGTGAACAAAGATGTGACTGACGCCGCCTCACAGCTCTTTTTCCTGGACCGCATCGACAACCTGATCATAGGCACCGCGCTCTATTTCCAGCAAAAATACCCCCAGGACCTGGTGACGCTGGTCTCCAAGGACGCCAACGTGCGCATCAAAGCCGACAGCGTGGGCATCAACGCCGAGAATTTCGAGACGGACAACATCAAGTTCGAAGAGCTCTACACCGGCTGGGAAACCAAGGAACTGGAGGACGCGGAATTTGACTCCATCAACGGCCGGAAATACATCGCCAATCCCTTTGGGGAGCTGTGTCCGAACCAGTTCATCCGCTTCTTCCGCAAATCCACCCCGGACACAGTTCGCACCCTTCGCTATAACAAGAGCGCGAACGCCCTCTACAAGCTGCAGAGCTATCAGGGTGAACTGGTTTACGGGATCAAGGCGCGCAATTTTGAACAGGAAATGGCGCTGGACCTGCTGCTGGACGACACAGTCCGCCTGGTGAGCCTTTCGGGCAAGGCCGGCACGGGCAAGACCCTGCTGGCGATGGCGGCGGGGCTGCAAAAGGTTGTGGAAGAGCAAAAGTACACCCGGCTGGTGATCTCGCGGCCGATCTCACCGCTGGGGCAGGCCCTCGGCTACCTCCCCGGAACCAAGAGCGACAAATTCAACCCCTGGATGCAGCCCATCTACGACAACATGGACATCCTGCTGGCGCTGCACGAGGACATCAAAAGCGAGAACATGAAAGGCAAACGCAAGCCCAGCCTGGAAGATTTCATGGATTACGGCTTTCTGGAGCTGGAACCGCTCACCTACATCCGCGGCCGCAGCCTGCCGGACCAATTCATCATCATCGACGAGGCCCAAAACCTCACCCCGCACGAGATGAAGACCATCATCACCCGCGCCGGGGAAAACACCAAGGTGGTGCTCACCGGCGACCCCTACCAGATCGACATCCCCTACCTGGATTCCTCTTCCAACGGGCTTTCCGTGGCTGTGGAAAAACTGAAGAACGAGGACATCGTGGGCCACATCACCTTGGAAAAGGGCGAGCGTTCGCAGCTGGCGGACCTGGCCGCGAAGTTCTTTTAGGAGCGCGGGAGATGGCCAAAGAGGCGGTTCGCGAACGCAGCTGGGTGGAGATCGACCTGGCGGCTTTCCGCGCCAACCTGAGGGCTTTGAAGGCCCTGATGGGCGCGAACCAGGGCTTCATCCAGATCGTGAAGGCCGACGCCTATGGGCACGGCGCGCGCGAGATCGCCCGAATCGCCCTCGCGGAGGGGGCTGTGGCGCTGGGAGTGGCCAATCCCGAAGAGGGAAAACTGCTGCGCGTCCAGGGCTTCAGGGAACCCGTCCTGATCCTCTCACCCTCTCTTCCCAGCGAGATCCCGGGGATACTGGACCATGAGCTCTGGCCCACCCTTAGCGATCCGGCTTTTGCCCGGGAGCTGGACCAGGCCTGCGCTGAGCGCAAGATAAGGTGCAAGGTGAGCCTCAAGCTGGACAGCGGCATGCACCGCAGCGGGGCTTTGTCCGGGGATTTCGGGCGGCTCTGGAAGGCAGTGGACCAACTCCCCCATCTGCAGGTGCAGAGCGTGTTTTCCCACTTTGCCGCCAGCGAAAGCGACCCGGCTTTCAGCCAGGCCCAGGAAGAGGAATTTCTGGCCACCCTGAAAAAGTACCAGGTTGACGCCCCCTGGGTGCATCTGGCCAACAGCGCGGCGGTGGTGAACGGTTTCGGAAAATCTCTTTCCGTCTGCCGTCTGGGCATCCTCAGCTACGGCATCTACACCCATTCCTCCCAAAGGGAAAAGATCGCCCTGAAACCCGTGATGACCTTCAAATCCACGGTGGCGCAGATCAAAGAGGTCCCCGCCGGCGCCACGGTGGGCTACAACCGTGCCTGGCAAGCCGCCCGGCCCACGCGCTACGCCGTGATCCCGGTGGGTTACGCCGACGGCTACGACTTTTTGCTTTCGAACCGCGGGACCGTATCCGTAAAAGGAGCGCTCTGTCCAGTGATCGGCCGGGTTTCCATGGACATGATCTGCGCGGACATCAGCGACGCCGGCAAGGTGGATATTGGCGACGAAGTGGTGCTGCTGGGGAATTCCGCGGAGGAACTGAGAGCGGAAAACCTCGCGGCTGCTTATGCTGGCTCGGCCTATGAGCTGCTCTGCCAGGTGGGACGCCGCGCGAAAAGGCATTACTACGACGGCAAACGCCTGGTGACCTCCTCCCCCCTCTCGCGGCGGGAATTTGTCTCTTCGGACTATCCGGATTCCAAGCTCAGCCAGATCATCCAGGCCGCCATCAGCCAGCGCGTGAACAGCGAGGAAATGGGCGAGCTGATCTCGCGCGAGATCCTGCGGGTGTTTTTCTTCAACAAAGACCGCGAGATCCTCTACCGGCGGGACTTTCGCCACCACATCAGCTTCTCCGATTCTGGCGACCCCCGCTTCTGGCGCGCCGCCACCACCCTCAGCTTCAGCAAAACGCTGCAAAATGACTTTTTCACCGTTGCCTGTGCCAATTCCGAGGCGGCCCTGAAAACCTATTTCAAGCGCCGCGACGTGGAATACCGCTGGCTGATGGACACCAACTTCGAGCTCAGCCCGGAAGCCTTTTCCCTCTCCTCGGTGCGGATCGACGGGCTCGAACTGGAGACCAAACTCCACTTCCGCAACGCCTGCATGGAGATCCGCTGCTCCCATCCCGCCCTGCGTGATCTGGTGGGCTCCGAGGTCCGCTTCGAGATCGACACCCTCACCCTCTATCCCCGGGCTTCCCACCAACTCAGCGTTTTCATCACCGAACTCACCCACGGCGTGAAGATCAGCTTTTCCCATCCGGCGGAGCTGGTCCCGATCGAGTGCGTGCCCGTCTTCGCCGGCCAAAACAAGTATCCGCGGGTCTCCACCGGCAAAAACACCATCACCGTGGCCACCAAAGCCGGAGAGTGGGTCTTTCCCCAAAGCGGGGTGGTGTTCGCGTATTGACCCTGGAGGGAGAGGATTTTCGGCAAGAAGGGGGAAGCCAACGCTGTTACGTCATTCCGGGCATTCCCACCTAAAGACACCCCTGTTAGGTCATTCCGGGACGACGCAGTAGAGGCCTGGATTCGAATCACCCCGCCGGCCAACAGGTTGTCCGGCGAGGACCCCGACGGGACCCTGCGTGCTGACGCGCGCTTCCCGGAATGACAGGTTCAGGCTTGGCGATTAACCGTCCAAATCAGCAAATGCGTTCAATCCGTAAACCCGTATAAGAATCCCAACACCCCGCCGATCCGTATAATCCGTTCAATCCGTTGAATCCGTAGGGAAAAGTCAGTCCCCTTCCATCTGCCGCCTCACCTGTTCGGCCTGATGGCGTTCATCCCGGCAGATCTGGATGGCGCGGCTGTAGCGGCTGTTTCCCGGCACGAGTTCCAGAGCCTGGATAAGGTTGGCGAGGGCGTTGTCGTAAGCACCGGTGTAAGTTTGGATGAGGCCAAGGTTGTAATATGCCTTGGCGCGGGATTTGGCGGGGATCTCCGGTTTGAGGGCGGCTGCCTGCAGGATCTCGAGGGCGCGTTCGGTTTCGCCCACAACCACCATCTGGTGGGCGGTTTTGAGCTCCGGAAGGTGTTTCTTGTCCAGCTCGTAGGTTGCGGAAACGTTCACGTAGTAGGGCGCGACGGTGCGGATGAACTGGCGGGAAAGATCGTCCACGCAAACTCCGTAGAGGTAGCTCTGGTCGATCTTGGGCGGCTGGCGGTCCTCGGCGGACTTGGAATCCGAAAAGCTGGTATCGAGGCGCTTGTTGGCGATCACGGCGGAGGTCTGCACATCCATGATCTGGATGTTCACGCCCAGGTAGTGGGTGCCGGTGCGGGTGTGTTTCTGCACCTCGTATTCCATGTCGTTCTTGTCTTTTTTGGTCACCGTTTCCGTGCTGATGTCCTCTTTGTACTCGTCGCGGGTGACCCGGCCGACCACCAAGGCTGCGGCGCCGATGAATTCACCCAGCTGGGGCGCGGTTTCCCCGTTCACAAAACCGTTCCAGGCAAGGTAATGCTCCTGCAGGATGGCCTGAAGGTACTGGCGGTCGAGTATGGTTTCGAAATATTCGCTTTCCAGGAGGCGGGCGGTGAAGGCGTCGCGGATATCCTGAGCGCGGAACCACTGTTGGGGAGGGCCCCAGATGTCGCCCATGGCAACTGCGGTGTAGTCGTAAAGGTTCACCTCGGCCGGGCGCATGATGGCCATGTTCACGCTCTGAGTGGCGCATCCGGCCAGAACCAGCGCCAGCAGGGTTGCGAAGATCAGCTTTGTTCTCATCATCGTTTTCCTTTTTCGATGTCTTGTTCACAATTTATCAAACCCCGCCCGGAATGTCCACAAAAATATTACCCGGCGGGCGGAGTATCCCTCTTCCCAATTTTTTAGATCGATGAAGAATGGGTCGCGGAAAAGCGCAAAATCAGAGAAAAAGAGTTCAGAAAAAAGGGAATTTAAAACAGAGAGCCCACAGTAAAAGCAGAGTGATCGTAACATAAGCTTCAGCTTGTTGGGTGCCCGAGATTTATCTCGAGGCACAGAAAAAAGACAAAACAGAGGGACAGAGAGACAGAGTAAAGTAACATAAGTTTCGGCTTGTTGGGTGAACCTTGGTTCTCCTGTAATCCATGCTCACAAGCCCGCTGGACGCCAAGATGCCATCCGTAAATCCGTTCAATCCGTAAATCCGTATAAAATGGCAATACCCAGAGCGGAACGGAGGAGGAAAAACGCGGGCAGAAAAATGGTGCTGAAGGGGGGACTCGAACCCCCATGAGCTCATCGCTCACTAGTCCCTGAAACTAGCGTGTATACCAATTTCACCACTTCAGCACTTGCTTGTGGGAGCCATTTCCCGGAAAGGGGTCCGGCTGTCAAGGATTTTGTTTGGCAAGTCGGCTGGAACGAAGCGGGATCAGCGACTGAAGAGATCCCAGACGATGCGTCCCAGCAGCAGGACCAGGGCGAGGACAAAGATCGGTTTGATAAGCCGGTTGCCGTTGCGGACCACCAGTTTGGAGCCGATCAGGTTTCCGGCGATGCCGAAGGCGGCGGCGGGCACTGCCAGGGGGAAATACACCTTGCCGGCGATCAGGAAGGCGGTGAGCGCGGCCAGATTGGAAGCAAGATTCACCACCTTGGTGTTGCCGTTGGCCACCACAAAATCGTAGTGCAGCAGCAGCGCGTAAACCAGGATGAGGAAGGTGCCGGTACCGGGGCCGAAAAAGCCGTCCCAGAAGCCGATCAGAAGGCCGGCCAATCCTCCCAAAAACAGCCTGAGGCCAAGTTTGAGCTGGCGGGAATGGTTTTGGCGGCCGAAATTCTTGCGGATGAGGGTGAGCACGGCGATCACGGGTATCACCACCAGCAGCAGCCAGCGCAGGAAATCGCCGGAAAGCAGGAGCACGGCACGGGTGCCCAGATACGAGCCGAGCAGCGCCAAAACCGCGCTGACCAAGGCCACGGGGAGGTCGATCATTTTCGCGTGCAGGTAGCGGGCTGTGCTGAAGACGGTGCCGCAGGCGGAGGAAAACTTGTTCGTGGCCAGGGCCGTGTGCATGGGCAATCCGGCCGCGACGTAGGCCGGGAGGGAGATCAGGCCGCCGCCGCCGGCGATGGAATCGATGAGACCCGCCAGAAAGATGAAGGGCAGCACGAGCGCGTAGTCGAGAGGGGTGAGAGAGATGAGTTCAGTCATGTTCAGCAACCGGGATCAAAGTTCGGCCTTGAATTCCAGCTTGAGCGAGTGTTTCACGTCCTGGTCCGGATAGGCGGTGCCGCTGTATTCGGCGGTGGCGGAGCTGAAGCTGTTGAGGCGGTAAACGGCGGAAAGCGACCAATTGAGCAGCAATCCGCCCCGTTTTTCGGGCAGGAAGGCCAGAAAATCGTCGCCTTCCCGGAAATTGTAGCGAAGCCCGAAGGAGCCGTTCACGCGGGCTTTCTTGCCCCAAACGCCGCGATAGCCGGGTTCCAGGCCCAGGCCGCGCAGGCGGTAGCCTTCACCGCTTTGTTGCCTGAGTCCGTTCTCCAGGCTGCCGCTTAGGTTCAGGGTGCCGATGTTGTTGGGGGAAAAGTTGCGCTGGACCAGCAGCCTGAGCTCGTTCAGGGTGATGTCGGAGAGGTAGCGGGAGTCGGTTTCGTTGCTGTGTTGGTAGCGGAGGTTGTAATTGTTGCCGGAGAAGTTCTTGAAGTCAAACTCCGCGGAGTAGAGGGCTTCCGAGGCGCGGGACTGGCTTTGGTAGCGGTTGTCGAGGCTGCGGTTGAAACTCGCGCCAAGGCTGCCGACCACGCGCCCGGGCACCAGGTCCAGCCAGAAGGTTTGGGAGAGACGCTGGTTTCCGAAGATGGTGGAAGGCGCGCTGAACGCGGATTCCGGGAAGATGAGGTAGCTGCGCCAATCCGTCATCAGCGAATCCTGCAGCGTGCCCTGGAGGATGAGGTCACCGCGCAGCCAGTTCCACTTGGGGAAATGGTTTCCGGGCTTGAGGTAGAGGCTGACCTGGCCGTTCACCTCCGAGCTCAGCGTCCCGCGTCCGCTGGTGATGAAAACGTAGTCCCAGTCGCCATCCGGGGTGTAGACGCCGGTGCTGTCATAGAGGCCGAGGCCGTCGCCGATGTATTCCAGCTCGCGGATGCGGGGAAAAAACTCGGTTTGGTTGAGTTGGTAATTGCCCAGCAGCATCACCGCCTGTTTGAGGAAATAGTGGGAGTTGCGCAGGGACACCAGGTTGTAGCTGTTTTTGGGGCCTTCCCTCTGGATCTGGCGGTGGGTGAAATCGAGGTTCAGGCTGTGGTTGAGGGAGGTGGTGCTGTGTTTTAGGGCGTAGGTTTGCGAGCTGGAGGCGCTGATCCAGTCCGTGTCTTTGCGGAAGCTGTTGTCTTGGGTGAAGCTGAGCTGGGAAAGGCTGGTTGGGCCCATCCGAAGCGTGATCTGGGGATTAACGCGGTAGTAGCGGCTGTCCGGCTCCGCCGGGGAGGGCTGGGTGTGTTCGAGGCTGTTGTAGGTGGCCAGCAGTTTGGCTTTGAGCCAGTTGAAATCCCAGCTTCCGCCCAGATCGTGATACTGCATGAGGCTGGAGCCGGCGTCCTCCGCGAGATCTTGCCAGGAAAGGGTGGAACGCAGGTTCAGAGCGGGAATCAAGCCACGCCCAGTGCTTTGTGAGAGCAAACGCAGCGCTTTCTGGCTGTAGAGGCCGGGAATGTCCCGGTAACGCAGCGTCAGTTGAGGTTTCCAGGCCTCCCAGGCGCGCGAGCCCAGGGTGAGATCGAGCCGCCACTGGGCCAGGGAATCGGCCGGGGGCAGCAGCGCGAGGTCATATTCTTCCGCGTAGCCGGATTGCTGGCTGAAGAGAAAGCTGTTCGCCCAGCGCCGCTCGAAATCCAGGCCGATCCAGCTTTGCCTGTCCACCTCCCCGGTTTTGAGCCGGCCCCAGGCGGCCAGCAGGCCGCCGCGGTTGTCGGCGTCGTCCAATGCGGAAAAAGCATTCTTGTCGTTGGTGGTGTAAATGCCTTCCAAGCCCAGCTCCAGAGGCCCGGACTCATAGTTCAGGGCAAGGTCCGCGTTGTTGCGCAGCACCGCCGGAACCAGGCGTTTCTGAGGCAGCCAGGAACCCAGTCCGGCACCCACGTAGCGGAATTTGCCGCTGGAATATTCTTCATAATCACCGCCGCCCAGGCCCATGAAGCTGAAAGTGACGTTGTAGACCGCGGTGGTGTCGCCCGCGGCGTATTCGTAGTAGGGAATGCCGTCTTCCGTCTGCCTCAGCAGATAGCTGCCCAGGCCGGGATCCACCAGCACGACGCCGTTTCCCCAGGCCAGGCGGTCTCCCGCCGCGCTCAGCGAATCGAGGTCCGCGGGGCTGAACTGATAAAGCAGAGGAGCGTCTTTGGCATCGGTCTGGCGGATGAAGTGATGCGCGAGCGAGAGGCCGGGCAGCACCTGGATCCGGGAGGAATTGAAGAGGGTGGATTGCTTGTAATGTTCATCCGCGTATTGAAACCAGGCGTTGATCTGGTCACTGGAGACCACCAGGCTGCGAAACATCACCGAACCTTCCGAGTAGTCGATGTAATAGTCTGTGCCTCGTTCCAGCAGGACGCCGTTGCGGAAGATCTGTTCGCTGCCGGCGGTGATCAGATACGAGCTCTGCCAGCCTGTGGGATTGAGGTAATAGGGGCCCTGTTTGCCGTCGACCACGGTGATGGCCTGGCTGGCCGGTTTGCCCGCGGCGGCGGTGAAGCCGGCCTGGGCGAAATGGCGGTCGCGGTACCAGGCGTTCAGGCCCTCGATGCTGGTGCGGTAGTTGATATAGCGGGTGTCGGTGAATTCCCAGTCGAGGTCGCCCATCGCGATCTCGTATTGTTTGCCGTACACTCGGATGAACACCTTGTCCAGGCTGCTTAGTTCCTTGGAATCGCCTTCCGGAGTAAGTTTGGACTGGCTGTCGGAAAGCTGGGCGGCAATGTTCACGTTGCGGGAAAGCTCGCCGTTCAGATTCACGAACAGCGACTGCTTCAGGTCGAAGGCATCTTCGTCGGAGAAGGTGATGGCAAAGGTCTTGGCGCCGGAGATGAGCAGTTTGCCATCGTCTGGAAGCCAGTTGCGCGGGCGGGGCGCCACGCTTTGGAAGAGGCTGTCGGAGGGATCCAGCTCGCGGTAGAGCTGGCGCGGGCGGGCCAGTTCAGGCGGCACTTGCAGGCAGCTGACGCGCAGATATTCCGCCTCGGGAAAGCGCAACAGGGTGAGGGTCCCGGCACGGTGATCCAGCCGGTAATCCAAACCCGGAATCAAGAGCAGGGTGTCGGCAAAAACGGATTCTGAACCTGTAACGATGGGGCCTGGCGCGATCTGGTAGTCAAGCTGGTCCGGCAGCAAAAGCAGGCTTTGCTCCAGCACCAGGGATTGCGCCGCCAGCGGCGAAAACAGGATCAGGACCAGGACCGCGGCAAGGAATGGCAGGCGCACGCGCTACACTTTGTGAATCACGGTGGTGACTACGCCCCAGATCACGAAATCGAGCTCCTCGTTGATCTTGATGGCCGGGTAGGACTCGTTTTCGGAAACCAGGAAATACTCTCCCTTTTCGACGCGCAGCTTCTTGATCGTGAATTCCCCGTCATAGCGCACCAGCACCACCGAGTTGTGGTTGGCCTCCAAAGCTCTGTCCACGATCACGATGTCATCCGGAAAAATGCCGCAACCGATCATCGAATCGCCTCCCACCCGGGCGAAAAAGGTGGCGGCCTTGTGCTTGATCAGATATTCATTGAGGTCCAGCAGGCCTTCGATGTAATCGGTGGCGGGAGAGGGAAAGCCGGCCGGAACAGTGCTGCCGATCAGCGGGCGTTTGAGCTTGGTTTCGGTGCTGACGCCGTAGAGCGCCTTCACCGAGCCGTCGGACTTGATCTTTTTGGGCATCGCGGAGACCTCAGAAAACAACAGTCAACCGTGAACACGCACGGTTGACTGCCGAATATGACTTGATTATTTGATCTTCTTGAGAATGGCGGAAGCGCTGGAGCCGTAGTTCGGATCGTTAACGATTCTTTGCAGGTCGGCTTTGGCGGCATCATACTTCTTCTGCATGAAATAGGCGTTGCCGCGCAGCAGATAAGCCGCGGCCTTGGAAGAATCGACGTTGATGGCCTTGGTGGCATAGGTTACCACCTTGGCCCAGCTTTTCTGCTTGTTCCAGTGATTGGCCAGGGCCAGGGCCACGTCGGCGTTGGGCTCCAAGTCCAGGGATTTGTCGTAGTATTCGAGCTTCTTGGAGGTGTTGTTCAGCTTGTCGTAGTTATCGGCCATGATGCGGTAGGCGAGGGCGTTGGAGGCGTTGTCCGTGGTGGCCGCGATCAGTTTGAGCAGCACGTCGTTGGATTTCTTGTAGTTCTTGATCCCACGGTAGAAATCGGCCACGGTGGAGTACACCATCGGGGTTTCGCTCAGTTCGAGGGCTTTGTCGTAATAGATGGCCGCGGTGTTGTCGTCGCCTTCATCGCGATAGGCTGAGGCCAGCACCAGATAGGCGTTCACGTCGCCGGAAGCCTCGGCGTAATCCTTCAGCACCTGATAAGCGCGAACCTGGTCGCCAATGTCGTTTTTGAGGATGCTGTACTTGGACATCAGCACGTCGGAGTTACCAGGCTCGGTTTGAAGCACGTTGTCGTAATAACCCAGGGCGCGTTCGAACTGGCCGGCTTTTTGAGCGGTGAAGGCCATGTTGCGGTAGAGGCCGGCCACGATGGCGTCGCGCTCCGTGGCGGTCATGGTGAGCGGCACCAGGCTTTTGTAGATGTTGGCGGCGCTTTCAAATTCCGTGATCGCGTCATCATACTGCTGATACTGATCGCTTTCCTGGGCCAGGTTCTGATAGGTGAAAGCGATGTTTTTCTGGATCAGTTCGATGTTCACGTCCACCGAATCCGTGGGCGCGGCTTCAGGCTGGGCCAGCAGGTAGTAATCCTTGGCCTGGTTGTAGTATTCCAATGCCAAGGCGAAGTTTCCATCCTCGACGTTGACGAGAGCGGTGTCCTCGGCGGCTTTGGCCAGTTCCAGCGGTGTGGGCGGCGGTTCCACCGGTTCTTCGATCTTTTTGTTTCCGCTGCAGGCGGACAGCACCATAAGGACTGTCAGCAGCATCGCAAGCAGGTATGCATATTTTTTCATTATTCCTCCAGTGAATTTTCTGTTGGAACAACAACGTTACAGGAGCCTTTTTTTGTCAATGTAAAAAGCTAGCAGGCAGCAAGAACGGTATTTTTTGCAGTTTTTTTTCACTCCCATTTGGATTTCGTTTCTGCTTGCCCCACAGTCAGTTGGCATTTCACGACTACGGTTTTGCGTTGCCCGGGAACGCTAAAGTGCTGTGAAAACAGCATTTTTTTGTTGACAGATTTTCCAGACCCCGTTTTTAATAGCACCGTATTATCTCTTACTCTTTAAATACAACCCCAAGGAGGTAAAATGAGCAGAGATGATTTAATCAAAAAGATCGCAGGGACCGCCGGAATTTCGCAGAAAACAGCCGGCATCGCACTCAACGCAATGTTAGAGGGTGTTACGCAAGCTCTCAAGAAAGATGAAAAAGTCTCCCTTGTCGGCTTTGGTTCCTTCAGTGTTGCCCATCGCAAAGCCCGCAATGGCGTCAACCCCAAGACCAAGAAACCCCTCAAGATCCCAGCCCGTAAAGTTCCTGTCTTCAAAGCAGGCAAGAAGCTCAAAGAAGCTGTCAAGGCCGGGAAAAAGAAATAATCCATAATTGACATCCTAAAAAAGGCGGGAAGCGATTCCCGCCTTTTTTCGCGCCGGGAAATCAGACCCCAGCTCGCTTCCCGCTTAGCTTGCGGGCGGGACCAGGCTTTCACCGAAACCCAACTCATTCCCCAGGGCATCCAGGTGTGAAAATCAGAGGAAAATTTGGCTCATCCCCGGGTCGTGTCAAGTCCTGAAATAGTGGACACTCAATTTTGTTGTTTAGCCAAACAGCCCCTACGCCAATATCCCTCCGATCTTCATGCTGAAACCTGGAGGTAATTAACTCACTCTGGTGGATATGGTT
>Ga0265295_1000132_pt1 | contig 151668 bp, 140 predicted proteins | sample Munlansysbiofilm_FD_192503 | JGI IMG/M metagenome (GOLD analysis project Ga0265295, IMG submission 192503) | Leachate microbial communities from a municipal landfill in Southern Ontario, Canada - Methane capture system biofilm | ecosystem: Engineered > Solid waste > Landfill > Unclassified ... | reverse complement strand
TCGCTTCCTTCAGACCCTGCCGTTACCAGCAACGCCCTTGCGATTCGGATTGTCTTCCCCCTGGCCGGGGTGACGCCTGTCTCTTGCAACAGGCCGGGTTTGCCCGCTACGCTGGGCAAACAAAAAAGGGATTCGGAATGCTTACGTTCCGAATCCCTTTTTTTCGTTGCGGCAAGAAGGTTGCTATCAGAAATAGATGAAATAGATGGCGGAGCCGGCAAGAAGTACGCTTTGCAACAGGAAGAAGCCTTTGTTCACCAGTTTTCGCGATTTACTTGCGCAGACTACGAGCAGGGCGCAGGGAAGCCCGGCCAAGAGCAGGATTTCGATGAAAGTCGCGCGCCCGACCGCTGGGACCAGAGGGGCGGCGAGGCCGATGCCGTAAAGCAAGAGGGCGATGCCGTTGACCAGGGTGTTGGCGACGAGACGAAAAAGGGGGTTGGCTTCAGCAATGGTGGGTGATGCCGGATTGCGAAAGGGATGGGTGAGGAGACTCGCCAGCAGCCACCAGAGGGTGCTCCAGAAGACGAGGATCACGAACCAGCCGTAAAAGGAAGGCGCGGCCCAGCCGTTGACCACCGGCGCGGAAAAGACCGGCAGCTTGATCCAGGCGAGAAGGCTGAGGGGCCAGTAAATGAAACCTGCCGGAATATGGCGCACCGATTCCGGTCCGAGAAGAAGAAAGAGGGTGTGCCCGGCGATGAAAAGACTGAAAAGAATTGCGCGCAGTTTCATAAAAGAACCTGTCCGAGGGGGAAAAGTTGGGTGATTATACCCGGATATCCCGTCCCAGTCCAATATTTAGTGTACGTTCACCCCACCCGGCCGGACGTTGCCGGGGATTTTTTGTTTCCGGCCGACACCGTCAATGCTATCCTGCCGACCAGTCTTGTTTCAGGATGCTATTCTCCTCGCAACGGAGGTCTTTTTCATGCCCGAGAGTCTCATCCCCCGCACCGCGTCGGCCCATTCCTATCAACTGCTCATCAAACAACTGCTCTATGCTCCCCTGGTAAACCGGCCCGAACAGGAGATCGTCTATCGCAACCAGTGGCGCGGTAATTACTTTACCTTGCGCGAACGCATCTGTCGACTGGCCAATGCTCTGACCCGCCTGGGAGTCAAGACGGGGGATACGGTGGCGGTCATGGATTACGACAGCCACCGTTATCTGGAGTGCTTTTTCGCCGTCCCCATGCTCGGCGCCGTGCTGCACACCATCAACGTTCGCCTTTCGCCGGAACAGATTCTGTATACCATCGATCACGCTGAGGACGACGTGCTGCTGATCAACGGCGATTTTCTGCCGATCCTCGATCAGATCAAGGGGCGCATCGATACGCTGAAATGCTACGTGCTGATCAATGACGAGCCGGCCCCTCCCCAATCGGCCATCCCCTTCGCCGGTGAATACGAATCTCTGCTCGCCGACTCGGCCACCCATTTCGAATTCCCCGATTTTGATGAGAACACCCGTGCCACCACCTTTTATTCTACCGGCACCACCGGTCTGCCCAAGGGGGTCTACTTCAGTCACCGGCAACTGGTGCTGCATACCCTCGGCGTGGTGGCGGCTCTCGGCACCCCCCTTTTCCAAGGGCGGCTGCACCGTCAAGACGTCTACATGCCGATCACGCCGATGTTCCACGTCCACGCCTGGGGGCTGCCCTATGCCGCGACCCTGCTGGGGTTGAAACAGGTCTATCCCGGCCGCTACGTTCCCGAACAACTGCTCGAACTCATTGACCGGGAAAAGGTCACTTTTTCCCATTGTGTGCCGACCATTTTGCACATGCTCTTGAAATCACCGGTTTCGCCGTCGGTTGACCTGTCCGGCTGGAAGGTTATCGTTGGTGGCGCGAGCCTGCCCAAAGCCCTTTGTCTGGAAGCGATGCGCCGGGGGATCGATATCTTCACCGGCTACGGCATGTCGGAAACCTGCCCGATCCTGACCCTGGCTCAACTGACTCCCGAGATGCTCGATGATACTCCGGAAGAACAGGCCGCGATACGCTGCAAAACCGGGGTACCGCTCCCCTTGGTGCAGTTGCGGGTGGTGGACGAGCAGTGGCGCGACGTTCCTCGTGACGGTCGGTCCTCCGGCGAGATCGTGGTGCGGACCCCCTGGCTGACCCAGGGCTATCTCAAGGATCATCGCGCTTCGGAGAAGCTCTGGGACGGTGGCTGGCTGCATACCAGCGACGTGGCCCATATCGATGCCCGGGGCTATGTGAAGATCACCGACCGCAGCAAGGATGTGATCAAAATCGGCGGCGAGTGGATTTCCACCCTGGAACTGGAGGACATCATCGCCCACGACCCAGCGGTGGCCGAGGTGGCGGTCATCGGCCAGCCCGACGATCGCTGGGGTGAGCGCCCCCTGGCCCTAGTCGTGCGTCGCGAGGAGGGGGAGGAAAAGGCCGCCGAGAAGGGGATCCTGCATTTCGTCAGGGAATATGCCGAAAAGGGGATGATTTCCAAACAGGTGGTGCTGCTTCGGGTCCGGTTCGTCGAGAAGATCGACAAGACCAGTGTCGGCAAGGTTAACAAGGTGGCCTTGCGGGAGAAATATCTGTGAGGGGAGGGTTATCGAGATGGGAAAAACCTTTCGTCCGCGCAAGCCGGTGACGGTCAAATCGCAAGCCGAGGCCGACGCCTTGGTGCGCAAGATGAAGAACGAAATGGAAGCCGGGGAAAACTACCGGGAGAAATCCCTCAAGCTGCATGGCTGGATCTGCGCCAAGTGCGGTCGCGAGTTCGAGGCGGACAACCTGCATCTGTTGACCGTTCATCACAAGGACGGCAATCACAACAACAATCCCGCCGACGGCAGCAACTGGGAAAATCTCTGTGTTTACTGCCATGACGACGAACACAGCCGCAGTCTGCTCGCGGATTACCTGAAGGGCGGGAAAAAGTAGCCCGATGGAGCTTGTGCGCGAGGAAATCCGTCGCCACCTGCCGCGGGATGGTGAGGCGCGCCGTCTTTTTCACGGCCGCGGCCGGATTTTCCCAGGGTTTGAAGATCTGACCATCGACAGCTACGGGCCCCTGACCTTGGTCATTCTCTATCAGCCGCGCCCGTCTTCATGGTTGACGGATCTCGCTGTTTTCTTGCTGCAAGAGGTTGCCGGGACGGTCGCGGTGCTGGTGCAGGAACGTTATCTGCCGCAATCCCCCAGTCGTGTAGTGGCCGGAGAGCTCCCGGCCGAGGTCGATGCCGTCGAGGGCGGTCTGCGCTACCGGCTGCGCCTGGGGCAGGGTCGGAATATCGGTTTTTTCCCCGACATGGCCGGCGGCCGGCGGCTGGTACGGCAAATCGCGGCGGGGCGTGACGTTCTCAACCTTTTCGCCTATACGTGTGGCTTTTCCGTGGCGGCCTTAGCCGGCGGCGCGTGCCGGGTGGTCAATCTCGACATGAACCGGGGCGCCCTGGAACTCGGCCGTCTCAATCACCGACTCAACGATCTCGATCCCCGGCGGGTCGGCTACCTGCCCCACGAACTCTTCCGAAGTTTCGGCAAGCTGACGCGGCTGGGACCTTTCGATCTGGTTATTTGCGACCCACCGGCGACTCAGGGGGAGAGCTTTACCGCCGAACGACACTGGCCGAAACTGCTGCGCCGCTTGCTCGAGTTGCTGGCCCCGGGGGGAGAATTTCTGCTCTGCCGCAACGGGCCGGGGCTGCCGGCGGGCTTCATTGAAAACCTGGTCGCGACGCTGCTGCCGATGGCGGAACGGCTCGCTGTGCGGACGCCGGGGGAGGATTTCCCCGAGGTCGATCCCGATCAGGGCACCTGTCTGTTCCATTATCGACTGCCGTAAACACGACCAAGGGGAGATGATGCAAGGTAACGAGGTACGAATCAACAGTTGGAACGAACTGCAGGAAGAACTCTTCAGCGACTCCTGGAGCCCGCACCTGGGGCGCTTTCGTTCCCGCAACGCCTTTCGCGGCCTCTCCGATGCCCGCTATCCGCTGCTCACCAGCTTGATCCGGCTGGGTGGCAACTTTGTCGACATTGAGCGCCATATCCTGCGCAACTTCAAGAAGTACGCCCACCGTTCGGTGGCCGGTGGCGATTCCATCTGGCACTGGCTCTCTATGGCCCAGCATTTCGGATTGCCCACCCGCTTGCTCGACTGGACCTATTCCCCTTTTGTCGCCATGCATTTCGCCACCGCCAATATCGAGAAATTCGATGTCGAGGGCGTCATCTGGGCGGTCAATTACGTGCGCGCCCACCAGATGCTGCCGGCCAGCCTGCGCGGATCCCTGGAGCGGGAGGGGGCCAATGTCTTTACCGTCGAGATGCTGGCCGAATCGATCTGGTCCCTGGGCGATCTCGGTAACCTGGCGATGGAGGATTTCGTCATGTTCTTCGAGCCCCCCTCCATGGAAGACCGCATCGTCAACCAATTTGCCTTCTTCTCGATCATGTCCGACCCCCTCAGGCCGGTCGATGAGTGGCTCGCGGATCATCCGGAAATCTGGCGCAAGATCATCATCCCCGCCGAACTCAAATGGGAAATCCGCGACAAACTCGATCAGGCCAACATCACCGAGCGCGTCCTCTTCCCCGGCCTCGACGGTCTCAGCCGCTGGCTCAAGCGGCATTACAGTCCGAAAGGATAGTCTGATGAATGGGGCGTAAAAACAGGATTGTCGCAGGAGGATCGCAGCCGCTCAAAGATACGACCGTGCGCCCATGTATCGCTTCTGGTAGTAGCGGCTGCTCAGGCTGGTGACGCAGACATCTTTGCCGCGCCGGGGGGCATGGATAAACTTCCCGTCGCCAACATAGAGACCGACGTGCGAGATGCTCGTGCCGTCGTTGGTGGCGAAGAAGACCAAGTCGCCTTTGCGCACGTTGTTTCCTTCCACCGGTTTTCCGGTGCAGTACTGGTCGCGGGAGGTGCGGGGGAGTTTGAGACCGTTGAGGCGGTAGGTGACCATGGTCAGGCCGCTGCAATCAAAGCCGTCCTGGGCGTCGGTTCCTCCCCAGAGGTAGGGGATACCGAGAAAGCGCCGGGCGGTGGCGACCAGTTCCTCACGCAGATCGCCCTTGCCGCTGCGGCGGATGCGCTCCACCGCGTTATCTTCGGGGCGCACGACGAAGAACTCGTCGATCAGCTTCTGCTTTTGCAGAGTTTCCGCTTCGGCGCGGGCGGCGGCATAGCTGTCGTGATCGCCAAAACGGACTTTATAGAGTCCCGAATCGTGTAAAAAGGAGTAGGCGTCAATCCCCCGGCTTTCGAGCAGGGCGGCGAAGCGGACGGCGTTGTCGGGGTTGGAGAAGGCGCCGACCTGGATGGAGTAGCCAAGGATTTTCAACGGAACGGGAGGGGTGGCGCAGACCAGTGCCGGCTTGAGGCTTTTGGGAACGTACTTTCCTTCGCCGGATTCGGGGGCAGGGGGGGCTTTCACCGTCGGCGTGGCCGTTGGCCGGGGGGCCTTGAGGAAGATCGCCTTCGACAGCGGACGGCGGGGCTCGGTCGTGAGACAGCCGGCCAGCAGGACCGGGAGCAAAAGCGCGAAGGCTCTTCCGAAGAAGCGGAAAATCATGGATCCTCGTGGATTAATGGGAACGGTTGCGGAAGGTTAACACAGGGCTGGGGGATTAACAAGGTCGACAGGGAGGGTGACGGGTGGAGAAAATGGAGCAAGTCTATCGGGCGGCCCTGGAGAAATGGGGGGTCGAGGCCCAATATGATCAGGCGATAGAAGAATGCGCCGAGCTGATTGCGGCGCTCAAGCATTTCAAGCGGGACAAGATCGGCGAAGAGCAGATCATTTCGGAACTGGCCGATGTCACCCTGATGATCGGCCAGTTGACCTTCATGTTCGGCGATGAACGGGTCAGGGCAGCGGTGGCGCAGAAGTTGGAGAAGTTGGCAGGTTTGCTGGCCGCTCCTTGAGCGCAAGGGAAAGGATCATGACGGGCGCGGGAAATGCTTTGATCCATAAGCTGGTGGATGGACGCAGGCTCGGCTATGCCGAATACGGCATGACGGAGGGACGACCGCTCTTCTATTTTCACGGTTTCCCCGGCTCCCGACTGGAAGCGGCACTGGCCGACGGCGCGGCGGCACGTCTGGGGATTCGCTTGCTCGCCTTGGACCGGCCGGGTTACGGCCTCTCTGACGATCTGCCCGACCGGCGCCTGGATGACTGGCCGGTGGATGTGGCGGCGCTGGCTGATGCCCTAGGGCTAAAACGCTTCGACATTTTTGGCGTTTCCGGCGGCGCCCCCTTTGCATTGGCCTGTGCCGCTGCTTTTCCCGAGCGGGTGGAGTTTTTGAGTCTGGTTTGCCCCTTGGGGCCTTTGGGCGCTCCGGAATTGTATCGCCGGCTGCCTTGGCTTTTGCGCCTCGCGCTCTCAGTGTCGCAGCGTTTCCCGGATTTTTCTAAGGGGGTAGGGGGCAATCTGCTGCGGTTGATCCACCGTTATCCGGAGGGGGTTCTGCGCGCGTTGCTTCTTGGCGCCGCGCCCCAGGACCGGGAGGTTTTTCGGGATGTTGGAGTCTTTGCGGCGATGGCTCAATCGCTGCGGGAAGCCCTGTCGCAAAAGGGACGCGGCGCCGTTGCCGACATGGCCGTTTATCATCGGACTTGGGGCTTCCCATTGTCCGCGCTGGATCTCCCCGTGCAACTCTGGCACGGATCGGCGAATCTGCCTCATTGCACGTTGCACCTGGTTCCCGGCGAAGGACATTTTTCCCTGCCGCTCCGGCACATGGATGAGATTCTGGCGAAACATCAAGGATAGACCGGCAGCGACGGCTTTTTCAGAAGAGGAATTCCAGGCCGAAGGAGATGCGATGGCGTTCGCCTTCGGCTTCGTCGGGTGAGGCGGCGTCCAGCAGGGAACTGTCGGCGGCGGGGGTGTAGCGGTAATCGAGACCGAGACGGGTCGATTTGCCCAGATCGACGCCAACCCCCGCGCCGAGTTGATAGCGTGTTCCTTCCTCGCGATGGGCGAAGGTTTCGAGAACCGATTCCTGCTCTCCCTCGATCGTGTTCAGTCCGGCACCGACATAGGGGGAGACGGGACTTTCGGTACTCAGGCGCAGGGCGGCGATGCCGCCGACTTTACCCAGGGCGAGGGGAGGTTCATCATGTCCGCGCGGGCTGAGAGTGGGGGCCGAGGCCGTCAGGTCGAGGGGGAGCAGGGTGAAGCTTGAAAAATCGCGAACCGATTCGCCAAAGGCACCGAGTCCGAGGGGTGACGTGGGTATGGCGACTTCCGCCTCGCTGCCGGACGGCGCCGGCGGCAGCAGGAGCGCCAGGACGAGAAGAGCAAGATGCCGGTATTTTATGAACAGGGAAGCCATAGACACAATTTATCACCGAAGCCTTCGTCAGACAATCGCCGCAAACGGGCAGGGGAGGGGCAGGTGAATTTTTTCAGTCGTTTGTTCCGCTTTGGAGGATGGAGATAAGCGGCGATTTCGTGTAGGATGGTGCCATATCCCGATCTGTCGGGGAGACAAGGATATCGCAGGGAACAGGAGGTCAACTATGGGCGCGGGAATGGAACAGCGAAAAAGCCAGAGAAAACAAACAGTTTTTTATCTGGAAGTGGTCGATGCGGAAATCGGTCAACCCACCGGTCGGCTGGTCGATCTTACCGCCGAAGGTCTGATGCTGATCCACGAGCATCCCCTGGCGGTCAACCGTCTTTATCAGTTGCAAATCCTGCTGCCCAAGAAATTGGGGGGAGTCTCCCAGGTGGACTGCACGGCGGAGTGCCGCTGGTGCCGCCCTTCGATCAATAGTGAATTTTTCGACGCCGGTTTGCGGATCATTGAGATCTCCGAGGAGGACGCGGCCCGCATCGATATGATCATGAAATATTACTCTTTCGCCGGTGCGGTTTGATTCCGGCTGACTATCAACGAAAAAAGGCGGAACCGTACGGTTCCGCCTTTTTTCGTTGATAGTGTGGTCTTTCAGCAGAGGTTCTCTTCTTCGCCGAAGACTTGGGCGGCGAAGAGGTAGATTTCGCAGTCCTCGGCTTTCCAGGCGTCGGAAGCCAGTCCCGCCTTGAGGCAGGTCTGTTTGAGGAAGGTGAGGCGGTCCCACTGGCGTTCGGTGGCCACTTGGGGCAGGAGTACCCCCCGATAGAATCCCTTTTCCAGATAGATGCCGTGTCGGCCGATGACGATCTGCTCGATGTCGTCGATCTTTTCCAACGGTGAGAGGACCGAGATCTCAATGGTGAAATCGGCCAAGTCCTCCTCTTTCATGGGATAGAAGCGGGGATCACAGGTCGCCGAGGCGCGAACCATGGCTGCAACCTCCTTGAAGAGGGGCAATTCCGACTGGAAATTGCCGATGCAGCCGCGCAGTCGGCCCTGTTGTTTGATGGTTACGAAGCAGCCCCGGCGAACATTTAAGGACTGCTCCTCGCGCGGCTCGACATAATCGCCGTTGCCGCACACGCAGTCGATCACCGCCTGCCGGGCGATGGCGAGCAGAATCTCTTGTTCCTTGGGGGTAAGGGTCTCTTCCACGGTTCCTCCTGAACAGGGAGTCTCGGCTTTAGACTTTCGACCGGATCAATATAAAAACAATCCCCGGGCTTTTCAAGATCGTATCGGCGCGAAATCGCTGGTCATGAAAAAGCCCCGCCGACAGGGCGAGGCTTGCTCTTTTATTTGCGACTCTTTTCCTGGCGCTTGCGGTCGTTGGCGTCGAGGAAGCGTTTGCGCAGGCGGATCGATTTGGGGGTAACCTCCACCAACTCGTCCTCGTCGATATATTCCAGGGCCTGTTCCAGGGTGAGAACGGTGGCCGGAGTCAGGCGGATGGCGTCGTCCGAGCCGGAAGCGCGAACGTTGGTCAGCTTCTTGCCGCGACAGGCGTTGACCACCAGGTCGTTCTCCTTGGCGTGCTGGCCGACGATCATCCCCTCGTAGACGTCCGTCCCGGGAGCGACGAAGAGAATCCCCCGGTCCTGCAGGCTGAAGAGGGAGTAGGCGACGGTTTCGCCATTTTCCATGGAGATGAGTACGCCGTTTTTGCGTCCGGCGATGGGCCCCTTGTAGGGAGCGTATTCATGGAAGGTGTGGTTCATCACCCCGGTGCCGCGGGTGTCGGTGAGAAATTCGGTACGGAAGCCGATCAGACCCCGCGCGGGAATGACGAATTCAAGGCGATTGGTACCATCCATCGGCTGCATGGAGACCATCTCCGCCTTGCGGGTGCCGAGTTTTTCGATGACCGTCCCCTGGAACTCTTCGGGTACGTCGATCACCAGGTATTCCATCGGTTCGCAGCGCACACCGTCAATCTCGCGAAAGATGACCTCGGGCTTGGAAACCGAAAGTTCGAAGCCTTCGCGGCGCATGTTCTCAATGAGGATCGACAGGTGCAGCTCGCCTCGTCCGGAAACCTTGAAGGTGTCGGTGTTGTCCGTCTCCTCGACGCGCAGCGAGACGTTGGTGCGCAACTCCTTCATCAGCCGGTCGCGGATGTTGCGGCTGGTGACGTACTTGCCCTCGCGGCCGGCGAAAGGCGAATCACTGACCATGAAGTTCATGGACAGGGTTGGTTCATCGATGGCGACGTAGGGCAGGGGTTGGGGATCGGAAAGTCCGGCCAGGGTTTCGCCGATGCCGATCTCCTCGAAACCGGCGATGGTGACGATGTCGCCGGCGTAGGCTTCGTCCACTTCCACCTGTTTGAGCCCTTCGTAACCCAAGAGCTTGCTGATGCGGCCGCGGGTCTGTTTGCCCTGGCGGTCAATGGCGACGATGGTTTCGCCGGCTTTGACTCGGCCGTTGAAGATCTTGCCGGTGGCGATACGGCCGATGTAGTCATTGTAATCGATGCTGGTGACCAGCATCTGGAAGGGAGCGTCAGGATTGACTACGGGGGGCGCGACCCGCTTCTGGATCATTTCGAAAAGGGGTTCGAGGTTGCTCGATTCGTCGCTCAGTTCGCGCTTGGCAAAGCCGAGTTTGGCGCTTGAGTAGACGATGGGGAAATCAAGTTGTTCCTCGTTGGCGTTGAGTTCGCAGAAGAGATCGAAGACCATGTTGACGACCTCCTCGGGGCGGGCGCCGGGGCGGTCGATCTTGTTGATGACAACGATCGGCTTGATCCCCAGGTCGAGGGATTTCTTCAAGACGAAGCGGGTCTGGGGCATGGGTCCGTCGAAAGCATCGACCAGCAGCAGGACCGAGTCGACCATTTTCAGCACGCGCTCGACCTCGCCGCCGAAGTCGGCGTGACCTGGGGTGTCGACGATGTTGATCTTGTAGCCGTTATGGTGAACCGAAAGGTTTTTGGCGAGGATGGTGATGCCCCGCTCCTTTTCGATGTCGTTGCTGTCCATGACCCGTTCGGTGATGACCTGGTTCTCGCGGAAAACCCCGGACTGCTTGAGCATGGCATCGACCAGTGTGGTCTTGCCGTGGTCGACGTGGGCGATGATGGCGATGTTGCGAATCATTTCTGGCATGTGTAGCGTTGGCTCCTGAGGTTGGCTTTTTCGGGGTTTTCAAACCCGCGGCGGCGAAGATTGGTTCGTGGGGAGCGCCGGTGGCGGGGACGGTAAGGCAGAAAAGGTGGCGCAAGTGATGCGGCACAACCGCATATTTATAAACCAGTCAATGCGATCTGTACCAGAAAAAAACGTATCAACGGCAAGTTCAGGAGGATTTTGTTCTTTCGCGGCTCGTCTTTGCCCTTTATCCGATCGCCGTTTTCCTTTATCCTGACCCCTTGTTCATAAGGGAGACCGATTCCCGCAGCAAACCGAGTCAATTTGCCGCCGAACGACTGCGGCTTTTGGAGGTAAAAGAAATGAACTGGAATGACGATCTCGCTTTGGGGGAAAACCTCACCTGGGAAGGGCGCCCCGCGCCCCGCGCCTTCACTTTCCGGAACTGGGTCCATTCCCTCTTCGGGGTACTGCTTCTGGCGGTGGCCATTTACTGGCAGGTGATCGCCTGTGGGCTCGCCAAGGCTCAGCCCTGGCCCTGGCCGGCCCTGATACCGGTCCCCTTCTGGCTCGCCGGACTCTACCTGGCCGTCGGCCATCTGCTCTTGGCGCGTCTGGAGTGGAGCCGGGTCGGCTATGCCGTCACCACCCAGCGTCTGCTGATTCGTCGCGGCCTCTTTCGTCCGCATCTCGAAAGTATTCCACTTGCGAGCCTATGCAGCTTTCGCGTCAAACCGCTGGGCCCGGAACTGGCTCATGTGCGTGCCGTCTCTGCGGAAGGGGGTGCCGTTCTGAGCTTCCTTGCCGTCGAGCATCCCGCCGCGCTCCTGACCTTGCTTGAAGAGGCGTTGGTACGCAACGGTCACGAAGTGAACCGCACGACCCTGTGATTCAGGGAAATCCCTGATTCCGTTTGACGGAAGCGGAGCAATCCGCTTATCATTTCCCGATCAAAATCATCAAGGACGATTCCTCATAATCATGCCAAAACATTTTTTTCTCGAAACCTTCGGATGTCAGATGAACGTCGTCGACTCGGAGCAGATCGTCGATCTGCTCCGGGGGATGGATTATGCCCCTGCCGACCGACCGGAGGATGCCGATTTGATTCTGCTCAACACCTGCGCCATTCGCGACAAGGCCGAACGCAAGGTCTACGGCCATCTCGGCCGCTACAAGCCCCTCAAGGCCGTCCGGCCCGGCCTGATTCTCGGGGTCGGCGGCTGCGTCGCCCAGCAGCAGGGGGAGAAACTGCTCAAGGATATCCCCTATCTCGACCTGGTTTTCGGCACCCATAACATCCATCGTCTTCCCGATCTGTTGCGCGATGTCGAAATCCGGCACCGGCGCGGCCACGCTCTCGAATTTCATGACCGGGAAACACGCCTGCGGCTCTTTCCGCAGCGCAGCGGGGGCGAAGCCGTGACCCGCTTCGTGACGGTTACGCAGGGCTGCGACAATTTCTGCTCCTACTGCGTGGTTCCGCTGGTGCGCGGCCGCGAAATCAGCCGTCCGAGCGGGGAAATTCTCGACGAAATCCGCCAACTGGCCGCTTCCGGCGTGCGCGAGGTGACCCTTATCGGCCAGAACGTCAACAGCTACGGTGTCGGGGTGCCGGGGGAACTCTCCTTTGCCCGGCTGCTGGCCGAAGTGGAAGGGATCGACGACATCGTCCGCATCCGCTTCACCACATCCCATCCCAAGGATCTTTCCGATGAACTCATCGACTGCTTCGGTTCTTTGAAAAAGCTCTGCAACCATATCCATCTGCCGGTGCAGAGCGGGTCGGACCGGATTCTGCGTCTGATGAACCGGGGCTACACCCGGGAGCAATATCTGGACCGGGTGCGACGCCTGCGTCGGGTGCGGCCCGAAATTCGCCTGTCCTCCGACATCATCGTCGGTTTTCCCGGCGAGAGCGAGGAGGACTTTGCCGATACCCTGAGCCTGACGGAAGAGGTGAACTATGTCGATATCTACTCTTTCATCTATTCCCCCCGGAGCGGCACCGCCGCGGTCAAGCTCGAAGACTCGCTGACCGCCGGGGAACGCCAGGCCCGTTTCGATCGGCTGCTTAAGATACAGGAGGACATTTCCCGACAATGGCGGGAGCGGGACGCGGGGGCGATTCTGGAGGTGCTGGTCGAGGGGGAGAGCCGCCAGGGCCAGGGGCAACTCTTCGGGCGGACCACCTGGAACCGCATCGTCAATTTCGCCGGCCCTCGGGATCTGATCGGGAGCCTGGTGCCGGTGCACATCACCCAAGTCTATCGTAATTCCCATCTCGGGTGTCTGGTGACGGATCAGGCCCCTTCGCACGGTTGACAGGCAGGCTAAGGCTATGGCCAAAGGACGAATTCTCGCCATCGATAACGACGGGGCCTCGCGGACGCTCTATCAGGAGCTGCTCGGCAACGACGGCTATTATGTGCGTACCGCCGCCGGTGTGCGTGACGCCATGGAGGCACTGCGCCGCGAAGAGTTCGATCTGGTCGTCACCGAGTTGCACGCCGGTGTCGGAAACGAGGACATCACCGAGAGCATTCGTCGCCACAACCCCGCCCAGGAAATCGTCGTCGTCACCGACAAGAACGATGCCTCCGCCGCGGTCGAGGCGATGAAACGCGGGGTCTCCGATTATCTGCTCAAACCGGTCAATCCCGACGAGTTTCTGCTGCTGGTCGGAAAAATCCTTTTCCGCCAGGCTCTGCGGGTCGAGCACAAGAAGCTCCTCGACGAGAACATCGAGTTTCACCAGACCTTGGGTTACTATCAGAAGTGTCTGGCTTTTTTGCGCATTCACGATCTTGATCGGCTCGGGGACCAGATCATCGACACCCTGATGGAGCTCTTGCAGGCGGAAGGGGGGCTGCTCTGGCTTCCCGGCTTCGACGGTCGGCACTACCGCCTCCGTTGCCGGCGCGGTCTGGTCAAGGTGGCCGCGGACGAGGAGACGCTGACTCCCGACGAAACCCTGCGCGCCCTGCTCTTTACCGGTGAGCCGGTAACGGCCGGTCAGGGTGCGAACCTCTGGCTGCCCCTGGCGGTCGGCAGCGAGGGTACGGCGCTGATCCGTATCGAGGCTCCGGTGGCGCGCGAGGCCTTCACTCGGCGGGATCTCAAGATCGCAGCCCTGGTCGGCGAGTTCGCCGCCGGCGCCTTGCACAATGTTCTGCTGGTGCGCGATCTCGAACAGAATACCCTGCGGGTTCCCCGGGGGCAGGCCTACAACATGACCTTTTTTCAGGATCATATCGACAAGGAGCTGCACAAGTCCCGCCGCTACGGCCGTGGTCTGTCCCTGATCCGGCTGAGCATCGACAACCACCGCCAACTCGCCGCCCACTTTCGCGGCCACGAACTGGATGAGGCGATGAGGCGGATCATCGAGGCGATCAATTCGGTCCTGCGCGATGCCGACATCCTCGCCATGGCTGCTTTCGACGAGTATTACATGCTGCTGCCGGAGACCGACTATTGGGGGTCGCTGGTCGCCCAGAAACGGATCCGCAAGGCTCTCAAGGGGATGCTGAGCGTCTGCGATCTGAAAAAGAGTTTGCCGATCGCCCTCTATCTGCGATCGGCGGCCTATCCGGCGGACGGAGCGACTTTCCAAGAGTTGCGGGCGGTCGCCGGTCTTCGCCTGGAACGGCTGAAAAAGAGCCTTTTCCATCGCCCCGGCATCGCCGAAACCCCCTTCTGGCCCTTGGTCGAGCGTCTGCTCGGCACCCCCGGCGATTATTCCGTCGCGACTGAAACGGGGGGGATATCCGGTCCTCTGTCGGTGAAGGAGGACGATTTGCGCTGCCGCTATTTCCGTATGCCCGCCGTGCGTCTCGACGAAATCATACGCGCCTTTTGCCGCGAGGTAGTGGAGTCGAGCCGGGTACGGGGGATCATCTATCGCGGCTGCGACGATTTCGACAAGGTCCGGCAATCCCTGCGTCACGTCGAGGCTCTGGAGAAGTCCGCGACCTCGATCTTCCTTCTCGGCGGCAGGACTCGCGCACATTGGGATTACCAGCGTCTCGTCCCGCTCTATATGGACGACGACGCTTTCGGGAAAATCCCCTTTATCCTTTATCTCAATGAAGATTGTGCTTATGCCCTCTTTGCCCGTCGCCGAGGGGAAGAACTGCTCGGTTTTCATACCTCGGACTTCTACTTTGTCGAGAACATGATCGCCAAACTTCAGGAACAGTATCAGCTTCAGGCGCAGATCTAGCGGTATTTCCGCCAATTTCAGGAGTTTTTCGTGACCAGGTTGTGTAACAAGATCGTGCTCGCCGGCGACCGGCCGGATCTGGTCGGCATGATTGATCTGTTGCGGCAGAACGGCTTGCAGGTCCAGCATTGCCCCGACGGGGCGCGGGCCTTGGAGATCTGCCTCTCCCTGGCGCCTGATCTCATGGTGCTCGATACCGAGGTGGCGCTCCTCCCGGCGACGCGACTGGTCCAGATTCTTCTTTCCAACCCCCGTACCGAGCGCATGGCCTTTTTCTATGTCGGTTGCGAGGGTCAGGAAGTGGAGGGCTTCCGCCGACACAAGGACGGTTTTCTCCCCCGGCCCTTTAATCCTGAGCAACTTCTGTCGGCGATACTCGGCCACTTCAATCGCCTGGAGAAGACCGCCCAGGTCGGACGTCAAGAGAAGGACATTCGCGGCCATCTCGATCAGATCGCCGTGACCGACCTGGTGCAGGTCCTTGGGGTCAACCGCAAGGAGGGGGTTCTTTCCCTGCATAGCGCCGGGGCCCGGGGGATGATCTTTCTCCGTGAGGGATGCGTGGTCAATGCCCGTCTTGGCCGGGTTGACGGTGAAAAGGCTTTCTTTCGCCTGCTCGGCTGGAAAGAGGGGGAATTCTGGTTCTCGCCTGGAGGGGTCGATACGGAGGTCCGCATCACTGTTCCGGTTGATCACCTGATCATCGAGGGGCTGCGGCAGCAGGATGAAATGGCCGCCCAGTCCGCTGTTTTGCCGGATCCGGGAGACTGCCTCGAACTGAAGATTCCCCGTGACCGGTTGCCCCGGGGCTTGCGGCCGACCACCCAGGAAATTCTCGTCCTGACCGAGTATTATTCCCAGGTGCGGGAGATTCTCGACCACTGCCCTCGTCCCGATTTCGAAGTGCTGCAGATCCTCAAGGTGCTCATCGACAAAGGATTGCTTGATGTGCGCCGGGATTGCGGACTGGAGGATCCCGGACGGACCCCCCTGCTCAGTTCCGAGGAGGTTATCCTCATCAAGGATCATCTTGGCGAGCGTGAGGTGCTCCTTGATGAGGCTTCGGCCAAGCTGCTTCTCTTGGCCGCCGAATCCGAGGATGTGCGGCGCTTCGTGCGCACCCTGCAGGGGATCGGCGAGTTTGACCCGGCCCATGACTTCTTCCTTGGGGATGAGGGCTTGGGTCTGGGGGATATCGGCCGGCTGCTGATCAACGAGACTTTCGCTCTGCGTCTTTTCGTGCTGCCCGCGACCCGCGAGGCCGCTCCCCTGTGGACCCCCTTTCTGCGGCGCCTTTTCGGCGTACTTTGTCTGTCCGAAGGGGCGGAGATGGCGACGGCCCGGAAATTTTTCGAAGAACGCGCCCAGGCCCCGGTGGCGATGGTGTCCTTCAACGAGCCGAAAACGGGGGCGTTTCTTCTGAAAAAGGGGGATCGCAAAGACTTTCACGAGCTGTTGGCTTTTTTCGCATCCCAATTCCGCCGGCCGCTGCCGGCACGGGAGGAATCATGATCGATCTGCATACCCATACCGTTTTCAGCGACGGCGAACTGATCCCCTTCGAGTTGGCCCGCCGTGCGGCGGTGGCCGGTTATCGCGCCCTGGCGATCACCGATCACGGGGATTTCTCCAACCTGGACCTGATCATTCCGCGCCTTTCCCGCATCGCCCAGGAACTCGGCAAGTCCCTGGGGCTGGTGGTGATCCCCGGCATTGAACTGACCCACATCCCGCCGGCAATGATCGCCGAGGCGACGGCCGAGGCTCGTTCCCTCGGAGCAAAACTGGTCGTCCTGCACGGCGAAACGATCGTCGAGCCGGTGGCCCCCGGCACCAACCGGGCGGCCATCGAGGCCGGGATCGATATCCTTGCCCACCCCGGGCTGCTGACCGCCGAGGAGGCCGCCCTTGCCGCCCAGGGCGGAGTCTGTCTGGAAATCACTACGCGTAAAGGACATTCGCTGACCAACGGTCATGTCGCCAAACTGGCGCTGGCGGCGGGGGCGAAACTGGTCATCAATAATGATGCCCACGCCCCCGGTGATCTGGTGTCGCTGGAAATGGCCCGCAAAATCGCCCTCGGAGCCGGGCTCAGCGAAGATCAGTTCGAGCAGTGCCGGAGAAATTCGGAAGAGCTGGTTTTCAGGGCGGTGGGGGTAAGGTTGTAAGGCTGAAGACCGAAGGCTGAAGGGAAATTTCTCATTGAAGGATTTGGTAACCATGGAACAGACGGATTTCGATTTTTTGAAGGAACTGGTGGAAACCCCCAGCCCCTCGGGCTTTGAGCAACCGGCGCAGCGGGTCATTCGGCGGGTGCTCGAGCCGGTGGCGGATGAGTTGCACACGGACGTTATGGGTAACGTCATCGCCCGCATTGCCGGAGCCGGGGAGCATTGCCCCCGGGTCATGCTCGCCGGTCACTGCGACGAGATCGGCTTCATGGTCAAGCACATCGACGACAACGGCTTTCTCTTTTTCGCCGCCATCGGTGGGGTCGATGCCCATCTGGTGCCGGGGCAGAGGGTCTATGTCCACACCGCTTCCGGACCGGTTCTCGGCGTTGTCGGCAAGAAGCCGATCCACATGATAGAGACCAAGGACCGGGAGACAGTGGTCAAACTCAAGAACCAGTTCATCGACATCGGTTGCCTTGATCGGGCCGAGGCCGAGAAGCTGGTGGCCATCGGCGATCCCGCGACCTTCGCCGTGGGGCTGGAGCGCCTCCAGGGGGATCGGGTCATTTCCCGCGCCTTCGACGACAAGATGGGGGCTTTCGTTGTTGCTCGCGTCTTGCAGGAAGTGCGGCGGCGGGGACCGGCGCCGGTCGATCTCCATGTCGTCACCACGGTCCAGGAGGAGGTTGGGTTGCGCGGCGGCACCACCAGCGCCTACGGGGTCAATCCCGATGTCGGCATCGCCGTCGATGTCGGTTTCGCCACCGACTACCCGGAGATGGACAAGAAGGAGATCGGCGAATTCAAGATCGGCAAGGGACCGATTATTGCCCGTGGTCCCAACGTCAATCCGGTTCTTTTCGACCTGCTCGTCGCCACCGCCCGCGCCGAGAATATCCCCTACCAGGTGCTGGGTGCACCGCGCGGCACCGGTACCGACGCCAACGTCATCCAACTCTCCCGGGGCGGCACGGCGGCAGCGCTGGTCAGCGTTCCCCTGCGCTACATGCATACGCCGGTGGAACTTCTCTCCCTCGACGACCTGGAACATACCGTTAAGCTTCTGGCCGCTCTCATGTACCGTATCGAAAGCGTCGGCCAGTTTATTCCCCACTGACCGGTGACTTTTTCTCTGGCCCGGCACGACTTTCAGGACGTTGCCGGGCCAATCCTGTTTGAGAATTTTTAACGGATTTTACCTTGACGCAAGCGGATCGGCTTGGATAGTATCACCGATTAATATTTTTCCTCCCCCCCTCAAGACAAAAGGAGCTGGCGATGCTGGATCCCGTGATCCGTGAAGGACTCACTTTCGACGACGTGCTTCTCGTTCCCGCCCATTCGATCGTACTGCCCAAGGAGGCCGATCTCACCACCCAACTGACCCCTCGCATCCGCCTGAATATCCCGCTTCTTTCCGCCGCCATGGATACCGTCACCGGAAACCGGACGGCGATCTGCATGGCCCGCGAGGGGGGCCTCGGCATCCTCCACAAGAACATGACTCCCGCCGAGCAGGCCCTGGAGGTCGACCAGGTGAAGAAGTCGGAGAGCGGCATGATCGTCGATCCGATCACCATGCATCCCGAGCAGAAAATCTACGAGGCCCTGGAGCTGATGGAAAAATACCGCATCTCCGGGGTGCCGATCACCAGGGACGGCAAGCTGGTGGGGATTCTCACCAACCGCGACCTGCGTTTCGAGACCAAACTCGATCAACCTATCGCCAACGTCATGACCAAGGACAAACTGGTCACCGTTCCCCCCGGCACCACCTTGGAGGAAGCCAAGTTCCATCTGCACCAGCATCGTATCGAGAAGCTTCTGGTCGTTGATGACAGCTACAACCTCAAAGGTCTGATCACCATCAAGGACATTGAAAAGGTCCGTAAATATCCCAACGCCTGCAAGGACGACTTCGGTCGACTGCGGGTCGGGGCGGCGGTGGGGGTCGCCGGCGATCGTGAGGAGCGTCTCGAAGCTCTGGTCAGGGCTGGGGTCGATGTCGTCGTCATCGATACCGCTCATGGCCACTCCCAGGGTGTGCTCGACGCCGTGCACGACACCAAACGGGCCTATCCCGACCTGCAACTGATCGCCGGAAACATCGCCACCGCCGAGGCGGCTGCGTCCCTGATCAAGGCTGGGGTCGACGCGGTCAAAGTCGGTATCGGTCCTGGTTCCATCTGCACGACCCGGGTCGTCGCCGGGGTCGGGGTGCCGCAGATCACCGCTATCGCCGACGTGTCCGAGGTGACCCGCAAGGCCGGAATCCCTCTCATCGCCGACGGTGGCATCAAATATTCCGGCGAATTGCCCAAGGCCATCGCCGCCGGCGCCGACGTTATCATGATCGGTTCCCTCTTTGCCGGCACCGACGAATCCCCCGGCGAAACCATCCTCTATCAGGGCCGAACCTATAAGACCTATCGTGGCATGGGCAGCCTCGGCGCCATGAAGCAGGGGAGCAAGGACCGCTATTTCCAAGGGGATGTGGACAGCGACGTTAAACTTGTTCCCGAGGGGATCGAAGGGCGGGTGCCTTTCCGCGGTAGCCTCTCCAGCAACATCCATCAACTGATGGGTGGTCTGCGCGCCGGCATGGGTTATACCGGCTGCCGCACCATCGCCGAGTTGCAGCAAAAGGCCCGCTTCATGCGCATCACCAACGCCGGCCTGCGTGAATCCCACGTCCATGACGTCACCATCACCCACGAAGCCCCCAACTACCGGGTCGAACGGCAAGGGTAGGGAAGGAGCGACCCGCCGGGTCGCCCAGGGCGAGGCGGTGCCTAGCCCTTACAGGAGAGCCTTTATGTCCGACATCCACAGCGAAAAAATCCTGATTCTCGACTTCGGTTCCCAGTACACCCAGCTCATCGCCCGCCGGGTGCGGGAGGCCCACGTCTACTGCGAGCTTCATCCCTTCGATATGGGCATCGAGGCGATCCGTGCTTTCGCCCCCAAAGGGATCATTCTCTCCGGCGGGCCCAAGTCGGTTTATGAGGAGGGCGCGCCGGCCATCGCCGAGGAATTGTTCGAACTCGGCGTGCCGGTGCTCGGCATCTGCTACGGCATGCAGCTGATGAGCCGCCATTTCGGCGGGCGGGTGGTGCCGGCGGGAAAACGCGAGTTCGGTCATGCCGAACTCCTTGCCCAGGGACAACCGGGGCCGCTCTTCGCCGGCTTTTTCATCGAGGGTAAAAGTCCGGTGTGGATGAGCCACGGCGACCATGTGGAAGCGGTCCCGGCAGGCTTCGAGGTCGTCGCCGGTACCGGCAACGCCCCGGTCTGCGCCATCCAGAATACGGCGCGGCGTCTCTACGGCGTGCAGTTCCATCCGGAAGTCAATCACACCCCCCACGGTCAGCAACTGCTTGACACCTTTGTTCGTGACATCTGCGGCTGCACCGGCCAATGGACCCCGGGGCAGATTATCGACGACGCCGTTGCCCGCATCCGCGAGCAGGTTGGAAGCGACCAGGTCATCCTCGGCCTTTCCGGCGGGGTCGACTCCTCGGTGGCGGCGGCGCTCATCCATCGCGCCATCGGCGATCAGCTCACCTGCGTCTTCGTCGACAACGGCCTGTTGCGTCTCAACGAGGGCGATCAGGTGATGGCCACTTTCGCCCGCAACATGGGGGTGAAGGTCATCCGTGTTGATGCCGAGGAGCGTTTTCTTTCGGCTCTGACCGGGGTTGCCGACCCCGAGCGCAAGCGCAAGATTATTGGCGGTCTGTTCGTCGACATCTTCGAGGAAGAGTCGAACAAGCTCACCGACGCCAAGTGGCTGGCGCAGGGGACGATCTACCCCGATGTTATCGAGTCGGCCGGGGCCAAGACCGGCAAGGCCCACAACATCAAGAGTCATCACAACGTCGGCGGGTTGCCCGACACCATGAAGCTGCAACTGCTCGAACCTTTGCGCGAACTCTTCAAGGACGAGGTCCGCGCTATCGGTGAGGAGTTGGGCCTGCCTCATGCCATGGTCTGGCGTCATCCCTTCCCCGGTCCCGGCCTCGGGGTACGGATTCTCGGTGAGGTGAAAAAAGAGTATGCCGACATCCTGCGCCTGGCCGACGCCATCTACATCGAAGAACTCTACAGCACCGGCCATTACGACAAGATCAGCCAGGCCTTCGCCGTCTTTCTGCCGGTAAAGAGCGTCGGCGTCATGGGCGACGGCCGCACCTACGAATACGTGGTGGCGCTGCGCGCCGTGGAGACCAAGGACTTTATGACCGCCGGCTGGTATCCGCTCCCCTATGCGGACATGGCCCAGATCAGCAACCGTATCATCAACGAGGTCAAAGGGATCAACCGGGTGGTTTACGATATTTCCAGCAAGCCGCCGGCGACAATTGAGTGGGAATGATTCCCCATTGCTCCCACTGGCCCCACCAGGACCGGTGAGGATGACGATCTGTTTGCGGCGCCCACCTACGTGTTAGAATGAGCAACACGTCCTTGTGCATATATGCGTATATCAAGAAATATTTCGCTGATGCTACTCTTGGGGTGGAGCCTGTTTATGACACAATCCATCATTGCGGCAGACGCTGCGGGAGCGGCGGAAGCTAAGATTCGCTTCCATGTCGTGTTCAACAATCTGCCCTACAAGGCGGGATTGAGGACCAGTTGGGGGTTTGCCTGCCTGATCGAAGGTTTGGATAAAACCGTCCTGTTCGACACGGGCGGCAACGGCGATATCCTGCTCGCGAACATGCAACGGCTCGGTCTGGATGCCGAAGCGGTTGATGCTGTTGTGTTGTCTCACATCCACGACGACCATGTCGGCGGATTAGACACGTTTCTGGCGCACAATCCGGATGTTACCGTATACCTGCCTGAATCGTTTCCGGTATCGTTCCAGCGAGAGGTCATGCGACTCGGCGCAGCGGTTGAAACCGTGTCCGGACCACGACGGCTCTTGGATAACATCTATTCGACCGGTGAAATGCAAATGAGCCACGGCATTGAGGAACAAGCCCTGATTGTGGATTCACCACGCGGGCTTGTGGTGATTACCGGTTGCGCCCATCCCAACGTGGCGGATATGGCGGAGCAGGCACGAACTTATCTGGGTAAAAACATTTATTTGCTTATGGGAGGATTTCACCTGGGCGGCAGCAGTGATGCCGAGATTCACGCGATTATCAAGCGATTGAAAGCGCTGGGCGTCAGGAAGGTCGCGCCGAGCCATTGCACCGGGGATAATGCAATCGAGCTGTTTCGCAAGGCCTGGCAGGATGACTTTATGGAGGGCGGCTTAGGCGCCGTCATTGAGGTGACGCGGTAGGCAGTATCCCTCTGCGTTGGTCCAAGAAGAGCATACAAAGAAGCGGCAAAAAAAGTCCGGGCGCATCCGAAAAAGTGTCTTCCTGAACAGGATATCTACGGCATTAAAGGAGTTAGCCTATGACATCGATACGTGAAAAGGGCGGCGGTATGTCCGAAGGTATCAAGCTGCTTTTGTGCGAAAACCCCTTACCTCCTATTGATGAGGCCATTGCCGCCGCGCAGGCCGAGGTGCCGCGCAGCAATTACTACACCGAGCCTTACTCCGAACCCTTGCGGCGCTTCATCGCGGACAGCCTGAATCTGCCGCAACGGCTGGTGCACATCAATGCCGGCTCTGAATTGATCCTGCGCCAGTTGTTCGAAAGGCTGGGTCAACATGTGCATCTGCTCACACCCACCTACCCGCTGTTTCCAGAGATCGCGCAGCATTACACCGAAACTCGGCTCTTGCCGGAGAATGATTTCGCCTTTGACCTCGGGGAACTGATGATCCCTGACGGCACGACCCTTGCGGTCATCGTCAATCCCAATAATCCCAATGGCGGCAGCTTCGACATGACCCCACTGCCCGGACTGCTGCGCCGCTATCCTGCTACCCGATTCCTGGTGGACGAAGCCTTCATCGGCCTTGCCGGCAACTCGGTTGCCCACTGGGTGCCCAACCATCCCAACCTCCTGGTTACACGCACTCTGTCCAAGGCTCACAGTCTGGCCGGTTTCCGCGTAGGTTATGCCATCCTTCCCGAGGACTTGGCCGACGACCTTAACACCCACAACGATGCTTATCCGCTGACCCGGCCTAGTCAAGCAGCGGCCCTTGCCACCTTGCAACACGAAGACAAAATCCGCGAGCGAGCGGCTCGTCTGCGTACCTGGACCGAAGGTTTGGCTGCCGAACTTTGCGCCCTTGGTGTGCGGACTTTCCCGACTCAGACTTACTTCTTTCTCGCCGATTTCGCGCCCCATGACGCAACCGAACTGGCCAACAGTCTCAAGAACCGCGGGATCTTCATCAAGCCATTAAGTGATCCAAGCCTCGGTCCCGGTTTTATGCGCGTAACGACCGCGCTGCCCGACGATAATGCGCGCGTCGTCCAAGCCCTGCGAGAGTTGCTCTAACCATGCCAAAAACCGCGCCGTTTGAGTCCCATCACCGCCATTATGACGACTGGTTCGTGCGCCACGCGGCGGCCTACTACTCGGAGCTGCTGGCGGTTCGCGCCCAGCTGCCCTGGCACGGATTGGGTTTGTCGATCGGGGTCGGCACCGGTCGTTTTGCCGCCCCGCTGGGCGTGCAGGTGGGCATCGACCCGGTCCACGCCGTGCTGAGCTACGCAGCCCAGCGGGGCATTTCCGCTGTGCAGGCGGTTGCCGAAGCGCTTCCCTTCGCGGACGGTCTGTTTGACCGCGCCCTGTGCGTGACCACCATCTGTTTCGTGGACGACGTCGCTGCCATGCTGAGTGAGGCTTGGCGCGTACTGAAGCCTGGCGGCGTGCTGGTAATCGGCTTTATCGATCGCACCAGCGCACTCGGTCGACACTATCTGGCACACCAGACAGAGAGTATGTTTTACCGTGACGCAACCTTCTTCTCGGCGGAGGAAGTGGATCTGCTGCTGAACGACGCCGGTTTCACCGAACCGGTGTGGGTGCAAACCCTGTCAAAGACGCTGGAGGAGACATGCGAGATCGAATCCTTGAGCAGCGGCTACGGGCGGGGGGCGTTTGTCGTGGTGAGGGTTAGACGGCCGTAACTTCGGTGCGCCCTTGGCAGCGGCATTCTGGTCGCCGTACCGATCGGTCGTTGTCCAAACAGTTTTGAATCTAGCCTTGCGAACCACGAAGAAGATACTGGTTCAGGTAACGGTCGATATCCACTTTGCCTTGGGCATACTCATCGTGCCAACCCTCCGGCACAGGCATCTCTTCGTACCACCGCGCCCTTTCCGCTTCCAGTAACCGCCGCGGCTGACGCATGTAATCAGCAGCACAATAGACCTGCCTACCAACGGTTTGGGATAGCCTATCCAGCCAGTCCGCACCTTCTCGACTGCGCATCAAATGATGATCGAGAATGACCACGTCAATGTGTTGCGCCAGTCGCACCGCATTATGCCAGGCCGTTTCACGCTGGGCGTTGCTCAGGCGATTGAGATAGAGCGGCGGCCCGGCAGCCAGGACGATATCCGGTTGCCAGTCGATCAGCAGATCGATGGTCGAATCCTCCAATAGCTGGATGTCCGAGGCGTGCACGAAGACAGCGTTTTCCATCTCCACCCGCGTCATCATCACGGTTCCCAGGTTGTTGCCCGGCGTACCATGCGGCACGGCTCGGGAAAAGGACAGCCTCCCCGCCGTTTGCCCTTCTGCAACCTGCATGTTGGTGCCTAGCAGATCGACCAAATCCTGAAATCGATTGCTGACCTCCCCCGTGAGGTCGTCACCGGATTTGCTCCAGGCCCGCAATTCCCGAAAAGCGTGAGGCAGGCTACGAACCGCTAACTGATATGGATTCGCGTCCACCAAGGGTACGTGATCGCCATGGAAATGGCTGAACACCACATCGGTGGCATTCTCCAGCACGTTCAGGATTCGCGCCCGTATGCGCCGCCCCACGGCAATCTGCTCAGGGTGGGGCAGCAGGCCGTAACGCACGTAACCCAGAGCCACGCCCGGATCGATGACAATGCGTCGATCCGGCAAGGTCACCCGGCAACACAGGCTGCGCACGCCCAGGGATTCCGCACCGATGATTTCAAGACTCATGCTAGCCGTTCTCGCTTCCTATTTACTCCCGGGGATAAAGATCTCGCAGGCTCCGAACAGCGCTGCCAAGGCATTCATTCCGGTATAGCCAAGGCCAGCAGCGCGTAGATCACCACGCTTATCGCCATCCCCAGGGCAAATAAAGCGATCTTGTGATAGCGCCGGGCCATGGGCAGCAGTTCATGTACGGAGACGAAAACCATGGCCCCGGCGGCAAAAGCCATGAACAGCGGATTAAGCATCGGATGGAAGTGCACCGCCACCAGGCCGATCATGGCGCCCAGTGGTTCGGCGAGCCCGGAGAGGAACGCGGCCGCGTAGAGGAAGCGTTTTTTCTTGACCATGACGATCGGGACCGCCATGGCGAACTCCTCGGGGAGGTTATGGATTGCAATGGCCAGTCCCACCAATACGCCCAGGGACGGTGAGGCAATGTAGCTGTTGGCCATGGCGAAGCCCTCGGGGATGTCGTGCAGGATCAGGCCGAAGGCCACTAGGTAAGCGGTTCTTACCAGGCCTGGAGCGAACGCGCCATGTTCTTCCACGAGGTGGGTATGCGGGATTACCCAATGCGACACCGCGACGATCAGCACGCCCAGAGTAAAGGCCGTGACCGCACGCCCCAGTCCGGCTTCACCCGTCGCTTCCGGCATCAGTTCGAGGAAAGAGACCAGCAGCATAATGCCGGCGGAGAAACCGATTCCCAAAGCAATGGCTCGCTCGTTCTTGCCGATGTAGATCGCCAGTGCAACCCCCGCCAGCGTGGTAACCACGGATAGCGAGGCCAACAGCAGGACGGCGACGTAGGTCGTAGAGATCGGTTCCACCGTCAGGCTCCGAGACCGGGATGCGTCACATGACCCAGTCCCCGGTCAAACCGCATCGGCGTTTCGGGAGAAAAACCAGAATCTTCTGCTCGTGATCTAAGAGTTGTTTCATCGTTATCCATGGATCAGACTTTATAAAAAGACGCGCTGCTTGTGAAGATCTTTTATCGCATTCCTCTCCCCCCTGGCGCTTCGCACTTGGCGGGGGACTTTGCAACAGGGTATGCCGGATGGCTTTTTTGCCTTATAGTGGCCTGGTCGATCGCGGATTTCTCATTTTGGAGGATTGGGGTGGGTGTACGTCGGTTGGTCATCAATGTGAGGGTTGTGTTTCTGTTCCTCTTGCTCTGGATCTTTTCGGTCCAGACCCTGCCCGCCGAGGAGCGTGGCAAGGTCCGGGAGCGGATGGTGCGTGAGCCGGTTTTTGGCGGCCAGGTGTTGATACAGGAGGCCGGACGCAAGGGGAATCCGCCGCTGGTGCTGATCCACGGGCTGGGCGATCTGGCTTCGGGAACCTGGCAGGGGCTCTTGCCGCAACTGGCCCGGGTCTATCATGTCGTAACCTTCGACCTGCCCGGTTTCGGTCGTTCACAAAAACAGAATTCCCTCTATTCTCCGGGCAATTACGCTACCTTTGTTAAGTGGGTGGTTGATACTTTTATCGGCGGGGCGCCGATCGTCGTCGGTCATTCCCTAGGGGGCGCCATCGCCCTGCGCTACGCGGGAACCTACCCCGAGGCCCTGACCCGGCTGGTGCTGATCGACGTGGCCGGGGTACTCGACCGGCGGGTCTACACCAAGGAGATGCTCGGGGTTCTGGCGGAAAATTTTTCGGTGCCAAGCAGCGTGGACAGCTTTCTCGGCAATATGGTCGGCGGCCTGCCCAATCCCCTCTTCGATCTCGATCTCATGCTCGACAATGACCTGCTTCGGCAACAACTGCTCGGCGGCGATCCGGAAAAAATCGCCGCCATCGCCCTGATCCAAGAGGATTTCAGCCCCTATCTCTTTCGCATTAAGGCGCCGACCGCCATTCTCTGGGGGGAACACGACCGGGTCACACCGATGCGTACCGGTGTCCTGCTTGAAGCTAATCTGCCCGAAGCTGTTTTGCGCATCATCCCCGGCGCCGGGCACATGCCGATGGATGAACAGCCGCGTCTGTTCGCCGCCGCTTTTTCCGAAGCCCTGCAGGGTGATTACCGACCTGCGGCACGACCCGTACAGGGCGGTCAGAGGGCAGGGCGGTGCGAAGGGACGAGCGGCATGGTTTTCGAAGGAGATTATGAGAGCCTGGAGATCGTCGATTGCCGGGATGTTCACCTCCGCGACATCCGCGCCCGCTCCGTGACCTTGCGCCGCTCCACGGCGGTTTTCGATGGCGGGGAGATCAGCGGCGGTGAAGTCGGACTGCGCGCCGAAGGCTCGACCCTGACCGCCAACGGCCTGAAGATCTCCGCGCCGACGGCGGTCGCGGCTTCCGGCAGCCGCCTCGACTTGGCCGGGGTGCGCCTCTCCGGCAAACAGGCGGCGGTGGTCAGCGGCGGCCGACTGCAACTCTTCTTCTCCGTTAGCCGCATCGACAGCCCCCACGGTAGCGGCACCATTCACGGTCTGCGCGAAATGGCGGCGGGGGAGGAGTTATAGGATGGGGCTTATGGGCAAGGGGCCGAACAAACCCGGAAAACCCGCGAAAAAATACAGCCAGGCGGCGCGGCTGCATGATGTCATCCGCATTCTGCGGGCGCGTTTCGGCGCTACCGTCGAGGAACTGGCGGAGGAGTGCGGGGTCAACCGCCGTACCGTCTATCGCGATCTCAAGGCGTTGGATGAGGCCGGCTATCCGCTGATTCGTGAGAACCAGCCGGACGGCACCGTGCTGCACAGCTTCATGGCCGAGTTCAAGGAATATTTGCCGGTCACCTTCTCCCTCTATGAACTGATGACCTTCTATCTCTGCCGGGGGCAACTCGCCTTTTTGCAGGGTACCCCTTTTCAGGAGGATCTCGACGCGGTCTTTGCCCGCATCCGCTCCAATCTGCCTCCGCGCAATCTGGCCCACCTCGAACGTCTGGCCCAGGCGGCGACCCCGCATTTTCAGGGCTTGCGCGACTACGCCCCGCAACGGGACATCCTCGAAACCCTGCGCGAGGCGCTGTTGCGCCAGTACACCTGCCGCATTTCTTATGCACCTCCGCGCCGTCCGGCCGCGGATTACCTGATTGATCCCTACACCCTGGTCTTTTACAAGGATTCCCTCTATCTCGCGGCTTACGCCCACAACCGTCAAGACTTGCGGCGTTTTCTCGTCGACCGCATCCGGACTCTGGAACGGCTGGACGAGCGCTTCGAGGTACCAACGGATTTTTCCGTGGACGATCTGCTCGGTCACGCCTTCGGCCTTATCGACGAGACACCGCTCAATATCCGGGTCCGGTTCTCCGCCGACATCGCCCATCTTATCCGCGAACGCACCTGGCATCCTTCGCAATGTATCGAAGAGCAGGCGGACGGTTCCTTGATTCTCGCCTTCAACGCCGGTGGCGAGAAGGAAATCCTGGCCTGGCTCTACTCTTATCTCCCTCATGTCCGGGTGCTCGCACCCGAATCCCTGCGAACGGCCTTCGCCGCCGGGCTGCGCCGTGGCTTGGATCTCGACACCTTGTGACTTATTCTGTCGCAGGACTCCGCTAAGGTTATCCCATCGGTAATCAACTTCTTTGGGAGGTGACCTATGGTTTGGCTGGATGTGACGGGGAATGACGGCAGCGCCCTTTATTTTGTGACGGATCGGATCGAACGGCGCCCGGCGGCGGATGGCGCCGGTTTCAGCGTGTCTGGTCTGCTCGGCGACGGCTGTTATGAAGGAGAGGTTCTCGTCGAGGTCGGGAAGAATCCCGCCGTGACCTTTGTCGACGATTGGCTGGCGCGGGCGGACTTTTCTTCTTTCGCCGCTCGCATCGACCGGGAGCGGGTGGACGTCGCCCTGACCGAGCTGGCAACGGGATTGGCGGCGGAATTGAGCGGCGGCGGGCGCTCTCCGCGCGGGCGGCGGATGGAGCGAAGCGGGCGGGTTCAGGAACCGGCTCCGACCTGGCGGGCGGTCGCCTGAAAGGAGAGGGCGGGTATTGCGCCATGCCTTGCAATCGGACAGTCCCTAGGGTAAAAGATGAAAAATTTTATCCGGGGGATTTACTCATGCGCACGCTCGTTCTTGCCTCGACCAGTCCGTATCGTTTGCAGCTGCTACGGCAGCTGGGTTTGCCCTTTCAGGTCGCCGCGCCGCTCTTCGAGGAGCGTATCGACCAGGATATCGCGCCCGATCTGCTGGTGCGGCACCTTTCCCTGCACAAAGCCAAGAGTCTCGGCGAGCGTTTTCCCGAGGCCCTGATCATCGGCGCCGACCAGGTCTTCACCGACCCGCGCGGCAAGGTGCTGGGCAAGCCCGGCTCCGTCGAGGCGGCGGTGGCGCAGTTGCGGGAGATGGCGGGGCGCAGCCATACCTTTTATACCGGCGTTACGGTCTATGACAGCCTTTCTCACGAGGTTCTGACGGATGTCGTGACCTTCACCGTGACGTTGCGCCATCTGAACCGGGAGCAGCTGGTGCGCTATGTGAAACGGGAAAACCCCGTCGACTGCGCCGGTTCCTTCAAGATCGAGGGCCTCGGCATCGCCCTGATGGAACGTATGGAAGGCTCCGACTACACCGCCCTCATCGGCCTGCCCCTGATCCGCCTGACCGCCATGCTCGAACAGTTCGGGGTCGAGGTTCTGTGAGGTGGTTTCCTCGGATCACTATCTCTTTATTGCAACGGCGATGAATCGTTAAAAACGTTGTCGGGGTAATATTCACGTATTTTTTCCTGTTTTTCAGGCCTTTATCACGAGTCATTTTCTGTTAAACTTCAATAATTGGAAGGATGGTTCAGCCGGAATATCCCCTAAAGGAACTCCCTGCCCATGACGCGATCGGTCGGTTTTCCCCGGAAAATTCTTGTTTGCATCATGCTTTTTCTTTTTCTTGCGGCCGGCGCCGTCTTTGCCGAGGAAGAGACCAGGGTCGATAAGTTTCACCGTAACGCCTCCAGCGGCCTGCTCGCTACGGCGCGCTGGCTCGACAACTTTTTCTCCGATCCGCGTTTTGAAAGCGAGCAGGGGAAATCCCGCCTCAAGATCCGTTTTTCCCTCTTCGCCGAGGACGAGTCGGATATCGAATACGATGTGCGCACCGGGTTGCGCCTCGATCTGCCCATTCTTGAAGAGCGTCTGCATCTATTGATTGCCGGGGATCCGGACGAGGAGGTAGGTTACCGGACGATCTCCGGGGCGGAAGGGGCTTCGCCGACCGTGGTCGACAACGAAGAGGATTTCTCTCTGTCCCTGCGCTACTTTATCAAACGCAAGGCTCTGCGTCACCTGAGCCTGCGCAGCGGTCTGCGCTGGCGCGACGGCATGCCCGCCATTTTTCTCGAACCCCGCTATCGGCGCACCATCCCCCTTGATGATTGGAACTTTCGTTTCACCCAGCGGTTGACGACCATCACCGACGGCACGTTGCGCGCCCGCACGCTCTTCGATTTCGACCGCCAGGTAGGGGACAAACTCTTTTTCCGCGCTTCCGCCGAAGGGGTCTGGGACAAGGACGAGCACGGCTATGCCTACGGCGCGAGCTTTTCTCTCTTTCAGCCCTTCAGCTTTCGGCGCACCCTGGTGTACGGCTGGTCCAACAGTTTCGTCACCCACCCCCACCATCGCCTGGAAGATGTCACCCTCAGCCTGCGCTACCGTCAGCGCATCTGGCGCGACTGGCTTTTTTACGAAGTCGTGCCCCAGGTCAGCTTTCCTCGGGACGAGGATTACGAAGCGACCCCCGGCATTCTCCTGCGCCTGGAGTTGATCTTCGGTTACTACCCCGAACTCAGCCTGGGCGAGACCCATTGATCGTGAAGTCTTCCGGTGGCATGGAACCGAGTTGACCGGTTAATCCTCCCGGTGGTAGTATCCAACCTCCTTTTTCCGCAACCACAGGGATGAAAGGGACAAACAGGATAAAATTCTCCTGGCTCCAGCCCTTGTCTCCCCTGCATCCCTGTAGAGTCTTAGGTCTTTTTTCCTGGAAGGCTCACCGCGGTTTTTCCCGAAGTTCATCGAAGGCTGAATCATTTCATGGAACACAGCAATTTTGTTCATCTGCACCTGCACAGCCAGTACAGCCTGCTCGATGGGGCGATCAAGATTCCCGATCTGATCGAACGGGTCAAGGAATACAAGATGCCGGCGGTGGCCGTGACCGATCACGGCAACATGTTCGGCGCTATCGAGTTTTACACCAAGGCGATTGCCGCCGGGATCAAACCGATCATCGGCTGCGAGGTTTATATCGCTCCCGGCAGTCGTTTCGAGAAGACCAACGCCCGGGGCTCCTCCGAGGCCTCCTATCATTTCGTCCTGCTCTGTAAAAACCGCACCGGCTACCGCAATCTCTGCCGGCTGGTCTCGGCCGGGTACCGCGAAGGCTTTTATTATCGGCCCCGCATCGACTGGGAACTGTTGCGCGAGAATAACGAGGGCCTGATCGCCATGACCGCCTGCCTGGGTGGAGAGATTCCCGTGCTGCTCGGCGCCGGGCGCATGGACGAGGCCTTGGCGCGGACCCGGCAGATGGCCGAGATCTTCGACAACAACCGCCTTTATCTCGAACTTCAGGAAAACTTCATCCCCGAGCAGACCCCGGTCAATCGGGGCCTGGTGGAAATCGCCAAAGAACTTTCCCTGCCCTTGGTGGCGACCAACGACTGTCATTACCTGACCCGCGAGTCGGCTCACGCCCATGAGGTGCTGCTCTGTATCCAGACCGGCAAGACCATGGACGACGACAAGCGCATGCGCTTTTCCAACGATGAGTTCTACGTCAAGACCCCGGCGGAGATGACGACGCTCTTCAAGGATTATCCGCAGGCCCTGGCCAATACGGTGGAGATCGCCCAGCGCTGCAATCTGGAGCTCGACTTCAAAACCTACCATTTTCCTCAGTACGAAAAACCCGCCGAGCAGACCCTTGACGAGGTTCTGGCCGAGATGTCCCGCAAGGGGCTGGATGAGCGCCTGGCCGATATCCGCAAACTGCGCGAACTGACTGCCGAGGATGAGGCCCGTTACCGCGAGCGCCTGGAGACGGAACTCGATTGTATCAGGCAGATGGGTTTTCCCGGCTATTTCCTCATTGTCGCCGACTTCATCAACTGGGGGAAGGATCACGACATCCCGGTCGGTCCCGGGCGCGGCAGTGCCGCCGGCAGCCTGGTGGCCTTCGCCATCCGCATCACCGACATCGACCCGATGCCCTACAATCTGCTCTTCGAACGCTTTCTCAACCCCGAGCGCGTGTCGATGCCCGATATCGACGTCGACTTCTGCATCTATGGCCGGGAGCGGGTCATCGATTATGTGCGTCATCGCTACGGCGAAGCGAACGTTGCCCAGATCATTACCTTCGGCACCATGCAGGCCAAGGGGGTTATCCGCGACGTCGGCCGGGCGCTCAACATGTCCTTTGCCGAAACGGACAAGATCGCCAAGCTCATCCCCGGCATCCTCAACATCACCTTGAAGGAGTCCTTGGCCCAGGAGCCCAAGCTCAAGGAGCTGATCGACAAGGACGCCAAGATCAAGGAGCTCTTCAACATCGCCCTGGCTCTGGAGGGGCTGACCCGCCATGCATCGACCCACGCCGCCGGGGTGGTGGTGACGCCCAAGGCGCTCACCGAGTATCTGCCCCTCTATACCGACCCCAAGTCGGGGGGGCAGGTCACCCAGTACGCCATGAGCTACGTGGAGAAGATCGGCCTGGTCAAGTTCGACTTTTTAGGCCTGAAGACCCTGACCGTCATCGACAAAGCGGTGCGCCTGGTGCGCTCGGGGAAGGATCCCGAGTTCGACTTGCGCCTGATCCGCGACGACGACCGGAAATCTTTCGATCTTCTCTCCAAGGGGGAGACGACGGGCGTCTTCCAGCTTGAATCCTCAGGGATGAAGGAATACCTGATCAAGCTCAAGCCCTCGTGCTTCGAGGATCTGATCGCCATGGTCGCCCTCTACCGTCCCGGTCCCTTGGGTTCGGGGATGGTCGACTCCTTCATCAAGCGCAAGCACGGCCAGGAGAACTTCGATTACCCCTTCCCGCAACTGGAGCCGATCCTCAAGGACACCTACGGGGTCATCGTCTACCAGGAGCAGGTCATGCTCATCGCCCAGGTGCTGGCCAATTACAGCCTCGGCGGCGCCGATCTGCTGCGCCGCGCCATGGGCAAGAAGAAGCCCGAGGAGATGGCCAAGGAGCGGGAAAAGTTCATGGCCGGGGCGAAGGCGAACAAGCTCGATGTGAAGAAGGCCGAAGCTGTCTTCGACCTGATGGAGAAGTTCGCCGCCTACGGCTTCAATAAATCCCACTCCGCCGCCTACGCCTTGGTCGCCTACCATACGGCTTATCTCAAAGCCCACTATCCGGTGGAATTCATGGCCGCGCTTCTGACCGAGGACATGGAAAACACCGATAAGGTCATCAAGAATATTGCCGAGGTGCGCTCCATGGGGATCGAGGTCCTGCCTCCGGACATCAACGCCTCGGAGAGCTCTTTTACTGTCCACAGTCATTCCATCCGCTTCGGGCTCGGTGCGGTCAAGGGGGTGGGGGCGGCGGCTCTCGAATCGATCATCGACGAGCGCGCCAAGGGGGAATACGCCTCTTTGCAGGATTTCTGCGAGAAGGTCGATCTGCGCAAGGTCAACAAGAAGGTGGTCGAGGCCCTGATCAAATGCGGCGCCTTCGATTCCTTGAAGGGCAAGCGCGCCCAGCTCATGGCGGTGCTTGAAGAGGCCATGGAAGTGGGGCAGAAGATGCAGCGGGAGAGGGAGCATGGCCAGGAGTCCCTCTTCGGCACGGCAGAGATCGTCAACCACAAGGGGAACGGCTACGGCAAACTCCCCGATATCGACGAATGGCCGGAAAATGTCCTGCTCGGTTTCGAGAAGGAGGCTCTCGGCTTCTACATCACCGGCCATCCCCTGGCCCGGCACAGCGCGGCGATCAAGCGCTTCGCCACCTGCGACACCGCCGGTTTGCACGAACGCCCCGACAAGTCCGAGGTCAAGGTCTGCGGCATCGTCGCCGGACTCAAGGAGCTGACCACCAAAAAAGGCGACCGCATGGCCTTCGTGACCCTGGAGGATCTTTCCGGTTTCGTCGAGATGGTCGTCTTTCCCGAGACCTATCAGGCCGCCATGGAGTTTCTCAAAAGCGAAGAGCCGCTGCTGGTGAGCGGCACCCTCGATGTGGGGGAGGAGTCCTGCAAGTTGCTGGCGACGGAGGTGCTGCCGTTGCGCGAGGTCAAGGAAAAGCTGACGAAGAAAGTCCATTTCCGGCTGACCACGCCGGGACTCTCCGAAAGTCAACTGACGGCGCTCAAGGATATCATCGACCGGTACCGGGGAAACTGCGATGTGCTGCTGCATCTGGTCATCCCCAACCGCAGCGAAACCGTCATCGGCCTGCCCGAATCCCGGAAAGTCGCGGCCTGTGACGAAATAATGGATGCCGCCGAGAAGTTGTTTGGCTATAATGTCGTCACTTTCGAGTGATCCGGCGCAACGTCGCTTTGATCCATCCTCTTGGATATTCTAGCGTTTTCTATTGAAAACCGTATTTTGGCAGGAGTTACAGAAATGCAGTTTTATCTCGATTTTGAAAAGCCCCTGGTTGAACTGGAGCAGAAAATCCGCGACCTGCGGGAATTTTCCACGGAAAAGGTCGACTTTGCCAGCGATATTCTCAAACTGGAAAAGAAGGCCGCCAAGCTGCGGGAGGAGATCTTCTCCAAGTTGACCCGCTGGCAGCGCACCCAGCTGGCCCGGCACATGAATCGGCCCTTTACCCTCGACTACGTCGAGTACATCTTCACCGACTGGTTCGAGGTCCACGGCGACCGCAATTTCCGTGACGACCCGGCGCTGGTCTGTGGCTTCGCCCGCCTCGACGGCGAACCCTGCGCAGTGATCGGCCACCAGAAGGGGCGGGACACCAAGGAGAAGGTCTACCGCAACTTCGGCATGCCCAACCCCGAAGGCTACCGCAAGGCGCTGCGGGTGATGCAGATGGCCGAGCAGTTCAACCTGCCGATCTTTACCTTTGTCGATACCCCCGGCGCCTTTCCCGGTATCGGCGCCGAGGAGCGCGGCCAGGCTGAGGCTATTGCCCGCAACCTGCGGGAAATGGCGGCCCTGACCGTGCCGGTGATCGTCACCGTCACCGGCGAGGGGGGCTCGGGCGGCGCCTTGGCCGTCGCCGTCGGCAACCGGGTGATGATGATGGAATACTCGGTCTACGCGGTCATCTCCCCGGAGGGCTGCGCGGCGATTCTCTGGAGCGACGGCACCATGGGCCCGCAGGCCGCCGAAGCTCTAAAACTCACGGCGACCGACATCGCCCAACTCGGCTGCGTTATTGACGACGTCATCCCCGAACCTCTCGGCGGGGCGCACAACAACCCCCGGGAGGCGGCCGCCAACATCAAGCAGTACCTGAAAAAGCACCTCAACGAACTGAAGAGCCTGACTCGTGAGGAACTGGTCGAGCAGCGTTATCAGAAGTTTCGGGCCATGACCCGGGTCAAGGAATAGGTACCGGCGTTCGGCGGCCGAGTATTCTTGATCAAGCGCGACCGAACTCGCCTCGACCGGTTTCGGGAAAGTCGAAGGGGACGATTCTATTTACTAGGGCGGCGGGCCGTTGGCCGCCGCCCTGACTGTCTTGCGGAGCGGGATCTCTGCCAAGCCGTCGCCCGGGATCCCCGCGAACCACGACTTGACGGCGAAGCCTTGAGCGCGAGCGTGCGGAGACCCATGATGAAACGGATGATTTTTCGCCTTCTTTCGGGCGGCATCCTGCTGTTACTGGCCGCCTGCGGCGGACCACGCTACGACGTGCGGGTGCTCCATGGCGAGTCAGTGCGCGGCGCGACCGGCAGGAATGTTCCGGCGCGGGAGCTCAAGCCCTATCAGCGCCCCTACACGGTCAACGGCGTGCGTTACGATCCGCTCCTCGATCATCGCGGCTATGTGGAAGAGGGCGTCGCCAGCTGGTACGGCGCCGATTTTCACGGATTCAAGACGAGCAACGGCGAAATCTACGACATGCACGCCATGACCGCCGCCCACAAGACCTTGCCCCTGGGGGTTTTCGTCAAGGTGCGTAATCTCAGCAACAATCGCGAGGCGGTGGTGCGGGTCAACGACCGGGGGCCCTTCGTCAAGGGACGGCTGATCGATCTTTCCTACGCCGCCGCCCACGCCCTTGGCGTCGCCGGTCCCGGTACGGCGCCGGTGCGGGTCGAGGCTCTCGGCACACAGGTGCGTGATGCCCGGGGACAGGTCAGCTATCAACCCCTGCCGAGCTACGACATCGGCAGTTACGCGGTGCAGCTCGCCGCCTTCAGCCTGCCGGAGAATGCCCAACGTCTTGCCGCCGAAATGAAGACCCAGATCGGCGCGGCGGATGTGCGCGAAGAGCTCATCAACGGCAAGCGTTTTTACCGGGTGCGCGCCGGCCGTTACCGGACCATCGAGGAAGCGGAAACGGCCCGCATCCATTTTGAACAGATGAATTATCCCGGCGCCTTCATCGTGGCTTTCGAGTAGCCCGGCGCCTTTTTTTCGAACAAAGAAAGCAGCCATCACGCATGTTCCAGTTCACCCTGCTCAACACCGATTCCGACAGCGCGGCCCGGCGCGGTCGTCTGCACACCCCCCACGGCGTCATCGAAACACCAATATTCATGCCCGTCGGCACCCATGCGGCGATGAAGGCGATGACCCCAGCCCAGGTCGAGGAGACCGGCGCCCAGATCATCCTTTCCAACACCTACCACCTGCATCTGCGTCCGGGCGAGGGTCTGGTGGAAAAGGCCGGCGGGCTGCATACCTTCATGAACTGGAAGAAGCCGATCCTGACCGACAGCGGCGGCTTTCAGGTCTTTTCCCTGCCGAAAAAGAAGATTACCGAAGAGGGAGTCTTCTTCAAACACGAGGTCAACGGCAACGAGATCTTTCTCGGTCCAGCCGAGGCCACGGCTATTCAGAACGCTCTCGGCGCCGATATCATCATGGCCTTCGACGAGTGTATTCCCTATCCGGCGACCCACGACTACGCCGCCAAGTCGATCAAAAAAACCCTGCGCTGGGCGGAAAACTGCCTGAAGGCGCACAAACGTCGGGATCAGGCTTTGTTCGGCATCGTCCAAGGGAGCGTCTACGACGATCTCCGTCGCGATTGCGCCAAAGCCCTGACCGCTTTGGATTTCCCCGGCTACGCTATCGGCGGGGTCAGCGTCGGCGAGGGGCTGGAGCTGCTCAAGAAGGTCGTCGACTACACCGCGCCCTTTCTGCCGGAGCACAAGCCCCGCTATCTGATGGGGGTCGGTCTGCCCGAGGATATCCTCGAAAGTGTCGAGCGGGGGATGGACATGTTCGACTGCGTCATCCCCACCCGCTACGCGCGCAGCGCCACCCTCTTCACCAGCCGCGGCAAGCTGCGTCTGACCCATCGCCGTTACCGGCGCGATTTCTATCCCGTGGACGCTTCCTGCTCCTGCTACTGCTGCCGCAACTTCACCCGCGCCTATCTCCATCATCTCTTCAACGCCAATGAGATCCTCTCGGCGATTCTCTCGGCGATTCACAATGTCCATTTCTATCTGGATATGATGGCTCAGGCCCGGGTCGCCATCGAGCGTAACGAATTCAAGGCGTTCAAGAGCGAATTCCTCGGGAGCTACGGCTTTTCCGGAAACAACGGGGATTAGAAAGGGAAGGATTTAAACCATGTCCGAGCGGCCGGAGGAGGCTTTCAGCGTCGATCTCGCCCGGCGTCTGCAGCGGGCGCTGACCGCCGAGGGGACAGAGCTTTTCACGGTGCTGCAAGACCCCTCGGGCGAGGTGCTGCGGACCCTGCTGAAAAATCCCCGGCTGAGCGAGGACCACCTGTTGGCTCTGCTTAAGCGCCGGGATCTGCCCGAGGATCTGCTCAAGGAGATTTCCCGCCTCGGCGCAACGGAGACGAGTCATCGCCTCAAGGTCGCCCTCAGCCGCCATCCCGGCACTCCGGGGGTGGTTCTGCAAGGGCTGCTCGGTCAGCTCTACCTTTTCGAGCTGCTGGAAATCTGCTACCTCCCGGGCGTGACCCCGGATCAGAAAGTCGCCGCCGAGCGGATCATCCTGCAACGGCTGCCGACCGTTCCTATCGGCAATAAACTGACCCTGGCCCGGCGGGGGACGGCGACTCTGGTCGATGCTCTGCTCAAGGAAGGGGATCTCCGCCTGATGGAGGCCTGCCTGCAGAATCATCGCCTGCGCGAGGTCTCCATCCTCCAGTTTCTCAACGGCCCTGTCGCCGCTCCCGAAACCATCTCCTGCATCGCCCGCCACCCCCGCTGGCAACAGCGTCCCAACGTGCGCCTGGCCCTGCTGAAGAATCCCCGCACCCCGGCGGTCTGGTTCACTGTCCATCTGCCCCGGCTTATCACCGCCGATTTGCGCGGGCTGCTTTCGTCACGGCGTCTGGCCCCCGGTCAGAAGCGTCTGGTGGAAGAAGAATTCAGCCGGCGCACCCAGGGGCGACGGTCGTGAGTGTCCCTTTTTCCATCCCTCAGGGAGACCGCATCGAATTCGTCCGCGCTGCTTTGGTGCTCGAATTCCGCGAGCCTTTTACCTTCACTGAGGCGGTGCTGCCGAACCTGCGCGGTGAACTGCGCAGGGCCGCCCGGCGCACGGGTCTTTCGCCGGAAGAGATCGCGGCGCTTTTCGACCCCCCCGTTTCTTCCGACCCTTACGCCCAACGCCGCTATCAGCGCCCCGGCCCCGCCTTTGTGCTGCATCCCCCCGTCAAGCTGCCGTGCGAGCTGGCGGCGGGGGAATGCCTCAAATTGCCGCTGCTGCTGTTGGGGTGGGGGGCGCGGCTGCTGGGCAGCCTCTGCCGGGTGTGGTTGTCTCTCGGTGAGCGGGGGATTGACCGGGGGCAGGGGCGCTTCACCCTGAACGCGGTGCTGGCCGAGGATCTCGTTGGCAACCGAACCCCCCTCTGGACTCTGGCCTGCGCCACCCCTCTGCCCTTGGTGCTGATCCGCGCCGACTGGTGGCACGACGGTCTGCCGTCACCGGAACGGCTGCGCCTGACCCTGCATACCCCGGCGCGGCTTCTCACCAACGGTCGCCCGCTCTTTCACCCCGGTTGGGAGAGCCTCTTCCCTTTCATCCTGCGCCGTGTCAGCTCTATGGTGCATGCCCACTGTGAGGTGGAGCTGTTCGACGATCCCGCCCCTTTGTTCGACGCTGCACACCGGGTCGAGGTGCTGGATGGACGGCTGCGCTGGCGGGACTGGCGGGTGTTGGAGGGGGGGGAAGAATGCCGGGAACTCGGCGGGGTGGTGGGGCGGCTCGACCTCGGTGGGGAGGGGTTGGCGGAGCTGCTTTGGCTGCTCCGTCTCGCCTCCTTGCTCAACCTGGGGAAGGGCGCAACCTACGGCGCGGGCCACCTGAATATTAAAGAGATTCCCTAAGCCTCGCCCTTGTTGGCCGGCGGTTGCCTGATATGATTAATAAAACCGGCAACCCATGGAGGCGACCATGACCGATCTCTGGGACGAACGCAAAAAGGCCCTCGAAAATCAGTATTTCTACAATGAAGAAAAAGAGAAGATCGAGAAGCTCAGGCAGGAAACCCGCGAACAGCTCATCCGCTCCTACTGTCACAATCGTTGTCCCAAGTGCGGCGACGAAATTCAGCCCATGATCTTCCGGGACGTCCCCCTCGACAAATGCCCCAGCTGCGGCGGCATCTGGCTCGGCCCCAAAGATCTGCAAACCCTCGCAGAAAAGGATCACCGCAGCTGGTTCGACAAGTGGTTCAAGGAGAAGAAGGATTGAGCGGGAGCAGGGGGGAAAAACGGATAAACCATGCGGGGCGCTTCAGGCGCCCCGTTCTTTTTGGCAGGCGGCGCGTCCCGGGCAGTCGGGGCGTTGGCAGGGTTCAATGTGAATGGTGACGTCGGCGCCCCGAATTTCCGATTTTATCCTTTTTTCCAGGCGGTCGGCGATGTCGTGGGCCTCCTTCACGGTCAGGTACTTGCAGACGTTGAGGTGAAAATCCATGATTTTCTGGGAACCGGCCCGGCGGGTGCGCAGCTTGTGGTAGTCGATCCGTTCGTCCGGATAGCTCTCGATCAGCGCGATGATCCGGTCGCGGATCTCCGGCGGCAGTTCTTCGTCGAGTACGTCCCGCAGCCCGTGGCGCAGCAGTTTCACCGCTTCGCTGATAATGTAGAGGCCGACCAGCAGGGAGAGGACCGGGTCGAGCCAGGGAACGTTCACAAACTGGATGATGACAAGTCCGGCGAACAGGGCCAGGTTGGAGTAGACATCCATGGCGAAATGCAGAGCGTCGGCGGCGAGCGCCGAAGAGTCGGTTTGCTGGGCGATTCGCCGCAGGTAGCGACTGATGGCGAGGGAGGCCGCCGTGCTCGCCAGCAGCGCCAGGATGCCGCTGGTGAGGGCGGTGAGGGCGGTTCCGGCGATGAGACGGCGCACCGATTCAAGGATGATCCAGGCGCCGGAAAGGGTAATGATCAGGGCCTGGATGATAGTGGCGAGGGTTTCGTATTTGCCGTGACCGAAGGGGTGATCCTGGTCCGCCGGTTGGTCGGCCTGGTGGATCGCCAGGTAGTTGACCCCCGACATGAGGATGTCGAGGAGGCTGTCGACGGCCGAGGCAAGGACCGCCATCGAGCCGGTGAGAATGCCGGTGACAAGCTTGAGCAGCGCCAGACTTAAGGAGACGGCGATGGAGGTGCGGGCGGCGCGCAGCTTGAGGCGGGCGTACTCCATGGCCGGAGTCAGTCCCGCAGGGGGCAGGCGGCCCGCCAGGCGTCATAGCCCTCTTTCTCGATGGCCCAGAAACTATTGATGCGCTCGCGGTAGTAGTCGAGTTCGGCGCAGGCGGTTTCGATGGCGGCGATCTGTTCGTCGGTCATCAGTTCCCGATCACGGCAGAAGGCGGCGAAGGCGAGGATGCCTTCGAGAATACCGGTGAGCTCGATCAGATTCGGTTCCATGTTGCGGATAATGTACCAGTGACCGGCGAAGCGGCGCACGTCCCGGGCACCGAGGTCGAAGGGATTGATGCGGGCTTCGGGAATGAGGTATTCGCAGAGAAAGTAGCTGACGCCGTAACAGAGGTGGCTGGCCTCTTCGGCGGTAAGGTCGTGTTTCTCGACGAGATGCAGATAGCAATGGCGCAAAAGCTCGTGACAGAGTTGATCGGCGCGGATTTCGTCATCGAGGCCGGCGAGACGGTAACTGTCTCGATTGAGGCAGGAATCGGTCAAATTTGCGGCGCTGGACATGAAAACTCCTGTTGGGGTTGGCGTTTCCTATTAGCATCCCGGTCGGCCCCGGTCAAGGTTTTTGCGGAAGGATGAGGGGGTTGGAGCGACCTGGAAAAAGTTTACAGGGTTCCCTGCCTCTGCTAACATACCCAAGATTAATTTTTTGCGGGAAAGAAAGGCGGGAAAATGTTCCGGCCTTTCCAACCCTTCGAGCACGGCGAGGTTGACAGCGGCATGACCGGCACCACCCCCATGATGCGGCAGTACCTGGAAATCAAGGAACAGTACCCCGATGCCATCCTCTTCTTCCGCCTTGGCGATTTCTACGAAATGTTTCTCGACGATGCGGTTACGGCTTCCCGCGTCCTTGACATCACCCTGACTTCTCGCAACAAAGGAGCGGCTGAAGAAGTTCCCCTCTGCGGCATCCCTTATCACAGCTGTCAGCCCTACATCGCCCGTCTCGTCGAGCAAGGCTACAAGGTCGCCATCTGCGAACAGGTGGAAGACCCCAAGGCCGCTAAGGGCATTGTCCGCCGCGAAGTGGTGCGGGTCGTCTCCCCCGGCTTGGTGGTCGACACCGACACTCTCGAACCCAAGGAAAACAACTACCTGCTCGCCATCGCCGGGGGCCGTCCGGGGCGATTCGGGCTGGCTGCGGTCGATATCACCACGGGTGAGTTTCGTCTGACCGAGGTTTCCGAAGGGGAAGGGCTGCGCGGCGAACTGGCCCGCTTTAATCCCCGGGAGGTGTTGCTCGCGGCCGGGGAAGAGGGGGAAGCGTTGCGCAAGGAGCTCGGCACGATCCTCGACGGTCGGCGCATCGAATGGCTCCCCGACTGGGTGCTCGCTCCCGACCGGGCGGAAGAGATGTTGCACGCCGCCTTCGACGACGTCCCGCTGGAAACTTTCGGTTGCGCCGGGCTGACCGGGGCGATTCGCGCCGCCGGCGGCGTTCTCCATTATCTGGAAGAAACCCAGAAAGGGCTTCTGCCCCATCTGCGTCCGCCAACCACCAGCCAGGGCGGCGATTTCATGGTTCTCGATGAGGCGACCCGCCGCAATCTGGAGTTGACCGCCACCCTTCACGACGGGCGGCGCAAGGGCTCGCTCCTCGGCGTGCTTGACCGTACCGTCACCGCCATGGGCGGGCGCCTGCTCAAAGACTGGATCAACCAGCCGCTGCTGCGCATCGAGCCGATCCGGGCCCGGCACGCCGCCGTCTCGGAGTTGGTGGAGAGGAGCCTGCTTCGTGACGAACTGCGCGCATCCCTGGATGGCGTCTACGATCTGGAGCGGCTCAACGGCAAAATTTCCATGGCCCATGCCAACGCCAAGGATCTCACGGCGCTGCGTGCTTCCCTGGAGCGGCTCCCTAACCTCATCGATCTTCTCGCCGTGTGCGAAAGTCCGCGTCTGGGTGAGTTGCGGCGGAATATCGATCCTCTGGAGGATCTGCGCGCCCTCATTGCCACCGGCATCGTCGATGATCCGCCCTTCGTCCTGCGTGAAGGCGGGATCATCCGCGACGGTTTCCATGCTGAACTGGACGACCTGCGCGCCGTCAGTTGGGAGGGTAAGGGCTGGATCGCCCGCCTGGAGAGTCAGGAGAAGGAGCGTACCGGTATTTCCTCGCTCAAGGTTCGCTTCAATAAGGTTTTCGGCTACTATATCGAAATCACCCGCAGCCATCTCGCCCGAGTGCCGGAGGATTACCAGCGCCGCCAGACTCTGGCCAACGCCGAGCGTTATATCACCCCGGCTCTGAAAGAGTATGAGGAGAAGGTGCTGGGGGCCGAGGAGCGCCTGACCCAGCTCGAATTCGATCTTTTTCAGGGAATCCGCCAACAGGTGGCGGCTGAAGGGGCGCGCATCCAGGCGACCGCCGCCGCTCTTGCCGAGCTCGATGTCTTCGCGGCCCTCGCCGATCTCGCTCACGAGCGCAACTACGTCCGGCCGGAGATGGGTGAAAGCGGCGATCTGGAGATTCGCGAGGGGCGCCATCCGGTCATCGAGACGATGAGCCTGTCTGAGCGTTTCGTCGCCAACGACGTGCTGATGGATACCCGTGAAAACCAGATTCTCATTATTACCGGGCCGAACATGGCGGGCAAGTCGACTTTTATGCGCCAGGTGGCGTTGATCGTGCTGATGGCGCAAATGGGTAGTCTGGTGCCGGCGAAAACCGCCCGCATTGGGGTAGTCGACCGTATCTTTACCCGGGTCGGAGCGAGCGACAACCTGGCCCGCGGTCAGTCGACCTTCATGGTGGAAATGACCGAGGCGGCCAATATCCTTCGTCACGCCACCCCGCGCAGCCTCATCGTCCTTGACGAGATCGGCCGGGGCACCTCGACCTTCGACGGCCTCAGCATTGCCTGGGCGGTGGCCGAATACCTCCATGACGTCCCCGAGGTGGCGGCCAAGACCCTCTTCGCCACCCATTATCACGAACTGATCGATCTTGCCCTGACCCGCGAGCGGGTGCGGAACTGCAACATCGCCGTCAAGGAATGGAACGAGCAGATCATCTTCCTGCGCAAGATCGTCGAAGGCGGGGCGAGCCATTCCTACGGCATCCAGGTCGCCCGCCTCGCCGGGCTCCCCCGGCAGGTGATCGAGCGCGCCCGTGAGGTGTTGAAAAATCTCGAATCGGGGGAATTCGAGAGGGAAGGGGAGCCGCGCCTGGCTCGGGGCAAGGGGCGTAAAAAGGTCGCGGCCTCGCCTCAACTTTCCCTTTTTGACAGTGCCGCCGATCCCTTGCGACAACGGTTGGCGGAACTCGACGTGCAACTTCTGACCCCTTTGCAGGCCCTCAATCTGTTGGATGAACTCAAGGCTCTGGTGTAATCCATGAGATCTTTGCTTTTCGCGGTTTTGCTCAGTCTTTTCCTGTTTCCCGCCCAGGTTTTTGGGGATGCCTCCGATGCGGCCTACGTCAAGGCCAGGGAGAACTACACGCGGCTGGTCGATTCGCCCCGGAAGAAGCTCCATCGCGACCAGTGGGAGGGGGTGATCCGTAGCTTCGAGGCGGTCACGGAAAAATATCCGCAAGGGACGCACGGCGCTGATGGCCTCTTCATGGCGGCCCGGGCTACCCGCGAACTCTATGATGTTTCCCGCAATCCCGGGGATGCCGGTGCCGCCGTTCGGCTCTTCGAGCAGGTGGCGGAAAGCTATCCGGCATCGTCCTTGGCCGACGACGCCCTTTTCGCCGCAGGCGGCATTTACGAAACGCTCCTTGAACAGAAAGATTTGGCCTACCTCCGCTATCAGGCGGTGGTCGAGCGCTATCCTGAAGGCGATATGCTCCCCCGGGCGCGGAGCCGGGCGGTGGCGCTCATCGCCTTTGCACCGCCGGCGCCTCCGGTCGATGTCGCTCCCGTTGCATCGGCTCCGGCAAAGAGCGCTGAGCTGCCGGCGCCTTCTCCGGCGACCGCGCCTGTCCCAGCGGAGGCCGGCGTGGCGCAGTTGAACGGTCTGCGTTATTGGTCGAAGCCGGGCTATACCCGTGTTGTTCTTGACCTTGCGGGACAGCCGGAGTTTTCCACCAACGTCCTTCCCGCCGATGCCAAGAACGGTCTGCCGCCCCGAATCTATCTCGACATCAAAAAAGTCAGTCCGGCGGCGAATCTGGTGGAACAGATCAAGGTCGAGGACGGTTTACTGCGTCAGGTGCGGGCCGCCCGCTTCGATCCGACGACCATGCGCGTGGTTCTCGACCTGGTCGCCTACCATAGCTACAAAACCTTTACCCTGCCCGATCCCTATCGCATCGTCATTGATGTCTACGGCGACGCCCAGGCGATGCTGAGCGCCGCACCCGGACCGGAATTGCGCGCCCTCTCGCCGCCGGAGAAGAAACCGGTTGCCCCGCCGGCGAAAATTTTACCGCCGGTTGTGCACAAGCCCGTGAAGGTTCCGCGCAAGGCGCCCGCGCCGGTTCCGGTCGAGGGACTGCGACGGATCGTCGTCGATGCCGGACATGGTGGCAAGGATCCCGGCGCCATCGGCCCGTCGGGTCTTCAAGAAAAGCAGGTCACCCTGTCCATCGCCAAGCTGCTCAAATCCGAGCTGGAGCGGGAACTGGGCTGCGAGGTCATTTTGACCCGCGACCGGGATGTCTTCCTTCCCCTGGAGGAGCGCACCGCTATCGCCAACAAGGTCGGCGCCGATCTCTTCATCTCCGTCCATGCCAACGCCAGCCACAACAAGAGCGCTTACGGGGTGGAGACTTACTATTTGAATTTTTCCAAGAACGATAAGGCCGCCGCCGTCGCTGCCCGGGAAAACGGCACCTCCCTCAAACAGGTCGGCGATCTCGAGTTGATCCTCTTCGACCTCATGGCCAATGCCAAGATCAACGAGTCGAGTCGCCTGGCGGCGGAGATCCAGAATGCCCTGGTCCGCGACCTGAAGGGGCACTATCCGGATATCCGTGACCTGGGGGTGAAGCAAGGGCCTTTTTACGTGCTGGTCGGTGCGACCATGCCCTCGGTTTTGGTGGAGGCGGCCTTCATCAGCCACAAGCGGGAGGAAACGCGTCTGGCCAGTCGTGACTTTCAGCAAGAGACGAGCGCCGCAATCGTCAAGGGAGTGCGCAACTACGCCTCGGCTCTCAGACAGGTGGCCGGCAGATGACCCTCGAACCTACCGAACGCACTGAGTCCTTTTTCTCCCGGGAACTGCTCACCGACCCGGCCATCCCTTATGAGGAGCGGCGCTCTTTGCTCTTGATCGCCGGCTGTGCCTATCTCGATTACCACCGTTCCCGTATCCGCGCGAAGCATGAAGGGGGGGGCTCGGGACGGCAGGTCGTCGGCAGTCTCACTTCGATGACCGACACCTTGCTGCGCAACCTCTACCGCAGCATTCTCGCTGACGTACCGGCGGCGCAGGTCGGTTCCTGCGCCCTTATCGCCATCGGCGGCTACGGTCGGGGGGAACTTAACCCCCATTCGGACATCGACCTGATGTTCTATTACAGCGGCAAGGATCGCTCCTTCGCCGAACTCCTTTCCGAACGTATGCTTTATCTACTCTGGGATCTTGGCCTGCCGCCCGGGCACAGCGTGCGCACCGAGCAGGACTGTCTCGACATGGCGGCCAAGGACATCACGGCGCGTACCGCCCTGCTTGATTCCCGCTTCCTGGTTGGCGATGAGGAACTCTATGGCGAATACGAGCGCAAGGTCTACCAGAAGGTGCTGAGCCAGAACAGCCGCGCTTTTATTGACGAGAAACTGCAGGAGAACGAGAGGCGTCTGCACAAGTACGGTTCCTCCGTCTATTTGCTCGAACCCAACATCAAAGAGGGAGAAGGAGGATTGCGCGACCTGCAAACCGCCCTCTGGGTGGCGCGGGTCAAGTTCAAGGCCCGTTCCCTGCGCGATCTCATTATTAAAGGAGTGATCAGCGAGCAGGAGGGGGAGGCCTATGAGGCGGCCCTCGATTATCTCTGGCGGGTGCGCAACGAGCTTCACTTCCTGTCGCCGCGCAAGAACGAGCAACTGCATTTCGACAAGCAGGAAAAGCTCGCCCGCTTTTTCGGCTACAAGGATGACCGCAAGGGGCTGGCGGTAGAGCAGTTCATGCAGGATTTTTACGCCCACGCCACCGAGACCGAGCACATCGCCTCCAGCCTGCTCGGCAAGGCGGTGCGCGGCAGCGAACCGAAAACCGGGATCTTCGGCTACTTCACCCGGCGCACCGTGGAACCCGGTTTTTTCATCCTGCATGGCGAACTCCAGGTGAGCCAGGGCGATCTTTTCGAGAAGGATCCGGCGCGCATGATGCGCGCTTTTCTCCTTTCCCAGCGGCACGGGGTCAAACTGAGCGTAGCCCTGAAAGGCCTGATTCGCGACAACCTCAGGCATATCAACGACCGGGTACGGCGAAGCCGGACAATCAATGAAGATTTCCTGGAAATTCTGCGCCATCCCCAAGGCTTGGCGGCCACCCTCAAAGAGATGCACCACCTGCGCTTCCTCAACAAATTCATCCCCGAGTTCGGGCGAATTTTTTGCAAAGTGCAGTACGACGCCTATCATATCTACACGGTGGATGTGCACAGCCTTTTCGCCGTGGAGGAGATCGCCAAACTCTGGCTCGGGGAATATCGGGAGACGGCGCCGCTGTTGACCAAGGTCGCCGGGGAAATCGAAAAGCGTGGGCTGCTGCTTTTGGCGGTGTTGCTGCACGATATCGGCAAGGGGGAAGGGCGGGATCACTGCAACAAAGGGGCGGACATGATTCCGACTCTCGCCCGGCGCATGGGGCTGAACAAGGAGGACAGCGCTCGCCTCGAGTTCCTGGTGCGCCGGCATCTCGACATGTCCCATATTGCCCAGCGCCGTGACCTGCACGACGATAAGCTGATCATGCAGTTCGCCCGGACCATGGGCATGAGTGAAAACCTCAACATGCTCTATCTGCTCACCTTCGCCGATCTGCGCGCAGTCGGTCCCGATGTCTGGTCCGACTGGAAAGGCTTTCTCCTCAAGGAACTGTATGAAAAGACCTATCAGGTGCTGGAACGGGGCAATTTTCAGCTGGAGCAGCGTTCGGAAAAGGTCCGCAACCGCAAGCGCAAAGTGGTAGGTCTGCTCGAGGAAGAATTTGGCAAGCGTGTCGTACAGGATGCTCTCAAGGAGATGTCGACCCGTTACGTCCTCTCCAACCGTTCGGCGGTCATTGCCGAACATTTGCGGCTGGCCTTCAGCCGCAAGAACCGCACCCTGGCGATGAAGGTCGAGCAGGAGCCCCAGGGCAGCTATACCCAGCTTTCCATCTCAACTCTCGATATTCCCGGACTCTTTTCAAAAATCGCCGGAGTTATGGCCGCCAACGGCATCAACATCCTCGGCGCCCAGATCAACACCTTGAATAACGGCATTGCCATCGATGTCCTTCAGGTCAGCGGCGCCGCCGGCGATCTGGTGGAAAATGACGAGAAGTGGCGCAAGGTCGAAGAAGATCTCGAAGCGGTGATCCAGGGGCGGGTACGGGTCGACGAACTGGTGCGTAAGCGCCACCGCTCGAATCTTCCCCCCTCCCGCCCCCGCCCCAAGTTCACCAACCGGGTGGAAATCGACAATGAGGTTTCCGACGAATACACGGTTATCGACATCTACGCCCAGGATCGGGTCGGCGTGCTTTACCGGATCACCAAAGCCCTCAAGGAACTGGGTCTCTACATCGGTGTAGCGAAGATTTCCACCAAGGTCGACCAGGTTTCCGACACCTTCTATGTGCAGGACATTTTCGGTCACAAGGTGACCGCAGCGGAGAAGCTGGAGGAGATTCGCGGAAGGTTGCTGGCGGGATTGGCGGAGCTGGAGGTCGAGGAGAAGAGCGCCGGATAGGTGCCGGTGACCGCTTATGGATGCACTTCTCGATCACTTCCTGAACCTGCTTTTGGTGGAAAAAGGGCTCTCGGCCCATACCCTTGATGCCTACGGGCGGGATCTTGCCCATTACCTGGAATATCTCTCCCAACGAGGCATACGTGACCCCGAGGCCGTGACCCCGACCGCGATTCTCGGCTATCTCGGACATTTGCGGGAAAGCGGGCTGGCACCGCGCAGTCGGGCGCGCAAACTCACCGCGGTGCGCATGTTCCACAAGTTCCTCTTCGTCGAGGGGATGACGGCGAGCCATCCCGCCGCTCTCATCGAAGCGCCCAAGACCCCGCGTCTGCTTCCCCATGCCCTCTCCCCAGCCGAGGTCGAGCGCCTGCTCGCCGCGCCGGCCGGGATCGAGCCTCGCGACCGGCGCGATCGGGCCATGCTGGAGGTCCTCTATGCCACCGGCCTGCGGGTATCCGAGCTGGTCGGCCTGAGACTTTCCGACTTGCAGCTCGATGTGGGTTATGTGCGGGTTTTCGGCAAGGGGAGCAAGCAGCGCATCGTCCCCCTTGGGGAGCCGGCGAGCGATGAGTTGCGCCTCTATCTGGTCGAATCCCGTCCCCACTTCGCCGGAAGCGGCAACGACCCCCGCATTTTTCTCAACCGTGCCGGCAAGGGGTTGACACGGCAGGGCTTCTGGAAGATTATTAAGCGCCGTGCTGCCGAGGCCGGAATATTAAAAGAGATTTCCCCCCACACTCTGCGCCATTCCTTCGCTACCCATCTGCTCGAAAACGGCGCTGATCTGCGCTCGGTGCAGACCCTGCTCGGGCATGTGGACATCTCTACCACCCAGATCTACACTCAGGTCACCCGGGAACGTCTCCGGCAAATCCACGAGCGGCATCATCCCCGGGGCTGAGCGAAGGCGAAACCGGGAAATCATTTCATCGCGAGGAGATCATGAAATATATCGTTTTACTGGGAGACGGCATGGCCGACGAGCCCCTGGAGGAACTCTCCGGGCGCACCCCTCTGGAGCATGCCCGCACCCCGAACATGGACGCTTTGGCCCGCAAGGGGGAAGTCGGCCTGCTGGAGACCGTGCCCCAGGGGTTTCACCCCGGCAGCGATGTCGCCAACCTCTCCGTTTTCGGTTACGATCCCGCTTCCTGCTACAGCGGCCGCTCGCCCCTTGAAGCGGCTAGCATGGGGGTGGAGCTCGGACCGGACGATGTTGCCTTCCGGCTCAATCTGGTGACTCTGCTTCCCCATTACGGCAAGCTTTACATGGAGGATTTTTCCGCTGGACATATCACCACTGCCGAGGCACGGGTGCTGATCGCCGACTTGCAGGAGGAGTTCGGCGGTGACGAGTTCCAGTTCTATCCCGGGGTTTCCTATCGGCACCTGATGGTCTGGAAAGGCGGGAGCGACAAGTTGACCTTTACGCCGCCCCACGACCTGACCCACCAGAGCATTGAGGAGCATCTCCCCAGGGGGGAAGGGGCTGATGCCCTGATCAATCTGATGACCTCGTCGCAGATGCTCTTCAAGAGGCATCCGGTCAATGACCGGCGGATGGATGCCGACCTGGCCCCGGCCAATTCCATCTGGCTCTGGGGGCACGGCCGCGCGCCGCGCATGCAGACGATGAAAGAGAAGTACGGAATCAGCGGCGCGGTGATTTCCGCCGTCGACTTGATCAAGGGCATCGGCGTTTGCGCCGGGCTCGATATTATCGAGGTTCCCGGGGCTACCGGCTATCTCGACACCAACTACCGGGGCAAGGCCGAGGCCGCCCTAGAGGCGCTTAAAAGCCGGGATTTCGTCTACCTGCATGTGGAAGCCCCCGACGAGGCGGCCCATTCAGGCAATCTCCAGGACAAAATCGCCGCCATCGAGGCTTTCGACGAGCTGGTGGTCGGCACGGTGCTGGCCGGATTGCCCGCACTGGGCGATTACCGGGTGCTGGTCCTCCCCGATCACCCTACCCCGGTACGCAAAATGACCCATACCCTTGATCCCGTCCCCTACATCCTCTTTGGGTCGGCCGGGGAGTTCCCACCGGTAGGGAAGGTGGAGGGGTACGGGGAGAAAGCTGCCGCCGCCACCGGGTTGCACCTCCGCGAAGGGCACGTCATGATGAGCCGTCTGCTCGGCTGAGGCCGTTTTGCGGAGATCGTTGTCGGGGCGGTCCCTGGGTGGGGATCGCCCCTTCCTTTGCACGGACGGGGCGGGAGAAAATTTCCGTTGACGCCCGAAGGCCCCGTTTGTTAATTTTGAAAACTTGATTGAAACGCCCAAAAAGGTTCTGTTTTCCCCGGGAAGGACATCCATCGTGCAAAAGGTTGTGATCGATGAATTGCGCTGCAAGGGTTGCGGACTTTGTACCACCGCTTGTCCCCATGGCCTGATCCGTATGAGCGACAAGCTCAATCGCCAGGGTTTTCTGCCGGCGGTCATCAGTGATGAGGATCAGGAAAAATGCGTCTCCTGCGCCATGTGCGCCCGGATCTGTCCGGATGTGGCCATTACCATCTTCAAAGAAGTCAAAGTAAAAGTCGCCTGATAATCAAGCGCACCGACCGTGCCCGGAGTTGCCGCGGCAGGGACGGTGCGTCCGGAGGTCGTTTTGCAGAAACGTCTGTTAGTCAAAGGTAACGAAGCCGTCGCCATGGGGGCCATCGAGGCGGGCTGCCGCTTCTATTTCGGTTATCCCATCACCCCTCAAAGCGACATTCCCGAATACATATCCCGTGAGTTTCCCAAGGTCGGCGGCACTTTCATCCAGGCCGAGAGCGAAATCGCCTCGATCAACATGCTGCTTGGCGCCAGCGCTTGCGGCATGCGGGCGATGACCTCCTCTTCCAGCCCCGGCATCTCCCTCAAGCAGGAGGGAATTTCCTACATGGCGGGGAGCGAGCTGCCCGGGTTGATCGTCAATATCTCCCGCAGCGGTCCCGGTCTCGGCGGTATCGACGCCTCCCAGTCCGACTACTTCCAAGCGGTCAAAGGGGGCGGCCACGGCGGCTATCACACCATTGTTCTCGCCCCCCATTCGGTACAGGAGATGTACGACCTGACCATGCTCGCCTTCGATCTCTCCGACCGCTACCGGGTGCCGGCCATGCTCCTCGGCGATTCCGTCCTCGGGCAGATGAAGGAGGCGCTGATTCCTCATCCCTACGTTGCTCCCGCCGATCTTCCGGCCAAGGACTGGGCCGTTTCCGGCAAGGACGGCCGCGCCCAGCGGGTGGTCAAATCCCTTTACCTTGGCGACGGCGAGCTCGAAGCCCACAACTGGAAGCTGTACCGTAAGTACCAAGAGCTTCGCGAGCGGGAAACGCGTTGCGAGACCGCCGGACTCGACGATGCCAAGCTGCTGGTGACGGCCTTTGGCGTCACCTCCCGCATCGCCAAGACCGCCATCCGCATGGCTCGGGAAGAGGGGCTCAAGGTCGGTCTGTTGCGCCCCATCACTCTCTTTCCCTTTCCGGACAAGGCCTTTGCCGACGCTACCGCGCGCACCAAACGGGTACTCTGCTTCGAGCTCAACACCGGCCAGATGGTGGAGGATGTCCGCCTCTCCGTGGCTCGGGATGCCGAGGTCTTTTTCTACGGTCGTCCGCCGGGAGCCGGTTCCCTGCCGACCCCGGAAGAGCTGCTGGCCCAGATTCGCACGTATTACAAGGATTGATCATGTCGACCGCCATGCAACAGGTATTCGCCCATCCCGTTTCCCTCAAGGATGTCCAGACCCATTTCTGCCCCGGCTGCCAGCACGGCACCATCCATCGGCTGGTCGCCGAAGCGATGGATCATTTCGGTGTCCAGGAGAAGACCATCGGCGTCGCTTCCGTGGGTTGCAGCGTTTTTCTCTACGCCTACTTCGACATCGATGTGGTCGAAGCGCCCCACGGCCGGGCACCGGCGGTGGCGACCGGTGTCAAACGTGCCTGCCCGGACAAGTTCGTCTTCACCTATCAGGGGGACGGCGATCTGGCGGCCATCGGTACCAGCGAAATCATTCACGCCGCCAATCGGGGGGAAGGGATGACAGTCATTTTCGTCAATAACACCACCTACGGCATGACCGGCGGGCAGATGGCGCCGACCACGTTGCCCAATCAGAAGACCTCGACCTCGCCTTACGGACGCAACGTCGGCAACGACGGCTATCCGATCCGCATGGCCGAACTTCTGGCCCAACTCGAAGGCGTGGCTTTCAGCGCCCGGGTAGCGGTCAATACCCCGAAAAACGTGATGCAGGCCGGGCGAGTGATCAAGCAGGCTTTTGAGACCCAGCTTCAGGGGCGTGGTTTTTCCTTCGTCGAAGTCCTCTCGGCCTGCCCGACCAACTGGGGGATGGATCCCCTCAAGGCCAATGCCCGCATCGCCGAGGAGATGATCCCTTACTTCCCCCTGGCGACCTTCAAGGATACGAGCGCCGCCTGAATCGGGCGCGTTGATGGAGAAGACAATGAATCATGAAGTTTTCATGGCCGGCTTCGGCGGCCAGGGCATTCTGCTGATCGGCAACCTGCTCGCCTACGCGGCCATCCGCGAAGGGCGCAATGCCTCCTACTTTCCCGCCTACGGCGTCGAGAAGCGGGGCGGGGCGGCGACCTGCACGGTGGTGGTCGCCGACGGCGAAGTCGGATCGCCGGTCATCGGCAACCCCGGCGCGGCGATTCTGCTCAATCCCCTCTCCATGGAAAAATATTTCGGTCGGGTGCGTTCCGGCGGTTTGTGTATCATCAACAGCTCCCTCATTGAGGATTGCGGCGACAGCCGTTCCGATTTGCGGGTGCTTCGTCTGCCCCTCAACGAAATGGCCCTGGAAATTGGCGATGCCCGGTTGCTCAACATGATCGCCATCGGTGCCTACGCCGAACTGACCGGTGCCGTCTCCCTCGACGCCCTTAAGGCGGCCCTTGCCGACGCCTTGCCGGAGCGCAATCATCGTTTCATTCCCCTCAACGTCCAGGCTATCGACCTCGGTGCCGCCCGTGCCCGCGCCGCGATGAACGCGGCCGCCTGACCCTCTGCGCCCTGGCTCGCGAAGGTCCGGTATTATGCCCAAGGTTGAATTTGTTAAGCTGAAGAAAGAGGAAAAAGCCCTGCATCTGTGCCGCTTGGCCGAGGAGTTCTTCGCCGAAGGGGAGCGGGTGTTGATTCTGGTGCACGACGACAACCAGGCGGTGACCCTCGACCGCTTTATGTGGACCTGGAAAAAGGGCTCCTTTCTTCCCCACGCCTTCGCCAACGGCGCCGTCGACTGTCTTGACGAGCCGGTGGTCATCGCCGTTGAAGAGCGTAACCCCAATGGGGCACGGGTGCTGATCATGGGGCGTCCCGCTTCCCTTGAGTTCACGGGCCAGTTCGAGCGAATCATCGATTTCGCCGAAATGTATGACGATGCTCTGGCAGAGGCCGCCCGTCGCCGCTTCGCCCGCTTTCGGGAGGCCGGTTTTGCCCCGTCCATGCGTTAATGGAGGAGGTGCGGCAAGCCTGCTGCGCGTTTCGGGGCGGGTGACGCCGGAGCGGGAAATCCCCCTGGGTGAGTCTTTGGAAGCGGCGCTGGCGTGCTGGCAGGCTCGATCCGGCGAGATCTTCACCCTGGTTGACGGCAGCGGGGCTTTTCATCGTGTCCGGCTGCATGAAGAGGCCGGGCGACGTGTTCTCATTCCCTTCCGGAAGTTCTCCGTTCCCCCTGAAAGTCCCGTAGAAATCATCGTCTACCAGGCCCTGCCGGAAAAGGAACGCTTTGAACTGGTGCTGCAGAAACTGACTGAAATCGGCGTCGGCCGCATCGTTCCCTATGTTTCGCAGCGCAGTGCCACCCTCGATGAGCGGGACGCCGCGCAGAAGAAATCCCACCGTTGGCCTCAGGTGTTACGGCGCGCCGCCTATCAGTGCCGCCGGGGGATGTTGCCGGAACTGGCCCCGGTCTTCCATTGGCAAGAGGTTCTGGGAGAATGTGCCGAAAGCGAGCTGCGCCTGATGCTCTACGAGGGGGAGGCAGGCTGGACGCTCAAGGAAGCGCTACGCGGCCAGCGGCCGGAACGCATCGCCCTGCTGGTCGGCCCGGAAGGGGGCTTCACCGCGGCGGAGATCGAAGAGGCGCAAGGGACGGGGATTTTGGTGGTCTCTCTCGGCGGACGGATTCTGCGTACCGAAACGGCGGCCATCGTCGGCGCGGCGCTGTTGCAATACGCCCTGGGGGACTTAGGCTAATGGAAGTCGCCATGAATCTTGCCAATATCGCCGTGGTGCTGGTCGAACCCCAGGGAGCGTTAAACGTCGGTTCCGTCTGTCGGGCGATGATGAACTTCGGCTTTGCCGATCTGCGTTTGGTCAACCCCAGCGCCGATCACCTCTCCGACGAGGCCCGGCGCATGGCGGTCAAGGCCGGAACCCTGCTGGAAGCGGCGCGGATCTTCGCGGATCTTCCCTCGGCGCTGGCCGACTGCCGCCTGGCGCTGGGCACCACCCGTCGCTTCGGCAAGTACCGGGAGGATTTCCTTCATCCCGACGAGGCCGCCCGGGAAGTGCTTCCGCTGACCGCGAACGGCCCCGTGGCCCTGGTCTTCGGCCGCGAGGATACCGGGCTGCTGACGACGGAGCTCGATCTCTGCCAGCGCTTTATCACCATTCCCACCGCCGATGCCCTGCCGTCCATGAATCTTGCCCAGGCCGTCTCCCTTTGCCTTTACGAAACCGCCAAGGCCCGAGGGGAACTGGAGGGTCGCCAACACGGGCGCAAGAAGCTCGCCGAGAACCGGACCCTGGAGGGACTCTACGCGCATATGCGCCGTACCCTGCTCGACATCGAGTTTCTCGATCCTCAGAACCCCGAGCACATTCTCCGTTCCTTCCGTCGCATTTTCGGCCGCGCCGGACTCAACGACCGGGAGACGCGCATTCTTCACGGCCTCTTCAGTCGCATCGATTGGGTCGAGGCCGAGCGCAGAAAATGATGAGGAGGCCGCATGGAAACCATTCTGCGCAATGAACAATTCGATAACGGGGTGCGGCTCGAATTCGTCGAGGGTTCGAACCGCTATTTCGGCGATTACCACCGCCTGCGCATCGAGGTGCGCTGTCGGGTCGCCCTCACCGCGGCGCTCTTTCCCGATGCGGTCGATCCCGAAGGGGAGACCCACCGCGTACGCGGACTGCTCGGCGAGGAGCTGAAGTGGAGCCGTTCTCTTGAGCGCATGGGGGTGGCGACGGCCGATCTTGCCGCCGTGCGCGCCGAACTGATGGACGCTTTCGCTGCCAGCACCTTTGCCTATCTACGCGCCCCCCAATTCCCAACCAGACTGCTTGCTGCCGAACTGGAAAAACGCAAACAGGCCCGTCGGCCCTTCCGGGTGGTGAAATGATCAAAGCCTTGCTCATCGAACGCCTCGCCTACGGCGGCGCGGGGATCGGCCGGCACGACGGCAAGGCAATCTTCGTCCCCTTCACCGCTCCCGGCGATCTTATCTCCTGCCGCATCGTCCGCGAAAAGAAACGTCACGCCGAAGGGGAACTGGTTGCTTTGCGGGAAGCCGGTCCCGGACGGTGCACCCCGCCTTGTCCGGTTTTCGGTCTCTGTGGTGGTTGCCAGTGGCAGCATCTGGACTATGCCGAGCAGGCGCGCTGGAAGGAGGAAATCTTCCGCGAGATCCTGGTCCGCCAAGCGGGAATCTCCGCCAAGAGCGTTCTTCCGCTGGTTGATGCTCCCGAGGCATGGGGCTACCGCAGTCGGGTGCAGTTCAAATGCCGCATGACCGAAAAGGGCTTCGTCATGGGCTTCTACCGCAGTGGCAGCCACTATGTCATTGACGTCGTCCAGTGCCCCATCGCCGCTCCGGCGATCAATGCTGCGTTGGCCCATTTTCGTCAATGGCTTTCGGCTGCCCCTTGCCCTGAAAAGATTCCCCAGGTCGATATGGCGGCTGATGACGAAGCGCGAGTGCGGGTCGTCGTTCACGTCCTCGCCGGGCGGGAAGGGGCGTTGGCCGACTATCTGCGACCGTTGGCGGAAACGGTCGGTTACGCCCTTTTTTTTCAGTGCGGACGCAAGGATTCGCTGCAACTGGTGACCGGCACCGAGGATCTGTACATCCATCCCGAACCCGGCAGCGACTTGCGCCTGGCCTATGGGCCCGGAGGGTTCGCCCAGGTCAACCTGGCCCAGAACCGGCGTCTGGTTGCCGAGGTCTTGGCCGCCTTCGGCGAAAATCCGCCGCGGCGGGTGCTCGATCTTTTCTGCGGCATGGGTAATTTCTCCCTGCCCTTGGCCCGCCGTGTCGCCGAGGTGGTGGGGGTGGAGGATTATGCCCCTTCCATCGTCAAGGCCCGCGACAACGCTGCCAAAAACCGCGTGGACAACGTTTCTTTCCACGCCCGCCCGGCTGAAGGAGCGGCGGAGTTTTTCAGCCGCGAGAAACCTTTCGATCTGGTCCTCCTCGATCCGCCGCGTACCGGAGCCTACACCGTCGCCAAGGAACTCTCCCGTCTGCGACCACCGCACATCCTTTACGTTTCCTGCGATCCGCCGACCCTGGCCCGTGACCTCGTCCCGCTGCTGCATGGCGGTTATCACCTGGAATGGTCGCGTCCCTTCGATCTCTTCCCCCAGACCTACCATACCGAAAGCCTGACTTCCCTGCGCCTACCCGTATAAAGCCGCATTTTTCATCCCCGCCTTTTGTTGGTCGAGAAGCGTGGTATATTCCTTCATCCAACGGCTAATCCCGGCCGTTGCCCTTCAAGGGAGGAGCCCATGCCCCGACGCTTTGTCCGTCTTCTGCTGATTTTGTCCCTGCTCTTTCTCTGTGCCTGCGCGAAACGCCCCTGGCCCGATCATGTTCTGGACGTTTCCCCTGGGCGAACCCTGACGATCCGGATTCCGCCGGAGCGGTGGCAAAACTCCCCTCAGGCTCCCGTGTTTCTCATCGAGGAGATGACCGAACATCTGGCCCACGATCTCGAAGCGCACGACAAGAAGGTGGATGAAGCCGCCCTCCAGGCCGCCGTCGACAAACGCCTCGCGGCCAACGAGCACTACATCTTCAACCCTGTCAGCGGTGCTCATCTCGATATCGATTTCAGCCCCTTGGCGGCCGGAGAGAGTGCCCCGTCGCGTTCCATGGTTGCCGATTCGACCCGTTTCGCGGCGCAGAGTCTGATTAGCGAGGAGGGTGTGACTGAGGTCAGCCAACGGGTTCGACGGGTGCGGGTCAAGGGCGCCGATTATGCCTACAGCCTTGACGCCGCCTATCGCAAGCATGACGTTCCCACCCGCTTTTACGGCCTCATCGGTTTCGCCGGGGATGCGTGGTTTTTCTTCTATTACACCGATTCGGGCAAGGATCCGGAGGATTATCCCGAAGCGCGCTGCATGCTGCGTTCGTTGCGCCTGCTTTCCGCTGCTTCCCGTTGAACGACGGTTCGACGCTTGCCTGGCGAGTTCGTTTCATGGTAGCTTAACGCCTCTTTCGATCCCTGACGTCTATCTAAAGAAGAGAATAATGACCGTTTATGCGCATACGCATACCTGAACATTTGGCCATTATCATGGATGGCAACGGCCGCTGGGCAGAACGGCGGCATCTGCCGCGTATCGCAGGGCATCATCGTGGCGTGGAGGCGGTGCGGGAGGTGGTTTCGGAGTGCCGGACCCTCGGCGTCCGCTATCTGACCCTTTACGCTTTCAGTTCGGAAAACTGGGGGCGTCCCGAAGACGAAGTGAACGCCCTGATGGGGTTGTTGATCCGTTACCTGGCTTCGGAACTTGACGATCTCTGCGCTCGCTCCATCCGCTTCCGGGTGATCGGTGAGATCGAGCGCCTGCCCGCCGAGGTCGTGCGGGTGCTGCGCGAGACCATGGAACGGACTGCGGGCAATACCAGTATGGTGCTGACTCTGGCCCTTTCCTACGGTTCGCGCAACGAACTGATCCGAGCGATGCGTTCCCTGGCCCGGGAGGTGGCGGCCGGCCGCCTCGCGCCGGAGGAGATTGACGAGGCGCGGGTGGCCGGTGCTCTCGATACGGCCGGTATGCCCGATCCCGATCTGCTCATTCGCACCAGTGGCGAGATGCGCATCAGCAATTTTCTGCTTTGGCAATTGGCCTATGCCGAACTTTATTACACTGAGGAGCTCTGGCCCGATTTCAGCCGACAAAAGCTGCATGAGGCCCTCGCCGTCTTTGCCCGCCGCCAGCGTCGCTTCGGGTTGACCTCGGCACAGATTGCCGAAGGGGACGGCCCTTTCGAGGAGAACAGTCATTAAACAACGTATCTATACCGCGTTGATCGGTTTACCGCTGCTGATTCTGTTTGTCGCTTATGCGCCCCTTTTTCTCTTCGACCTGCTCGTCGTTGCGGTGACCGGTCTCGCTCTGGCCGAATTCTACCGCATGGCCCTGCCCGACGAACCGCGGCGAAATCGCCATCTTGCCGTTGCCTGCGGCGTTCTTCTGACTTTGGCGTTCGTCCTCGAGCCGGCGACAGTGGTTCCGGCGTTGACCATGGGCACCCTCTTTTTTGCTACCTTTCTCCTCTTTCGTTTTTGCGATCTGACGTCGGTTATCCACCGGCTCGGCCTGATTTTGCTCGGGTTTCTCTATTTGCCCCTGCTTTTTGGGCATCTCGCGCTGCTGCATGAGTTGCCCGACGGCAAGTACTGGGTCTTCCTGGTTCTCTTCATCATCATGTCTTCCGATTCGGCAGCTTATTTCACCGGAGTGAGCCTGGGCAGGCGCAAGCTCTACCCGGCGATCAGCCCCAACAAGAGCGTGGAAGGCGCCATCGGCGGGGTGATCGGAGGGGTCGCCGGTGCGCTGCTCTTCAAATTCTGGTTCTTTGCTTCCCTGGGGATCTTCGATACCTTGCTCCTCGGCCTTCTCTTGGGGGTGTGTGGGCAGATCGGCGACCTCTTCGAATCGATGATCAAGCGCAGTTTCGGCGTCAAGGATTCCGGCACTCTTCTGCCGGGGCATGGGGGTCTTCTCGACCGCTTGGACAGTCTGATTTTCGCCTTTGCACCGGCTTACTACTACGCGCTCTGGTTTGGAACGGGGGCGGCTTTGTCATGAAGCATCTGAGTATTCTCGGGTCCACCGGTTCCATCGGCGTCAATACCCTCGAAATCGTTGCCGAACATCCCGATCGTTTCCGGGTGGTCGCCATGACCGCCGGGCGCAACCTCGAACTGTTGCAAGAGCAGATCCGCCGTTTCCGGCCGAGTCTGGTGGCGGTGCTTCATCCTGCCGATGCCGAAACACTGAAGGCCATGCTCGGGTCTTCGGCGCCGCCGATCGTTTCCGGGATTGAAGGGTTGATCGCCTGCGCCTGCCACGAAGAGGCGGAGATGGTTCTGTCGGCCATCGTCGGCGCTGCCGGGCTGATCCCGACCTTGGCCGCCATCGAGGCGGGCAAGGATATCGCCCTGGCCAACAAGGAAACCCTGGTCACCGCCGGTTCTCTGGTGATGGCGGCCGTGGCGCGCAAAGGGGTACGACTCTTCCCCGTCGACAGCGAGCACTCGGCGATTTTCCAGTCGCTCGTTGGTCACCGGCGCGGCGACGTGCGCCGCCTGATTCTCACCGCCTCGGGCGGTCCCTTTCGCAACCGTTCCCTGGCGGATCTGCAGCGGGTCACTCCGGCCGAGGCCCTGGCCCATCCCAACTGGAGCATGGGGCGCAAGATTTCCATCGATTCGGCGACGATGATGAATAAGGGGCTGGAGGTGATCGAGGCGAGTTGGCTTTTTGATCTGCCCGGCGAGCAAATTTCCGTGCACATCCATCCGCAGAGCGTGGTGCACTCCATGGTCGAATATCAGGATGGCTCGGTGATCGCCCAGCTCGGCATTCCCGATATGAAAACGCCTATCGCCTACGCGCTCTCCTATCCGGAGCGTCTCCCCCTGAACCTTCCCCCCCTCGACCTCTGCCGCCTCGGTTCTCTCTCCTTCGAGCCGCCCGACACCCGGCGTTTTGCCTGTTTGGATCTGGCTTACGAAGCCTTGCGTGACGGCGGGAGCGCGCCTGCCGTGCTCAATGCCGCCAATGAGGTGGCCGTCGAAGCCTTTCTCGCCGGGGAGATCCCCTTCCTGGCTATCCCCGAGATCATTCGCGCGACTCTTGCCAATCATCGTGTTCTGCCTCTGACTCACATCGACGAGGTGTTGCGGGCCGACCGCTGGGCGCGGGACGAGGCGCGGAAACTGATCCATCCATCCGTTTAAACGGAGGCTGCATTCATGATTACCATCGTCGCCGGCATCATCATGCTCGGCATCCTTGTCTTTATCCACGAACTTGGTCATTTCGCCGTGGCCAAGTTCTGCGGCGTCAAAGTACTCAAATTCTCCCTGGGCTTCGGACCCAAGCTCCTTTCCAGACAGTGGGGGGAGACCGAATACCTGATCTGCGCCATTCCTCTTGGCGGCTATGTGCAGATGCTTGGAGAAGGGAGTGGAGAGGGGGGGGAAGAAGAACCGTTAACCCCCGAGGATGAAGCCCGTTCCTTCGCCCGCAAGCCGGTGTCGCGGCGAACCGCCATTGTTGCCGCCGGGCCGCTGATGAACCTGATCCTCCCTTTTATCGTGCTGCCCGTAGCGTATATGGTTGGGGTCAATCTGCCGGCTTTTCTTGATGAACCCCCCTGTATCGGTTACGTGGTGGCCGACAGCCCCGGGTCGCGCGCCGGTTTCACCGCCGGCGACTGTATCGAGACGATCAACGGCGAGGCGGTGAAAGACTGGACCGATACCGGACCACTACTGATTGCCAATGCCGGTTCCGCGCTGGAATTTTCTGTCCGTCGCGAGGGGGGGGCGGTAACGTTGCGGCTCTCCCCTGAGGAGAGTGCCCTGGAAGGACTGCAATTCCTGGGCCTGCTTCCTCCCCAGGAGGCGGTGGTTGGGGGCCTGGCTCCGGGGATGCCGGCGCTGGCGGCGGGGATGGAGGTCGGCGACCGGATCCTGGCTATCGACGGCATTCCGGTCCGTTCTTGGTACGATCTTCGCGGCGCGGTGCAACGGGGGAGCGGCGAGGCGCAGACCTTTGAGCTGCAACGAGGCGATCAGACCCTCAGTTTGTTGATCAAGCCGGAACGGGATGAGGCCAACGGCGAAGCGTTCCTGGTCGGCATCAGCCCGTTCCAGGAGAGTGTCTTCAAGCGTTTCGGGCCGCTGGAGTCCATCAAAGCGGGGGCGAAACGGACGGTAGAGTTGATTGAACTGACTTTGGTCTTCATTCAGAAAATGTTTACCGGCCATGTCTCCACCAAGAGTATCGGCGGTCCTATTACCGTGGTGCAGATCGCCGGGCAGGCGGCCCAGACCGATCTTTCCAGTATTCTGACGGTGCTGGCTTTTCTCAGCATCCAGTTGGGGATTCTCAACCTGCTGCCGATTCCGATTCTCGACGGCGGTCATCTCTTCTTCAATTTCTACGAATTCGTTTTTCGTCGTCCTCTTTCTCTGCGCGCCCGCGAGGTCATGCAGCAGGTCGGCCTGGTGCTGCTGCTTTCCCTGATGATCCTGGCGTTCTACAACGACATCATGCGCATCTTCCTTGGAGGGCAATGATGGCCGAGCGCTTGCTCTTGGTCGATACCGCAACCCTGACCGGAAGCGTGGCCGTCAGTTGCGGTGAGACTTTGCTCGGCGAGATTCTCCTTACCGGGCCCGCCAATCATACCGATCATCTTCTCGGAACGATCGATGTTCTGCTCAAAGGGGTAGGGCTGACCCTCGGAGAAATGGACGGCTTCGGCGTGGTTCTCGGCCCCGGTTCCTTCACCGGACTGCGGGTCGGGGTGGCGACGGTCAAGGGATTGGCTTTGGCGACCGGCAAACCGGTCGTCGGTATTTCCTCCTTGGCCGCTTTGGCCTGGCGCCTTCCCTTCGCTGCGCTGCCGGTCTGCACCCTGCTCGATGCCCGCAAAGGCGAGGTCTACGCGGCTCTTTACGAGTGGCGGGAGGCCGCTTTCAAAACCCTTCTTTCCCCCTGTGTGCAGTCGCCGGAAAGGTGGTTGGCGCGGCTTTCCGGCGATGTGCTCTTTGTCGGCGACGGCGCCCGGCGTTATCGCGCTGTCATTGACGGGCAGTTTGGGGCCGGGGCCCGTTTCGCCCCCTGGCCGACTCATGTCTGTCGGGCCTCCAATGCTCTGGTCCTGGCCTTGGAAGCGTTACGGCAGGGGGAGCATCTTCCGCTTGAAGTGTTGGTTCCCACCTATATCCGACCCTCCGAGGCGGAACTTGCCGTGAGCGGATTGACGGGGTGTTGACAGCGGGCACCGGCGAAGCGATTTGCGGTGGATAGATTGTTGACAATGAAAAATTCATTGGTTATTTTAAAATTGCGTTTTCGCCCTATATCAACCCTTGCTCGGGAGGTGTCCCATGGAGGAAAAAGGTCAGGCGCATCAGGATGTGGTCCAGCTACTTTTCGACAGCCATCCTCGTTTCAGGCTTCTTTACGAGGAACATCAGCTGCTTGAAAAGGAACTGGAAAAGCTGGACCAGAAAGCTTATTTGACCCCCGATGAAGAGTTGGAAAGAAAAAAGGTGCAAAAACTGAAACTGGCCGGTAAGGACGAGATGGAGCAGATTATCAGCCAGCATCGCCAATAGACGCTTTTTCGCGCTTATGTCCGGAAAAGGGTTCGAGTCTCTGGCTCGAACCCTTTCCTGTATCATGAGGTGTTTATCCATTTCGAATATTTTTTGTCGGGGCTATACTGTGGATTGGCGGCTCCGTAACTTTGTTTTTCCCATATATAGTGTTGGAAGGATTTTTCTTTATGACAGCCAAACGCAGTGACGCTACCACCAAGGGTTTCGAACGCACTCCGCACCGGGCGCTACTCAAAGGGACCGGTGTTCCCGACAGTTCCATGAACCGCCCCTTCATCGGCGTCGCCACCTCCTTTAGCGATCTGATTCCCGGGCATACCGGCATGCGTGAACTGGAGCGTTTCATCGAAAAAGGGGTTCACACCGGCGGCGGCCACTCCTTCCTCTTCGGCATCCCCGGGGTCTGTGACGGCATTGCTATGGGCCACAAGGGAATGCACTACTCCCTGCCTACCCGGGAACTGATCGCCGACATGATCGAGTCGGTGGCCGAGGCCCATCGCCTCGATGGTCTGGTACTTCTCACCAACTGCGACAAGATCACCCCCGGCATGCTCATGGCCGCCGCCCGTCTTGATATTCCCTGTATCGTCGTCACCGCCGGACCGATGATGACCGGAGCCGGCCGTCAGGGGCGGCGTTTCTCCTTCGTCACCGATACGTTTGAGGCGATGGCACGCTACAAAGCCGGGGTCATCGACGAAAAGGAACTGATGTTGTGCGAGGAGAATGCCTGCCCCACCGCCGGTTCCTGCCAGGGGCTCTTCACCGCCAACACCATGGCCATCCTCACCGAGACCATGGGGATGAGTCTGTTGCGCTGCGGCACCGCCCTGGCGGTCTCCTCCCTGAAAAAACGCATCGCTTTTGCTTCCGGTGAACGGATCATGGAACTGGTTCGGGACAACATCACTCCCCGTCAGATTCTGACCAAGGCCGCTTTTGAAAACGCCATCCGCGTCGACCTGGCCTTGGGTGGCTCAACGAACACTGTCTTGCATCTGCTCTCCATCGCTCGCGAGGCTGGGGTTGAGCTGCCTCTCGAAGAGTTCGACCGCCTCGGCCGCACCACACCGCAACTGGCTTCCATGAACCCCGGCGGCAAGCATTTCATGGAGGATCTCGATGCCGCCGGCGGCGTGGCCGCAGTCCTTTATCAGCTGCGCGATCTGATTCAGGACAATCCGACCCTGACCGGCATCTCAACCCAGAAGATTATCGCCAGTGTCGCCGATGTTGATGAAGAGGTGGTGCATCCGGTCAGCTCTCCGATCCGCCCCGAGGGTGGCATCGCCGTCCTCTCCGGCAATCTCGCTCCCGACGGCGCCGTCGTCAAACAGTCCGGGGTTTCCGAAAAGATGATGCGTTTCACCGGCAAGGCGCGCTGTTTTGATTCGGAAGAGGCGGCGATGGCCGCGCTTATGGGCGGAAAGGTGGTCGCTGGCGACGTCGTTGTCATCCGTTACGAGGGGCCCAAGGGGGGGCCCGGCATGCGCGAGATGCTGGCGCCAACGGCGACCCTCATGGGCCTGGGGCTGGGGGACAGTGTCGCCCTGATCACCGACGGCCGGTTTTCCGGCGGTACCCGCGGTCCCTGTATAGGCCACGTTTCTCCCGAGGCGGCGGTGGGCGGTCCCATCGCCCTGATCGAGGATGGCGATGCCATCGAACTGGACATTCCCAACCGCGCGCTTACCCTGAAAGTCAGCGATGCCGCGCTGGCCGAGCGCCGCGCTCGCTGGATCCGTCCCGAACCGAAGATCAAGACCGGCTGGCTGGCCCGCTACGCCGCCGTGGTGACCTCGGCCAATACCGGCGCCATCTGTAAAGCTGATTGAGTCAACGGCCCGCCGTCGGGGAAGCGGCGGGCCGTTTCCGATAGTCTTTTTAAAACCCTGGAGGAGATCTTTTCGTGAAAAAGACCGGTTCGCAAATTTTACTCGAGTGCCTGCGCCTGGAAGGGGTGGAAACCATCTTCGGCTACCCCGGGGGAACAGTCATCAATATCTATGATGATTTGATGGACTTCCCGATCAAGCACATCCTGACCCGTCATGAACAGGCCGCGGTCCATGCCGCCGACGGCTACGCCCGGGCCACCGGCAAGGTCGGGGTGGCCATCGCCACCAGCGGCCCCGGCGCCACCAACACCATCACCGGCATCGCCACCGCCTACATGGATTCCATCCCCATGGTCATCATCACCGGACAGGTGCCGACGCCCCTGATCGGCAATGATGCCTTCCAGGAAGCGGACCTGATCGGCATTACCCGGCCGATCACCAAACACAACTACCTGGTCAAGAACGTCAAGGATCTCGCCCGGATCATCAAACAGGCCTTCTACATCGCCCGGACCGGTCGCCCCGGCCCAGTTCTGGTCGACCTGCCCAAGGACGTGCAGATCGCCACGACCGAGTTCGAATATCCGGAGACGGTAGAACTGCGCGGCTACAAACCGACGTACAGCGGCAACGCGCGGCAGATCGACAATGCCGTCAAGATGATCATGGCGGCCCGCAAGCCGGTATTGTATGTGGGCGGCGGCGTCACCCTCTCCAATACGTCGAAAGAGCTCATGCAGTTGGCTGAGCTGATCCAGGCGCCGGTTACTACCACGCTGATGGCGATGGCTTCCTTCCCCAAGAAGCACCCCCTCTCCCTGGGGATGCTCGGCATGCACGGCACCTACTATGCCAACATGGCGGTGACCAACTCCGATCTGCTGGTAGCCATCGGCGCCCGTTTCGACGACCGGGTCACGGGCAAGATCGCTACTTTTGCTCCCCATGCCAAGATCATTCACATCGACATCGATCCGACTTCGATCAAGAAAAACGTGCGGGTCGATCTGCCGATTGTCGGTGACCTCAAGGATGTTCTCAAGAAGCTCCTCGGCAAGCTGGGTGAACACAAGGAGGATATCTCCGCCTTGGTGGATACCACCGAAGGCTGGCGGCAGGAGATTGATGCCTGGAAAAAACAGCACCCTATGAGCTACAAGCACTCGAAGACGGTTATCAAGCCCCAGTACGTCATCGAGAAACTGCGTGAACTGACCCGGGATGACGCCATCATCACCACCGAAGTCGGTCAGCACCAGATGTGGACCGCGCAGTTTTTCGATTTTACCCAGCCGCGCACCTTCCTCTCTTCCGGCGGTCTCGGCACCATGGGCTACGGTCTGCCTTCGGCTCTGGGCGCACAGGCAGCCTTCTGCGACCGGCAAGTCATCGATATCTCCGGCGACGGTTCTTTCCAGATGAATTCCCAGGAACTGGCGACCTTGGTGCAGTATCGTCTACCGGTGAAGATCGTCATCCTCAATAACAATTTCCTCGGAATGGTTCGCCAGTGGCAGCACCTCTTCTTCCATAATCGCTACAGCCAGACCTGCATGGAACTGCCCATCGACTTCGTCAAATTGGCCGAGGCCTATGGTGCCACGGGTCTTCAGGCGACCAAGCCCGAGGAAGTCGAAGAGGTTATTCGCAAGGCGCTCGACACCCCGGGACCGGTGATCATGGAGTTCAAGATCAGTCGCGAGGAGAACGTCATGCCGATGGTGCCGGCCGGCGCCGGTCTTAACGAAATGGTGCTGGCTTCCTGAGCCGGACCCGACAGCCTTTTTTGAGGAGAGTTTTTTGCCATGAAACACACCATTTCCGTGCTCGTGGAGAATGAGTTCGGGGTTCTGAGCCGGGTTGCCGGTCTCTTTTCCGGACGGGGCTTCAATATCGAGAGCCTCTCCGTGGCGCCGGCCCTTGATCCCACCATTTCGCGCATGACCATCGTCACCACGGGCGACGATCAGGTGCTGGAGCAGATCACCAAACAGCTGAACAAACTGATCGACACCATCAAGATCATCGATTTCACCGGTCAGGATTTCATCGAACGGGAGATGGGGATGATTAAGGTGACCGCCGAGGAAGGTACCCGGGCCGAGGTATTGCGCATAGTCGATATTTTCCGCGCCAAGGTCGTCGATGTCACCCCCCGCTCCTATACCATCGAAGTCACCGGGTCGCCGTCGAAGATTGACGCGGTCGTCGAACTGCTGCGCCCCATGGGGATCAAGGAACTGGTACGCAGCGGACCGGTGGTTCTCGGCCGCGGCCCCAAGGTCTGGCGCAACAGCTGAGCACAGGTACGGCAGGAACGAAGCGACGCAACCCAAGCATTCCTGGAAAAATCATGGCGCGACGTCCTGGCGCTATGTTATAAGTATAGGTCAAATTTTCCGGGGTCTGAAAGGCCCCGCCATGAGGAGGAAAGAGAACAATGAAGGTTTATTACGACAAGGATGCCAATCTGGGTGTACTCAAGGGCAAGAAGATCGCCATCATCGGCTACGGTAGCCAGGGTCATGCCCATGCGAACAACCTGAAGGAGAGCGGCATCGAAGTCATTATCGCCGAAGCTCCCAAGGGCGGTGCGAACTGGGTCAAGGCCGAAAAGGCCGGTTTCACCGTCATGATGACCCAGGAGGCGGTCAAAGCCTCCGACGTCATCATGATTCTGCTGCCGGATGAGCTGCAGGGCGACATCTATCGCGAGCAAATCGGCCCCTTCCTCAAGCCGGGCAGCTACATCGGCTTCGGCCACGGCTTCAATATCCACTACGGCCAGATTGTCCCCGGCAAGGACATCAATGTTTTCATGGTGGCCCCCAAGGGTCCCGGCCATACCGTGCGCCATGAATACCAGCTGGGCGGCGGCGTTCCCTGTCTGATCGCGGTGGAGCAGGATCCCTCGGCCAACACCAAGGACGTGGCCATGGCTTACGCCAGCGGCATCGGCGGCGGCCGCGCCGGGATCATCGAGACCACCTTCAAAGAAGAGACCGAGACCGACCTCTTCGGTGAGCAGGCGGTTCTCTGCGGCGGCGCTACCGCCTTGGTCCAGGCCGGTTTCGAGACCCTGGTAGAAGCCGGCTATGCTCCGGAAATGGCCTATTTCGAGTGTCTGCACGAGCTCAAGCTGATCGTCGACCTGATGTATGAAGGCGGCATCGCCAACATGCGCTATTCCATTTCCAACACCGCCGAGTACGGCGATTTCACTCGCGGTCCCCGCATCGTCACGAGCGAAACCAAAGCGTCGATGAAAAAGATTCTGGAAGAGATCCAGAACGGCGAATTCGCCCGTGAGTGGATGCTGGAAAACCGGGCTAACAAGCCGGTGCTCAACGCTCTGCGTCGTCGGGGTGCCGCCCATCAGATCGAGGAAGTAGGCGAGCGTCTGCGCGGCATGATGAGCTGGATCGGCAAGAACAAGATGGTGGACAAAGAGCGCAACTAAGCGAGTTTGACGCGCATGACCCGGTGGGCGGAACGGATCGCCCGCCGGGTTTTTTAGGAGATACAACCTACATGAAAAATCACAATCAGCCGGTGGCCGTGGAGGGTTATCCCTTTATCGGCCTTTTCGCTTTCGTAACCCTGGTTCTGGCTCTGCTCGGCTGGGCCTTTTTGACCTTCCTGGCGCTCTGCCTGACGCTTTTCAGTGTCTATTTCTTCCGCAACCCCGAACGGGTCGTGCCGGGCGACGCCGAGGCGGTGGTCGCCCCAGCCGACGGCAAGATCGTCTTCGTCGGCAAGGTCAATGATGAGCGCTGTTTCCACGGGGAGGCGGTCAAGGTCAGCATCTTTATGTCGATCTTCAATGTCCACGTCAACCGGGTGCCTTTTTCCGGCAAGATCGTCGACATGTTCTACAACAAGGGACAGTTTCTCAACGCTTCCCTGGACAAGGCCAGCCTGGATAACGAACAAGGGGGAATCATCCTCGAAGCGGCCAACGGCAAGCGCCTGCTCTTCGTGCAGATCGCCGGTCTCATCGCGCGGCGCATCGTCACCTATCCCAAAGTTGGCGACCTGCTGAACAAGGGGGAACGTTACGGTCTGATCCGCTTCGGTTCCCGGGTCGACGTCTATTTCCCGGCCGATGCGGAAGTGATCGTGCGTCTTGGCGAGCGTACCGTTGCCGGCGAGACGATCATCGGCTACCTGCGCTAGTTTTCCCCCCTTCGTTTTCCCAAAAAGTCAAAGCCGCCATGCTCGCCGGGTGTGGCTGCTATGACTTTTCCTTTTTCGTTAAGACGGCTTTTTTCTTTTCTTCTTTGCATCGCGGGAGGCGCATTGATGCGTGAAGCCAAAAAACGCATTGTCGTCGCCATGAGCGGCGGCGTGGATTCCAGCGTTACGGCCGCCCTGCTCAAGGAACAGGGGCATGAGGTGATCGGCATGACCATGCGCATCTGGAACGCTTCTTCCTTTGCCGGGAAGAACGGCGAGGGCTGCGGCAACTGCTGTTCCCATGACGATGTTTACGATGCCCGACGGGTCGCGGAAGGCCTTGGCATCCCTTTTTCTGTGGTGAATTTTGAAGAGGAATTCCAGCGCCGGGTCATTGACCGCTTTTGCGATGACTACTTCTCGGGCCGTACCCCCAATCCCTGCGTGCTCTGCAACCAGTCGCTCAAGTTCGAGCTCCTTTTGCGCCGGGCTCGGGAGTTGGAAGCGGATCTGCTCGCTACTGGCCATTACGCCCGTATCGAGCGGGAATCACAGGGCTTTGTGTTGCGCAAGGGGCTCGATCCGGCCAAGGATCAGAGCTATTTTCTCTTTACTTTGACTCAGGACCAGATGGCGCGGATAATCTTTCCTCTCGGCAATTTGAGCAAGGATGAGGTGCGCTCCCATGCCGCCCGATTCAAGTTGCGGGTGGCGGAAAAGGCGGAAAGTCAGGATATCTGTTTTGTTCCCGACGGCGACTACGTGCGTTTTCTGGAGGAGGAATGCGGCGCTGGACGGATGGATGGCGAGATCGTCCATGTTTCGGGCCAGGTTCTCGGCCGCCACCGGGGAACCTACCGTTACACCATCGGTCAGCGCAAAGGTCTAGGACTGGCCTGGTCCGAACCTCTCTACGTGGTTGGGATTGACGCCGCGAACAAACGGGTGTTGGTTGGGGAAAAGGAGCATCTGGCGGTGCGCGAAATGCGCCTCAGTGAGGTCCACTGGAACCCAGCGCCGCCGCTAGGTGAGATACGCGTCGCCTGCCGCATCCGTTATCGCCATCGCGAAGTGCCGGCGACGGTGGCGCCCGTTGATGCCTGCAGCGCAAAAGTCGTTTTCGATCAACCCCAGCAGGGGGTAACCCCTGGCCAGGCGGCGGTTTTCTACGATGGCGATCGGGTTGTGGGGGGGGGATGGATCGCGTGAAACGGACCGTCGCTCTTGCCACCCTCGGCTGCAAGACCAACCAGTTCGAATCGGCGGCCATGGAGGAACGCCTGAAAGCGGCGGGGTTCTCCGTTGTTCCATTCGCTGCCGGCGCCTCTTTGGTCATCGTCAACACCTGTACGGTGACCGCCGCTACCGATGCCCAGTCGCGCAACCTCATCCGCAAGGCCCGGCGCCTCAATCCTGCCTGCCGGGTGGTGGTGACGGGCTGTTATGCTCAGGTCGATCCCGAGGCCCTGAGCGCCATCCCCGGCGTTGCGCTGGTTCTGGGTAATACCGAAAAGAAGAACTTTCTTGACTACCTTGAAGAGGGGGAGGCACAGACGCGCGTTGCCGTCTCCGATATTACCGCCGAGACCGAAGCGGTTCTCTTGCCTCTGACCGCTTTCGCTGAACGCAGTCGCGCCTTTGTGCAGATCCAGAACGGCTGCAACGCCTTCTGCTCTTACTGCATTATTCCCTATGCCCGGGGACGCAGCCGCTCGGTTCGGCCGGACGAGGTGATCGCGCAGATTCGGACGCTGACGGCGCGGGGCTACGCCGAGGTGGTACTGACCGGCATCCACATCGGCGGCTACGGCCATGATCTCACCCCTGTCACCACCCTGCTGGAGTTGGTACGGCGGATCGAAGAGGAAACCGACCTTGCGCGCCTGCGCCTGGGTTCGCTGGAACCGACGGAAATCCCCGATGCTCTCATCGAACGGATGGCCGACTCCCCGACCCTTTGCCCCCATTTCCACATTCCCCTGCAAGCGGGGGACGATGCCGTGCTGCGACGGATGAATCGCCATTACGATACCCACTTCTTTAGCGACTTGGTGACAAGGATTTACCGCCTCCTTCCTGATGCGGCCATCGGTCTCGATCTGATTACCGGTTTTCCCGGCGAGAGCGCAAAGGCCTTCGCCAACACCCTGCATTTGGTCGAGGATCTGCCGGTATCCCATCTCCACGTCTTCCCCTTCAGCCGCCGTCCCGGTACCCCGGCGGTGACCATGGCCGGACAGGTACACGGCGCAATCGTCAAGGAGCAGGCGGCGCGGTTGCGGGAACTGGGGAACAGAAAGCACCGGGAGTTCGCCCAGCGTTTTATCGGGCGCACCCTGGAGGTGGTGGTCGAAAAAGGAGGGGGTAGGGGGGAATGCCGGGGTCTGAGCCGCAACTACTTGAATGTCCTTTTCCCCGGTTCCAGGCACCTTGCCGGCCGGCGCCTCTCCGTTGCCGTTGAGGCGTGGCGGGACGGGTTCTTGCACGGGACGCCCGAATGAGTAAAAGACGGGTGGAATTGTTCGCCGAGGGCACGGATAATGGATGTCGCCTCGATCTCTTTCTGGCTGGACGCCTTCGGGAGGTTTCGCGTAAGGCGATCAAGCGGGCTCTGGACGGCGGTCGCGTCTTCGTCGACGGCCGGGTGCAGCATCGCGCCAATTACCCGATACGCGGTGATGAACGGATTTTGCTCACTTTTGAGGGGGAGAGCGTTGCGGAGACGAAGCCCGACCTGACTATTCTTTATCGACAGGAGGGTCTGCTCGCCATCAACAAACCGTCCGGACTCCCTTCCCATCCCACCGTCGCCGGCCGGGTCAATGCGCTCGATCTGGTGCGGGAAAAACTAGCCGAAGAGGAAGGGGGGGATCCGATCCTTCTCCACCGTCTCGACCGGGACACCACCGGCGTGCTCCTTTTCGCCTTGAATGCCGAAGCCAATCGCGCCCTGGCCCGTCAGTTCGCCGAGCACCAGATTGAAAAGACCTATCTGGCGCTGGTCGCGGGCATCCCTCCGGAGGTTTTCTCCGTGCGCAACTATCTCAAGGCCGGGGTGCGGGGCCGAACCATCGCCGTCACCAGCGGCGGCCAAAAGGCCGAGACCCATTTCCGGACCCTTGCCCGCGGGGCGGATTTCGCTCTGGTTGAGGCCCGACCGAAGACTGGGCGGACCCATCAGGTTCGTGTCCATCTCGCCGGACTGGGTCACCCACTCTTGGGGGATGGGCTTTACGGAGGACCGGAGCGTTTACAGATAAAGGGCGCTTTCTTTCATCTTCGGCGCTATCTTCTGCATGCGTCATGCCTTGTTTTTTTCTCTCCCAGCAGTCGTCGGATCCTGACCATCCACGCTCCCGTTCCCGATGACTTTCTCTGCTTCCGGCCGATCTTGGTGCCGGCTCCAGCTCTATGAATTCCCAACTCCTGAGCACCTCTCTAGCCTTCCACACCCCATTTACGGGGAAAATAATCGACTGATATCTCTTATCCTCAATTCAAGGGCATGATCTTTGCTTTTTATAATTTAAACCTGAATATCGGGATACAATCCGGTGAAATCACCCTGAATGATGAAATCAACGGTGAAAAGACCGCAATCAAGGACAGGCCATGACCCAACCGGCGGAAGTGCGAGCGAACTCCATAACGATTCAGGGCAGCGACGGCAGCTATGTCCTGCGTCTGGCCGTGGGCAAAGGCGGTTTGGAGTGCCGGGGCGTGGTTGTAGTCAAGAAGCCTAGTCTGGAACTTTCCCCCGAACATTTGCTCACCCTTTTCAAGGAGTTCGGCATTCGTCATGGCCTGGTCAAGCAACAGTGCCTCGAACTCTGTTATGCGGTTCGCCAAGGGAAATCCCGTTCCAATCTCCTTCTTGCCCGGGGCAGTCTGCCTTTTGCCGGCCGGGACGGTTTTGTCGAATTCGCTCCTGGGGTTTACCATGAAAAGCCCGCCTTTCAGGAAGAAGAAGATGGCTCCGTGGATTTGCGCACCCTGAATGTTTACGGCAATGTCCAGGCTGGACAGCTGATTGGCACCCTGCGCCCGGCCACCGCCGGAACCGACGGCAAGGATGTGCGTGGGGAAATCATTCCGGCTGCGGCGGGTGCCTCTTTGGCGCTGGTCCCAGGCGAGGGTGTCCGCAGTCCCGATAGCCAAGGACACATCTATTCCGAGCGGGACGGGCGCGTGGTCTTTGATGGGACGACCCTGGCGGTCAGCGAAGAATATCTCGTCGAAGGGGATCTCGATCTGGAAACCGGCCATATCGATTTCATCGGTTACGTCGAGGTGCGCGGCGATGTTCCTGACGGTTTCCGGATCAAGGCCCGGCACGGTGTCAAGGTCACTGGCATCGTCGGGGCCTGTGACATCGAGTCCGGAGGGGATGTAGAACTGCGCGGTATGGCCGGGAAGGGGACGGGAAAGATCATCTGCCAAGGCAATCTGGTGGCGCATTTTCTTAACGATGTCGAAGTGGAGTGCGCTGGAGACGTGCTCGTGCAGAATGAAATCCGCAATTCTTTCATCAAGGCCCTGGGGGTGGTCAGCCTGCCCAAGGGGATGATTACGGGAGGTGACTGCATCGCCCTAGGCGGCATCGAAGCGAACAAGGTTGGCGCGCCATCGGGGTTACGCACCGAGTTAGAGGCCGGAATCGATTACCGGGTACGGGAAGAACTCTGCCTTGCCCGCGCCGAACTACATGATATTTACGGCGAAATTCAGGAAATCAACGGCATCCTCGGCACGTTGAAGGAACGCCAGAAGAGCGGTTTGCCCTTGAGTGACCTGGAAAAGGCGCGGATTGTGGAACTTACGGGTAAACTCGACGAGAGCGAATCCCGGCGCCGGGAGCTGCTTGCTTGCATCGAATCCCTGCAGGGACAAGACGATAACTTGGCGAACGGCAAGGTGAATATCAAATCCCTGCTCTTCGAAGGGGTGATCGTTGCCATCGGCCGGGCGCGGGAAGTGTTTAAATTTGAGCGGCAGGGGCCTCTCTCCCTGATTGAAAACACCATCGATCACCAGTTTCGCGTCCTGCCCATGACCCCCCTGGCCAAATCTTCCCGTCTGCTTGAAAAAGAACTTCTGGAAAAATCACCATCGGCATAGCCCGAGTCCTTCCCCCGTCATTCCCTCCCGATTCCCTTTGTCCCTCCTTTATCGATAGTGTATTTTGCCTTTGCCTTGTAACTCTGGGCCGTCCTTTCTTCGCGATTGCCAGTTCCCCAAAACTCTGGAGTCAGTTTATGGCATTACCGTTTTTCGCTATCGTCTCTGGTCTCGCGCTGCTGGTATGGAGTGCCGATCGCTTCGTCGAAGGCTCGGCCAGTGTCGCCCGACATTACGGCATGCCTCCGCTGCTTATCGGCATGGTCATCGTCGGCTTCGGTACATCCGCGCCGGAGATGGTGGTTTCCGCTCTTTCTGCCGCTCAGGGCAATCCGGGTATCGCCCTCGGCAACGCCTACGGTTCGAATATCACCAATATTGCCCTGATTCTCGGGGTGACGGCTTTGATCAGCCCGATCGCGGTTCATTCTCAGGTGCTGCGCAAGGAACTGCCGATTCTTGCAGCCATGACCGCCCTTGCCGCGGGGCAGCTGTGGGATGGTTCGATTACCCGCTTAGACGCGCTGGTTTTGCTGCTGGTCTTCGTCGGCCAGATGAGCTGGACGATCCGGCAGGGTTTGCGGAGGCGACCGGATCCCCTCGCTGACGAAATCGAGCAGGAACTCGTGGTCCACGCTCTGCCGGTCAGTCGGTCCTTTTTATGGCTGGTGACGGGCCTTTTACTGCTCATCGCCAGTTCTCGCATGCTGGTCTGGGGCGCGGTGGAAGTCGCCCATCGGCTCGGGGTGAGTGATCTGATCATCGGTCTAACCATCGTCGCTATCGGCACCTCTCTGCCGGAGCTGGCTTCCTCGGTGATCGCCGCTCGCAAGGGGGAGCACGATATCGCCATCGGCAATATCATCGGCTCCAATTTGTTCAATACCCTGGCCGTGGTCGGTATCGCCGGGAGCATTTCGCCCATGACCGTCGGTCCGGAAGTCTTCTCCCGCGACCTCATGGTCATGACGGTGCTGACACTCTCGCTCTTTGTTTTCGGCTGGGGATTTCGCGGACCAGGACGAATCAACCGCTGGGAAGGTGGCGCTCTGCTCTTTACCTATCTCGGTTACAATGCCTATCTGGCGAGCGAGATCGTTCTGAAGTAAAGAGCCTGAGCGATCTTGGACAAGGAGGGCCTCATTCTGGGGATTTTCTTCGCTCCTATCGGAAAAGAAAGTGGTAACCGTTGCTGCCTGCCCGTTTCGCCAGCTTGCGCTCGGTGAGGTTCTTGGCGACATAGACCGGTTCTTCGGCAGAGTCTGTTTATTGACGGGAGCCGACGTTAGAGATTTTCCAGCAAACTTTTGAAGTCGTCCAATCCCCGGACCGGAGCCTGGCAGCTTCGGTTGCGGCAGAGATAGGCAACGGTCTTACCCTCAAGGGAATTCTTCCCGCTCATGGTGGGAAGAGCAAGGGGGTTCTCCGGAGTTGTGAGAAGGATAACGCCTTCCGGAAGGAAACGGCGCCGGGCCGTCTGGAGCATCATGTGCCCTTCTTCCCCCTGGCCGGGGGAAGCCAGGACGATTTCCAGGGGTGGGGAAAGAGCCAGTTCGAGAGCGCACAACTGCTGGGCATAAGCGCGAGGATGGCGGGCGAATTCCGCCATCCCCTTTTTCAGCAGGGTTTCTCCCCGCTCTTCGAGATCAGGGCGGGCGAGGATCCGCCCCAGGCGCAGGAGGTTGGCGGCAGCAACGGCCGAGCCCGAAGGGAGGGCGCCATCGAGTAGATTGGCCGATCGGTCGAGAATCCTTTCGGCGTCAGCTCCTTCATCGAAGAGTCCCCCCAGACCGTCATCGAAAAGCTTGAGCATTTCTTCCGTCAGAGCCAGCGCGGCCTCCAGATCCTCGCCGCGAAATTCCGCCAGAAAAAGCTCCAGAAGGCCCCAGGCCAAAAAGGCATAATCTTCGAGAAAGGCCGGGATGGCCGCCTGGTTTTCCCGCCAGCGGCGGAGCAGGCGACCATCTTCCCGCCACAGTTGCCTGCGGATGAAGACGGCGGCGCGGCGGGCTTCGGTCAGCATGACGGGATCGTCGGCGACAGCGCCGAGACGGGCGAGGGCGGCAATGGCCAGGCCGTTCCAGCCGGTGAGAATCTTGTCGTCACGCAGGGGGCGTACCCGCTTGCGGCGGTGATCCAGAAGACGTTTGCGGTCATCTTCCAGGCGATTCGCGAGGCTTGTCGCATCAAGTTGAAAACGTTTGCCTAATGTTTCCAGGTTTACGGCTCTTTGTAACTGGCCACCGCCGGGCAAGCTTTCATCTTCCTCCAGGGGATGGGCCGCGAGAAAGAGGGCGGTCTCTTCGCGACCGAGGATTCTTTCAATCTCTTCCTTTTGCCAGAGATAATAGGTTCCCTCCTTTCCCGCGGAATCGGCATCTTCCCCACAATGAAAGGCGCCCTGCTCGTCCGTCAGTTCGTCAAGCAGATAGCCGGCGGTTTCCCGGGCGGCGCCGAGGAGATCTTCCCCGCCGCCGGCCTGATAGCCTTCCACGGCGGCGAGGATGAAGGTCGCCTGATCGTAAAGCATCTTCTCGAAATGAGGAATGTGCCACTGCCGGTCGACGGCATAACGGTGGAGACCGTGGCCGATCTGATCGTAGATGCCGCCCTGGCGGATGGCACGCAGGGTATGCAGGGCCATTTCCGCCGCTTCGGGAGCGGCGAAGCGGCGGGCCAGGCGCAGGAGCAGGGAGAGATTGTGAGGAGCGGGGAATTTGGGCGCGGCGCCGAAACCGCCCCAAGCGGTATCATAGTCCCGACGATATTCTTCCAGCGCACGGCGCAACGGCTTGTCATTAAGGGGCTCAATCTTTCTCTGCGGATCATGAATCTTTTTAAGTGCTTGACGCAGTTCCCCGGCGCTGTGACGGATTCCCGGTTCGTCTCTTCGCCAGGCCTCGGTGATGCGTCGCAGCAGCTCGATCACACCCAGTTGACCATGGCGACTTTCCCGGGGGAGGTAGGTCGCAGCGAAAAAGGGTTCCTTCTCCGGGGTCAGGACCAAGGTCAACGGCCAGCCTCCCTGACCGGTCATCATCTGGCAGGCGGTCATGTAGATCTGATCGATATCGGGTCGTTCTTCTCGGTCGACCTTGACCGGGATGAACGAGGTGTTGATCACCTCGGCAACCTTAGCATTTTCGAAGGATTCCCGTTCCATGACATGGCACCAGTGACAGGTAGCATAGCCAATGGAGAGAAAGACCGGACGGTTATATTCCCGAGCTAAGGCGAAGGCCGTTTCATCCCAGGGTTGCCAGTGGACGGGGTTGCCCGCATGCTGGCGCAGGTAGAGACTTTTTTCATGGATGAGGCGGTTGGACAGAACGGCCAGGTGTTCAGGAGGGGTAAGGGGGGGATGGTTACGCATGCTGGCTCCGGGAAAATGGTTTTCCTGAGTCTAGCAATGTCGGGTTGTTTGGCAAGAGGGGGAGCTTGGTGCGAAGATAAAAAAATGCCCCGTGAAGGAGGGGTATCACGGGGCTAAAACCCTTGGTTTTTTTGGGGACCAAGGGTGCAATGAGGGAATATTACTAAAGGGATGGAAGAAAATCAAGGTAAAATTGGTTTCACGCTCCGATCATAGGATTTTTTGGCGAGTTTGAGAGGAGTGTCGGTCATCGAACGTCCTCTCTTTTTTTGAACAAAAAAACCCGCGATCTGTGATCGCGGGTTACCTTGATATTTGGTGCCGAAGGCGAGACTCGAACTCGCACGACCGGTTGGTCACCACCCCCTCAAGATGGCGTGTCTACCAATTCCACCACTTCGGCAAAGCGGATGTATTTATACTGATTCAGGCTGTTTGTGTCAACATTAAATCGGCGGATTGCTATTTTTTTTCCGCATTCGTAGCGGCTTGAGGCGCGGCCTCGCCGGTCGCCGGAGTCTCCGCCGGAAGGGCGGTTTCCGGGGTCGGGGCAGCGTCGGTTTCCGGGGTCGGGGCTGTTGTCGGAACGGGTTCGGCCTGAGGAGCAGCGGTCACGACGCTGGAAGGCATGACACTGTCGCCTCCGGGTTGGCCGTAGAAGTAGGCGAGGGTGAGGCTGGTCAGCATAAAGATGATGGCCGCCGCCGCAGTCAGCTTGCCCATGAAACTCTGGCCGCCAGAAGCGCCGAATACCGTCTGACTGCCGCCGGCGCCGAAGGAGGCGCCCATTTCGGCGCCCTTTCCTCCCTGAAGCAGGACAATAGCGATCAGGGCCAGGCAGACGAGGATATGCAGCACAATGAGAAAAGTGGTCATGATTCGTTAAGCTCCTTGAGATGACGTTACAAGACCACGAACATTATCACGAATCGCGCCGTCCGCAAAGCATTAATCTTCCAGGGAGGGGCTTCGCCGGAAGCGGATAATACGTAGGAAATCTTCGGCCTTGAGGCTGGCGCCGCCGACCAAGGCGCCGTCTACATCCATTTGTGCCATGAGTCCGTCAACATTATCCGGCTTGACGCTGCCGCCGTAGAGAATACGGGTCGCGTCAGCAACTTCTTCGGTGTAAAACCCCCGCAGCAGCCCACGAACAAAGGCATGGGCCTCCTCAGCCTGCTGGTCGGTTGCGGTCTTGCCGGTGCCGATGGCCCAGACCGGTTCATAGGCAACCACGACCTGGGCCATCTGTTCGGCGGTGATGTCCCGTAAACCGTCGCGGACTTGGGCGGCGAGAACCTCGTACATCCGCTCGTCCTCCCGTTCTTCCAGGGTCTCGCCGATACAGAAGATGACGCCCAGTCCCGCAGCAAGTAAGGCCTGGACTTTTTCGTTGATGAAGGAGTCGCTTTCGCCGAAAAGCTGCCGCCGTTCCGAATGGCCGACGATGCAGTAACGGCAGCCGGCATCTCGCAGTAGGGCAGGGGAGACTTCACCGGTAAAGGCGCCACTCGCGGCGGGATAGCAGTTCTGTCCGGACAATCCGATATTGGAACCGACGAGTTGCTCGGCGACTTTGGCCAAGGAGGTGAAGACCGGGGCGATGACGATGTCGATGTCCTCGATCGTATCGGTTTCTTTTTTAATGACGGTGGCCAGATCAAGGGCTTCGCCGATGGTTTTGTGCAGCTTCCAGTTGCCGGCAATCATGGGTTTGCGCATGAAAATCCTCCGTGGTCCCTTGAGAAAGGGGGCAGGAACCGGCCGTTCAGCCGGTCCTCATTGAAGATCAGACTTTATCCGTGAGAGCGGTGACGCCGGGAAGTTCTCTTCCTTCAAGAAACTCCAGGGAGGCGCCACCACCGGTGGAAATGTGGGTCATCTGCGCTTCCAGGCCCGACTGGTTGACGGCTGCGACCGAATCGCCGCCGCCGATGATGGAAAGTCCGTCGCTTTTCGCCAGGGCTTGGGCGACAGCCATGGTGCCGGCGGCGAAAGCGGGAAACTCGAAGACGCCCATGGGGCCGTTCCAGACGACGGTGGCTGCCTGCTTTAATTCTTCGGTGTAGACGGCGATACTCTTGGGGCCGATGTCCAGGGCCATCAGGTTTTCGCTGATGGCGACTCCTGCGGATACAACCGGTTCGGCATCGGCCTTGAATTCGGCGGCCATGACGTGGTCGACGGGAAGCAGCAGACGCACCTTCCGGGCTTCGGCCTTGGCCAGCAATTCCCGAGCCAGTTCCAGGCGATCTTCCTCGACCAGGGATTTGCCGACGGCGATCCCTTGGGCCTTGAGGAAGGTGTAGGCCATGCCGCCGCCAATGAGCAGGGCATCGACCTTGACGAGCAGATTTTCGATCACGGTAATCTTGTCGCTGACCTTGGCGCCGCCGAGGACGGCGACAAAGGGACGTTTCGGTGCGGCCAGGGCCTGGCCGAGGTAGCGCAGTTCCTTCTCCATGAGAAAGCCAGCCGCTGCCGGTTTGAGCAGGTGGGCAACCCCTTCGGTAGAAGCGTGGGCACGATGGGCGGTGCCGAAGGCGTCGTTGACGTAGATTTCACCAAGTTCCGCCAGTTGTTTGGCGAAGGCCGGGTCGTTCTTTTCCTCGCCGGCATGAAAACGGACATTTTCCAGCAGCAGAATGTCGCCGTCGGCCAGCGCCGCCACCATCTTTTCCACTTCCGGACCGATGCAATCCGGGGCCATGCGCACCTCGCGGCCGAGCAGCTTCGCCAGGTAGGGGGCGACCGGCGCCAGGCTATACTTGGGATTGACCTGGGCCTTGGGGCGGCCGAGATGGGAAGCGAGAATCAGGCGACCGCCCTGGTCGACGATGTGGCGAATCGTCGGCAGGGCGGCGACAATGCGGGTGTCGTCGGTGATATTGCGCTGGTCGTCGAGGGGGACATTGAAGTCGACCCGGCAGAAGACCCGTTTGCCTTTAAGATCCAGATCCTGAACGGTCACTTTGTCGAACATACGCAAATCTCCAAAGGGGGATGGGTAAAACAAAAGGCAGGATCGCTTGATCCTGCCTTTTGTTGTGTTCGGCGGAAACGGGTTACTTGGCGGCGATGAAATTGACCAGGTCGTGCACCCGGTTGGAGTAGCCCCATTCGTTGTCGTACCAGGACATGACCTTGACCAGAGTGCCGCCGATGACGTTGGTGGAATCGGCATCGACCGTCGAAGAGGCCGGGCAGCCGTTGAAATCGCAGGAGACGAGCGGCTCCTCGCAGAAGTTGAGAATCCCTTGGAGCGGCCCATCGGCGGCTTTTTTCAGGGCGGCGTTGACTTCGGCAACGCTGGTCGCCTTCTCGGTTTCCACCACCAGGTCGACGAGCGAGACGTTGGGGGTAGGAACGCGCACGGCAACGCCGTCGAGCTTGCCCTTGAGGGATGGGAGCACCAGGGAAACGGCTTTGGCGGCGCCGGTGGTGGTGGGAATCATGGACAGGGCGGCGGCGCGGGCCCGACGCAGATCCTTGTGGGGCAGGTCGAGGATCATCTGGTCGTTGGTATAGGAATGGATGGTCGTCATCATCCCCTTGACGATACCGAAGTTCTCAAGCAGCACTTTAGCCACCGGCGCCAGGCAGTTGGTGGTGCAAGAGGCGTTGGAGACGACGTGATGCCTGGCCGGGTCGTAATCCTGCTCATTGACCCCCATGCAGACGGTCAGATCGACATCTTTTCCGGGGGCGCTGATGATGACTTTCCGGGCACCGGCCTTGAGATGTTTGCCGGCGGATTCCTGATCGGTAAAGCGACCAGTCGATTCGATGACGATCTCGACGCCGAGTTCCTTCCAGGGCAGGGCGGCGGGATCGGTCGACTTGAGAACCTTGATCGCCTTGCCGTCGACGATGATTTCATCCTTGCCGGCCTCGACCTTGCCCTTGAAGGCGCCATGCACCGAATCATATTTGAGCAGATGGGCAAGAGTCGCAGCGTCGGTCAGGTCGTTGACGGCGACGATATCGAGGGTTTTCGCGGCGGCGGCCGCCCGGAAGAAATTTCTGCCGATGCGTCCGAAGCCGTTGATCGCTACCTTGATGGCCATGGGTGCTCTCCTTTGGGGGCGAAGACTTTTTAATAATTGTGCCTTGACTTGGATAGCTCTTCTAAAACGGATACTTAAAGAGGTCAAACGTGCGGCATGATAGTCAAAGTCACGGGCCGCGTCAACCTTTTTTCATTGGAACGGCATGAATGATTTATTGAACTGGAAAGGGGGGCTATGGTAGAAGGAACAACATTCCTGATTCGAAAACGGCCACATTGCGAGTCCCAGAGTCTACCCGAGACTGTCGAAAAGGCAACTGGTTTTTCCTGCCACATTCGCGTTTTTTATCTTGAAGTTCAGGTGTTCTGTTCGTATCGGCCCGGTCCTTTCGCCGGTGCCGGTCATGATCCCTCGTAAGGACGGCAGTTTGTCGCGATAATGAAAAGTACACTCGAAAAGCGCATCCTGATCTTCGTCTTTCTGGTTCTCGGCTTAACCATCGGGATCAACACCGTTCTGAACATCGAGGGGTTTCGCCGCGATTACCGTGACAGCCTGCTGTTGCGCTGCCAGAGTGTCGCTACCGAACTGAAGGCCGCCGTCGAAAAAGTTCTGGCTCTGGGCCTGCCCCTTGACGAACTGGAGGGGATCAACGCCCGATGTCAGGAGATTGTCGGCGGTGACCCGGAAATCAATTATTGTCTGATTGAAAATTCCGTCGGACAGCCGCTCTATTCCAGCGATCCTTCCTTCCACTTTTTCACCGGTGTCCAGTTCATCAAGGCCATCTCCGACTCCACTTCGCTGCTCATGACTCCGCGCTGGGGGCAGGTTTTTGATCTCTCCCTGCCGGTGTTCGACGCGTCCGGCAATCTCGCCGGGCGCATCCGCATCGGTTTCCCCGATTCAGTTCTGGAAGCACGCACCGACAAGGCCTTGGAACGGGCCTTTCTTATCTTCGGGCTCGCTTTTCTGCTGATTTTCGCACTGGTGTTTTTCTTTACCCGCCGCGATCTGGTCGGCCCCATTCACCGCCTGTGCGACGTCGCCAAGGAAATCGCCGGCGGGAACTTCAAGGTCGTCATCCCGCCCATGTCCACCCCCGATTTCTCCGAACTTGGCACGGCGTTGCAGGAGATGGCGGCCTCGCTGCGTCAGCGCGACGAGCAGATAAGCGAGAGTTACCGCGAGTTGGAGGAGACCAACCGCGAGCTTCAGCTTTCCTACGAACGTCAGGAACAGATCGGCACCGAACTGGGGCGTAGCCGCGAGATGTACCGCTCGCTGCTGGAGGATGCCTCCGACGCCATTCTCGTCAGTGACGACGAGGACCGGCTGGTTCTGCTCAACAAGGCGGCCGAGACCTTTTTCGGCGTCTCCCGCCAGGCCGTGCAGGGAACCAATCTCTTCGCCTTCTGGGAGCGTCTGGCGTGTGAAAATGTGGATGACCAGTACGAAATGCACCAGAATATTCTTCTTGGCAAATTCCATGAAGCCGAGGTGCGCTTCACCCGTCCCACGGACCTCACCCGGCTGATTGCCTGGGGTAAGGGTTCGCCGGTGGTGGGTCGCGACGGCAAACGGATGACGCAGATGACCTATCGCGACGTCACCCGGGAACGGGAGATTACCGAAAATCTCGAACACAGCACTGCCGAGCTCAAGCGGCTTAACCAGATGAAGGATTCCTTCCTCGGCCTGGCCTCCCACGAACTGAAAACCCCGCTGACGGTCATTCTCGGCTATGCGGATATCCTGCTTGACGAATTGGCGGACGAGATCGGCGAAGAGGCCCTGCTCATGATCCGCCATATCGACGAGGCCACCAACCGCCTTTCCAACATCGTCCGCGATATGGTTGATGTTTCGATACTCGACAGTCACGCCCTGCGCCTGCGCCGCCGGGTTGTCGACATCAACCAGGTGATTCGCCAGGCCCTCAAAGAGATCGAATACTTCTTCACGGTTCGCCAGCAGAGTCACGAACTGCGTCTTGCCGAGTATTTGCCGGAGATCATGTGCGACCCCGACCGGCTGGTCCAGGCCATCACCAACCTCGTGGTCAATTCCATCAAGTTCACCCCCGACGGCGGGCGCATTACCGTAGAGACGCGCCTTTCCTACTATCTCAAATACATCGGCGAACGGGACGAGGCGGAAGACGATTCCTGGCGGCGTATCGGTCGAGCGCCGGCGCCCTTCGTGGAAATTCTCATTCACGATACCGGTATCGGCATTGACGACGCCGATCAGGTGCGGGTCTTCGAGAAATTCTACGAGGTCGGCATCATCGAGGAACATTCCACCGGCAAGGTCGCTTTCAAAGGGAAGGGGACCGGTCTTGGCCTGACCATCGTCAAGGGAATCGTCGAGATGCACGGGGGCGAAGTCTGGGTGGAGAGCCCCGGTTGCGACCCCGATCGCTTCCCCGGAAGCACCTTCCATCTCATCTTGCCCATCTCCGCCGAGAGCTGAACCAACGGCGGATGAAAACCGGTTTTTCCCTTGCGACTTCCCTGACATTTACGGTATATAGTCAGGCGCCCAAGCCCGGGACGGGGAGCGATGCGTGCGGATTTGCCTGTTAGCCAGCGGAAGCCGGGGGAATGCCCTCTACCTTGAGTCAGACGAGAGCCGGATTCTCATCGACGCCGGGTTGCCGGCCCGGGAGCTGACCCGCCGCCTGGAAGGGATCGGCGTCGGTGCCGACGAACTCGATGCCCTCTTCGTGACCCACGAACACGGCGATCATTGCCTTGGCGTCGGTCCCTTGTCCCGTCGCTTTTCCCTGCCTGTCTACCTGCATCATGCCACTCGCGCTGCTCTGCCCAACCTTGGCCGGATTGATGATCTGCGCGAAATCACCGAGGGCGAAGCAATTGACTGCAAGGGTTTGCGGATTACCCCTTTCCCCGTGACTCACGATGCCGTAGCGCCGGTCGGCTTCCTGATCGAAACGGCGGCGGGGAAGGTCGGCGTGGCCACCGATCTGGGGATCGCCACGCGCCTGGTCCGGGAACGGCTGAAAGGGTGCCGGGCCCTGGTGATCGAAGCCAATCACGACCCGCTGCTGCTGCGCGATGGCCCTTACCCTTGGCCGCTGAAACAACGGATTCGCGGCCATCACGGGCATCTGTCCAACGACGATTGCGCCGACCTTCTCGGCGAGGTGGTTTCCGACCGGCTCGAAGTGGTCTTTCTCGCCCATCTCAGTCTTGAAAATAATCGTCCCGAGCTGGCGCAAGCGACCATCGCCCACGTCCTGGCCACCCAGAATCTTTGCGCGCCGCAGGTGGTGATCGGCAGGCAGGACGAGGCGACCGCCTGCCTGGAACTGTCGGCGTAAGCCAATTCCGGAAAAATATTGTGGGGCAGGGCGGCAACGCGTCCTGCCCGTGCCTGTTTTAACGAAGGTTGCCCGAGGAGTATTCATGGCCTGGAGAATCGTAGTCGGATTGCTGGATGACGTCAAAGACCCTCGCGGTGAGCGGGTCAGGCGCGAAATCAGGGAGCATCTCGGCATAGAACTGGAGCAGGTCCGTACCCTGGATGTTTATACCGTCGACGCCGCCCTGGCCGAGGCCGAAATCGAGGCGGCCGCCGCCGGGCCCCTCTCCGATCCGGTGATCCAGCACTATGCGGTCAACCGCCCGCTGGCCCGGGATTTCGACGTGCTCATCGAGGTCGGCTTCCGCCCTGGCGTGACCGACAACGTCGGCCGCACCGCCCGCGAGGCGATCCAGTATCTCACCGGTCGTCCTTTCGCCGCCGGCGAGGCGGTCTACACCTCGGTGCAGTATTTGCTCAAGGGGCAAATCGATAAAGCGGCCGCCGAGCGCATCGCCTCGGGCTTTCTCGGCAACGGCCTGATCCAGCGCTGGGATATCGTTACCGCCGCCGAGTTCAATCGGGATAAGGGAGTGCGGGTCACGACCCCCAAAGTCACCGGCGACGCCCGTCCCGAGGTGCGAGAGATCAATCTTAACGTCGACGATGAGGCGCTTATGCAGATCAGCCGTGACGGCATGCTCGCCCTCAATCTCGACGAGATGAAGACGATCCAGGCCCATGTCGCCGACCCCGGCTTTGCCCGGGTCCGGGCCGACGTCGGCCTTGGCGCCAAGCTCACCGATGTCGAGCTTGAAGCGCTGGCCCAGACTTGGAGCGAACACTGCAAGCACAAGATCTTCTCGGCGCGCATCGAGTACGAGGATGAGCAGGGGCGCAAGGAAAGCATCAATTCCCTTTTCAAGACCTACATCGTCGGCGCCACCCGCGACATCCGCGCAGCCAAGGGGGAAAAGGATTTCTGTCTCTCGGTCTTCAAGGACAACGCCGGGGTCATCGAATTCAACCGCGACTGGAGCGTGGTCTTCAAGGTCGAGACCCACAACTCGCCGAGCGCCCTCGATCCTTACGGCGGCGCCCTGACCGGCATCGTCGGGGTCAACCGCGACGGCATGGGAACGGGCATGGGTGCCCGGCTGATTTTCAATACCGACGTCTTCTGTTTCGCCTCGCCCTTTTATGAGAAACCCCTGCCGCCCCGGCTGCTTCATCCCCGGCGGATCTTCGAGGGGGTGGTCGAAGGGGTCGAGCACGGCGGCAACAAGAGCGGCATCCCCACGGTCAACGGCTCCATCGTCTTCGACGAGCGTTTCGCCGGCAAACCCCTGGTCTATTGCGGCACCGCCTCGCTCATGCCCCGCATCCTCAACGGCAAGCCCTGCCACGAGAAACAGGCCCAGGTCGGCGATCACATCGTCATGACCGGCGGCCGCATCGGCAAGGACGGCATCCACGGCGCCACCTTCTCCTCGGAGGAGCTGCACGAAGGCTCGCCGGTAACCGCCGTGCAGATCGGCGATCCCATCACCCAGAAGCGCATGTTCGACTTCCTGCTCATCGCCCGCGACCGCGGGTTGTACAATTCCATCACCGACAACGGCGCCGGCGGTCTTTCCTCCTCGGTGGGGGAGATGAGCGAGGACACCGGCGGTTTCGAGCTCCATCTCGACCGCGCCCCGCTCAAATACCCCGGTCTCCAGCCCTGGGAGATTCTCATCTCCGAAGCTCAGGAGCGCATGACCCTGGCGGTGCCGCCGGACAAGCTGGAAGAATTCATCCAGCTCGCCCGGGAGATGGATGTGGAAGCCGTCGCTCTCGGCGTCTTCACCGATTCCGGTTATTTCCACTGCCTCTACGAAGGGAAAACCGTGGCCTATCTGCCTATGGCGTTTCTCCACGGCGGCGTGCCACAGATGGTTATTCCCGCCAAATGGACGCCGCCGTCAACGGTCGAGCCGGTCTTCCCCGTCCCCGCCGACCTTGGCGCCGAACTGGCCAAGCTTCTCGGACGGCTCAATATCTGCTCGAAAGAGAGCGTCATCCGCCGTTACGACCACGAGGTTCAGGCCGGCACGGTCATCAAGCCGCTGGTCGGGGTCGCCAACGACGGCCCCTCCGACGCCGCCGTCTTCCGCCCGCTCTTCGATTCCTTCGAAGGGGTGGTGGTTTCCCACGGCATCTGTCCGAGCTATTCGGATATCGACACCTATCACATGATGGCCTGCGCCATCGACGAAGGCCTGCGCAACTATGTAGCGGTGGGCGGCGATATCGAGCATGTGGCCGGTCTCGACAACTTCTGCTGGTGCGACCCGGTCAAAAGCGAAAAAACACCCGACGGCGAATACAAGGCCGCCCAACTGGTGCGGGCGAACAAGGCCCTGTACGACTATTGCCTGGCCTTCGGTGTGCCGCTGATTTCGGGCAAGGATTCGATGAAGAACGATTACCAGATCGGCGACACCAAGATCTCCATTCCGCCGACGGTGCTCTTTTCCGTCATCGGCAAGATTGCCGACGTGCGTAAGGCGGTCTCCATGGATGTCAAACGTCCCGGCGATCTCCTCTATCTGCTCGGCGAAACCCGCGACGAGTGCGGCGGCTCCGAATACTATTCGGAACTCGGTTTTTTGGGGAGCAACGTGCCCAAGGTCGACGCACAGGCGGCCCTGGCCCGTTACCGGACCCTCAACGCCGCCCAGCGGGAGGGCCTGGTGCGCTCCTGCCATGACCTTTCCGACGGCGGTCTTGGCGTGGCCTTAGCCGAGAAGGCCTTTGCGGGCGGCTTTGGCCTGCGCGTCGAACTCGACGCCGTCGTTGCCGAGGGCGAGCTGCGCGACGACACCCTGCTCTTCTCCGAATCGCCAAGCCGGTTGCTGGTCACGATTCGTCCCGAAGAGCGCGGGCGCTTCGAGAGCCTTTTCGCCGGCCAGGCGTTGGCTTGCCTGGGCGAAGTGACCGAAGAACAGCGTCTGGTCTTGCGTCGCGCCGGACGGATGTTGCTCGATGTCTCCAATAATCTACTGAAAGAGGCCTGGCAGGCGCCTCTGCGGGAGCTGTAAGATGGCGAAAGAGGTTCGTTCCCTAGTCATTACCGGTAACGGCACCAACTGTGAGCGGGAGGTGGCCAATGCCTGCCGCCTGGCCGGAGCCGAGGTCGCCGATATCGTCCACATCGCCGAACTGCTGGCCGGCCGGGTCAAACTCGACGGCTACCATTTTCTCAATCTCGCCGGGGGCTTTCTCGACGGCGACGACTTGGGCAGCGCCAAGGCCGGGGCCAACCGCCTGCGCCATGCCCCGGTCAAGGGGAGTGCGGAGAGCCTGGCCGACCAGCTCTATCGCTTTATCGAAGCGGGCAAGCTGGTTATGGGGGTCTGCAACGGTTTTCAGCTGATGGTGAAGATGGGGCTGCTTCCCGCCCTGGACGGCGATTTTCGCACCCAAACCGCGACTTTGACTCACAACGATAGTGGCCGTTTCGAGGATCGCTGGACCTATCTCAAGGTCGACCCCGCTTCCCCCTGCGTCTATACCCGGGGGCTGACCGGCATCTACCTGCCGGTGCGCCACGGCGAGGGCAAGTTTCTGGTACGCGTGCCCCAGGTTCTGGAGCGTATCGAATCCGCTCATCTGGCGGCGCTCACGTATTGTGACGCCGATTACGCCGTGCCGACGATGGATTATCCCCTCAATCCCAACGGCTCGACCCATGCCATCGCCGGCGTCTGCGACCCCAGTGGGCGGGTTTTCGGACTCATGCCCCATCCCGAGGCCTATGTCCACCGTACCCATCATCCTCGCTGGACCCGGGAGGAGCATCTGCCGGAAGAGGGGATGGGGCTGTGGCTCTACCGCAACGCCGTGAACTTCATCCGCGCGGAACTGCTCTAGGCGGGGTCGCTTTCAAAAGTTCATCCGTGATATCGTCAATGTGGTTCTAACCTCCGTTCAAATAATAACTTTTTTCAATTTTTTAACGGGTCGTCCCGAGGAGCTTTCCTGGCGCATGTTTGATAAATTCAACGATGAATGCGGCGTATTCGGCATTTATGGCCATCCTGAAGCCGCCAATCTGACCTATCTCGGCCTTTACGCTCTCCAGCATCGCGGCCAGGAGAGCTGCGGTATTGTCGCTTCCGACGGCACCCGGCTTCATGCCCATAAGGGGATGGGGTTGGTCGCCGACGTCTTCAAGCACGATTCGGTCTTCGAGAATCTTCCCGGCAAGAGCGCCATCGGCCATGTGCGCTACTCGACGGCGGGAGGAAACGATTTCAAGAACTGTCAGCCGATTCTCGTCGATTACCATCGCGGCAGCATTGCCGTGGCCCACAACGGCAACCTGGTCAACGCCCAGGAAGTGCGCAACGACCTGGAGCGCAAAGGCTCAATCTTTTCCACCATCGCCGATACCGAGGTCATCATCCACCTCCTTGCCCGTTCCGAGTGTGATTCCCTCACCGATCGGGTGACCATGGCCCTGAACCAGGTCAAGGGGGCGTACAGCCTGGTTTTTCTCACCGAAACCCGGATGCTGGCGGTGCGTGACCCCAACGGTTTCCGGCCGCTGGTTCTCGGCAAACTCGACGGCGCCTACATCGTCGCCTCGGAAACCTGCGCCCTTGATCTCATCGAGGCCCAGTTCATCCGCGAGATCGAACCGGGGGAGATGATTCTCATCGACAAGACCGGCCTGCAATCCTTCCGCCCCTTCGCCCAGACCGAGCCATCCCCCTGTATCTTTGAACATATCTATTTCGCCCGTCCCGACAGCACCATTTTCGGCCAGCAGGTCTACCAGGTACGCAAGGATTTCGGCCGGCAACTGGCCCGGGAACACGCCGTTGAGGCCGACCTGGTCATTCCCATTCCCGATTCGGGGGTGCCGGCGGCCATTGGTTACGCCGAGGAATCGGGCATTCCCTTCCAACTCGGCCTGATCCGCAATCACTACGTGGGACGCACCTTTATCGAGCCGCAACAATCAATCCGCCATTTCGGGGTCAAGATCAAGCTCAACCCGGTGCGGGAGATCATCGAGGGGAAGCGGGTGGTGGTCATCGACGATTCCATCGTTCGCGGCACCACGGCCCGTAAGATTATCAAGATGATCCGCAACGCTGGCGCCCGTGAGGTGCATGTGCGCATCTCCAGCCCGCCGACCAGCTTCCCCTGCTTTTACGGCATCGACACCCCGACCCGCAAGGAGCTGATTTCCTCCTCTCACACCGTGGAGGAGATCAATCGTTACATCACCTCCGACACCTTGGGGTATCTCTCCCTGGAGGGGATGCACGCCGCCGCCGGCGCACCGATCATCGGCGGGCGCAAGGGCTATTGCGACGCCTGCTTCAGCGGCAGCTATCCGGTGCGGTTTCCGCGCCTCAAGGACGACAGTCAGTTGGGATTGTTTTGATCGGCCTTAACGGATGAGTTTTTCGAGATTTTTTTAAAACGAGTGGCGCATGGCGGCGCCCGATTCTTTATCCATGCGGAGGATTTTTATGACACAGGCGGAGAGAGACGAACTGATGGCGATTATTCGGGAGCTTTCCTATGAAGAACGGGAAGTGACCCTCGCCTCGGGACGCAAGAGCAATTTCTATTTCGACGGCAAGCAGACCACTCTCCACGCCCGGGGCGGCCTGCTGGTCGGCAAGGCTTTCTGGCAGGAAATCAAGACCTTCGCCGGGCCGATCCACGGCGTCGGTGGACTGACCTTAGGTGCCGATCCCATCGCCACCGCCACTTCCATCGCCGCCCAGCTCGACGGCACCTCGGTGCCTGCCTTCATCATCCGCAAGGAGCCGAAGGGTCACGGCACCGGCCAGTGGCTGGAAGGGCGCAAGAACCTGCCCAAGGGCTCGCGGGTGGTGATCGTCGAGGATGTCACTACCACCGGCGGTTCGTCGATGAAAGCGGTGGACCGGGCCCGGGAAGAAGGGCTGGAAGTGGTCGGTATCGTCACTCTGGTCGACCGCGAAGAAGGCGCCCGGGAGAATATCGAAGGGCAGGGGATGGTGTTGCGCGCCGTTTTCACCCGCACCCAGGTGGTCGGCAAGTAATCCCGCGCGACAGCATGAATCTACGAAAGGGGCGTTCTTTAACGCCCCTTTCGTACATCGGGGTCAAGACATGACGCAGCGGTTCGAACTCTGGCGGCAGGATGATAACGGCGGGCGTTTTCTGGTCGGGCGCTATCCCCGACGGGAGGAGGCCGAGGCGAAACTCACCCAGTTGAGTCGCGGAGGACACAAGCAGTTTTACTGGATTGAACCAGGGGACCGGACCGGCACCAGCGAAACCGGGAACCGCGGATGACGTTCCTCTTTGGCGGAAGCGGCCGTATCGGCTATGATCTTGAAAATAAATTCCTCGGGAGACGGGCCATGCGCTTATCGCTGAAACTCATCTTGCTCTGGAGCGGATTGCTGGTCGGTTGCGCGTCGGGACTGCCTCAGCATCCCCGCGCCGATTCCCTGCGCGCTTACGTCGCCCAGACCGATTCCTGGCATTTCAGCCGGCAGGCACCGGTCTTCGTTGTCGAAGAACCCGGCCGCTCCCATAACCGCATCGGTACGGTGGCGGCGCGAATCAGCGACGGGGCGGAAGAGGTCTACGTCGACAGCGAACAGCCGACCCTGTATGCTCGCCAGACCTCTTTCCGAACGGCGCGCGGCAGCTATACGAACCTGACTTACCGGGTGCATTTCGAAAAGGTGCCCGCAACCCATCTCGGCTGGGGGAGGAATGTCGGTCTGCTGGTGATCGTCACCCTCAACGAGTCGGGGCAACCGGTACTCTTCACCACCTTGCACACCTGCGGTTGCTCTCTCGCCTTCACCCCCACCTCCTACCTCGATGAAGCGGCTTTTCCCCCCGGCTGGGAGCGGGGACGGCGGAAGGTTCACGGCGAAAGCCTGCCCGGCTATCTGGATTACGGCGAAGGGTCACCGACTCATTCGCGCCTGCATCTTTTGCTGCAGAAGGACACCCACCGGGTAATGGATCTGTGGCTGGCGGACGGGCGAAACCCCGCGGACTATCAGCGTGTTCCCACTCCGGTCAAGCCGCTGAAGGTTCTGGAGGGACTGGGGCTGCCCGACGGCGCCTCGACCTCCTTCTACGAAACCGAGGGTGGCCGCCGCGATTACGTCAAGGACAGCCGGAAACCCTGGGAACGGCTTTTCATGAGCTGGTGGGCCTTCGACTGGCGGGTCGGCGAGGACAAAAAACTGGGACGCGACCAAGAGGACGGCATCCTTTTCTATACCAGCCTCAAGCCTTGGGCACGGCAGCCCTCGGACCTGCGCAACTTCCCCGTATTTCTCAAATACTGGGGCTGGAATCTGTAAGCGGTGAAGCACCGAGTTACCCCAACACCCGAAGAAGGTGCCAAAATCCCTTCCCCAGTGTCCTATCTTCCAACAGAGGACGTTTTCCTAAACCAGCCAGCGGGGCCGATATCGGTCAGCAATGGCAAGATAGGTGCGCATGAGGTTGCCACGCGGGTTATCCAGTCCTTCTCGGAGTTCGGTGACGGAGAAGATCTGGCAGAGGGGGCCTCCAATGAGGACATCGAGAGTTGCATCGTTCCACACCTTGAATCGGGTCATATCCCCACATCTACAATAGTGTTCGGCAAGGGCGGTCGCGGGAGAGACCGCAAGGACGGCGGATGGAAAGGGGTCGACTTCGCTGAAATACTGCGGTTCCCATCCCAAGGAACCCCATTCCACCGTCGAAGCTTTGATGTCGCTACACACCCTTACTTCATTGGCAATCCTTCTCGCTAAAAGCTTGCGCCCCGGCTTTAATTTCTTCCGACACCGGGGTCGCCGCCTTGATTGCCACGATCGCGTTTTCGAGACAAGGGGCGATATTGTCCTCTTTGTCGAAGTTGGTCAGACGTCTTTTCTGAACCACCTCATGTTTAAAGTCAGGGGCTTGCGCTCGCTATTCGGTCACAAAAAAACCGCATGGGGGAACCGAAGCGGTCTGTGCTTTTTTTCTCCCCAGGCTATCCCGGCGATACCGGGTCCACCAATTCCTGTTCCAGGGTATTCGGGGGATCGGTCTCAAGAATCATCCCGGCCAGCCCGGAAGCCGTGGTCGAACCATTTCCGGCGCTCAGAAGACCCCGCTTCCGCACCTGCGGACTCGAAGTTCCCCGTTCCGCCAGAAGCTCCCGGGTCATCAGGTGCGGCCGGAGGGGCCGATGCAACTGTTTTTCCAAAAAGGCGAAAATCTTGACGCCCCCTTCGTCCATATCCCCCCAGTGATAAAACGGGGTCACCTTCGGCATCCGGGTGTCCAGAAGCTGGTACAGCCGGCAGAAATTGGGCGAGGGGAAACCGCCGGAGTAAAGGACCATTCCGCCGTCCCGGATTTCACCGGCATACCGGTTGAAACTCGCCAGATTCTCGATGGTCAGGATATACTCGGGAATCCCGGTCACATTCCGGATGGCCTGGGGCGGGAAGCCCACATACGGCTGGAGGTTCCGGCAATCAACCGGGACCTCCCCGATATCCAGGGTAACCGGTCCTTTCAGGAGAACCGGATGAGGGAACTTGGTCAGGCCGAGAGAATCGAACAGCTCATCGCCGGACAGTTCGGTGGGATGAAAGCGCCGCCAGCCGGTGGCGAACTGTGACAGCAGACCCTCCACGGTTTTCGAGTTCCCGAAACACCGGACACTGAACGTGCGCAAATCCAGGTTGCCGTGAGCACCGGATTCCACCAGATCGAACATGCGCACCAGATTGAGGGCGTTTTCAATGTCACCCGGGGGGAGTCCGTTATAGCGGCGGTTTTTCCCCCAGGACGACATCAGCTCGATCGCCCAACTTTCAATCCACGGCAAAGTGCTGGCGATTGCCTCTTCCAGTGTTCCCCGGCAGGAGGAAACCACATCGACGGCCAGCGGCATACCGAGAAACGCCGCCAGCTTTTTCGGGGAAACCAATTCGATCCGGGTCAGCAGGTGCCGGTCATACCCCTTGCCCCATTCGAGACAGATGGCTCCGGCAGCCTCGGCGTTCGTCAGGATGGCGTGGATTTCTTCCCGCACCTCAGCGTCCTCGACAAAATACTCGGGAGCGCGGATTTTGGAGATCTTGATCCGGATTTTTCTGTCCGGCTGCTTTTGCCAGAAATCCAACAGCCGGGTCAGAAGAACATGAACGTTATTCTTCGCCGAACTGGTCATCGCCAATCTCCCCCACGGACTGCCGATACGGGTTATCCGACTGCAACAACGCCCGCAACTCCGGCTTAATCCGGTAATTCAGAATTTCCACATTCCCACCGTCCCGATCCAGCCAGAGAACCTGATCCATGATCGCCGCCATCTCCGGCGCCTTGGAGTCCGGGGCGGCCAACAGAAGTTGCAGGCCAATGCGCTCCAGAAACCCGGCGCATTGCTGGCAGGTATGGACGCTCAATTTGGAAAAGGCTTCGTCAAAAATCGCCAGGTTCATGCCACCGACCGGAGAATCCCCGCCGTGGCGAATGCGGTAGGCGGCAGCTAGGGAGGAACCGATGGCGACATAGAAGGGGGTCTGCGTCTCCCCGCCGGAGCCTTTCTTGATCCGTTCGTCCAGCGTTCCGACCTCCTGACCATCCCGGAACATCTTGACTTCAAACACCAGATAGTTCCGATAGTCCTGGAACCGTTCCGCTTCGCGAGGGTCGATCAAAGCGTTCTTGATCGCTTCGAGCGCAGCGGCATGAGGACTATCGGCGGTGTTGGCTGGATCGAACAGGCCGAACTCGTTCGCCCCAGCCGTGGCCTGCACCGCATTGGCGTAGTCAATGACGTGCTTGAACTCGGGGTTGGCGTGGGAGTAGAACCGATAGACCTCTCCGCCATGAAACGGGTTCTTTTCCAACGTCTTGTTCAAGTGCAGGATCAGATGCTTGACTGACGAAATCTTGTCCACCAGACGCCCAACGAATTTGGCGCGGAAGGTTTCCTCCATGTCGCGGGTGGTCTTTTCCGCTTTTTCCTGATACTCGGCCAAGGTGGTTTCTTCCAGCCGCCGTCTTTTCTCCCGGACCACGCCGGCGATCTGCTCGATGGTTTCCAGTGGGGCATCCACCGGGCCTTCTTCGCTCTGGTATTTCAGCGCGTACTCGCTCATCCGGGCGAAGATCGGGCCGGTCTTACCGACCGCCGCCTCGGCGTTTCGCCATTCGCCGTCCGCTCGATTCCTGACCTGTTCCATGTCGCCGGCAGCGGCTTCCCGGTAACGGTCAAGCATATCGGCACCCTTGGCCGTATCGATCCCCCGGCGAGAGGCTGCAAGCAACCCGTCGAGCTGTTTGAGAGAATTTTCGAGGCGGTCGAGGGCGGCACCGGCATCTCGCGTCTCCTTGTCGATCGCTCGCATCCGGGTGTCCAGCCCGGTCAGTGCCGTGCCGATTTCCGCCATGCGCCCATTGAGCGCGGCGATTTCCACCGCCAGTGCCTGCAACCGGGTATCCCGGTTCAGTTCTTCGATCTCCTGGTGAATCGCGTCTTCCCGATTCTTGGCGGATTCCCGCGCCTCGGCGAGGTTGACCATGGACGGGAACCCGGTGTCCGTCAGGGCGTCCATGACCCGGAGGAACCGGGCCGCCTGCTGCTGGTCTTCTTCCACCCGGCGTTTTTTCGCCCCCAAGGTGTCCAGGGTTTTCCGCCGCGATTCCAAGTGATGTTCACGGGAACCCTTGCCGAGCATGGACGGAACTTGTTTCAGCGAACTGCTGTAACCGCCGGTGGTCAGCATGCGGTCCGCCGTAGCCGCCCGGTCATGGGCGAGCAGACCTTTTTCGGTCTCCACGCGCATGATGTTGCCCAACTGCCGGTTGATGAACGCCCGGGCATGGGGGTTTTCCGTGGTGACATACTCCGCCAGCGAACCGGCCTGCATCCGGTCAAGCCATTGGGGAGTCTGGGTGGTGGTCACGATCCGGCAAGAAGGAAACTCCTGGCGTCCTTCCCGGCGAAAAAAGGCCAAAGCCTCTTCAACCTGGCTCGGGTCAACAACCAAGGCTTCCCGCAGCCCCCCAAGGATGCTTTCGATCGTCTCCCGCCATTCCTGGTGGGAAACATCCACCAGCGAGCAAAGAGGGTGTGCCTCGATGCCCATGCGCTGGAGGGCGGTGATCATCCCGCGGGCATCTGCCGACAGCGGCGCTTTATCCCCTTCGAGCGCCCGGATTTCCTGGGTCAGCCGGGTCAATTCCTGATCGAGGTCGTGCTTTTGGGCGCTCAGGCGTTCGTGGTTGGTCTCCACGGCGGTCTTGTTGGCGGCAGAGGCCGCGGCCACCGCCGCCAAGGTCCGATCCAGCCGGGCCGGATCCCGAGGCCACGCCTGGATTTCCAGCAGATTGTCCGCCGGCAGCAAGCCGACGGCACCCCGCAGGGCTTCGCTTAATTCCGGGGGCAGACCATCGAGCTTCTGCTTTTCAAACTCCCGGGCACGCCGGAGAACGGACTGGATATCCCGGTTGCTTTCGTCCCACTTCTGCCGGACTTCCCGAAGATCGAGGGTCAACCGGTCTTTTTTGAGCGTGACATCGAGGTTTTCCTTCTCGTATCTTTTGGCGGACAGGATGTCCCGGCACCCTTGCTGGTCGTCGAGCAGGGTCTTCCGCTGGGTCTCCAACGTCAATAGCGTCTCTTCGTTGGTCTGGATGCGCTCCCGCAAAGGATCGGCTTTTTCGATCTCCGTTTCCTGCCGGGCACTCAGGGAAACCCATTCGAGCAGGCGCATCCGTTCCTGGGCTGATTCGATCTTCGCGCACAGCCCATCGATCTCGGTCAACTCGCCGATGCGTTCCTTGACGGATCGGGTTTTTTCTTCGATATCCCGGTAATTCTGCAAGGACGCCCGCAGCTCCTGAACCTGCAAGTCGTCCCGCTCCAGCATGTAGGTGCGAATGAACTCACTCGGATCGCTGATTTTCTCCAGCCGCAGGGCGGCGCGGAGAGCTTTGATGACGTCCCGGTGGTTGTTCGGGACCGTCGGATCGGCGCTCAGGACGGCGCAGACATCGCGCACGAAGCTGTCGGCCGAGTGGGCGAAACGAACATCCGGACAAGCCCTTTCCAACCGGTCCTTGACCTGATTCCACGGCAGGGATACCAGTCCACCGGGGCCGGGTCCAAGAAACAAGTCCTTGCCGCCGACCAAACCGGGCGCGATGAAACGGCCCTCGATCCGATCATCCGGCTCGGAAAGCGAAGCCGAAATCGCCACGCCGATACAGGTGGTCTCCTGTCTCTCGTCATCGTAGAAATTCAGGGCCAGGTAGCAGTTGGCCGATGGGCGGGGCGGGACATTGGGATCGCCGAGAAACCCGAGAACATATTCCCGGAGCTTCCGGGACGACTGCTCGTTGCTCCCCCGGTTCAGAACCAGCAGGTTTTTGTTCCCGCCGGTCAAGACGGTCTGGACGGCATCAAGGAAAGCCGATTTCCCGGCACCGTTTTCGCCGACCACCGCCACGTTCCCGAGGATAGGAACATCCTCGGCTTCAAACCGATACCACTGGACCAGAACCACCCTACTCAGTTTCTTCATCATCCCCCCCGGCAGTCAGGGTTTCCGGCTCTTCCGGCCCCCCGTGCGCATAGTCTTCCAACGCTTCGAGATACCCCGCCGAAACGATCTCACGGATCGCCGGGCGCACCGTAATCAGGACTTCCCGGTCATCCGTCGTGGTGAAATCCACGAGTCCTTGCCGGGAAAACCCTGAAAGCATCTCCTTGAGTTTCCCTAACGGCGGCAGGGGAACCCCCGCATGTTGTTGGTAAAAATCATCCAGTTGCCGGTTGTCGATCTGGGCTTGTCCCCCTTCCTCCACCCGGAACTCCCGCAAGGCGTTTTCGTAGATGACCCGCAGGGAAAGCAACAGCACCGTATTGGCGGCGTCCAGCACCGCCGGCAGGGCGTTCCCCCGAGGGAGTATCCCCACGAAACCGGTACGGACATCCACCAGAAAATCCAGGTTCAGGGCGTCGAACAGATTGCGGAAATATTCCTGACAGCGCACCGCCAGGGTGTACGCCCCCTTGTCGCGGGTCCTGTCCGCATACAGGAACTGGCGTTTCAGTAAGACTTCCGCGGCCCGCCGGAGTTCATCCGGCTCTGGGCCACCTTCCTTGCCGGTCAGTTTTTCAAGTTCATGAAGCATCGGTCCCTCACTTTTTTGCGATCACGAAGTCCGGCCCTTCGAGCCAGTCGTTTTCCAAGGTCTCGCCGGTCAACCGGACCTCGAATTTTTTCAGCACCCCCTTATGCCGGGTCATCAGGGGGATGAAGGTAAACGCCACGGCATCTTCCACGGTTTCGATCCGGAGTTCCCCGGCAGTCACCCGGTCCTTCCCGTCCATCTGGGCTTCCAAATATTTCCGGACACCCTCGGGAGACATCCGGCGGCGCCGGAGATAGGTCATCCGCGCCTCCCGGAGTTTCTTGGCTTCCTCGCTGACCTCGGCCTTTTCCGGGATGTCCACGGGAGCCGGCACCCGCCGTTTTTTGCGTTTGTGCAAGCTCTTGAGGCTCAAAAGCTTGACCTGGACACACCGGGTCGCCGGGGTTTCTTCCGTCTCCATCGCCGCCAGCCGGCGAATCAGATCGAGGCTGCGCGTGGTGATCTCGGGGACCGAACAGTCAAGATACCGAACCATCTCGGCCACCCGAGATTCCAGGCGGCTCCGGTAGCTGTCGATCGCCGCCAGCCGTCGGTCGACCGATTCGAATATTCGCTGGACCACCCGGATATCGTGCTGGACCACATCGGCGGCCTTGGCCGACGAAAGGTTTTTATCTTCGGCATACACCTTCGCCAACGCCTCCCGACAGGCGGGGGAGTGTTCGATCATCACCAGATTGCGAATCACGTTCGCTCGATGCCGGAAGGGGTTATCCTCGGATTGCAGGGTCTTGTAGTCGGAGATCAGCAGGTTTTCGACAAAATCATCGAAAAAGGAGGTCAGGGCAACCCGGGGATCGCGGTGCCGGGCGATGGTTTCCTGAAAACCCCGCATCCCGGCCAACATGTTCCGCAGGTGCCGGGTAAAATCCCGGGCGGCCCGGACCACTTCGATAAAAGCGCGGGCATGATCGTTCGGCGCATTGGCGATCGCCTCAAGTTGCAAATTGATCGACGCCACGGCGCCGCCGTAGTTCTTCCGCTCGCCCAGGGTGATTACCATCAGGGCATCCAGCAGGGTGCTGGCGTCCGGCGGCATCTGGACATTGATGTTATATCCGTCCGGCTCCTCTTCGAGCCAGCCGGTGTCCCGCAACCGCCGATAGACGTAGTTCGCCGCCCGCTGCGGGCTGTCGGCGTCCCCTTCCTCGCTATCCTCATCCGCCCGGAGAACCCGGCCTTTCCGGGCCAGCAGTTCTTCGATCTCCCCGATCACCAGCTTGCGCCGGGGAGACAGGCCTTCGTTGGACAGCTCCTCATCCGAGAAGAAGACGTGGAGCATCCGCAGGACGTCCTCGAACACCCGGGCGTTCGGGCCGGCCAGGGGCTTGAAAATGTCGTCGGGAAGATGTTCAAACAGCATGGGCGTTTATCCTTGAAACTGTACCGTACACCTTCTGAGCGATGGTGGTACCAAGGGCATACCAGGTTCGATCCGCCGAATGGATGTCGAACCAATAACATTCCCCCGCTAGGAGGTTCTCACCCGTCAACAGAGAGGGGAATGAGCGAAACCCGACCATCAGATTGCGTTTGGTGAGCGTTTCCAGAAGTTCAATCGCGGTCCCGGTACAATTCACACAATACGAAAAGGCCGGACAATTCGTAATGACCTCGGCAGGCAGGCTGGCAAGCCGATCGAGAACCGGAACCTTGGCGGCACCGGACCCTTCGGAAATCCCGATCACCGACGTCACCTGCCCGTTCTCGCAACAGACGATTTCGGCGGCATATTTCCCGGCGTGTCGCCGGCGATATTCGTCTTCAGCGGCTTGCACGGTGTGGACGTAATCACTCCATATATCCAAAAAATAGATGCGTGCTTCGCGTCGTCCCCACCGGTACATGGTGACGATATAGATTTTGTTCGGCATAGCGATTTGTCCCTTCTAATTTTGCAGACCGGGAGACATAGGGAGACCTTTAGCAAAGGTGCCGGTGACGCTTCCGGTGACGGCGTTTTGGTTCGTCCGTTCAAGCGATAAAGACCCGCGTCCCTCGCGCCTGAAACCAACTCGCGAAGATGCGAATGAAGGGAGTTTCCACGGCAACATTCTCCCCGGCTAATCGACCTTTTCAGACAGGGGAATTCCCAGGGACCGTGCCATTTTTTCGAGCGTTTCCAGTGCCCCTTTGAAGTTGTAGATGAGCAGATTTTCCTCGAAAGCCACCGTCATGTCCGGGCAGAGGCGGTTCAGAATCTCCCGGATCGACGTGAAAAGGGTTTCGGCATCGGTATCGTTCTGGCGCAGATAGTCAGCCAGGGTCTCTATATCCCGGGTCAGTGCCGGGAAATCAATCTCGCCGTGGGCATGAGCGGCGTTTTGCGGAACTTCCTCGGGCAAGGTGGCCAAGGTCTCCAGAACCGGCGCCAGATTTTTTTCCAGCTCACGCAGCGGCGTTTCGATCCCCTCTCCCCCGGCGATCACGGCCAGTTCCAGTTCGCGGGCCGCTTCGCTCACCCCCTTGGCTCCAATATTCCCCGCCACCCCCTTTAAGGTATGGATCAGACGTTGTGCCGTCATGCGTTCCCCGGCATTCAGCGTTTCCCGGATTTTTTCCGCGATCGTGCGATTGTCCCGGTAAAAGTCGTGGAGCAGGGTCCGGTACAGACGCCGTTTGCCAGCTACGCAGCGCAGCCCGGCGGCGGTATCGATATGAACCGAGTCCGGAAGGACGACGGCATCGTCGCTCAGCGTCGCCATGGGTAAGGCTCCCCGCCAGCGATTTCCCAGCCAGGCCGTTAACACCCTGTAGAATTGTTCGGGGTCAATGGGTTTACTGACATGGTCGTTCATTCCGGCGGCCAGGCTCTTTTCCCTGTCGCCGGCCATGGCATGGGCGGTCATGGCGATAATCGGCAGATTGCGCAGAGCGTGGTTGAGGGCGGACCGGTCGCGGATCTGACGGGTGCACTCCAGCCCATCCATCTCCGGCATCTGGATGTCCATGAGAACCAGGTCGAAACTTTCCTGGTCGAGTCGTTCCAGGGCCTAGACGCCGTTATCCGCTACTTCCACTTCCACTCCCGCCGTCGTCAGCAGTTCCCGAGCCACCTGCTGGTTGATGGCGTTGTCCTCGACGACCAGCACCCGGGCGCCGCCCAGGGGAAAACGTCGGGTTTGGGGCGCGGCCGATTCCCGTGGCGAGACCCGGGCGAAGGCATTCATGATGACGTCGAAGAGGGCGGAACGGTTGACCGGTTTAAAGACCAGCCAGTTGATGCCAGCGTGCAAGGCGCGGGCGCGAATATCGTCCCCCTCGCTTGTCGAGGCGAGCAGAACGATCCGCTGTTCCCCGGAAGCTTCCTTGATGTGTCGGGCCAGCTCCAAGCCGTCCATTTCCGGCAGGCTTTCGTCGATCAGGATCAGTTTCGGCGCCGGACTTTCGGCGAAACGGTCCAAGGCCTCGTCGGCCGATGCCGCTTCGTTCACCTCGAAGGTCAGGGATTCGAGAATGAGGCGCAGGGCGTGACGACTGGAGGCGTTGTCGTCGACGAGCAGAATCCGCAATCCTCGCAGATCGGGATCGGGGGAGGTTTTCGGTTCAGCGGCCACCACTCCGAAACTCGCGGTGAAATAGAAGCGGCTGCCTTTGCCCTCTTCGCTTTCGGCGGCGATTTCCCCGCCCATCATCTCCACCAGGCGGCGACTGATGGCCAAGCCCAGACCGGTGCCGCCGAAACGGCGGGTGGTGGTGTTGTCGGCCTGGCTGAAGGGGCGGAAGAGACGGGAAATCTGATCGGCACTCAACCCGATGCCCGTATCCTGTACGGTAAAGCAAAGCACCATATTATCCGCTTCGGCGGAGAGTCGGTCCACGGTCAGCACCACTTCTCCCGACGGAGTGAACTTGACGGCGTTGTCCACCAGGTTGAGCAACACCTGTTCAAGGCGCAACGGGTCGCCGAGAAGATATCGAGGAATTTCTGGAGCGGCGGTAAAGACCAGTTCCAGGCCCTTGCGCTGGGCCTTGGCCGCGGTCAGATCGGCGAGATGTTTGAGAACGTCGTCGAGGGCAAAGGCAACTTGTTCCATGTCGAGCCGACCTGCCTCGATCTTGGAAAAATCGAGAATATCGTCGATTACCCGCATCAGCATCCGTCCTGAGATTTCGATTTTTTCGAGATAATCCCGCTGCCGGATGTCGAGGGGGGTCTGCAGGGTGAGATGGGTCATGCCGAGAATGGCGTTCATCGGCGTGCGGATTTCGTGGCTCATGTTCGCCAGAAATTCCGATTTCGCCTCATTGGCCGCCTCGGCCCGGCGCTCAGCGGCCAGGCGTTCTTCGATCTCGGCGCTGAGGCGAGCGTTCCAGCGTTGCAGGTAGCGGTTGCGCAACAGAAAAAGGGCGATCAGCAGGGTCGTCAGCAGCACGGCGTAGGTTCCCCAGCGGCGGACCTCGGCGGGGCTGATGCCGTAATCGTAGCGCACCGAAAGCCATTTTTGCCGAATCGCATTGTGTTCTTCGGCCGTGATGCTTGCCAAACCCTTATTGAGAATAGTCACGAGTTCCGGCCAGTCCGACCGCACTCCCAGACGCAGATCGTCGCTCCATTGGGAGGCCGGGGCGGCGATTTTGAGGTTGGTCAGGTGGTTGTTTCGGATCAGGTGAGTGGCGACGGCGAGATTGTCGATATAGGCATCGGCCTGGCCCAAGGAAATCATGCGCAAGCCATCGAGCGGGGCGCTGACGGTCCTGACCCTCATTTCGGGGGTCTTTTCGCGTAGATACTGATGAATGGCATAGCTCTCGACGACCACGATCTCCTTATCCCGCAGATCCGCGACCTCGGTGATCAACGGAGCTTCGTCGCGCATGATGACGACCATGGGGAAGGAAAGATAGGGTTGGGTGAAAAGGAGCGCTTCGCGGCGCCGAGGCGTTTCGGCCAGGCAGGAGAGGACATCGAGGGAGCGTTCGCGGGCGCCCGCTTCGACCTGAGCCCAGGTCAGGCCGTAAACGGCATTCATCGAGAGGCCGAGGCGCTCGTTGAGAAGGGCGATGTAGTCCGCCGCTATTCCCCGGTATTCCCCTTGGTCGTCAAAATATTCGAAGGGGAGCCAGGTTGGATCGACCCCCAGACGCAGGTTGCGATGTTCGGCGATCCAGGCCTGTTCGGCGGCGGTCAGACGGATTTCGGGGATGGCTTTGGGGGCGGAAGCGCCATCCTTCGGGGCAATCCAGCCGGTTTCGATCCTCGACAGTTCCCACTCTTCGATCCTGTCGAATCCGGCGTCGACAACTTCCAGCAGCGGCGATCCCTTGACGACTCCGGCGTGCCGGGAATGCGGGTCCATCACCCCGCCCAGGTGCCGAAAGCTGCCCCGTTCCCCCATCCGGTCGAGAAGGGCCATAACGATCGGTGTTTCGTCGAGGAAAAGATCGATCTCCCCTTTGGACACGGCCGCGATCAGGGCTTCGCTATCGGTGTATTCGAATACCTGAAGCGCGGGAAAATGGGTGCGCAGGTGGGATCCGTAGACCGTTCCGGAAATGACCCCGGCCTTGAAGCCCTTGAGATCCTCGCTCCCCTTGAGTCGTCCTAGCCGTTCAGGGTAGAAGATTTCCGCGGTAACCTTGTAAAAAGGCTGGGAAAAATCAATCCAGCGCCCGCGCTCGGACGAGGTGAACAAGCCGCCGTGGATGTCGATCTCTCCCTGTTTCAACGCCTCGAAAAGCTGGGGCCAGGAAGCGAGGCGAAAATCGATGTCGCGGCCGCTCTTTTCCGCCCAGAGCTTCCAGATGTCGACGAACATCCCCGCCGGTTCACCCCGGAAGTTCCGCCCGGAAAAGGGGAGGGCGTCATCCGGCAGGCCGACGATCAGCCAGTCGTCCCCGGTTTCGCCCGGCTCGCTCATCCAGCGCCGAACCACGGCGGCCCGCTCCTGCGGGGTGATGCGCCGCAACCCCTCGTTCACCTGTTGCAGCAGCTCGGTCTTGCCTTGACCCACAGCGGCGCGGAAGTGATTGCTGTACAGGGGAGATGCGGGGTGATGTTCGAACTGGGAGAGCAGCCCGAGGCGACGCAGATGGTGCAGGGCGATGGGCGTATCCTTGATGAAGACGCGGATTTCTCCCCGCGCCGCCGCGTCGAAGAGAGCCTGGTTATCAGAATAGATCGCCAAGGTCACCTCGGGCAGATGCTTGCGCAGGTAGCCGACGGCGAGATCGCCGGCGATGACGCCGACGCGGAAGCCGCTCAGATCCTCAAGAGAAGCGACCTGGGAAACGCTGTGATGGTGAAAGATGTGGGTTTCACTTTCATAGAGCTGATCGGCATAATCAAGGTAGGCGTCCCGCTCTTCACTGTAAAAGACCCCGGCGTGAATATCCGCCTTCCCCTCACGCATCAGGCGCAGGCTGTCATCCCAGCTGGTGATACGGAAATCCACCTTGATGCCGGTTTTTCCTGACCACAGTCGCCAGAAATCGACGAACATGCCGGCGGGTTCTCCCCGTTCGTCCCGAAAGTAGAACGGGGCCGATTCGGCGGTGCAGGCGATGACCAGCGGCTTCGGCACGCCGGCGGCGAAGGCAGACACCCCCTGGATCAGCAGGCAAAAGAGCAGGATACCCCAAAGCCGAATCATCCGCCGTTCTCCGTTCCGGCATCCGGATGCCTGAGGCAGTCCCTGATCTTGGCTTGCAGTTTCTCGGGATCGATCGGTTTCGCGATAAAGTCGGCCGCGCCCGCTTCCAGGCTCTGCGGGCGTTCTTCCTCCGCCGTCAGGCCGGTAATGAAGATCACCGGAATCTGCCGGGTCGCGGGGAACGCCTTGAGCCGGCGGCAGACCTCGTAACCGTCCATTTCGGGCATGACCACGTCCAGCAGGATGAGGTCATGCGGCCGCTCGGCGGCAAGGGCCAGCGCCTCGCGGCCGGAAACGGCGACGCTGATCCGGTATGTGCCACGCAGAAGGCCGCTGAGATGGCGCAGGTTCTGTGGGGCGTCGTCAACGATGAGAATCCTCGGCCGTTCCCCCGGCTCAGAAAACATCACCCGTTTCCGTCGGCGGGGGATTCAGGATCAACCGCTCAATCTTGTCCAAAAGCGTCTGGGCGCGGAAGGGCTTGGCGAGATAATCGTTCATTCCGGCGTCAAGATAAAACTGCCGGTCCCCCACTTGGCCGTGGGCGGTCAGGGCGATGATCGCAACGGCGGGATTCCATTGCTCCCCGGTTGCGGCGCGAATCCGTCGGGTGGCTTCCAGACCGTCCATCTCCGGCATCTGGATATCTATGAGGATCAGATCGAAAGGTTCTTTTTCGAGAATATCCAGAGCCTTGCGGCCATTTTCGGCGACGCGCACGAAACATTTCTGGGATTCCAGAAGAATCTGGAAGAAGCGCCGGTTGGCTTCGTTATCCTCGACGACAAGCACCCGCAAGTCTCTCCAGTTCTTGGCGGGAAGGACAGTGGCGACAGCTCTATCCCGTTCTCTTTCCAGGGGCACGGTGAAGGTGAAACGGCTGCCCCCGGCGGGGACCGACTCCGCCCGGATGCTTCCGCCCATCATCTCCACCAGGCGGCGGGTCATGGCCAACCCGATACCGGTTCCGGCATAACGCCGCGAAAGACTGCTGTCAATCTGGTAAAAGGGTTCAAAAATCTTCTCTCTCTCTTCATCGGGAATCCCGATGCCGGTATCCGTCAGCGAAAAGCGCAGCAGCACCGGTGAGCCGGGCGCCCCGTTGTCGTCGCGCAGGCATTTCAGGTCGATGGCGCCGGCGGGGGTAAATTTCAGGGCGTTGTCGAGGAGATGCGCCAGAATCTGTTTCAGTCGTTCGGCATCCCCGAGAAGCGTCGCCGGGATGCGCGGGTCGATCTTCCAGAAGAAGGAAAGCCCGCGCTTTTCAGCCTTGGCCAGAAACTCCAGACAGAGGGGGAGAAAGATCTTGTGCGGTTCGAACGGAGCCTTTTCCATGGCGATTTTGCCCGTTTCGAAACCGGAGAAATCGAGCAGATCGTTCAACAGCCGCATCAGCTGGGTCGCCGACTCGGAGATGGTTCCCAGGTATTCCCGCTGCCGGGGAGTCGGTTCGCTTTCCAGCAACAGATCGGTCATGCCGAGGATGCTGCTCATCGGCGTCCGAATTTCATGGCTGATATTGGTGATGAACTCCCCTTGGGCGCGGTTTGCCTCCTCGGCCCGGGCGCGGGCCTCGTCCAGTTCCCGGGTCCGTTCGCGAACCAGTTCTTCGAGATGATCCTGATGCCGTTTGAGGCGCAGATGCGTCCGTACCCGGGCCTGGACGACGGCGGGGGCAATCGGCTTGGTGATATAGTCGACAGCGCCCAATTCCAGCCCCTTGGCTTCGTCCTCCGTGTCGTTCAGCACGGTGACGAAGAGAATGGGGATGTCGCACGTTTCGGGAGATTGTTTCAAGCGGCGACAGACCTCGTAACCGTCCATGTCGGGCATCTTGATATCGAGCAGAATCAGGTCGGGATGCTGCGCGGCGGCGACGTCCAGGGCGTCCCTACCGCTGGTGGTGACACTGATCTGGTAGTCGTCGTGCAAGGCATCATTGAGGATTTTCAGAATCGAAGGGCTATCGTCGACAATGAGAATGCGTTGATCCATACGGAAACCTTTTGGGTGTAAAACGACGATTGCGACCAGGACGGAGGTATCTATAAGAAAAGATTAAAGCATCGGGCAAGAAATAGGCAATGTAAAAAAATACGGTAGCAGGCGGCCGGTGCCGCGGAAAAGGGCGGGGATGATGCGGGGAAGGGGAAACTGCCTAGACCCAGGCCCGTGGTGCCGTTCCCGGGCCTGGTCGAAGCTCAGAAATATTCCTGAAGTCCTTGGGCGATCTCTTCGTAGCGGCGGATGTTGGCGAAGAGTTCGTCTTGCGGCAGGGGGCTTCCGCCGGCAAGAACCGCCGTGAATGCGGCGGCGACCTCCCCCGGCACTTCGATATCACGGCAGACCTGACGTTTTTCGATGACCAGCTTCTGGGTGGGGGTCAACTTGACCTCGACGAAAGGATGACGATAGGAGACCGCCGACATCTGCGCCGCTTCACCGTAGCCAACCAGCAGGCGAAACGCCCCCCAGGCGATCAGTGGCAGCAGGTTGGCGCTGAAACTCAGGCGATCCCTGGTGCTGCCAAAGGTCCAGTGTTCGGCGGCGGTGCCCGCCTGCCGAAAGCGTTCGACCTGAGCGGCGATCTCCCCGGCATCGCCCATCAGGGTTAGGGTGCGCAGATAGCCGTTCTCCGTCAGATCCTCGAAGCCCTTCTTGATGAAAAGGGCGTTGCGGCGACGCGCGGCGGCTTTCTGGAAGCGGTTTTTGTAGACAAAGGAGCAATAGTTGACCGACAGATCAATGCCCTGCTCCAAACCATGGCGGAGCAGGCGCAGGGCGGTCAGTTCCGATTCGAGCACCGTCACCTTTTCGCCGTGCAGATAGGTATAGTCGTGCTGGATGAGCTTATTAAAGTTGTAAGGGGTCAGCCGCAGCTGATGCAGGTTGAGATGGCTGACGCCGACCCCCCGCATTTCCACCAGCTTTCCCTTCATCAGGGAAAGCTCCTCAGGGATGGCGGGAACCTCCACCGTCACGTTAGGGATGAATTCCGCCGCCAGGGCCGCTTTTTTCAGCGAATAGTCGGTGGCGCCAATATCGAAACGAATCTCATCGAGACCGACCTCGCGCAACCGTTTCAGCATCTCCCCGTCGAGCAGGGTGCCGTTGGTGTAAAGCCAGATATACAGCCCCGCACCGAAATGGGCACGAGCGGCGGCGATAAAGGATAGGGTGCGGCCGGGGGTCAGCAAGGGTTCGCCGCCGCTGATGCTCATCCCGCGAAAGCCGAAACACTCCAGATAGGCCACGTAATCGCTGGGCCGGCGAAAGCTGACGGTGTTGGTGGTCGGTAGGCCGATTTCGTCTTGGGCGGTCGGGCAGTAGAAACAGTCGCGGTTGCACTTTCCGCTGATAAAAAGGCATGACCAGGTTCCGGCGCCGCACTCGATACAGCCGGGAGAAAGACGGCGGCAGTCGAGCTTGGTCCCCCCGTAACCGCACACCGCGCCGAGTTCCTTCAGTTCGGTCAGCAGGTGCTCGCGCTCGGCGGTGGCGGCGGCGAGTCGGTCCGGGTCGGCGAAGCGCAGCAGGTCATAGCCCTCGCCGTATTCCGCGCGATTTTCTTCGATAAGCTGTCCTTTGCGTTCCTGTGAAAGCCCCATGGAAAAACCCCGAAAGAAAAAGCTGCGGACCAAAAAACCGCCTGCCGGTAGAGCCGGGCAGACGGTTGAAAATCTGATAAACATTAGCATGCTTTCGGTGCGATGGAATAGGAGGAATTCGTTGGAAATGATGTTTTTTATCGTTTCATAAAAGAAATTCCGGAGTCTGTTCAAAACGATCGGTAAACGGATCGTTCCTGTGAAAGAGAACGGACAGGTCGCCGGCCATGCGATGTCTTAAAAAAAATCCGAAGAGACGGCAAAAACTCTTGCCCGTTTGATATTTTGTGTTTATAAATCGAAAAAATAATATATATGGAGGTTCTGCTATGATGATTCGGGTTGTCTATCACGATGGCCGCTATGACATGGTCAAGCGCTGGGCTTTCGAAACCCTGCTGGCGCAGCGGAAAATCCAGGGGTTTCGTCGTGCCGACGGGTGGGTGCGGATTGATCGGGATCCCCTGCGCGGCTTCTCTCGGGGGCATGACTACCAGGGGGAAGAACGTCGTGTGCCGGTGGAATTTCCGGCCTCCATGAGCCGGTGATCATTTCATAAAAAAAGAGAGTTTTCCGCGCCGGAGAGATTTGATCATTCCCCTCCCAGCCTTTGAGAACCCCTCTTTTTCTTTCCTTCAACCGATAATAATCTCGACAAGTTAGGGAGTTACCTCGCTTTCTGGTTGTTTTTGGGGTTGTCAGCGACCTCCGGGCTCTGCTATAAAGTCGCAGTCTCGACTGAAGAGAGGTTCAAAAATAACCGAAAAGAGAGATCGTAGCTGATGACCGACATCCTGTTGCCAGGGTCTCCGAACAACAGTATTTCGCGCCGCATCCTGCTAAAATCCGGATTGATTCTGCTGGCCGGCGCGGCCCTACCCACCGAATCCCTGGCCCGACTGGCCAAAAAATCCCTTCCCGAACGTTCCATTTCCTTCTACAACACGCATACCGGCGAACAGCTCAAGCGCGTGGCCTATTGGGCCGATGGCCGTTATGTTCCCGAAAGTTTGCGGCGAATCAACCACATCTTGCGCGACCACCGTACCGGTGAGGTGCGTAAGATCGATGTCGAACTGCTCGATATGCTCTTTACCATACAGAGCCGTTTGCAGGTTCGGGAACCGTTGCATATCATCTCCGGATACCGCTCCCAGAAGAGCAATGCCCAGTTGCGAAAGAAGTCGAAAGGGGTGGCCAAGAAGAGTTTCCACACCAAGGGTCAGGCTATCGATTTACGTATCCCGGGACGGGATCTGCGCGACGTGCGCAAGGTCGCCCTGGCGATGAAGCAGGGTGGGGTCGGTTTCTACCCCGGCTCGGAGTTCGTCCACATCGATACCGGTCCGTTCCGTTCCTGGTGATTTTCTTTCCATCGTAGAAACAGAACCGCCCGCGTCAGTATTCGACGCGGGCGGTTCTGTTTCATGGCCGAGGATTATCCGGCCGCCGTCGTGCCGAGGTCGAAACGGGCGGTTGGCGTTCGGAAATTTCAGCGGATGTAGGCTTCGGTTACATAGCGACGCATCATGACGTGAGTGTTGAAATAGTAGGCATTCTTGCCGATGGCGTTTTTCATGACCCGAATCCAGCCCGGGCGGTCCTGATAATAGAGGGGCATGATGACCTTTTCAAGTTTGTTGTAGAGGTTTTCCATGTCGTCGGCGCTGTGATTCTCGGTAACCGAGGTTTCCGTCGCCGGCGGGCCGATGGACCAGCCGGTGACCCCTTCGATGTGCCCTTCGATCCACCAGCCGTCGAGGACGCTGAAATTGGGAACGCCGTTGAGCGCCGCCTTCATACCGCTGGTTCCCGAAGCTTCGAGGGGGCGGATCGGGGTATTGAGCCAGAGATCGACCCCGGGGATGAGCTGGAAGGCGACTTCCATGTTGTAATTGGGCAGATAGACGACCTCGATCTTGCCGCGCAACTGCTCGCCGTCGTGGATGATGTGCTCGATCATGCGCTTGCCTGGTTCGTCTTGGGGATGGGCCTTGCCGCCGAAAATCAGCTGGAGCTTGCCGCCGCCGATACGTACCAGCCGCTCCAGATCGCTGAAAATCAGATCGCCCCGCTTGTAGGTGGCCGCGCGCCGGGCAAAGCCGATGGTCAGCAGATCGGGGTTGAGACGGCGCCCGGTCGTCTCTTCAATATACTGGAAGAGAAAGGCTTTGGCACCGCAGTGAGCGTCCCAGACCTCCTCGTCGGGGATGTTGTCGACTCGCACCAGCAGTTCCGGCTCATGCGCCCAGCTGGGGATGTACTTGTTGAAGAGGCTGACGAAGAAGGGCGACGCCCAAGTAAAGGCGTGAATGCCGTTGTTGATGGCGTGGATCTCGAAACCGGGAAAGAGGTTCTGGGAAATCTGCCCGTGTTTTTTCGCTACGCCGTTGACGTAGCTGCTCAGATTGAGGGCGAGCATGGTCATGTTGAGCTCGTTCGCTCCAGCCAGCTCCTTCAGCAGCCCCATGGGCACCGGTTCCCCCAGCACCCGCCGGGCCAGATCATAGGAGAAACGGTCGTGTCCGGCCGCTACCGGCGTGTGGGTGGTAAAGACGCATTGCTCGATGACCCGATGGGTATCCCAGGCGGCGCGCTCGTCCCAGGTACTTTCCAGGGGGTGACGGGCGCGGTCAAGCAGTTCCAGGGTCAGAAAGGCGGCATGCCCTTCGTTCATGTGATATTTCTTGATGGTAAAACCGAGAGCGTCGAGGATGCGGGCGCCGCCGATGCCGAGGACGATCTCCTGTTTGAGCCGGTAGGCGAGGTCGCCGCCGTAGAGATCGTCGGTGATATGGCGGTCGGTTTCGACGTTGCCGGGGATGTCGGTGTCGAGAAAGAGTACGGGAACGACGCCACCGGTGGGGCTTGTGACCCGGTAGAGCCAGGCCTGAACCTTGACATCACGATCCTCGATGGTCACCAGGGTTTTTGCCGGCAGCAGTTCCATGACCGCGCCGGGGTTCCAGACGACCGGGTCTTCATGTTGCCGACCCGCTTCATCCAGGCTCTGGCGAAAATAGCCGTGACGGCTGACCAGGGTCACCGCCACCAGCGGCAGTTTTAAATCGGCGGCGCTTTTGATGGTGTCGCCGGCGAGCACACCGAGCCCGCCGCTATAAGTCGGAATATCGGCGGAGATTCCGATTTCCATGGAAAAATAGGCGATGCGCGGTTCCTGGGTGAAACGCTTCCACGTGTGCATGAGTCCTCCCATCCGTCTGGTCGATAACACTATAATGCTAGCAAAAATCGCCGCCGATGCCAGGTTTTCCCCAGTCTTTTCCAGCGACTTTGGTCTTGAAAAAGGGCGCCGCCTGTGGGAGAGTTCTGCGACGTGCCTCGCTCACCCCGGCCCCGGAGCTCGCGAACCGATTCATGTATCTGGATTTTTACGGCTTTCAGGAAAAACCTTTCACCCTCACGCCGAATCCCCGGTTCGTCTATCTGAGCCGGAATCACCGGGAAGTTCTCGCCCATCTGCTCTATGGCATCGAGGACGGCTGCGGCTTCATCGCTATCACCGGCGAGGTCGGCACCGGCAAGACCACGGTGCTGCGGGCCCTCCTTGAAGATCTCGATAACGACCGCCATCGCCTGGCCTTCATCTTCAATCCCAGCGTCAGCGCCCTCGATCTGCTGCGGGCGATTCAGCGTGAATTCGCCATCGAAGGTCCGGCCGCTGAAGCCGGGGATCTGCTCCATCTGCTCAACGAGTTTCTGCTGCGGCAGCGACGGGAAGGGCGTACCGTGGTTCTGGTCATCGACGAGGCCCAGCATCTCGATCCGGCGGTCCTAGAACAGATCCGCCTTCTTTCCAATCTCGAAACCCAGACCGACAAGCTTATTCAGATCGTCCTCGTCGGCCAGCCCGAACTTGGGGCACTGCTCAGGCGACGCACCATGCGTCAACTCAATCAACGCATCTGTGTGCGCTATCATCTTGGCACCATGGATCTGAAGGACACCTGCGAATATGTGCGTCATCGCCTGCGCGTTGCCGGCGGCGACGAGGAGATCTTCACTCCTGCCGCGCTCAGGAAGATCTACCGCTTTTCGGGGGGATTGCCGCGCCTCATTAACCTGGCCTGCGGCCGAGCACTGCTTTTGGGCTATGCCCGAGAACAGCGGATGATTACTGCGAAGATGGCGGACCAGGCCATCGGCGAGTTGAGCGAGCCGGGGCAGCGTGGGTGGCGGCGACTATGTTTCTGGAGATGGTAAGGCGGCTTTTTGCGGCGGGGTTTTTCAGGAAATCTTGAGCAGAGATAAAAGCGATGAGTTCGATTCTGAAAGCGTTGAAAAAACTTGAAAACGAACGGCATAAGCCGCCGGTCGGGCAGAGCCCTCTATCGCGGGAAATTTTCGAGGGAATGTCTCGGGCGGAAGTGTCCAGTCGTTCCCGTTCACCCTTGCTGCTGGTTCTTATCGCCCTGCTCCTTGCGGGGAGCGGATTGGCTGTGTGGCTGGGGCGGCAGAACCTGCCGGCAGAGCAGCGCATCGTCGAACATGTGCAAACGCCGGTGCCTATGCCCTCCGGCTCTAAAGGATCTTTACCCAGTTTCTTCTCCCCCCTTGAACCGATCAAGGATCCCGAACCGCCTGTTGTCCCGCTCTCACACGAACTTGCGGAGTCATTCCCGTCGGTTCCGCCCAAGGAGGCTTCCGCGCCAGTCCTCGAGGCTTTGCCCCCTGCCGTGGTGAAGTCCTCCGTCCCGCAGCTCCGAACCAAGGAACCGGTCGCAAAAGCCGTGACGACGGCCAAGGCTCCCGTTGTTGAACCACCGCAGGAGGCGGTTTCTTCAGTGGGAAAATCCTCGGTCAGAAACGCTCCTCTAGCAACTCTCGTTGTCAAGGCAAAGCCGGTGCGTCCGGTCGTCCGACAACTCCCGTTTCCCACTCCCGTCCGTGCCACCTCAGCCCCGGTCGCCATCGCTTCCCGCACTCCCGGCTGGGTTCTGCCCGGCGCTGAAAAAGCCCTTCCGCCGGAATTGCGGGTCAGCGAAATTCACTACAAACCTGCCGCCCAGGACCGTCTCGCGGTGGTCAACGACCTGCCGGTGCTCGAAGGGGTAGATATCGACGGCGCGCGGGTCGACCGCATTTTCAAAGATCGCATCCGTTTCGTCTGCAACGGTCGCTATCTCGAAGTCAAAGTAGCGGCGCCCCAACCCTGACTCAACCAACCCCGTTCCCAGCTTCCCTCCACCTCGTTCAGTTACAATTTCTCTGAAAACAGAAAGGGGAGCCGATTGCAGGCTCCCCTTTCTGTTTTCAGACTGAACTGCTTAAAAAAACTACTTGATGTGGCACTCGGAGCACTTGACCGGGCCGGCACCTTTTTCCTGATGGCAGCCTTTGCAGGTGGCATGGGCTTTGTCCTTGCCCATATCGAGGGCGCCGGGCTCGCTTTCGCCGTGGCAGAGGGCACAGTCGAAGGCTTCGGAGTGAACTTTGTGATTGAAAGTGACCTTGCCGTAGGTATTTTCAATGACAATGCTGTCACCGGAAGCGGCTTCGGTAACGGCGGCGGCGGTTTCTGCGGCGGCCTGGGTGGCTTCTGCGGCTTTCTCCTCGACGGCGGTGGCGACTTCGGCAGCCTTTTCCTCGGTGGCGGCTACCGCGCCGGCAACGGCAGCGGCGCCGGCGGCGACGACTTCCTTGCCCGCTTCGGCGGCCTGCTCAACAGCAGCGGCGGGAGCCTCGGCGACTTCGGCGGCCTGCTCGGTCACCGCTTGAGCGGCTTCTTCAGTCGCGGTGGCGACTTCGGCGACTTTTTCCTCGGCCTGGGCGACAACTTCGGCAGTTTTTTCTTCCGCCTGGGCGACAACTTGGGCGGCTTTCTCGGTTACGGCTTCAGTGGCCGGTTCGGCAGCTTTTTCAGGAGCGGCTACCGCAGCCGTTTCCGGTGCCGGCGTTTGGGCCTCCTCTTTTTTACTACAGGCCACAAATGACATGGACGCAACCAATAAACCGACAAGCAGGGCAGTTCTTTTCATCTACTCTCTCCTTTTTTGTCTTGTTAGGGTTGATTTGCAATGGTAGGCATTCTACCATTAAATTTTTTTTGGACAACCGTTTCTTGTCTTGCCAGGGAGAAGCTTAGATCATGGAAATTTTATCGGACGATCAGTGTTTTGTTTGCGGACCTGCCAACTCACATGGGTTGCACGCGGATTTTATCGTGGATAAAGAAGAACATCGCGCTCATTGCACGCTACCTATCCCCAGCAGATTTCAAGGGTGGCAGGGGCTGGTTCATGGGGGAATTCTCGCGGCGCTTCTGGACGAAGCCGGTATATATGCCTGCCGCGCAACCGGCGAGCATTTTGTCACAGCAGAACTGACAGTCAAGTATAAATTACCCGTTCCGGTTGAGACCGAACTTCTTATTTCCGCCGAAGTTCTTGAACAAAAAAGAAAAATCTATTTCGTCCAGGCCCGGATCGAAGCCGGAGGCAAAGTCTTGGCCGAATCGACTTCACGAATTTTTGAGATCTCATCCAAAGGTTGAACCCCTTTTTCAGCCTAGAATAGGAGCCTGCGAGCCGGGATTCATCGTGAAGAGGATCCTTTCGAAAAAAATCCGGCATTTTTTCTTGACTGCCCCGGGCTTCTCTGTTAAAAACAGCTTCCGTTCTTGGGGTGTCGCCAAGCGGTAAGGCAACGGACTCTGACTCCGTCATCCCTAGGTTCGAATCCTAGCACCCCAGCCAAGGATATTCAGCGGTTACCGCTCGAAACAATTTATGCGCTCATCGTCTAGCCCGGCCTAGGACACCGGCCTTTCACGCCGGCGACAGGGGTTCGAATCCCCTTGGGCGTACCACCCTGGAGGTGGAGCTTGTCAAAAGCTCCACCTCTCATTTTTTTTAAGGAGGTAGCCTTGACCGTTGAGGAAGCGGAATGGGAAGCCCGGTGCCGCCGTTGCGGTCGCTGCTGTTTCGAAAAGATCGAATACGAGGGGGTGATCTACTACACGGATATTCCCTGTGAGAAACTCGATCTGCAGACCCGCCTTTGTACCGTTTACCCCGACCGTATCCATGCCCGCCCCGGCTGTACTCCCCTGACCCCCGAAATCGTCCAACTTGGAGTCCTCCCAGCCGACTGCCCCTATGTGGAAGGCGTGAAGGACTATATTGCCCCCAAACTCTTCGGCGAAGCCGAATTGCCCGATCTGGATGGGGAATAGGCACAGATGGAAAAGGCCGGATCGACAAAGATCCGGCCTTTTCCTTTTTTATCCTACCTCGTTGTATTCCCTTTCGCGAAACTTCACTCCCAATTCCTTGGCGATGGCACGGCAGGCGGCGACGTCGATCCCCGGCAGCGTCACCACCGTGGCGATGACCTCGGGGATGTGTGCCGACGCCCGCCGCAAGAACTCTTTGACCCCTGGGTAGGCCCGTTCCCCGAAGGGGGAACGGCAGATCCGCAGATAGGTTTCGCTGTCGGCGGCGTTGAGGGAGACGGAGATCGTGTCGACCAGTCCGGCGAGTTCCGGCAGGATGTCGCGCCCATACACGAGATTGGCCTGACCGTCGCTGTTGACACGGACCTTCACTCCTTGCTGGTGCAGCCAGGCGGCGACTTCCTTGACCAGATCAAGACGCAGCAGGGGCTCGCCGTAACCGCAGAATACCACCTCCGAATATCGGGTTGGATCGCCGATCGCTCGGATGACCTCGGTGAAGTCGGGTTCGTGATCGAGCTTCAGGGCATGTCCCTTGACCACGAATTCCTTGAATTTAGCGCAGAAGGTACAGGCATTGGAACAGCGGTTGGTCAGGTTGAGATAGAGAGAATCGCGGATACGGTAGGCGATCTTGCCGCTCTGGTCGATATCGCCGATGCCGAAGAGCTTGCAGGCGTTGCGACTGGTGATGCGGGCGACATCTTCAAGGCTTAAGCCTTTGATTTCGGCGATCATCGCTGCCGTGTGACGGATGTAGGCCGGTTCATTGCGTTTGCCGCGAAAGGCCTGCGGGGCGAGATAGGGGCAGTCGGTTTCCACCAGCAGATGATCGATGGGGATGGCGCGCACCACCTCGCGAGCCGCATCATTTTTCGGATAGGTGATGGTTCCGGGAAAGGAAAGATAGAAGCCGAGATCGAGACAGGCGCGGGCCATGGTCGTATCGCCGCTGAAACAATGCAGTACGCCGCCCACCTCGGCGGCCCCTTCCTCGCGCAGGATCGCCAGAACTTCGTCGTGGGCATCCCGGTCGTGAACGATGATCGGCTTTTTCACGTGCCGGGCCAAGGCGATCTGGCGGCGGAAGGCAAGGCGCTGCGTATCCCGGGGGGCGCGGTCGCGATAGAAGTCGAGACCGATTTCGCCGACGGCGACAACCTTTTCCGATTGTTGCAACAGCTTCGCCAGGAAGGCGAGTCCCGCGTCATCCGCTTGGGGGGCGTCGTGGGGATGAATGCCTACGGCGGCAAAGACCTGGGCATGGGCCGCGGATAAACGGACGTTGGCCGCGGAGCTCTCCAGGTCGCAGCCGACGCTGAGAATTCGGGAAATGCCCTGCTCTAAGGCGCGCGCTATGACTGCATCCCGGTCCTCGTCGAACTGGGCGTGATCAAGATGGGCGTGGGTGTCGATCAGCAGGGGCAGGGGCTCTGGCATGGTTCTTCTCCAAAAAAGGAATGGGGCGCGGCGCGCCCCATTCCGGACAAGGGGATGGCTGGAACCGGGATTATTCCGTCACGATGCGCGGGAAGAGGGGAGCAGCTTTGGCGACCTGGGTTCCTGGCACCAGTTGTCCCCAGGCGTCGTTACCGTCAAGTCGCAGCTCCTGCCGGGGGATGCCCAGGGTGGCGAGGATCGAGGCACCGGTTTCGGGCATGAAAGGAGCAACCAGCAGGGCAATGATCCGGGTGCCTTCGAGTAGGTTGTACATGACCGTGGCCAGGCGCGGACGCAGGCTCTCCTCCTTGGCCAGGGCCCAGGGGGCGGTTTCGTCGATATACTTGTTGGCGGCGCCGACCAGTTCCCAGATGGCCTGCAAAGCCTTGTTGAAAGCCAGTTCGTTCATCAGTTCGTCGACGGCGGTGATGGCGGCGGGAAAGCGCCGGATGAAGGCATCGTCCACCGCGTCGTCGGTTGCCGGCGCCGGCAGGGTTCCCCCGAAATATTTGCCGAGCATGGCCGTGGAGCGGCTGACCAGATTGCCGAGGTCGTTGGCCAGGTCGGAGTTGATGCGGTTGACCAGGGCGGCGTGGGAAAAGTCGCCGTCGAGGCCGAAGGGGACTTCCCGCAGCAGGAAGTAGCGGATGGCGTCGACACCATACTTGTCGATGAGCATGTTCGGCTCGACGACGTTGCGCAGGCTCTTGCTCATCTTCTGCCCCTCCACCGTCCACCAGCCGTGGGCGAAGACCTTCTTCGGCAGGGGCAACCCGGCGGCGAGGAGGAAGGTCGGCCAGTAGACGGTATGGAAACGGAGAATGTCCTTGCCGATGACATGGGCATCCGCCGGCCAGAACTTGGCGAAATTTCCCTCGGCGTCGTCGGGGAAGCCGAGGGCGGTGATGTAGTTGGTCAGGGCATCGAACCAGACGTAGATGACGTGACGATCGTTGCCCGGCACCGGGATTCCCCAGGAGAAGGTGGTGCGGGAGATGGAAAGATCGCGCAGTCCTTCCTTGAGAAAGCTGATGATCTCATTGCGCCGTCCCCGTGGCTGGATGAAGTCGGGATTGGCCTCAATGTGGTCAAGAAGCGCCTGCTGATATTTGCTCATGCGAAAAAAGTACGATTCTTCCTTGAGCTTTTCCGTGGGACGCCCGCAGTCGGGGCAGGCGCCGTTGATCAGCTGGGTTTCGGTCCAGAAGGTTTCGCAGGGGGTACAGTACCAGTCCTCGTATTCACCGAGAAAGATATCCCCCTTGGCCTCGATGCGCCGGAAGAGTTCGGAAACCCCCTTTTTGTGCCGTTCCTGGGTGGTACGGATGAAGTCGGTGTTGGAGATATTCAGTTTCTCCCACAGGGCCTGAAAGCGTTTGACCACCCGGTCGGCCAACTCCAGCGGCGTTTCCCCGGCGGCGATGGCGGCTTTTTCAACCTTCTGGCCATGTTCGTCGGTGCCGGTGAGAAAAAAGACCTCATAGTTGCGCGCCCGCTTGTAACGGGCAAGAACGTCGCAGGCCAGGGTCGTGTAGGCATGCCCGATATGCGGAACATCGTTCACATAGTAAATGGGCGTGGTAATGTAGAAACGTCTGTCCATGAGGCGTTCTCCTTGGCTTATTTGCGACGGGGGCGGCGCCGGCTGCGACTCCGCTTGCGACTGGTTTTCGCGGCTTCTTCGCCTTCGGCCGGCGGATCCTGGGGCTTGACTTCGGCGGGCGGGGCCGGTTTGGCGGGCTTGGGCGGCGGATTCGCCGGCGCGGCGGCGGATGGGGGGTGACTTTCGCCACGTCCCGACCGGCTGCGTCCCGAGGGGGCCGGGCGATTGCGACGCGAGGTTTCCTCACCCAGAACCGGAGTCGGACCCTTACCCTGTTCAATCTGGTCGGCGGTGACGGAGACGCTGCGGCCATCTTCGAGGCGCACGAGCACCTTCTGGCGCAGCACATCCTGATTGACGACCTCGCCCTTGATCCCGTCGAGCTGAACTTTACGGCCGCACTTGGGCAGGCTTTTCTTGAGTCCGCAGTAGGTATCGAATTCGTAGCTCAGACAGCAGAGCAATCGGCCGCACTGACCGGAAATCTTGGTCGGATTGAGGGCCAGTCCCTGCTCCTTGGCCATGCGCACCGAAACCGGCGTGAATTCGGTGAGAAAAGTACAGCAGCAGAGCTCCCGGCCGCAGATGCCGATACCGCCGATCAACTTGGCCTCGTCGCGTACGCCGATCTGGCGCATCTCGATGCGGGTGTGGAAATGATGCGCCAGATCCTTGACCAGCTCACGGAAGTCGACACGGCCATCGGCGGTAAAATAAAAGATGATTTTCGAACCGTCAAAGAGATACTCGGCTCGCACCAGTTTCATCTCCATGGTCCGCTTCTGGATGCGTTCCTGACAGAAGATGTAAGCCTCCCGCTCCCGGGCGACGTTGGCCTGGGCCATGGCCAGATCGTCGTCGCCGGCGATCCGGATCACGTTTTTGAGATCGGCGGGAAGCTGGTCTTCAGGGCGTTCTTCCGGCGGAGCCACCACCGTGGCCAATGCCCGCCCCCGGTCGGTTTCGACCACAACTCGATCACCCTTGGCCAGTTCGAGATCAAGGGGGTTGAAGAAGTAATGTTTTCCGGCATCGCGGAATTTCAGGGAAACGATTCTCGGCATGGGGTATGCGAACCTTCCGGTTGAATTTTGATCAGGCGGCCAGCCGCATCAGCAGCACTTCCACGGCCAGCTGGCGATTGACGTTGCGTTCCAGGTGACGACGGCCGGCTTCGATGGCGTCGAGCTTGGTCAGGAGTGAGGGGAGACTCTCCCGGGATGCGACTCGCCGGATTTTTTCAGCCAGGTCGATGTTGACCAGTTCATCTTCCGGTCGACCTTGCCGGTAAAGGAGCAGATCCCGGTAAAAGGCCTGAAAGATATCGAGAATCTCGAAGAGCCGGTCCTTTTCCTCGGCCAGGGTGTTCGCCAGTTCGAAGAGGGGGAGAACCCGGCTGGGCGCCAGAGCGGTCAGGGACTTGAGCAGTTCGCGACGCTTTTCCAGGTAGAGATCGCGATCCTTGCCTAGGGCCTTCTTGAAACTCCCCTCGGATAAAGCCGCCAGGATGTGCCCCTGGGTGGGATCGAGTTCCATGCGTTCCAGCAGTACCTCTTTGATCCGTGCCTGGGGCAGGCGGGTAAAAGGGAGACGCTGGCAACGGGAACGGATGGTACTCAGGATGCTTTCGGGGCGGCTGCTGAGCAAGATTAGCAGGGCGTCGCCGCTCGGTTCTTCCAGAGTCTTGAGCAGGGAGTTGGCCGCCGCCGCGTTCATCCGTTCGGCGCCGTCGATCAGGCAGACCTTGCGCGGCCCTTCCAGGGGGCGGAAGGTCAGTTCTTTCTGCAGGGCCCGCACCTGCTCAATCTTGATCGTCTGGCCATCGGCTTCGAGAATATGCAGGTCGGGGTGGTTATGATGGTCAATTTTGCGGCAGGCCGGGCAACGGCCGCAGCCTGTTCCCTCGGCACAAAAGAGGGCGCGGACGAGAGCGGTGGCCATGAGCCGCTTGCCGACCCCCTCGGGTCCTTCGAAGAGATAAGCATGGGCGAGGCGACCGTGAGCAAGAGCCCGCCGGAGAATATCCTTTTGCCGCTCGTGGCCGATAATCTGGCTGAAGGTCATGGTTTCTCGCCCCGTTTCACCAAAAAAGCGTCGAGCATCCCATCGATCCGCTCCGTCACGATTTCGATTTTCCCCGAAGCGTCGACGATACGAAAGCGCTCCTGCTCTTCGGCGAGTTTCCGGTAAGCGGCGCGCACCCGCTCGTGAAAGGCCAGGGTTTCCGCCTCAAAACGTCCTTCGTGGGCGGTTCCGTGCTGATGATTGCGGCCGATAGCGCGGCGCAGTCCTTCTTCCACCGGCAGGTCGAGAAGGAAGGTGAGATCGGGCTGAAGGCCGGCGGTAGCGATCCGGTTTAAGGGTTCGATGATGGCCATCGGCAACTCCCGTCCTCCTCCCTGGTAGGCAAGGGTGGCGTCGCTGAAACGGTCGCAGAGCACCCAGGTGCCCCGACGCAGGGCCGGAAGGATGACTTCCTCCACATGCTGGGCGCGGGCCGCCGCGTAGAGGAGGAGTTCCGCCCGGGGAACCAAGGCGGCGTTGGCCGGATTGAGGAGAATCCGGCGAATGGCGTCGGAAATGGCGCAACCGCCCGGCTCACGGGTCGCCAGTACCGGGATCCTCCGGGCGGCCAGACGCGCCGTCAGGGCCGCGATCTGGGTCGATTTGCCGCAGCCTTCGCCGCCCTCGAACGTGATAAAAAAGGCCATCGATTCCAATCTTCCCGTAAAATCGCCGTATTATAGAAAGCTGCCGGGGAAGAATCAAGGGAAACCTGTATTCACGCGGTTTTCCGGAGAATCCCGGGTTGACCTTTGCAAGCGCCCGGTGTAAAACAGCCGCATGCCGAAAACAGTTGCCAATTCAGACTCTTGGGCGCTGATTTATTCCCGCCGTTTTGATGACTTCAGTTTTGGGGAAGACCATCCCTTCAAGGTCGCGCGCTACCGACTGACCTATGAACTCATGCGCATCCTCGGCCTGCTGGAGTTGCCTGGCGTGCGCCAAGTCGAGTGCCCCTTCGCACCGGAGGAGTTGCTGAGCGGTTTTCACGCGCCCGGCTATCTGGCGACACTCAAGGAATTCAGCCGTGACAGCACCCCCCGGGCAAATTTTCGCTATGGTCTGGGAGATGTGGAAAATCCTGTTTTCCAGGGCGTTTACGAGTGGTCGCTGCTCGGTTGCGGCGGGACTCTGGAGGCCGCCCGTCAGGTCGTTGACGAGGGCTGCCGGGTCGCGTTTTCCCTGGCCGGCGGCTATCATCATGCCCACGCCGCCCGCGCTTCCGGATTCAGCTATCTCAACGACGCGGTGATCGCCATTCAGCAACTGGTGCACCGGGGACTGCGGGTTGCCTATGTGGATATAGACGCCCATCATGGCGACGGTGTGCAGGAGGCCTTTTATACCAGTAACCGGGTGCTGACCATCTCTCTGCACGAGTCCGGCGAGAACTTCTTCCCCCAGACCGGCTTCCCTCAGGAACTTGGGGAAGGGGAGGGATACGGCTATTCGGTGAATCTCCCCTTTCGCGCCCACTCCGATGACTTGATTTTCGAACAGGGCTTTCGCAGTGTGGTACTCCCGATGCTGAAGGCTTTTGCCCCCGACGTGCTGGTGACCCAGATGGGCGTCGATACCCTGCGCACCGATCCTCTCAGCCGCCTGGAAATGACCACCGGGGTCATCGAATACGCCGCCCGGGAGTTTCTCGCCACCGGCCTGCCCTGGGTCTGCATCGGCGGCGGCGGCTACGAAAAGCTCAATGTGGCCCGTGCCTGGGCACTGCTCTGGGCCACTATCGTCGGCGTCGAGGTTCCCGACCATCTTCCTGAAGACTTCGTCGCCCTGATTCGTGATCTGGGCTACGCCGACACGCGCTTGCGCGATCTGCCGCACTTGGCCCAACCCAATGATTTCGCCCGCGCCCAAGAGGCTCTGGAAAAGAATCTGCGGATACTTGAACGCAAGCTCTTTCCCCTGCACAGCATTCCCTCTGGAGGTGGGCGATGAATGCCGCTGGCGGCCATCTGCTCGATCCCGACGGCTTTCCCCTTTTCAGCCTGAAGGACATCAACCGCCTTCCTTTCGAGGTGAAGGAGGGGATCTATCGCCGCCTCGTTCCCGAGGCGGTCTTCGAGCGCTTCCCTATCGACCGGGCGACGGGAGCCGGTCCCGACGGACGGAGATCCATCACCACCATCTGTCCCGACGGCATCGGCCTGTTGCGCATCGAGGTCCGACGCGACCCCGGGGACCGCGATTGCCTCTTTTTCGTGGAGGTCGCGGATACTCCTTTCCGGCAGATCGAGCTGAGTTTCTGCCTAATCAACGACCCCGACGGACCCCGCTTCGACATCGACCGCGACGAGCAGGGGCGGGACAACTGTTTCGGCACCTTGCGCCGCAATCGCGACGAAGAGATCAAAGCCATGACCGCCGGCCTTTCTCCCAATCAGGTGCGGCGCGGACTCAAGATGTTTTCCGGTTTTTTTCGCCAATTCGAGGCCTTCGTCGCTTCCCTGGGCGTCGACATCATCGTCGCCGAACCCCTCTCCTACAGCAATGCCATTCGCTATGAACGCTACGGTTTCGACTACGTCACCGGCAAGCAACTGATGCTCTGGATCAATCAGGAATTCCACCCTGGCGGCGAGCTCTTCCGGCGCCTCGACGGCTCGACCCCCTTCCGGCAACCGGGTATGGAAAAGACTGTGCGCGGTCGCAGCTGGGCAATTCACGACGGCATTCTCCCTTGTCCCTGGGATGAGGTAAAAATCTACAAGACCGTCGGCGTGAACGCGGGAATCGACACCTTTCCGGAACGTTTGTTCTGATCGAAAATCTCTCATTCACCACTTTAAGGATTTAGGCCATGTCACCTTATTCCAAAGAACTTTCCCTCGACCCTCAACACTTCACCCTGTGGGCTCCCGAGCGGGGCATGACCGTGCCGGTGGGCCCCGAGCAGACCCCCGTCCCGCTGCCGGTGATTCCGCTGCCGATTCATCCCGAAGCCCTCAAAGAGGGCAATCCTTCCGCCAATGCCATGGGCGAAGGGGTTAACGACTATCTGCGTCAGTTTCCCGACTGCCTGCGCAACCGCCAATACGCTGAACTGTTGCGCGACGCCTATCCTCACTACCTCGCCGACCTCGGCGCACAGATCCTCCTGATCGATCACCGGGAAGTTGACAGTGAATCCATTCGGCAAAAGATTTCCTACATGAAGATTTTGGCCTTGCTCGACCCGGGGAATTCCGGTCTGCGCCTGCGCCTGGGCATCGAATATTACCAGCTTTCCCAGATGTTCAGCGAGTTTGCCGACGCTCGGTCTTCTCTGCTTAAGGCCATGGGCTATCTTCAGGAGGTCCTCAAGGCGGACCCGGAAAATCTTCAGGCGCTTAACGTGCTTGGGCGCATTGATTATCTCTTCGGCGATTATCCCTCAGCCGTCGCCCGCTGGCGGCAGGTTGTCGATAAGCTTCCCCCAGGGGAGGCCCGCGATTCCTTAAGCGAAATGGCGGCGCGCCTGCAGGGTCAAGAGCCGCCGGAAACGCCGCTGATCGACGATTACGAATATATCGGCGCGGCGATGGATTCGTACGGTCAGGGGCATTACGAGGAGGCGGTCACCACCCTCGACATCATCGAAGAACGGGGCCAGTTTACCGCCGAGATTCCCTGCTGCGAGTTCTATCATTTCCTCGGAATGTGCCGCAGTCGGATGGGCAATACCGGCGGCGCCTTCGAGGCGCTGGAAAAGGCGCTGGAGCTCAATCCCGATTATACCGAGGCCCGGGAAGCCATGGACCGGCTGCTGGAGACGGGAAAATCACACTGATCAGTCCCCGCGGCCGGTGTAACCGTCACCGGGGCCGCTTTGAGTTTCAACCCGCCCCATACTGGGATCGGCGCACTTTTTCATTGAAGTGTCTTTGAGTTTGCGAGGAAGCTTTGGGTAACATTCTGCTGTCGCGCCGCCTGCTGGTACTGCTGTGCTTCTTGCTGCTCTGGCCTTGGGGAGTGGCGGCCGAAAAGGGCGGCCGGATCGTGACTCTCTGGCCCCTGCTCGATTATCGCTCTTCCGTCGAGACCGATTATCAGGTCACCCATCTTCTCGGCCCCCTCATCAAGCTGGAGAAGAAAGGCACGGAAGCGGAATTTGCCCTGCGCCCCTTCTTTTATCGTGCCGCCGAGGGGCCGGTCGAGAGTTTTTCGGAGTTGCTCTATCCGCTGCTGACCACGTCCCGTTCGGACGCGGAAACAAACTGGCGCGGCCTGCAGTTTCTCAACTATCGCCGGGCCCCCCAGGCGGAGGAGCAAGCGAGTTCATTGACGTTGTTCCCCTTCCTCTTTTCCCGGCGGGGAGATACCGAGAAGCCGGATTATTTCGCTTTTTTCCCTTTCGGCGGCACCCTGCTGGAACGCTTTGGACGGGATGAAATTCACTTCACGCTTTTTCCCCTCCATGCCCGGACGAAAAAAGACGAAACCTCGACCGAGCATTGGCTGTGGCCTTTTTTTTCCCGCATTCACGGTCCCGACGAGTCGGGCTTCGACTTCTGGCCCCTGTGGGGGGGCAGCCGCAAGGAAGGGGTCTATCGCAAGAGCTACCTGCTCTGGCCGATCTTCTTTTCCGAAGATCTTCATCTCGACGGAGACAACCCTCGGCGGATTCGCGCCGCGTTTCCATTCTATCTTGAAGATGAGTCGCCGGAATTTACCCGGCATACCGTCCTCTGGCCCTTCTTCGGCCATGTTGTTGACCGGCGGCGGAACTACGAGCAATGGGATCTACCCATGCCCCTGGTGCGTATTACCCGGGGGAAGGATCGCCAGGGGCTGCGCCTGCTCCCCTTCTTTGCTGACGAACGCAGTGGCGACCGGCGTAAGCGCTGGTTTCTCTGGCCGCTTTATAAAATCGAAGAAAACCGCTCTGATAACTACCGTTTCCGGCGAGATCAGGTGCTCTTTTTTCTTTATTCCCAACAACAGAAAACCCTGGCTGCCGAGTCCATCCCCGATCGCCGGCGCATCGATCTCTGGCCGCTTGTCTCCTTTCGCCGCGCGAACAACGTCAATCATCTGCATCTGCTTTCCCTGCTGGAGCCGATCTTTCCTGAGCAGCCGGGCATCGAACGGAACTGGGCGCCGCTCTGGCGGCTCTATCAGCGCAAGTGGGATGATTCGGGCAACAGCGTCTCCAGCTTTCTCTGGAATCTCTACTGGCACGAACGGCGCGGCGAGGATCGGGCCATGGAACTCTTTCCCCTCTTTCGCTACACCCGCCAGAGCGACTCGGGGACAGACCTGAGCCTGCTCAAGGGTCTTTTTCGCTACCGCCACGCCGGCGACGGCAAACGCATCAACTTGTTCTATCTCCCCTGGCCCCTGGCCTGGGGGGACAGGATGGAAGCCGGGGTGGGGATATGATCGAGGCGATCGGCCGACAACTGCTGAATCTGGCCCAGACCACCGGCGAGATGGTGCGGCTCTTTGCCCAGACCGTCTATTTCTTTCGCGAGGCGCCCCGTAATCTGCCGGCAATCTTCCGGCAGACCGCCGAAGTCGGCATCGGCACCCTGCCGGTGGCTCTGGTGCTGGCCCTGTTTGTGGGCATGGTGCTGGCGTTGCAGACCGGATCGGAGTTGGCCCTCTACGGTACCCAAGAGGTCATTGGAGCGATTGTCGGTCTTTCCATGGTCAAGGAGCTGGGGCCGGTGATGACCAGTTTGCTGGTCGCCGGGCGGGTCGGCTCGGCGATGGCCGCCGAGGTGGGAGCGATGCAGGTTTACGAGGAGATCGATGCCCTGCGCACCCTGGAAATCAGCCCGGTGCGCTATCTGGCCATGCCCCGTCTGCTTGCCTGCCTGGTGGCGGTCCCTTGCCTGGTGATCTTTGCCATGCTTGTCGGCATCGCCGGAGGGGCCTTCATCAGTGACGTCAATCCCCTGATCAATGTGCCCTACAACGTCTATTACGAAAACATGATCCGGGCCATCGGTTACGAAGAGATTCTCAAGGGGTTGACTAAGGCCACGGTCTTCGGCGGGATTGTCGCTCATGTCGGCTGCTATGTCGGTTTCAAGACCAAAGGCGGGGCACGCGGCATCGGCCAGTCGACGACACGTGCCGTGGTCATGTCCTTTGTCATGATTCTGGTGGCCGATTACTTCCTCAGCCGGCTGATGATGTGAGGTGCCAAGAGATGTTCAGCGGACTGTTCGCCGACTGGTTTGTTCCCGAGCCGCACGGAGTTGCCAACTATGCCGAGCCGCGCGGGGTTGCCCTACGCATCGAGGGGCTGAGCAAAGCCTTCGACGGCCAAGTGGTGTTGCGCGACATCAGCCTCGATATCGCGGCGGGAGAGACCTTTTCCATCATCGGCCCTTCGGGCACCGGCAAGAGCGTGCTGCTCAAACATATCGTGCGCCTGATCGAGCCCGATACGGGGAGTATCCGCATCGACGGCGAGGATATTTACGACGCCGGTAAAGGCGCTTTGAGTTATCGCTACAGCATGGTCTTCCAGACCTCGGCGCTCTTCAATTCCTTGACCGTGGGGGAGAATGTCGGGCTCTGGTTGCGGGAGAAGCGGGTCTGCCCGGAGGAGCGCATCCGCGCCATCGTCGCCGAAAAACTCGCCCTGGTCGGACTGGAAGGCCATGAGGACAAATCCATATCGGAGCTTTCCGGGGGGATGAAAAAACGGGTGGCCATCGCTCGTTCCCTGGCGATGAATCCCGATCTGATTCTTTACGACGAGCCGACCGCCGAACTCGATCCGGTCACTTCCGACGAACTGGCCCAGGTGATCATGGACCTCAAGGTCAAAGTCAACCTCACCACGGTCATCGTCACCCACGACCTGAGCTTCGCTCTCTACCTTTCCGACCGCATCGCCATGATCGACGGGGGGGAGATCGTTGCGGTCGGTACGCCGGATGAAATCAAAAACAGTCAAAACCCCGTGGTGCGGAAATTTCTCTACACCACCACCAAGGGAATCAAAGGGGAATTCTGATCATGGCTATGTCGACGGAAAAACGGGTAGGAATCTTCTTTCTGCTGACCCTCTGCGTTCTCGCGGTGATGATCGAGCTGGCCGAGGACTGGCGCCCTTTCAGTAAGCAGAAGGAATATCACACCTTTTTTCGCACGGCGGTGGGTCTCAAGCTGGGTGATCCGGTGCGTATGGCCGGCGTCGAAGTCGGTAAAATCCTTAACATTTCCCTCGCCGACTCGCGGGTGCGCATCGATTTCTTCGTTACCGAAGCAACCGATCTGCGCGAGGATTCCGTCGCCGAAATCCGCCAGACCAATCTCTTGGGCGGACAGTTTCTCGGCCTGGAATTCGGCTCGCCGCAGAGTTCCGCCCTGCCCGAGGGCAGTGCCTTGCCTTCGGTGGAACGGGCCAATATCGACCAGTTGATTACCAGTTTCGACCGCAATCAGGAACGGGTTTTCGGCCAGATCGGCTCCCTGATGGAACAGAGCCGCGATTCCATCGTCAACGCCTCGAACCGGCTGGAAAGCATCTTGATGAAAATCGACGAGGGAAGCGGCAGCCTCGGCCGCATGGTCAATCACCCCGGGCTCTATGACGATTTCAGCGGCTCGTTGAGCGAACTCAAGACGCTTCTTGAAGGGTTGCGCAACGGTGAAGGCACCTTTGGGCGGCTCCTTACCGATGCGACCCTGCACGATGACGCGGTTCGGGTGGTGGCTGACTTGCGCGAAATCACCGACGGTCTGAAAAACGGGGAAGGGACACTTGGCCGCCTGCTCACCGACAAGCAGCTCTATGAACGAGCCAACGCCGCCGTCGCTGATCTCGGCGAGGTCGCGAAAAAGGCCAACAACGGCACCGGTTCCCTGGGCAAACTGGTCAATGACGAGGCCCTCTACCAGGAAGTTCTGGCGAGCGTCGAGCGCATCAACAGCATTGCCGCCAAGATCGATCGCGGCGAGGGGAGCCTGGGGCGGCTGGTTAACGAGGATAGCCTCTACCGGGATGCCGTCACCACCTTGCGCAAGGTGGAAAAAGCCATGGACGGCATGAGTGACGCGGGGCCGGTGTCCGCTCTGGGAACGGTGGTCGGTACCTTGTTCTAAACTGAGTAAAAATGCCCAGGCGCTTTGTGCCTGGGCATTTTTACTCAGTTTGGGGAATGATCTACGGCGAAAGGTTTCTTTCGGCTGTGTCAGTCGCGGCGCAGCTCGGTTATATCCCCCGAAGCGGTTGCGCGAAATGGCGGACCCGTTTTACCGGTGCGGGGTCAGGCCGATGGAAGTCCCCGGGCTTTAGCCTTTTACGCAAGGGGGGTGAGTTTTCATGTTTCTTGCATAAACAAAATTTTTTTGCTGTTCCCGTTTATTGGAGATTCCATCGTGATCGCTCGATTGCTGCTGCCGGCCTGTCTGCTCGGTATTGTCGGATGTTCCGATCTGCACCACCTGCGGAACGACAATCCGCTGCTGCCCGTTCGCGAATACGAACAGATGATCGTCGGTCGCCTCGACGCCGATTACGTCGGGGATGAAAACTGCCTCGGAAAATGTCATTCCCATCAGCCGATCCACGACGATTTCCGCCGGTCCGTGCATGGCGAACAGATTGCCAGCGATACCGGCCTGCCGCTGGTCAACTGCGAGTCCTGCCACGGGCCGGGGAGCCTGACGATCAAGAATGTCGGCTCGAACAAAAAGGACAAGTGCAAATTCGACACCCTGTTGCAACTGGATCAGCTCCCCGCCCAAGCCCAGTCCCTCATCTGCCTCAAGTGCCACTCGGCATCTTCGACTCCGGTTCTTACCTACTGGAACGCCGGCCCTCACGCTAATAACGATGTCAGTTGCTTCGACTGCCACGCCCTGCATCTCGGACCCCAGCAAAAGGTTGGCCGCAAGGAGATGGACGCCATGTGCTTCACATGCCATCCCGAGGTACGGGCGGAATTCGCCCAGTTTTCCCACCATCCGGTTCCCGAGCACAGGATGGCCTGCATCGATTGCCATGAACCCCATGGCTCGGCTCAGGATCACCTGCTGCGCGGCCTCACCCGCAAGGACACCTGCACCCGCTGCCACATGGAATATCAAGGCCCCTTCGTCTTTGAACATGCCGATCTCAACGAAAACTGCGGCAACTGTCACGTATCTCACGGCTCTCCGAATCGGCCGTTGCTGAAGAGTTCCCAGCCCTTTCTCTGTATGCAATGTCATTCCGGCCATCTTGGCGAGTACATGCCGACCCTGGAAGAGGGGAATACCGCCATGAAAGGGGCCTTTTACACCCGCTGTACCGATTGTCATTCGTCCATTCACGGCACCGATGTCCCGTCGTCCCGGGGCCGGGGCACCTTCATCGCCCGCTGATCGAGAATGCGACAGGAGTTTGTTGTGAAGATCATCAGATCAGTTTTTCTTCTGACCTGGAGCCTTCTGTTCTGCTGCCTTGCCGAGCAGCCGACTTTGGCGGCAGAAGCCGGAGGGAGCAACCTGACCTTACGCTCCTCACGGATTTCTCTGGGCTATCGCGCGGTCGATGTCCAGGATCATGCCCGCCGTGCCGCCCAATACACCCTCTTCGATTCGGGCGCGACGGTGGCGACGGAGTTCAAGTATCTCAATCCCAGCCTGCGTTTTATGATCGAAGGGGAGTACATCAACGACAGCGATTATCGGCTGGAAACCGATCTCGATTATCGCGGACTGGTGCGGCTGGATGCGTCCACGGAAAAGCTCTACCATCACCTCGACTATTTCTCCTACGATCGCCCCGATGCCGTCGGCACCACCCAGAGCGCAGCGGGCCTTGATCAGGTTGAGGTCCGCTTCAACGACCGTTCCCCCGGGGAGCAGGCCGCCCTCGAAGTCGGCATCGACAAGGTCCATCTCCGGGCCAAGCTTCCCCTTTATTCCTTACACATGAACCTCGGTTACTGGCGTTTGCAACGCTCCGGGCACAAGCAGCTCCGTTATCTGAACGAAGACTGCAGCGCCTGCCATCTGGAAACCAAGAGGCAGCAGGTCGACCGGGTCACCGAGGAAGTCACCCTGGGGCTGGATGCCCATGCCGGTTATGTCAATGTCGCTGTCGAGCAGCTCTTTCGCGAGTTTCGCGATCGTGAATCCGCTCCCTTCGATAGCTTCGGCGTCATCGGGGAAGACGGTGACGATTACCGTCTCGCCGGGAACTATCGGCACGATGCCGTTCCCGACTCCCGCCTGACCGCGACAACCCTTAAAGTCAGCACCTCCCCGGCGGGCGGCTTCAACGCCGCAGCCGGCTACACCATCGGCAAAAAGGAAAATCTCTCCCGCCTGGCCGATGTCTCACCGGTGGAGGCGGAAACGGATTTCCACAAGGCTTCAGCCGATCTCACTCTGGTTCCCCGACCCGAACTCACCCTCAATTTCCGTTACCGCATGCTTGACCAGGAAAGCAGCAGTTCCACGCAACTTTTGGTCGGAGGAGTGCCCGGGACCGATACCGTCGCCACCCGCCAGAATATGGATCTGGATCGGGCGAGTTATTTCGGCAAGCTCGCCTGGCGCCCCTTCAGCCTGGTGACGCTGATGGGAGAATTTGAACATCGCGATGTCCATCGCGACCGCACCGGAGAGTTTGCTGATTCCACCGATCCTTATTACGATCCCCTGTGGGAATTGCCCGAAGACGAAGGGGTCAACCGCTTCCGCGCCAGTCTTATCACCCGCCCCCTCGGCGACCCGCGACTGAAGTTCACCGGCTGGTATGAGTTTCAGACCTCCGATGCTCCTGCCTACGGCGCTTCCCTGGAAGAACGCCATCGTTTCTACGCCGGAGCCGCCTGGAATCCTTCGGAGCGCTTCGGCGCCACCGCCAACATCCGTCTGACCGACGGCCACAGCAGCAACTTCGAACGCTCCAACTGGAACAATTTTCTCGATCGCCGGGAAAGACAGGAAACGGTCACCGCCGGGTTCTGGACTCAGCTCACCGATACCGTCAACGCCAATCTGTATTACGGATTTCTCCGTTCCGAACTGCGCCAGGATCTGACCTACGGATTCGGCGCCGAGGACGACAACAGCCTTTGGGATACCAATATCGATTATCGGCAGCGCGTTCACACTCTGACCTTGTCCACCAACTGGCAGCTGCGCGAGTGTCTGCGCACTCTGTTTGAGGCCCGCTATATTCGTTCCCGGGCCTATTTCACGCCCGGATTCCCGCCGGAAACCCTCCCCCAAGTCGGCGATGTCGATGCCGCCGACCTGCGTTCGTTAAGCGAACTGGACATTGTGCAGATGGGTTTGGGACTGGAGCTGGAATGGACCCCGGCGGCGGGCTGGAACTGTTCGGCCCATTTTTCTCATGATGATTATGAAGACCGGAACAGCAACAATTTTGATGGAGCGGCGCAGTTGTATATGGTCAGCGTCGCCCGCTCCTGGTAGGCCACGACCCTGATCAAGGTCTTTTTTGTGCGGATAACTTACGCTTTTTCACGATTGTTCCTCTGTTGCCTGCTGCTGGCTCCGGCGCTTTTCGTTACCGACGCCGGCCCCGCCTGGGCCGAGGAGAAATCCTTTGTCGCGGTGATCATCACCGGCGATCTGGAGCGTTATCGTCTGGCCCACGAAGCCTTTCTCGACAGAGTACGGCAAGCGGGGTTGGAGCAGAAGCTGGAGGTCTATGTACAGACGCCCAATCCCGATGCCATGTCTTGGACCAACAGCATCCGCAAGGCGGTGGGGATCGATGCCGACGTCATCGTTACCTACGGTGCCCCGGCGACGCTGGTCGCCCGCAAAGAGGCGCGGGGGACGCCGATTCTCTTCGGGGATGTTTACGATCCGGCGGCGTTGGGCATTCTTTCCGGCAAGGGGGGGGAACTGGCGGGGGTCAGCGGGAAAACCCCCCTCGAAACCCTGGTCAAGGCCTTTCAGGAAATCTTTCCGGTGCAGACCATCGGCGTTCTCTTCTCCTCGGCCGATGCCGGTTCGGTTCTGCAAGTGCGTCGCCTCGACGAGATTATTTCCCGCGGGGGAGTGTCGCTGGTGCCCACGGATATCGCCGCTCCCGGAGAGATCAATGGGGCACTGGCGGCCATGAGCGGTTCCGTCGACAGTCTCTTTGTCGCCGACAGCGCCGTTCTTCACCTGAGTCTCGACGAGATCATGGCTTTTGCCACCCGGAACAATCTGCCGGTGATTTCCCAAATCCCCTGCCTCTGCGATCATGGCGCCCTGGTTTCCCTGGCGGCCGATCCCCGGGAGCAGGGGGAGATGGTGGCGTCTTTGCTTGGCCGGCTCCTTTCCGGCTCCTCTCCGGCGGCGCTGGAGATGCAGACGCCGCGTCGGGTCTCTCTGGTCATCAACCTGCAGGTCGCGCGGCGGCTCAATCTCAAGGTTCCTTTCCAGACCCTCGGCATGGCCACCCGGGTTATCCGCTAGACGCCGATGAAAAATGCCTCTTTTGCCCGGTGTCCCGGCATTTTTACCGTATACGGAATTCGCGCGCACATTCCCGTTGACAAGCTTCTCGCAATGCTGATTTAATTCCGGCTTGGCGCGGTTCGCCCCAACTCCGTGGCTTAAAATGATCGGATACCACACCCCAGGAGGACCATAATGAATCCATTGGCAGTCGAACTCAACGAGCAGCTTGCCCAACACAATCCCTATGTTCTCGAAATGCTCTCCGACCTTGGCAAGAACCTCTTCTTCCCCAAGGGAATTCTCACCCAGTCGGCCGAAGCCAAGGATAAAGCGCACAAATACAATGCCACCATCGGCATCGCCACGGAAAAAGGCGGCCCGATGTTCCTCCAGTGCATTCAGGACAAACTCTCCGCCTTCGACCCCAAGGACATCTATCCTTACGCGCCTCCGGCCGGCAAGCCCGAACTCCGGACCCTGTGGCGGGAGAAGATGCTGCGCGAGAACCCCAGCATGCAAGGGAAACACTTCAGCAATCCCATCGTCACCAACGCCCTGACCCATGGCCTCTCCATTGTCGGCGACATGTTTCTCGGCGTTGGCGATCATCTGGTTCTGCCCGACATGCTTTGGGGTAACTACAACCTGACCTTCGGCACCTGCAATGGCGCCATTGTCAAGAAGTTTCCGACCTTCACCGCCACCGGCGGCTATGACGTCGCTGCCTTCAAGGCCGTGCTGATCAATACCGCCGCCGAGAAGGGCAAGGCCGTGGTGCTGCTCAACTTCCCCAACAACCCCAGTGGCTACACCCCGACCGTCGCCGAAGGGGACGCCATCGTTGCCGCCATCAAGGAAGTCGCCGAGTCCGGCTGCAATATCGTCGTCATCACCGACGATGCCTACTTCGGCCTCTTCTACGAAAACAGCATGAAAGAGTCGCTCTTCGGCAAACTGGCCAATCTGCATCCGCGTATCCTCGCCATCAAGCTCGACGGCGCCACTAAGGAAGAATTTGTCTGGGGCTTCCGCACCGGGTTCATCACCTTCGCCGACGGCAAGAGCGGCGAGAACGCGCCGGTCATGGCCGCCCTCGAAAAGAAAACCATGGGCATCATCCGCGCCAAGATCTCCAACTGTCCGCATCCCTCCCAGACCTTCGTCATTGAGGCGCTGCGTTCGCCCAAATTCCTGGAGCAGAAGGAAGAGAAGTTCCAGGTCATGAAGGGCCGCGCGCTTAAGACCAAGGCCGTGCTCAACAGCGGCAAGTACGCCAAATCCTGGGATTACTACCCCTTCAACTCCGGCTACTTCATGTGCCTCAAGCTCAAGACCGTTGATGCCGAGAAGTTGCGCGTGCATCTTCTCGACAAGTACGGGGTCGGCACCATCTCCATCAACAAGACCGACCTGCGCATCGCCTTCTCCTGCATCGCCGAGGAGAACATCCAGGAACTCTTCGACCTCATTCATCAAGGCGTGCTCGATCTGGCCTGATTCGCTTCCGTTCCGTAAGGCCCGCTTCGGCGGGCCTTTTTTTTACATGGACATCCTTCACGCCCAACTTGTCGCCGCCCGTATCCTGCCCGATCTTGTCGACGTCCTTTCCGGGCGTCCCTGTTGGCTGGTCGGCGGAGCCCTGCGCGATGCCCTGCGCGGCGAAGTTTCCAAGGATTTCGACCTGGCGACGCCGGACATTCCCACAATCATTGCCCAAGCCTTTGCCATGCGCATCGGCGGGCACTGGTTTCTCATGGATTCCCATCGTCATCAGAGCCGCGTGATCGTCCCTCGTGAGGCGGGGGGCTGGATCTTCGATTTCGCTCCCTTGCGCGCCGCGACCTTGCACGAGGATCTGCGCCTGCGGGATTTCACCGCCAACGCCGTCGCCTGGCCGCTTTCTGCTGCCGTGACCAAGGCGGACCTCATCGATCCCCTCGGCGGCAGGAGCGACATCGAAAGCGGCCTGCTGGGCGCCTGCTCCCCCGGCGTCTTTCACGACGACCCCCTGCGGGTGCTGCGAGGGGTTCGTCTTGCCGCCACCCTCGGGATGGAGATTGAAAGCGAAACCTTCGCGCTTATGAATGAGGCCGCGCCGAAACTGGCGGCAGTCGCCGCCGAACGCATCCAAGGGGAACTGGGTTTGATTTTCGCCGCACCGAAGGTAGGGGAGAGCCTCGCCCGGCTACATGCTCTTGGTGCACCACTGCTACTTTTCGGTCCGAGCACGGCTTGGGGCTCGTGGGAGGCGGGCGCAAACCTGGTAGCGCGGATCTCCGCCGGGCTCGAACATGGGGCGGGGGAGCTGCTCGCGGAATTTTCCGAAGGGGAGGGGGAGGAGAGCTGGAGCGCCGCCGCTCTGCTCAAGCTGGCGGCACTCCTTGCTGGTTACCGGCCCTCGGTCGATGTCGGAGAACGACTACGTCTGAGTCGGCGCACGGGCAACCTTCTTCGCCGGTTGCGGGAATTGCCGCCGGAAACCCTAGACGAACTGCGGACCTTGCGAGACGGCGGCCCGCGCCGGCGCGCCCTCTGGGTCGAACAGTTGGGGATCGAGCCGGTGCTTGGGCTGACCTGGCTTCTCTGCCAGACCGATGACCCGTGCCGCTGGCTGGAAGAGGCCCGGCGGGCGCTCAAGGACTATTGCGATCATCTCCATCATGGCCGTATTCCCGACCTGATCGACGGTGCCTGGCTGCGGGAACGGCTGGGTATAGACGAGGGCCGGATGGTCGGCGACTGCCTGCGCACCTTACGCGCGGCGGAGCTTTCCGGTCGCGTCAAAACCCCGAAGGAAGCCCGTAAGTTTCTTGAATCATTGGCCGAAAAAAACATTGACAAAGAAATCGATCCCCCCTAGAATGCACCTCCATTGCGGGAATAACTCAGTGGTAGAGTGTCAGCTTCCCAAGCTGAAGGTCGCGGGTTCGAATCCCGTTTCCCGCTCCAAAATTCATAAAGGGGCCAGGCAATTCGTCTGGCCCTCTTTGTATTGGGAAACCACAAGACCACTTCTAAGTTTGGCTACCATATCGAGTTACAGGTAAGATTAGTAAAGCTTGCAACAGGATGCACCCATGACCGCCAAAGTCGAAATTTTCAAAGTCCGCTGTCCGCGCTGCGGGGCGCGGGTGAGTTGGGCCGGGAATGAGAACCGGCCCTTTTGTTCGGAAAAGTGCCGGTTGATCGATCTTGGCCGCTGGGCCGACGAGGAATATCGCATCGCCGGGCAATCGGCCGCGACGGTCGACGATGATGATTCGGAAACATATTGAAAACTGAAGGATAAAATCATGTATCGCCTGAAAATTCATACCCATTTCGCCGCCGCGCACAATCTCATCAACTATCAGGGAGATTGCGAGAACCTGCACGGTCACAACTGGAAAGTGGAAGTGACGGTGACCGCCCGGGAACTGGACAAGGCCGGACTCGGCATCGATTTCAAGATCCTCAAACGCGAGACCAAGGCCGTGCTCGATCTGCTCGATCACAAGTATCTCAACGAGATCGAGCCTTTTGTGAACAACAGCCCATCCTCGGAAAACATCGCCCGCTTTCTCTTTGAAAAGCTCTCTCCGCGGTTGAATACCGATAATGTGACGGTCTACGAAGTCAACGTCTGGGAATCAGAATATGCCTGCGCCAGTTACCTCGCCGACTGAAGCAGCACTGATCGAGGTCTTCTCCTCCATCCAGGGGGAGGGGCTGATGGTCGGCTGTCGGCAGATCTTCGTGCGTCTGGCCGGCTGCAATCTCGCTTGCGCCTATTGTGATACTCCCTTTGCGCCGACGGCCGATTGTCGGGTGGAAAAATCTCCTGGTTCGGGAACCATTCGCAAGATGGCTAATCCGGTCTCGCTGGAGTCGCTTCTCACCATCCTCCAGGATTGGCTGCGGCAAATGCCCGGTGCGCATCATTCCCTGAGTCTCACCGGCGGGGAACCGCTGCTGCACGGCGAGTTGCTCAAGGGCTGGCTACCCGAGCTGACGCGGCTGCTGCCGGTGCATCTGGAGACCAACGGCACCCTGCCCGAAGCCCTGGCACCGCTGTTGCCGCATCTGGCTTTCGTTTCCATGGATCTCAAACTGGCGTCAGTAACCGGCTTTCCGACCCCTTGGGAAATCCATCGAAACTTTCTCGAAGTCGCCCGTAAAATGCCGGGACAGGCCAAGGCGGTGGTGGGCCCCGAAACCACCGCCGGGAAGATCGAGACCGCCGCCCGACTGCTGCGCGAAACGGCACCGGAATGGCCGTTGGTCCTGCAGGCGCTGACGATCGACGGCAAGGTAGCTGTTGCCGGCCGCAATCTGCTTGCCCTGCAAGCGGCGGCGGCGCGGATTCATCCGTCCGTGCGGGTCATTCCTCAGACCCACCGGCTGCTCGGGGTTTTGTAGGAAAGGGAAAAGGATGATTATCGAAGAGCTGACCATGCCCGAGTTCATCGCCGGGCTGGAAAAGACCCGCACCGTGCTCATTCCCTTCGGTGCCACCGAGGAACACGGGCCGCATCTGCCCCTCTCGACCGATACCTTGCACGCCGTGGAGGTCGGACGCAAGTTGGCGACGCGCCGCCCCATCTTCATCGCGCCGCCGATTCCCTACGGGGTCTGCCGGTCGACCTCGTGCCATCCCGGCACCCTCTCCATTCGCACCGAAACCCTCAAGGCGCTCGCCTTTGATATCGTATCTTCCCTTTATGGTCAGGGGTTGCGCCACTTCGTGCTGCTCACCGGCCATGCCGGCGGCACCCATCTATCGGCATTGATCGACGTCGGCGAGGAGTTGCTGGTCCGTTTTGCCGACTGTCGTGTCGCGGTCTTGACCGAGTATATGTTGGCGTCACGGGAGGGGAGGGGGTTGATCGAGACGGAAGGGGATTCTCACGCCGGGGAGATCGAGACGTCGCGGATTCTGCACAGCCACCCGCAACTGGTGAAGGGGACGGCGGCGCAGGAGTTTCCGGCGTTCCCCCCCGGGATTCTGGTGCGGGACAAACACCGTTGCTGGCCCGGTGGCGTCTGGGGTGATCCGGGAAAGGCGAGCGCGGAGAAGGGGGCGCAGCTGGAGGGACTGGTGGTCGCGGCCCTCGGGCGCCTCATTGACCAGCTGGAAACGATGGAAGATTATTGAAAAACGTCGCGATTCAGGCGGCGCCGATGGCCCGGTTCAGTTCGGTCAGCAGGGCCTCGACGTCGACCGCGTGCACGCCCGCTCCATGCCCCACCTCTTCGAATGCGGCGATCTGACATTCGTTGCAGTTGAGTCCGAAACGCTTGAAGACCGCAATTGTTCCCGGATGCTGCCGCATCACTTCTTCAATCAGCATATCCTTGGTAATCATCGCTAACTCCTTTACGCCAAACGTCCGTGCTTGCGGTCAAGCGCCCGCTTGACTACCGGCGGGACGAAGGGGTCGATCGGCCCGTTGTGATTGGCCATTTCCTTGACGATGGAGGAACTGAGGTAACCGTAGGGGACCGAAGTCATCATGAACAGGGTGTCGATCTTGTCGTTGACCGAGTGGTTCATCTGGGCGATCTGGAATTCGTATTCGAAGTCGGAAACCGCTCGCAGGCCCCGCAGGATGACCCGCGCCCCCTTACGGGCGACGTAGTCGATGAGCAATCCCTGGAAGGTATCAACCTTGAGTCGAGGGTTGGGGCCGAGGGCTTCGCGGATCATATCCAGGCGTTCGTCGATGGTGAAGAGGGCGTTCTTTTCCGAATTGCGGGCGACCGCGACGATCAGGGTGTCGAAGACTTCCAGGCCGCGATGGATGATGTCGATATGGCCGTTGGTGATGGGATCGAAGGAGCCGGGATAGACGGCGATATGTTCGCGCATAGCGGTTATTCCTCGGGTTCCGGATAGCTGTAAAGATGAATGCGGGTGATACCGTAGGTGCGCTCATCGACCCGGGCCAGCGGTGCGAAGGTTTCGGCGAGAATTTCGCTTTTGCCCGTTTCCGCGCAGAGTACGCCGTTGGGAGCAAGGAAACGATTGGCGGCGAGGGTGCGCAGCAGACTCGGCAGAAGATCGCGGCCATAAGGTGGGTCGAGGAAGATCAGGTCGAAGGGCTTGTCTTTTTCCAGAAGAGACAGGGCGTTTCCGGCTTCGGCGCGCACCAGGGTGGCCCGGTTTTCCAGACCGCAGGCGCGCACATTGGCGGGGATTACCAGGCCGGCATCCCGGCCGGCATCCACCAGCCAGGCGTGAGCGGCCCCCCGGCTCAAAGCTTCGATGGCGAGGGCGCCGGTGCCGGCGAAGAGGTCGAGCACTTTCATCCCTTCCAAGGGGCCGAGGCGGCTGTAGAGCATGCTGAAGATCGCTCCACGCACCTTATCGGGGGTCGGACGAATGGCGTCACCGGCAAAAGTCGTCAGGCGTTTTCCTCTTGCCGTCCCGCTGATGATGCGCATGCGCAAATCCGTTTTCCGTGATTAACCCGTTAAAAAATCATAAGTTCCGGAAAAAGCTAGCACGATCCCCCAGCAAGGTCAAGAACTTAGCCGCCTTTTCACCTTGACGGGGGCAGGAGGGAAGGGGTTAAATAATGTTCTTTGAATCTTTCCAAATCTTTCCAAGGAGTCGGCCATGGAACGTCCCGATCTCGCCCCCTATGCCGCGCGCGGTTCCCAGAGCCGCGGGCGTCGTCATCTTGAGCCGTTCAAGGATGATCGTCCTCCCTTTGAAAGAGACCGGGATCGTATCATCCACTGTGCTGCCTTTCGCCGCCTCGAATACAAAACCCAGGTCTTCGTCAATCACGAAGGAGATTACTACCGCACGCGCCTGACCCATTCCCTGGAGGTGGCGCAGATCGGCCGGGGCATCGCCCGGCGCCTGCGTCTTAACGAAGATCTGGTCGAGGCGCTCTCCTTGGCTCATGACCTTGGCCACACCCCTTTCGGCCATACCGGCGAGCAGGTGTTGAACCGACTGATGGCGGATTCCGGCGGCTTCGAACACAACCATCAATCGCTGCGGGTGGTCGAGGTTCTTGAAGAACGCTATCCCGGGTTCACCGGCTTGAATCTCTGCTGGGAAACCCGCGAAGGGATCATCAAGCATTCCACCGATTACGACCAGGCCGCCGACGTAGCCGTTGCCGACTACGACCCCCGCCTGCGTCCCACACTGGAAGCGCAGATCATCGATCTCGCTGATGAAATCGCCTACAACAACCACGATATCGACGACGGCCTGAAGGCGGGCTATATCGGCCTGGAGGAGTTGGATGAATTGACCCTCTGGCGGGAAACCTGGGGGAAGGTGGAGAGGAAATTCCCCGGCCTTGATCGCCAACGGCATATCCACCAGACCATCAGCCATCTCATCGGCATACTGATCGATGATCTGGTGCGAACGACCGAGGACAATCTGCGCCATTACGGCATCATGACCCTGGATGAAGTTCGCCGGCAGCCTCGCCAGCTGGTTCGGCTGAGTGATGAAATTCGTCTGAAAAACAATGAATTGAAGATCTTTCTGCGCAACAAGCTCTATCGTCATTACAAAGTGGAACGGATGCGGGTCAAGGCCGAGCGCATCCTTGAATCGCTCTTCGACAACTACCGCCGCCATCCGACCCTGCTGCCTTACGAAATTCAGGACCGGTTCCCCGTGCACGGCATGGAGCGCTCCATCTGCGATTATGTCGCGGGCATGACCGATCGTTTTGCCATGGATGAATATATTCGTTTCCACGAACCCTATGAGCGGGCTTGAAACGATCCGGCCTGTTGATTGCGGATAATTAAAATTGTTCTTCCCCGTTCCGGGGCCTCCAGTAAAAATATGTCATTTCATGTGGTTATCCATTTTTTTTGTGGTGCGGAACATGGTCAGGGGAGTTCGATCTTGTGCTCTTCCGACGGGCGATAAAGCAGGAACGTTCTACCGAGAATCTGCGCCACCGCCGCGCCGCTCTCCTTCGCCAGAAGTGCCGCGACCTCTTTGCGGTCCAACACACAGCCTTCCTGAATCTTCACCTTGATCAATTCATGTACCCTTAGGGCTTCCTCCAGGGAGGCAAGCAGAGACGGGGTAATTTCTTCTTTGCCGATCATCACCACCGGATTGAGATGATGGCCCAGAGCCTTAAGAAAACGTCTCTGTTTGCTGGTCAGTTCGGTCATCGGCGAACTCCTTTCATGATGCAAGTGGTGGGGCATTATACGTGAACCCCCGGTTCGCGCAATCCTTTTGGCGGTCACTTCCTTTCGCATAATTGCGAAATTTATAAAACTGTTTTTATTTTATTGAAAAGAACCTAGGCAATTTTCATAACCATCTAAAATATAAATAAATATTTGGTTCTATTATTATGTTTGTGGCCTCCCGAAAGGGGATGTGATGGAAATTGTGTTATCTTGGTTTGCATTTCTGCAAATCCATCCCGCCCTGAAAAACTCTCATTTTTGGTTTAGACATTTGTTAACATGCTGGGATAATTACATAATAAAAAAATTAGAAATAAACTAAAACAATGGTATATGAATTGCTCCTGATATGGGACAACGCCTTATCCTCAGCGTCCATCCAGGAGGTTCCCATGCTCAATACATCCCATCTCAGCCGTGCCGGCCTGATTTTCGCCAACGAAACAAATATCACATCCTCCGGCCTCTTCGGTTTCGGTCTCTGTGCCATTCTCGTCAATCTTTTCGCCGCCGGTCATTTTCCCGTAGCTCCGGCGATCTTGGCGATGGGCGTCGGCTACGGCGGCATTTCGCAGATTGTCGTCGGCCTTATGGAATGGCAAAAACAGAATGTCTTCGGTGCGATAACGTTCGTCTCCTTCGGTCTTTTCTGGCTGTCGCTGGTGGGCCTGATAGTTCTTCCCGAAGTCGGTTATGGCACCTTGCCGCAGAGGGAGATCCTTGCGGCCTATCTTTTCTTCTGGGGAGCCTTTGCCGGGCTGTTGCTGGCAAACGCGGTCAAAATCAGCCGCGCCGTACGCTGGATGTTCCTTCTTCTGCTCGGCTACTTTGGTCTCTTCTTTTTCGGCGAAGTAAGCGCATCTCCGGTGCTCTTCCGCCTCGCCTGCTACTTTGGCCTGGCCAGCGGCGGCGCCGCTCTTTATGAAGGAGCGAATCTCCTCATCCGGCAGATTGTTGAACGCTCCTCCGGTCGCTAGGGGGTAACCTCCTGGTTTCAAGTTTTGATCTCTTGCCCATACCCAATTCAGTACAATACAAAGGAGGTTACCCATGAAAAAAACCATCAACGGAATTTCCCTGGCCTATGAGGATATCGGCACGGGTCCCGCGGTTGTACTCGTTCACGGCTTCCCCCTCGACCGGCGTATGTGGCAACCGCAGACGACGGAGTTGGCCCGGGCGGGCTATCGCGTGATCGTTCCCGATCTGCGCGGTTTCGGTCAAAGCCAGGTTCCGTCCAAGGGTTGGACCTTGAGCCATTTGGCCGCCGATCTGGCCGGGCTTCTCAGTTATCTTGGAATTGGGCGCGCCGTCTTCTGCGGATTCGCCATGGGCGGTTCGGTTCTGCTGCAACTTTTGGAAAGGCACCCCGATAAGGTTGCCGGCGCCTGTTTCGTGTCGAGCCGTGTCCGCTGCGACGACATTCTCGAGAAGGTCCGGCGTTCGGAACTAGTTGACAAACTATCAACGGGAAATCGGGAGGAAGTTCTGGCGGTGCTGACCGGCGAGTTGCTGGGGGAAGGGGGAGGGCAACGTCATCCCGAACTGGCCGTCACCCTGCGGGACTGGCTGGAACTGGTCGATACCCGCAGCCTGATCTGGGGCTTGCAGGCCATCCGCGACCGTAAAAATCACCCCCTCGGAATCCGCAAGTTCTTCCAGCCGATCTTGGTGATATCCGGCAGCCGCGATACGCTGATCGCTCCGGAGCATGGCGAGCAGTTGGCCAAGGGGGTGCCTCTCGGGGTCGCCTACGAACTTGCCGATTCGGGGCATCTGGTCAATCTCGAGCAGCCTGAGAAGTTCAACGCTTGTCTGCTTGACTTCCTTGGCGATATTCGCCAAAAACGCTGCAAACAGGCGGAACTGAAACAGGTAGCCTGATTCATTAAAAAACCCTCAACTTTCACGGAGGGTTTTTTTAGTGGCTTGCGAGCTGCCGGGCGATGGCCTGCATCACCCGCTCGACGATCAGGAGGTGAGTCTCCTTGCAATCCTCCAGCGCGAAGAGATCGGAAAAATCGAGGGAGGGGCCGAAAACCACCCGCGCCTTCTGGCCGAATCCCGGAAACTTCCAGTGATTCAGTCCGCTCAGGGCGGTGGGGATGACCTGGGGTCGGACTTCGTAGATAAGTTTGCCGACGCCGCGATTGCCCGCACCGAGTTCGCCGTCGCGATGGCGGGTGCCCTCGGGAAAGAGCATGACCTTTTCCGTGCGCAGCATTTCGTTCAGGGTTTTGCCGGCGCGCACGTCCCGTCCGCGCTTGACCGGGAAAGCGCCCCAGGAGCGAAAGATTCGGCTCCAGAAGGGATGCCGGAAGAGCTCCTCCTTGGCCGGCGCCCAGACCATCTGCAAGGGATGATGTTTAATCACCGCCCAGGGAAGAAAGACCGTTTCATAGCCGGAGATATGATTGGACGCCAGTAAAACGCCGCCCGTGCTGGGGATATGCTCGCCCCCGATTATCTCAAAACGGTTTAAGAATGAAGCGTAAATGCCGATGACATAAGCAGAAAAGGTTACCCAAACTCGTCTTGCCAAGGAAATGTTCACCGCGCCCTCCATCCTTTCCTCATAAGTTTCAATCGCCTCCGCGCCCAAATCCGTTGGCCATTCGCCCGGATTCCGTTGTATATACCATTGGCCCGCCGAAACGACAACCCTGCGCCCATGCCACGGAGTCCCTCTTGCCTTGGATTGTCCTTGCTGTTTTCACAGCCCTTTTGTCCTGGTTGTCCCTGACCCCGGCTCCGCCGAAAATCGATCATGCACTTTTCGGCTGGGACAAGTTCCAACATGCCCTGGCCTATGCTTTTCTGCCCCTCGCGGCCGGCCGGGCCTTTCATCGCCTGCCTTTCTCAATTTACGCCGCCTGGCTGGCGGCGGCGGTTTACGCGATGCTGGTCGGAGGCGGGCTGGAAGTGCTGCAGGGGCTTTCCCGAACGGGCCGTTTCGCCGACTGGGCCGACCTGGCGGCAGATCTTCTCGGTATCCTGCTTGTCTTGATCCCGCTGGGATTTTGGCACATGCGGACTAAGCGGCGGTAACCGCGACGATCGCCTCGTAGGCAACATCGGCCAGCTGCCCGAGTTCCAACGTTTCAATGGTCAAAGGCGGCATGAAGTAGACGACGTTCCCGAGAGGACGCAACAGCGCCCCCTTTTCCAGCGCTCGGCGATAAACAGCGTAACCGCGCCGTTCCTGCCAAGGGTAGGGGGTTTTCCCTGTTTTGTCCCGGACCATTTCGATGGCGGCGACCAACCCCTGCTGCCGGAACTCACCGACCTGGGGCAGGGCCTCGAAGCGATCTTTCTGGCTAGCCAGAAACGCCATCTTCGGGACCATCCCTTCGAGGATTCTTTCCTCCTTGAAAATATTCAGAACCTCACAGGCCAGGGCGCAGGCGAGGGGATTGCCCGAATAGCTGTGGGAATGAAGAAAGGCCTTGAGAGTGGAGTAGTCATCGTAGAAGGCGTCGTAGAGGTTCCGGCCGGTCAAGACGACGGCGAGGGGCATATAGCCTCCGGTGATCCCCTTGGAGAGACAGAGCAGGTCGGGACTGACCGCGGCGTGTTCGTTGGCGAAGAGGCGGCCGGTGCGGCCGAAGCCAACGGCGATTTCGTCGGCGATGTAGTGAATCTGCCAACGGTCGCAAAGTTCCCGAAGTTTTTTCAGATAGATCGGCGGATAGATGCGCATGCCCGCCGCGCACTGGATCAGCGGTTCGATAATAACGGCGGCGATCTTCCGGTGGTGTTCGGCGACCGTCTCTTCCATGGCGGTGAAGCACTCGGCGTCGCAGTTGTTCCGGTTGCGGCCATAAGGGCAGCGGTAGCAGTCGGGCCCTTGAACCTGAAAGCCGTCGAGGAGGAGGGGCTGGTAGATATCCTTGTACAGGCCGCAGCCGCCCACGGAGAGGGCGCCGAGGGTTTCGCCGTGATAGGCCTCGCTGATGGAGACGAACCGGGTTTTGTCCGCATGTCCCGTCTGCCGCCAATACTGGAAGCTCATCTTCAGCGCGGCTTCCACGGCGGCCGAGCCGTTGTCGGTGAAAAAGACCTTCTCCAGCCCCGGCGGCGCTACTTCACAGAGGCGGGCGGCCAAGGTCACGGCCGGCTCGTGGGTGAAGCCGGCGAAGATATGATGAGCAACTTTCCCCGCCTGTTCGCCGAGGGCGCGGTTGAGCCGGGGATGGTTATGGCCGAAGAGATTTACCCACCAGCTGGAAACCCCATCAATATAGCTTTTGCCGTCAACATCGAAAAGATAGACCCCTTCCGCCCGGGCGATGGGGATCGGCGGCAGGGCTTCGTGATCCTTTTCCTGGGTACAGGGGTGCCAGACGTGGCGCCGGTCAAGGCGCAGGAGTTCAGCCTTCTCCATGGTCAGACATCGAGCCCGGAGAGAAGCCAGTGCAGGGTCGGCACCCGCTCCAGCTGGTCGGCTAGGGACTCGGCCTGCTCGTGCGGGGAACCCGAAACCTGCCCGAGAACCGCCAGCAGGTCGCCGGATGCGACCTCGACCAAGGCGTTAGGCGCCTGGGCCTCGGCTTCGTCAGGAGTTGGCGGCATGTTGTTGACGATGTAGCCGGCCAGGGGAATTTCCAGAGAGCGCGCGGCATGCATGGTCAGCAGGGTGTGGTTGATGGTTCCGAGCTTCGGAAGGCAAACGGTGAGCAGGGGATAGCCCAGGGACTTGACCAGATCGAGCAGCAGGACCGCTCCCGAAAGGGGGACCATAAGGCCGCCGGCGCCTTCGATGAGCAGATAGTCGTGACGCTCGGCGAGGGTACGGGCCGCTTCGAGCAGGTCACCGAAGATGATGCGCCCGCCTTCCTTCTTCGCTGCCAAGGAAGGGGCCAGCGGCGCGCGCAGACGGTAAGGGGAGATCAGGTCGATCTCGTCATGGCTGTCGGCGGCCCATTGTAGCAGTTGACCGTCAGCGCCGAGTCCGGCGGGATCACTCACGCCCGTCTCCACCGGTTTCATCACCCCCACGTCATAGCCCCGCCGGCGTAGAAAAAGCGCCAAAGCAGCGGTCACCAGGGTCTTGCCGACCCCCGTATCGGTGCCGGTAACGAAAAGGCCTTTCTTAGTACGTGTCTCGCTCATCAAATTCCATCTCCAGATCGCGGAACATACGCAAGTCGTCTTCGACGTTGCGTCCGCTGGTGGTCAGGTAGTTGCCGATCATGACGCCGTCGGCGCCGGCCAAAAATATCCAGGATTGCAGGTCGCGCAGGTTATGCTCCCGCCCGCCGCAGATCCTGATGGCGGTCTTCGGCAGCAGATAGCGGAAGAGGGCGACGGCGCGCAGGCAGTCGAGAGGGCTCACTTGCTCACTCCCTGCCAACGGCGTACCGGGAATCGGGTGGAGAAAGTTGAGCGGAACCGAATCGACCTCCAGTTCGCGCAGGGTCAGAGCCAGTTCCAGCCGCTGCTCCGGCGACTCCCCGAGGCCGAGAATTCCGCCGCAGCATACCCGCATTCCCGCCGCCTTGGCAACCCTCACCGTGGCGATGTCCTCCTCATAGTCATGGGTGGTGCAGATCCACGGAAAGAAGGAGCGGGCGGTTTCCAGATTATGATGATAGGTAACGCAGCCCGCTTCACGCAGGGCGCGAGCGGTTTCCTCATCGAGGATGCCGAGGGAGGCGGAAGGGTGGATGCTGGTCGTCGCGCGAATCTCACGGATCGCCGCGAGGAGTTCGTCAAATTCCCGACCGGCCGTGACCCGGCTGCCGCTGGTGACGATGCCGAAGCAATGGGCGCCCAGGGTATCCGCTTTTCGCGCTTCCGCCACGATTTCCGCCGCGTTTTTCAAGGGATAGACCGGGGCCTCGGTCCGGTGATGAGACGATTGGGCACAAAAGGCGCAGTTTTCGGAGCAGCGTCCCGACTTGGCGTTGATGATGACGCAGGCGCGTACCCTGCGACCGAAACGCCGCTCACGCAAAAATTGCGCTCCGGCAAGGATAAAACCGAGGTTTGCACCCTGCGCGGCGAGGATACCGAGGGCCTCTTCACGACCGAGAACTTCCCCTCGCAGGGCTTTATCAAGGATGATCCGATGACTGGGTTCCATAATTGGCTCCTTTGAATTGGAGCGTGATTATAGGCAGTTCGGGTCGATTGTCAACCATTTCAACAACGGTGGTTCACGATTCGGCTCTAACCTTGACCCAAAATATGGAATAAATTTACCCAATTCGTATTGACAGCAATTTTCAGTAATGATAAAACGCTATTTTATTTAATTGTTATCCGGAGTTTTTCATGGTCAAAAAACTGATTGGTAAGAAACTCAAATCCACCCGTTTGAAGAACGAGATGACCATTCAGGACTTGGCGGATCGGTCGCGCGTCTCCTCAAACATGATTTCCCGGATCGAACGCGGCCTGACGGTCCCTTCCGTCGAAATCCTGATGAAACTGGCCAATGCTTTCGGCATGAGCATCAACTTTTTCGTCGAGGAAGCAGAAAAAGGATCAACCGTCGTTTTCACCAGAGCCGGGCAGGGGGAGCCGATCTTTTTCTTCGAGGATAAGCATCAGATCACCAGTCTGACCCAAGGCATCCGCGACCCGAATTTCGCGGTGTTTTACGATGCCCTGGAAAAAGATTGCAGCAGCGGCGAGGGGGGAATGATCCATAACGGCGAAGAATTCGCTCTGGTCCTCGAAGGACGCTTGCAGTTCATGGTCAATGGCGACGCTTATGTGCTGGAAAAGGGGGATTCCCTGGTCTTCAAGGCATCTCTGCCCCACACTTGGAAGAATGTCCACGATGGCCAGACGATCGTGATGTGGGTGGTTTCGCCGGCGCCGAACCTGGCGCAATGAGTCGGACCGTGAACAAGGCCGTCCCCGGAAGGAAAACGCCATGAAAATCAAGAAGATCGTCGGAAAAAAGCTGAAAAACATCCGTCTCAAGCGGGATCTCACCATTCAGGAACTGGCCGAACGCTCCAAGGTTTCTTCAAACATGATTTCCCGGATCGAGCGGGGCTTGACGATCCCCTCGGTAGAGATCCTGATGAAGCTGGCAGCGGTTTTCGATAAAAGCATCAACTACTTCGTCGAGGAGGTGACGACCACCAATGAGATCGTCTATACCTCGTCGGGGCAGCGGGACAAGACGGTTTACGACGATGAGCATAACATGCAGACCGAGTCCTTCACTTCGGGCCTGCGCGATCCCCAATTCATGTCCTTTTACTGCACGGTAAAAAAAGGAGGGACAAGCGGCTCCCAGAAAATGTATCATCCGGGTGATGAACTGATCTATGTCCTCGAAGGCACCCTGGAAATCACGATCGCCGGAGAGCGTTACCTGCTTCGTCCCGGAGACAGCATCTCCTTCAAATCCCACTTACCCCACCGCTGGGACAACATCGGCGAGCAGGACGCCAAGGTCATCTGGACTCTTTCCCCCTTCACCACCATCTAAAACGTGAAAGGCCCCGTTCATGGGCTTGCTGAGCCGCTTCTTCTCTCCCAAAAATCCCCTTGAAAATCTTCGCCGCCTGGCCCGTGATGAACGTTGGGCCGATCTCTTGCGTCTCGGCGAGGCCCCCGACGAAGACCTCGCTCTCGAAATCCGGGACGAATGGCATGCCCTGCTGACTCTCGCCGGTGACCGGCTGGCGGAACTCAATCTCGCCGAGGGAGAAGCTTGCTTAAATATCGGCGACCGGGAACGGGCTTTGGAACATTTTCAACTGGCTGCCGAGCATGGTCGTTCCGAAGTTTTGCGGGAGGATGCGCGACGTCGTCTGACCGAACTCTCTCTTCCGTCCCCTTCGCGTCCACCAAGTTCCGAGACATCCGCCTGCTGCCCTTCGGGATGCGCTGCTTCCCTCGGGAAAGCGCCGGGAGAGGCGGAAGCGCCCGACCTGGAGACCCGGTTGGAACTGGTGCTTTCCAACTACCCACCGGAACTAGCCGAGTTGTACCGGCAGGTCGGCACCGCCTTTCGCCGAGCCTTTCTTGCCGCTCACGACGGGCGCGACGGTGAGGCACTGGCGGGTTTCGATGCGTTGCCCGCTGAAGAACAGGATGCCTCTTTCCATTTCGAACGGGGCGCCCTGCTCGCCCGGATGGGAGATGTCGCCGCCGGACGTTGGAATCTGGAAAAGGCGGTGGCCCTGAATCCTGCCCATGTTTTGGCTCTGGAAACCCTGGTGCGCCTCGATTTTCTCGAAAAGCGTCCGCAAAAGGCGGAAGAACGCCTTACGCGGATGCTTGCGGCGCAACTGGTGCCGGCCTTCTGCCATGGCTGCCTAGCCCGTTTGCGGGCGGCGGAAGGAGATTTTTCCGCCGCATTGCTTCATGGTGAGGAAGCCCTGCGGGAAGGGCCGGTGGAGATGGACGTCCTGCTTCTGCTCGCGTCTCTTTACGAGCGGGAAGGCCGGTTCACGGAAGCGGAAAATCTGTTGCGGCGGCTTCCCGGTTCGGGTTGCGGCGGCGCCTCTCATGTTCTGCTCGCCGAATTCTGGCTGCGGCGAGGAGAGTCCTTAAAGAAAGCGCTGGAATCATTCCGTGCCGAAGCTCGTCGCGATCCCGGTAATCCCCGCTGGCAACTGCGCATGGCTCAGGTCTGCGCAGCCTTGGGCTGGCTGAAAGACGGTCGTCCTTGGCTGGATCGACTGCCCGCCTTGGATGACTTGCCTTCCGAATTGCGCCAAGAGGCCGGCGAAGTGCTCGCCCTCTACGGTAAGTAGCTGATAATTCATAACCTCCTATTGACAGCGGGGTGATGGTAAGTATATTGTTAGAAAAATTGCAGGTTCGGTAAGAACTTGCACAGGGGAAGGGCAAGTTCGCAGGGTTCATACCTTTAGGAGGTACCATGAACAAGTCGGAACTGGTGGAAAGCCTGGCCAACAAGAAGAATCTGACTTACAAGAAGGCCGAGGAAATCGTCAATCTTATTTTCGATTCCATGACCCAGGCTCTCGTCGAGGGGGGGCGCATCGAAATCCGCGGTTTTGGTAGTTTCGTGGTCAAGGATTACAAATCGTACATGGGCCGCAATCCCAAGACCGGCGAAGTGATTCAGGTGCTGCCCAAGAAGCTTCCCTTTTTCAAGGTCGGTAAGGAACTGCGCGAGCGGGTCAATCATTCCTAGCGTCGCACCCTTTCTCTTCCCCCCATCCGCAGAAAAATCCGAACCGGGGTCGTAAACCCCGGTTTTTTCTTGGGATATGTGGTGAGCACGTTGCGTTCGGTGTCCACCCAGTGATATTTTTAGTAGAAATCCCGTTTTTTCTTTCACCGCCAATTCTTGATCCGGGACTTCATGAAACGCTTGCCGCTTATCCTGCTTGTTGCCCATCCGCTCATCGGCCTACCGTTTAGACCTGTCTTGGCCAATTCCACCCAATATGGCGATATCGGCCTTCTTTCGCAGCCTTCCGCGGAAACCCTCCATGTCGACAATATCGGCATCGGCCTCTGGGGTGATCATGTCTGATCTGAATCTATTGCCGCTTAAGGCGAGCGCCCTTTTCGCCGGCATGACCGAAGGGGAAATCCTTTCCCTGAATCTTCTTTTTCAAGAAAAGCCGGTTCCCGCCGGGAAGACCGTTTTTATCGAAAACATGCCCGGCGAATCCCTCTACCTGATTCGCGAGGGAACCATCCGTATTTCCAAAATGCTCGCTGAAGGGGATGAACAAACCCTGGTCGTCCTTGCCGCCGAAGACACCTTCGGCGAGATGGCGGTGCTGGACAGCGCTCCCCGTTCCGCCACCGCCCGGGTGATCGAGGATGCCCGGTTGCTGGCTATCGGCCGGGAGCCTTTCGAACGTTTCTGTGACAACCATCCCGCCTTGGGGCTGAAACTGCTGCGCAACATCAGCCGCATTTTCGCCCGACGGGTGCGTGAAGAGCATGAGGAGTTTCGTGCCCTGTTTCATCTCGTCGCCGGGCGCAAAGAGACCTGAACCGGAACCGTACAGAGGATTGCCGCTGGAGTCTGGTTGCGGGGTATTCCCCTGAACCGTGGCGCGGGAATTTGCCGGCTCGCACCCCTGTTTAATATTTGTTCAGAACAGCCCGGAAACATCCTAATGAGCGTTCTGGACGATCTTTCCCTGGTTCTCAAGACGCAGATCACCCATTTAATCTTTTCCGCCATCGATCTCAACCTGTCGGATTCCTTGAAATTGTGCGGGCATCTGCACGATTCCGTCTTGGGCGGAGTCGCCGATTTTACGATCCCTTTTCCATTGAAAAAAAGTGATGCCTCCTTTATGATGCCACCGCAAAAAGAGAAGATCCGACAAATAGTTTAAATCATTAGATTATTTGCAATTTTTTTCTTGCGCCGGGACGTAATCTATGGTATATTCCTCAACAATTCCAATGCCTTGCGAGGG